>Ga0315288_10013861_pt1 | contig 10081 bp, 8 predicted proteins | sample YL17G11_20_MG_FD_203454 | JGI IMG/M metagenome (GOLD analysis project Ga0315288, IMG submission 203454) | Sediment microbial communities from Yellowstone Lake, YNP, Wyoming, USA - YL17G11_20 | ecosystem: Environmental > Aquatic > Freshwater > Lake > Sediment | place: USA: Wyoming | collected... | reverse complement strand
AAAATATATTAAGAGAAGCCGATCCATCATTACCGCTTCCAGAAAATGACCAGCATTGTAAAAATAAGGCGGCAGATGTTAAATTTGTAAAAGACGGCAAGCAGGTGCCAACTAGTGAAGTCGCAAATATTGCAGCAGAGATATCTCAAATTGGCGGAATAGGCACATACAATGATCCTTATTCTTTTAATCATATTGATATAAGATCAAGGCTTTCTAATGGACAACCTACTACGTGGAATGGTGATAAAAAAAAGAAATAGGGGGCATGAATGTTTCTTAAATTTTTTAAATTATTTATTGCTTTTACTACTATCTCGATTCTTTTAATAAATTGTGATAATAGACCCGAGGCAAATGACAAAGTTTCACAAGATGTTGCCTTTAAAAACATGAAAGAAGCTGATGATCTTGAGAAAATAATTGCATTATATAACCAATATATAGGGGATGCCGATAATAAAGATAAATTATTGTTATCCATGGGTCAGATAGCAATGAAAATGAAAATCAGTATAGAAGAATTTAATAAGAAAAAAGATTATAAAAATATTTGCCATCTAAGAATTGTGAGGTCTGCAAATTTTGGAGATTTTGTCAGTTATGATGGTTATCACTTTGAAAAAATTTTGAATGATTATCCAAATAGCGAGTTTGCTGCTGATGCTGAATATAGCTTAATTTATATTGTACCAGATGAATACAATTATAAGAATTTAGATGATGAGAAAAACAAGTTGGAGCTATTTTTAAAAAAGTATCCCGAAAGTAATTTAAAGAATAATGCAAAAAAAAGATATGATTGGATTGTAGATTATTTAAAAAATGGTGGACAATCAATAGTGGATTAACCCTATTGGTTGGAAAAAAGGGATCAGGTCTGCTCTTGACTCTTTCATGAATAAAACCGTTGAAGAAGTTATTTTTCTTTAACGGCTTTTTGTTTTTAGGCGCTCTTGGCGGCTTACGCCCGGCTGCCGAAGGCCGTTCCGCTTATCATTTGTTGATAATACCTTCCATTTCCTTTTTCATGATCATTGCCTTGATCACGTTTTTGACAGTTTTTTTATCCTCTTCTGCAAGCTGATTTATTTTTTCAAAATATTCCAAAAGCTCCGGGTCATCTATTTTAATTTTTTCATTTATAGGGACATTGCTATAAACAAGATAGTCAACTGACACACCAAAGGCATCGGCTATCTTCTTGAGTGTTTCAGACCCAGGGGTCGCCTTCCCGTTTTCATACCGGCTTATCTGTTTTTTATGCACATTGATGGCTTCACTCAACTCATCTTGAGTCCATTTTTTTTCTTTCCTTAAAGCTTTTATCTTTTCGGCTACAGACATTTATATCCCTCTTTTAGTTTCATAGAATTATACCATAGGTTTTAAGGCGGAAAAGGTTTCGTGGGTAAACCAAGGGTTAATAATCATATTTTTATTGACAAAAGGTAACTGTTAGGTTATTAATAGATCCAATCTAAAGTTACCATTAATTTTTTTGAAAACTTCGGATATTTTGGCTTGACAGGTTTTTTTAAGAGGGGGTTTTAGACAGAAAAAAGGTCATCAACCGGCTTCTTGGGGGGAGACAGTTGATGACCTTGGGAAAGCCCCTCCGTTGGGAGGGCTCTTCTTTTCTATCAAATCTCCCCTAAAAAATCAACGAAGAAAGGAGGTGATCGAACGGTGTGGAGCATGATCGAAACCACGGATATCTTCAGAGGTGCTTTTTTCCTATGCAATGGCGGCAGGCTGGCCGGGGTCGACATCCAGGACAATAACCGCGGGCTAGTGACCTTCATCATTGAAGGTGAAGACATTGGCCGTCTGAATATTGATTACCGCAAGGGCCAGGCCCTGGTTAATCCCGTGCTGCTTAGGGAAAGTTTGAATCATCTGCGAGACATTCTTTTTACGAGACTGAGATCAAAGTCCGCCTTCGATAAATCTACGGCGGACGAAGGGAGAGATAACCATGATAGAGAAAGAGAGAATCGAGGAGATCAAGAGAGGTGTTGACTTAGTTGCCCTGGTGGAATCCAGGGGCATCAAGCTCAAAAAAACAGCTAAAGGATATATGGGCCTTTGTCCCTTTCATGAAGATACCAACCCATCTTTTTCAATAACTACCGATAAAAACCTATGGCAATGTTTCGGGTGCAGCGCCGGTGGCGATGTGATCCGGTTTGTGGAGCTTTATGACAAGGTCGGCTTTAAAGAGGCGGTTACAAAGCTAAGTGCGGAGAGCAGAGAGCTAAGAGTAAAAGACAAAACCGTTGAAAATCAATCCTTGGTTCCTGACTCTACGCTCCCGGCTCTAGGCTCTAAGCTACCTCCCGCAACCCGTAACTCGCCAACCGTAAAACAGCAAAAACTCTTAGCCAAAGTCGTGGCCTATTACCAGCACACCTTCACCCAAGACACCAGGGGCCTAAATTATCTCAAAACCGAAAGAGGAATCAACGACAACCAGTCTTTCAAAGACTTCGGAATTGGGTTTGTCAACGGGACCTTGCTGGATATCCTGCCCGGCGATGAAGAAGTGATCGGCGCCTTGAAAAAGATCGGCGTCCTGAATCCCAAAGGCCATGAGTTTTTTTATAACTGCTGTGTCTTTCCGCTCCATGATCAGAACGGCGCTATTGTGGGCCTTTACGGCCGCAGCATCGACCTTGAAAGCACGGTGCCCCATCTTTACCTGCCCGGTCCGCGTTCCGGGATCGTCAACCGCCAAGCCGTGAAGCGGTCGCAATCCATCATCCTGACCGAGTCGATCATCGACGCCTTGACCCTCTATGACCAGGGCTTCAAGAACGTGGTGCCGGTCTACGGCGTCAACGGCCTGATCGACGATCACCTGGCCCTCTTTAACCGCCGCATCAAGGAAGCTTACCTCTGCTTTGATGCCGACGAAGCGGGCAAGAGCGGCGCCGAGGCTGTTGCTCTGCGATTAAAGGAAAAAGAGATTGCCTGCCACATCGTCACGTTACCGGTTAAAGACGTGAACCTGTTTTTCAAAAGGCATACGCCCGAAGAGTTTGAAGCCTTACTCAAGCAGGCCAACCCAAAATCTTTGGAGCAATCGGAAAAAATCAGCAAACGCCAGCAAAGTCTTTTTCACGAAACCGAGCACGGTTTCCTTGTAGGTTATGGCGATCGGCAATATGAAATCAAAGGCATCCAAAGAGGCGATACCCAGCTTAAAGCCACCATAAAAGCTTCAAAAGACTTGGCGGCCAATTTACCCTTTGAGTTATCGACCATTGACCTTTACTCCTCAAGGTCCAGAATCACTTTTTCCAAGCTCTGCGCTGATCTGTTCGGCGCCAGTGTGGAGCTGGTCCGGGAAGACCTGGGCAAGCTTTTGACCTTGGTGGAAGGCTATAAACCCAGGGAAAAGCAGGAAACAAAACAGGAAGCCAGCGCCGAAGAACAAGCCCAGGCACTGGCTTTGCTCAAGAATCCGGATATCTTTTCCGAGATTCTCTCGGATATGGAGACTTTAGGCGTCACCGGCGAAGAGACCAACAAGCTCACGGGCTATTTGGCGGCTATTTCCCGCAAACTCAAAGAGCCCCTTTCCATCCTGATCCAGTCCCGCAGCGCCGCCGGCAAGAGCACGCTTCAAGATGCCATTCTTTCCCTGGTGCCTGAAGAAGATTTTGTCAAATACACCCGCATTACCGATCAAGCTCTTTTTTACAAAGAGGAAGACTCCCTGGTGCACAAGATATTGGCTATCGAGGAGGAAGAAGGCATGGGCGGAGCTGCTTACTCGATTAGAAACATACAATCATCGAAGAAGATCACCGTGGCCGCCACGGGCAAAGACCCCATCACCGGCAAGATGCGCACTGAAGAATACACGGTCAAAGGCCCGGTGGCCGTGATGATCACCACCACCGCGGCCGAGCTGGACGGCGAAACCGCCTCAAGGTTCTTGTTCCTCACCATTGACGAGTCTTCGGCCATGACCGAGGCCATTCACCAGAAACAACGTGAAGCCGAGACCCTCGAGGGCCTGATCCGGGAGAAAAAGGGAGAGAAGCTGATCAGGAAGCACCAAACCGCCCAGCGCATGCTTAAGCCCCTGGCCGTGATCAACCCCTTCACGCCCTATCTTTCCTATCCCAGCGCCTCTTTGCGCACGCGGAGAGACCATAAAAAATACCTTTCCCTGATGCGGGCGATAGCGTTCCTTTACCAGCATCAGCGGGAGATCAAAACCATAGAGGTTAGAGCGGAAACTGACGAGGATGAAGAACCCGGCACAAAAAAACTACACCTCGTAATCCCGCGAAACGCGGGACAACCGGCCCCTGAAACCAAACAACCCTCAAACGCGGTTATTGACCGCCTGGAATACATCGAAGTCATTCTGGACGATATTGCCAAAGCCAACAAGCTGGCCAATGAAGTCCTGGGCCAGAGCCTGGACGAGCTTGCCAAGCCCTCCAGGATGCTTTTAAACAGCATCTTTCAGATGGTGCAAGAGTTTAGCCAAAAACAAAATGTTTCCCTATCCGAAGTCTTTTTCACGCGGCGGGACGTGCGCGAATACACCGGCTGGAGCGACTGGCAGGTCAAGGCTCATATCCGGCAACTGGAGGAAATGGAATATGTTTACGTGCGCATGGGCGCCAGAGGCAAAGAATACGCCTATGCCTTGAACTATCTCGGCCAGGCCGAGGAAAACCCATCGGCCAAATGCTTCCTGAACCTGACGCCTATTGAGGAAATCAAGAGGCTGCTTGACAAGGATGATAAGGATAAAGAATAAGATGTTCACCGCAAAGACGCAAAGTTCGCAAAGGTTTTTTTCTTTTTTGCTTTTGGCTGAGACACCCAAAAGCAAAAACCAACCTGCGGCAAAGCCGTTGAGATCTTTCTCCCTGCCGGTCTCTCCCCGGCAGGGAGAAAAATATACTCTCTCTCTGCGACCTCTGCGCCTCTGCGGTGAAATCCCTTCTTCACCTATGACACCGCCTGCTCTCAAGACCCCAGGCAAAAAGAATTAGTTAAACTGAGTGACTAGGAGGGTAAAAACAGAACTAGGAGGGTACTTGGTGGGCCGGGAAAAATGACTTAACTGCTCGCAATTAAAAGAAAAAGGCAACTAGTTGGCGGTGAAAGGGGGAATAAGAGGGGGGAGGGAGAGGGTCAATGCAAGGATGAAGGCTGAAGTGTGAAGGATGAATCCGCCTTCGCAAGGCCTACGGCGGACAAATGCGGAAGGATGAATAAAGAAAGACATGGACATCGATGTGATCATTGCCGAGTACAAGCAACAGATGAAGGCCCGGAGCTATGCCGAGGCTACGATCGAGAGCTATCTCATGAACCTGGGGCATTTTAAGCGCTACTTGGTGCAATGCAAAATCAATGATCTTAAGCAGTGCGGCCAAAAGATCGTTTTGGAGTATCAAGCCAAGGTGATGAGCGAAACCATTGCAATAGAAAGCAAGGCCCTCAAGATCCGGTCCATGAAAAGGCTCTTTGAGTGGTTGGTCGAAACCAATCAACTTTTACTCAATCCCTGCGAGGGCATGGTCGAGACCAGTCGGAGAGGCCGCAAAATCGGCCCGGTCTTAACCCTTGGCGAAATGCAAAAGCTCCTGGCGCAGCCCAATCTTTCCCTCAGGATCGAGATCAGGAACAAGGCCATCATGGAAGTATTGTACTCAACCGGCATTCGGCTGGATGAGCTTCTGAACCTGGAAGTTTATCACGTCGATCTTAAGGAGCAGGTGCTTTATGTCAGAAAAGGTAAAGGCCGGAAACAAAGGGTTGTGCCTTTGGGAAAGAATGCCGGCCAATGGCTTAAGGAATACTTGGAAAAGATCAGGCCGCATTATGCCCGCAAAAATCCCAAGGAGCGCAGGTTGTTTTTGAATCATTCCGGCCTGGCCATGACCTATGGCGGCATCAGGCAGTTTTTAAGAGCGTACAGCAAATCGGCCGGGTTTAAGAAGAACGTGGCGCCCCATACCTTCCGCAGGACTTGCGCCACCCATCTTTTGGAGCAAGGCGCCGATATCCGCTATATCCAAAAGCTTTTGGGCCATCCGAGCTTGAAAACCACCCAGGTCTATACCTTGGTGAGGCCGAAGGAAGTGAAGGAAACGCACGAGAAAACGCATCCGAATCAAAAGCAGAATACAGAATCCAGAAGTCAGAATCCAGAAGGAAGAACAGGATGAAATCCCAAATTTTAGATTTTTTTCTTTCACTTGACCCCTTGACCCCTTGACCCCTCGACTCCTTGAACCCTTTTTCTTCAGGACCCTTTTAAATGAAAATCAAAGAAGTCATACTTGAATACTTGCAATACCTCCAAACCCTGGGCCGTTCCGGCCGCACGATCATGAACGCCCGCTATGAGCTCAAGTATTTTTGCACATACCTGGATCAGGAGAAAATCCTTGAAGTGGAACACCTCAACCAGGAAGTTTTAGAGGACTATCAGCAGGATTTAGCTTTTTCTTTAACCGCCAAGGGTCGGCTCCTGGGTCTCTGTTCTCAACTGCAAAGACTGGGCGTGATCAAGGGCTTTACCCGGTTTCTCAAGCACAAGGACTATGCGGTGCACGATGCGGGTCAAAACCTTAAATTGCCTCGGAAACCTCAACGCCTACCCAAGGCGATTCTCAGTCCGGAGGAGATGCAACAACTCCTTAGAGCGCCCGATTCAAAGACTCATCGGGGTTATAGGAACCGGATCATCCTGGAAATCCTTTATGATACGGCTGTTCGCCGGGCCGAGCTCAGCCATATCAAGATATCCAACCTGGACCTGGAATCGGGCTTTATCCACATCCAAAGCGGCAAGGGAAATAAAGATCGGGTCGTGCCTTTGAGTAAAAGAGTCTGCGAGCTCGTGCAAAACTATATCCTGATGGTGAGGCCGCGGTTTCTTGGAAGTAAGGAAAGTGATTACTTGATCTTGAATCGGTTCGGGCAAAACATGGACGGCCGCGGCATCTGGAGCGTGGTCAAGCGGTGTGTCAAGGAGTCCGGCCTTAGAAAGGAGATCACCACCCACACCTTCAGGCATACCTGCGTGACCCACATGCTTAGGAACGGAGCGCCCATCCGGCATCTCCAGGAAATGCTGGGCCATGAGTCCCTGGAATCCACCCAGGTTTATACAAGAGTTACGATCAATGATTTGAAAGCCGTGCATGCCAAGTACCATCCGAGTGAGAAGATAGTGGAGAGCGAAGAGCGGAAAGATAAGAATTTTAGACAGGATTAACAGGATTTACAGGATTATATGATTGTTATTCGTTCCGCAAGTCGCGGGACGAATAGAATAAAGATCGTCTGTGGCCATCTGCCCGAAGTCTGCGGTAAAAAAATCTTAGATCCATCCCACCGCAACAAGCCGCAAGCTGAAAGACCATCCCGGAGAGTGAGACAAGATCAAATCGTTAAATTTTGAGGCTGTTTTGCAAGCCTCACGCTATAAATTTATCTAAAGGAGGAAAAGTCTATGGAAAAAGGCGATGCTTTGTCTAAAATCCAAGAGCTGCTTGAAAAGGTCCAGGCCCTGGCCGATGCCTTGATGATGATCGGCAGGCTGGAGGAAGGCGAGGAAGATATCAAGTCCGCCACTATTGGAACCATCGGCAAGATGATCAACGATTACGTGATTAAAATCTTTGAAGCATTGGAGCAGATCAACGGCCGTTAGCTGAGGAACGGTCTTTGTCGGCGGACTTCGGCCGAAGCGGCCTCCGTTCCCGCCGCCTTCAGCCCTTAAGACTATCTTGAGCACTACAGCTAAGGAGGTCTGGGTGCTCGCGCTTCAGTCACGCGAAGCGCGTGATCTTCCGCCTGCTCCGCTCCCAGCCCGGCTTATCTTGGCCGCTCCTTCCGCTTCACTTCACTCGCTTAACTGCGTTGATCGTCTCCGTCCTCGCGCTTCAGCCCCGCCAGAGCGCGGGTCTTCCGCCTGCTGCGGGCGGAGCCGGACCTGTCTTGACCGCTCCCTTCGTTCGCTCTACTTCCCCCTGCCCAACCACCTTCGGAAGCCCTACGGCGGTCTGGCCCGGGCTCCGGACCGGGCTCCTGGTTCCATCCTTTTTGCCCTTTTCAGGGGGCAAGGCGCTCGCCTTCAGCGCTTCTGATAACCGGCCCGTTATCAAAAGCGGTTTGAAGGTCACAGGGCTTGCAAAAAAGCCGCAAGCCCTGCGCCCTTCAAACTCCCCTCGGCTCCCTAGTTGCTATGTTATAAAAGTGTTGCAAGAATGCGACTAAAAAGGCTACCTTCTTTCTGTAAAATATTAACGTGGTCGCAAAGCGCCACAAATAAAAAACGAAAGAGAGGTAGCCCAAATGAGTGATCATAAGATGCAAAATTTTATCCTTAAAGGCAAAGAGATTTTTGTGGGACTTGAGGATTCTAAAAACAATTGGAAAATAGCCGTTCGGTCTGGAAAAATGCTGATCCAGCAAACAGCGATGGAGGCTAACTATCCCATACTTATCAGCTACCTGAAAAACAAGTTTCCGGAATGTACGATTCAACTGATATACGAAGCGGGATTTAAAGGATTTAATCTATTCGATCAATTAATGGCCGACGGTATAAACTGTATAGTCATACCGCCGCACCTTGTGACTGAACCGAAAGTAAATAAGGTCAAGACCGATAAAAGGGATGCAAAACGTTTGGCGCAAATGCTGGAGAATCACGATTTTTTGGATGGTTGTTATGTGCCGGATGAAGAACGCCGGGAGGACCGGCAAATCAGCCGCACCTTAGGAGCGATTAGAAAAGATATCACCCGTAACCGTAGCCGGATTCGAATGCTTCTCCATTTTCACGGCATTGAGGTTGCGTTTGCCGCTAAGGAAAAATGGGGCCAAAAGGATTTTTTGTCTTTGAAAGATTTACCCTTAAGTGAACCTCTTAAAATAAGTCTGAATATTTTGGTGGTCATGCTGGAACAGCTCTGGACCCATCAGAAGGAATTGCGGGCCTATTTACGTCAACTGTGTCGCAAGGAACGTTACCGGAAAGCATATGAAATCGCTAAAAGCATGCCGGGAATAGGCTGGTACACGGCCATTCGGCTGGTTTTGGAATTAGGTGAAGACCTTTCCCGGTTTACGAATGGCAAGAAAATAGCCAGTTTTGTGGGATTGGGTTGCGGTGAACATTCTACGGGAGATACGGAACGCAAAGGTCATATCACAGGAATGGGTTCGGGGTTTATCCGCTCGACTTTGATTGAGAATGCGTGGGCGGCGATCCGCAAAGATCCGGTCTTGCTGGATAAATTCAATCGGGTAAAAGGGAACAATAAGAGTAAAAAGAAGGCGATTGTCGCGGTGGCCCGAATGTTGATTGTGCGGTTTCGGGCCTGCGTGATGTCGGGTAAGCCATATGTGATAGGGGTTGTGCGGTAAAACGATAATCATAGGACAACAACTGAAAATGAAGGACTTGATCGGTAAAAAAGCTTTTAGTTTTCAATGCGGAACAACGGTGTACAACGTTTTTATGTTTGTGAATAAAAACACGTAATCCTAGTTTGTTGACACCGGTTCCACCATTTCCGTATTTAACAGCTTGTGTTTAAACACGAATAGCAGATTGCAAAGGTCTTTTTTACAGGTTAAGTAAAGTGCCAATAGAACCAACATCGCCCGTCGGTCATGGTAGTTTTCCGAATGTCGTTGGCCGTGGGTTCCTATAGGCACATGGACGATAACTAATCGTTTAATCATGGCGATCACTATGAGAATAAAGTAATGACTTAATCGCATAAAAAAAACAGAAAGTCGGTGACAAAAATATTGACTTTTATCATAGCAGACATAAAGGGCTGCTTTATGTCTCCTTGCCTCCTCGCTAAAACGCTTATAGCCCTTTTTTTCGGCCCGGCCGGAATCCCCCCCATCCGTCCCCCAGGGGACTCCCCGAAAGGAACCCAAAAAAAAGCGGTTGAAAGAAAAACCTTGATTTTTGAGTTAAACTCGGATAGATTGACCTTAGTTCTTTGACAACCCGCAAGAGTGCGTAGACCCCCCCCAAAAAGGAGCTCTCTAGGGGGAGAGGGCCTATCTAGTT
>Ga0315288_10013860_pt1 | contig 10082 bp, 10 predicted proteins | sample YL17G11_20_MG_FD_203454 | JGI IMG/M metagenome (GOLD analysis project Ga0315288, IMG submission 203454) | Sediment microbial communities from Yellowstone Lake, YNP, Wyoming, USA - YL17G11_20 | ecosystem: Environmental > Aquatic > Freshwater > Lake > Sediment | place: USA: Wyoming | collected... | reverse complement strand
TTTAAGATAGAACAAATTCAGAAAGAAACACACACACACACACACAAAAAAAGTTGAAGAGAGATCAGTGTTGTCTGCTGATCCTACTCTTTGTATAGATACTGGAGCATTCCGTGGTGTATTGGATTGTAGACGTAGCCTTTGAGCCATGATCTGCTGATGAACAATGCGTCTTCTTGAACCAGATAGACCCTGTTTGGATTCTCTGCAAGTGCTTCGAGGATCGGTTTGTACAGTGTATAGCGTGTGGTGGTATTAGGTTCATTCAGTGTCGCTTCTATTGCGGCATCTATTGCAGGAACCTTCCACCAAGAGCCGTATATTCCCCATACAGAAAAGGAGTGAACTATCGAGTATGCAAAGTGGTATGGATCGGGATAGTCCGGGAACCATCCACTGATAGTCATATCGGTCTGGTTCTGCCGCATCCTCGTAGATAGCTGTTGCCCGATGAATTCTCTGACTGAGAGCTCAACACCGATCTTAGCAAGTTCAGATTGCCAGATAATTGCAGCTTGCTTCCGGGCTTCTTGTCCAGTACCATAGTCAAGTTCTAGTCGAAGCCTTATACCATCCTGTCCAGGGGTGTGACCAGCCTGATCAAGTAGTTCAGCTGCCTTGGTCAAATTGGTGGTGTATTTTGTCGTCATTGCATCGTATGCACCTGGAACGCCTGCTGGAATAGGGCCGATAGCGCGTTTAGCATAGCCTGCCCAGACATACGTCCTTACCGTGTCATATGGGTACGCGTAGCATAATGCCTGCCTTGTCTTGATCCCGTTTTCGTCCATTCCCAAGGCGTCTCTGCCTGAGAAAGTGATATAGGCTTGTGTCCATGACAGACCTGCTTTGTCAATTGAGACATCGGCGGCACCTACAAGGTCGGATATTGAAGTTCTTTCGAAGTTCCAGAGCCAGTCGGTATCACCGTTTTTCAGCTTCAAGACTCTCGTCGAAACCTCTGCAGTCCACGAGATATAGACATACTTGGTCTTTGGCTGCGGACCCCAATAATATTGGTTTGCCTCCAGCTTCACATGTCCACCTGTTCCAGGAACGAATTCGATGATCTTGTACGGGCCAGAGTACAAGCCTTGGAAGGGTTGGTTTGTTGCGATTTCTGTGTTTACGGTGTCATTGTGCACTCCACCGTGCGCTTCAACTACAGCTGGGTTCAGCATACCGTGCCACAAGGTCAACAGCGTTGAGAATGGAGGCATCTTGATGTCTGTTTTGATTTCGACGGTAGTTGCGTTAATCGCACGGACACAGCCTTTGGAGATTATACCTTCAAACAGATACATGTGGTTTGGAGAGTTCACTATGAGCAATCGGTTGATGTTGTATACAACTGACGAAGCATTAAGTGGATCTCCGTTGCTGAATTTTGCATTCGATCTGACCTTAAAAGTGTATGTCATTCCGTCGGCAGCAACAGACCAGCTTTCTGCAAGACCAGGTTTTGGGTCGACTCCGCCAGGTTCGTTGCCTGCCATCGTGAGCAGGTTGTCAAACACGTTCCATGCGACAAATGATTCAGATGCCAGAGACAAAGTGATCGGGTCTAGGTTCGCGATCGGGTTATATGTTTCAATCATTATTGTATCAGGGTTTTTCACGTTTGAAATAGTAGGAGGTTTCGTGCTTGGATTGAACATGCCTGTGTAATATGCACCAGCAACAGAAGCAATAACGACCACCAGCACCATTGCAATAATAGCGATCTTCTGCATTTGTGTAATAGCTCGATTATATGTCGTTTTGAACATTTCTTCACCTTTCTAAGGCTCATTATTCAGCATAGGGTAAAAAGCTTTTCTCTGAAAATGGCACCCTGTTCTATCTTGAAATAGGGTTACACTTTGTCTTTGAAGTATATCTCTGATGGCGTTAAATAGTTTAACGATTCGTGAGGTCTGGCGTAATTATAGTATCGGATGAAACTCCAGTGTTGGTTGAAAAGGTGAGATTCTACTGCGTAGGCTTTGTGGAACGCTTCTATCTTGCCAATCGTTGTAGGCCTACGCACACTGGCGGTGATATGCTCAATCCCCTATTATTCCTGGCAGTGCAATTCGAACTCCGATGTTCCCCCTCGGGCAGGCTTGAACTGTGTTCCCTGGTCAGTAAGTATCTGTTCGGGAACACCATACCGTTTGACAGCTCTCTCAAGCAGTAAAATTGCGTTTTCTCCGGTTGGACTATAAATCTTAACCGAGCCAGTTATGAAGCGTGAATGGTCATCCTGATAGCTGATCATCCAGTAATCGTCGCTGCAAAGCTTAAAATCCGCCTGCCAAAGACTGTTGCAATATTCTCTCTGGAAACGTTTTGTTCCCCATGTTCTTGTAGACTCAGTTATGGGGTGGTTTAGGTCTGCATCGCAGATAACATGGTAAACCTTGTTGTGATCTATGCAAAAGCCTTTGTGGCTAAGGTGACCAGCTATCTTGCTGGGACCCCAACCGTATCTCTTACGCAGCTTCACAATCTTGATTTTCACTGGGTCGTCGACAAAAATGCTTCTTGGACGACCCTTAGGCTTTTCTTCTAGGCCAGGTTTTCCTTCTGTTCGGTAACGGTTCCACCAGCGATAGAACATGTCCCGGCTTACTCTTGCTTGGGCACAAATGTCAGAGATTGAGCAGCCCTGCAGCCGCTTCCCGACCATCCATTCCTTCAACCGACGCTGGTCTCGATCCACCCTTCCACTCTCGCATCCCTATCAAAGCAAGAGTGTAAGGCATTTTCTAGATAGAACAATCTACTGCTGAATTCAATAGCCTTAAATATGGTCCTTTTGCCTAGGATATTGGGCGACCGGAATTTGGGTTTCGGAAGATATGTGGCGAGACGAATAGCTTTGCTGTTTGTAGTGCTGTTCGGCTTGCTTTCGCTCACATTTGTTGTTTCCCACGTTATTCCTGCGGACCCCGTGCGTGCCTGGGCTGGGGAAAAGTCAGTCCTTCAGTCTCTGGACATAGTTCGAAGGAGATATCATCTTGATCAACCGCTTCACATTCAGTACTTTCTGTACTTCCAAGATCTGTTGCAAGGCAATTTGGGGATATCTCCAGTTACTAACCGAGCCATCTTGTGGGACTTGGGATTTTTCTTTCCAGCCACTCTGGAACTGGCTCTAATAGCTCTGTTCTTGGTAATGGCCATAGGAATTCCACTAGGAGTGTTGTCAGCGACAGAACGAAACAAGTCTGTTGATCATTTGCTGAGGATTTTCTCGTTGACGGGAACCTCCATGCCGATTTTCTGGCTGGCAATCATGCTTCAATTCGTGTTCTATTTTCAATTGGGGTGGTTCCCCTTGGCAGGGCGGATTTCTCTGCCTTGGACTCGGATCACAGGTTTCGTTTTTTTTGACACGCTAATCACGGGTAATCTTGCAGGATTTGCTGACGCGGTGAAACATATCGTATTGCCGGCCACAGTATTGGCCTTCACGTCTATAGGCTTCATAGTCAGAATTACAAGGTCGAGTATGCTTGAGGTTCTTGGAGCTGACTACGTTAGAACTGCTAGGTCAAAGGGTGTGCCTGAGAGCTCGGTGATTCTAAGGCATGCTCTGAAGAATGCGCTTATACCTCCTTTGACGGCTTTGGCCTACACTTTCGGCAATCTGTTACAGGGTGCGGTGATCACTGAGACGATTTTCAACTGGCCTGGCCTTGGGACTTATGCTGCGGGCTCGATCACATTCCTCGATTTCCCAGCGATTATGGGTTTCACAATCATAGCTGGAGTTTCGGTAACGATTGTGAACCTTGTCACTGACATGTTGTATGTTGCAATTGACCCGCGAGTGAGAACCTTGGAGAGTTGATAAAAGTGAGCGGAATTGGGAGGCGTATCTCTTCAGCGTACAGAACTTGGCTCTCCAGAATAAAGCCTCAAATGAAAGAACTGCGTCTCTCTCTCTACATTGTCCGCAAGAGTCCTTTAGCAATGATTGGGTTATCCATAATCTCGATCTTCATCTTCATTGCAGTATTCGGTGACTTCTTCGCCCCATACAACCCTCTTGCTCTGGATTTGACACAACGCCTGCAATCGCCTTCCGCTGCCCATCTTTGCGGGACTGACGAGTTCGGAAGGGACGTTTTCAGTCGTCTATTGAGTGGAGCAAAGCTTAGCATACAAACAGGCATTGTTGTTCTTATGATTGCTGTTCCTCTTGGTAGCCTGCTAGGGGCGACTGCTGGATACTTCGGCGGCAAGTACGATGAAGTGATAATGAGAACAACCGATGTCTTCCTAGCGTTCCCGAGTCTTATACTGGCCATGGCTGTCTCTGCTGCGTTGGGACCCAGTCTCCAAAACGTGATGCTATCTTTGATTGTCGTATGGTGGCCATCCTACGCTAGGCTCGTGCGCAGTCAAGCACTGTCAGTCAGGGAAAATGCTTATATCGAAGCCGCAAGATCAGCCGGAGCAAGCAATGCAAGGATAGTATTCCGTCACATTCTGCCGAATTCGATCTCTCCTGTCATAGTTCGGGCTACTCTTGAGATGGGTATGGTGATCATATGGTCCGCTGGACTCAGTTTCCTAGGATTCGGGGCGCAGCCGCCGTCACCGGAATGGGGAAGATTGATCACGGAAGGACGGATATACATCTTTCAGGCTTGGTGGATTACAGGGTTCCCAGGACTTGCCATAATGTTGGTAGTACTCGGATTCAACCTGCTGGGTGACGGGCTCAGAGATATTCTTGATCCGAAGCTCAGACGGGTAATTGAGGTGAAGTGAACTGGAAAACATACTAGATGTGCGTGATCTGAAGGTTCAATTCTTCACCTATGGAGGCGTTGTTCAAGCCCTTGACGGAGTAACCTTCCAAGTGAAAAAAGGCGAGACGCTTGGACTTGTCGGTGAAACGGGTTGCGGGAAATCTGTAACCTCATTGGCAGTATTGAGGCTGGTTCCAGCTCCAGGAAGAATTGTCGCAGGAGAGATAAAACTAAACGGTGAAAACCTGCTTACGAAGACCGAGGGCGAAATGAGAAACCTCAGGGGGTGCGCGGTCGCGATGATTTTCCAGGATCCTACGAGCTCTTTGAACCCTCTTTTCACAGTTGGCTACCAGACATCTGAACCTTTCATATACCACCGCAATATGAAAAAGGAGGACGCCCACAAAGCAGTAGTCGAATTGTTTGAAAGCATGCAAATCCCAGATGCAGAAAGAAGAGCCAGGAATTACCCACATGAATTGAGCGGCGGTATGCGTCAGAGAATAATGATTGCCATGGCCCTTGCCTGCAATCCGAGCCTGCTCATTGCCGACGAGCCAACCACAAACCTTGATGTAACCATTCAGGCCCAACTACTTGAACTTGTGAAAGAGCTTCAGAAGAAGTATGACACGTCGATTCTCTGGATTTCTCACAATCTGGGAGTCGTCGCTGAAATGTGTGACAGGGTTGCAGTAATGTATGCTGGAAACATCGTTGAAATCGGCGATGTGAAGACTGTACTGTGTGAACCCGCACATCCTTACACACGTATGTTGAGGGAGTGTGTTCCAACGACGAGTCAAAAGAAAGGAGAACTCACGGTTATTCATGGTACCGTTCCCAACTTGATAAACCCTCCGTCAGGATGTCGATTCCATCCGAGATGTCGTGAGCCGCTAGATATCTGCAGCAAGGAAAAGCCAGCAATGGTTGAACTTGAACGAGGACACTTCATCTCGTGTTGGAAGTACACTCAGAAGGGTTGCAGTGAAAAGTGAGGAATGTGAAAGATGTCCTCTAGACTAGTTGAAGTCGTGGGTATGAAGAAGTACTTTCCTATCAAACAGTTTCTTAAGAAACCGAACTATGTACACGCCGTCGACGATGTGAGCTTCTTCGTTAACAAAGGCGAGACTCTTGGAATTGCCGGGGAAAGCGGTTGCGGAAAAACCACGCTTGCACGATGCACTCTTCAATTGATCAAGCCAGATGGAGGGAAAATCTACTTTGACGGAAAGCTAATGAGTTCCAAGAAGCAATACCTCAAGGAATTCCGAAGGAGAACCGCTCTAGTGTTTCAAGACCCCTCCTCATCACTCGATCCGAGAATGACTATCGCTGACGTTGTTGGTGAACCTCTTGCGATCCACAATCTGGCGGAAGGAGAAGAGAGAGATGCAAAGGTTCTAGAGCTTCTCCGAAGTGTAGGGCTTGAACTGGATCACATGTACAGATATCCCCACGAATTCAGTGGCGGTCAGAAACAGAGAATCGCTGTTGCGCGTGCTCTGGCCGTCAATCCTGATCTCATACTTCTGGACGAACCAACTTCAGCCCTAGATGTTTCTGTTCAGGCGCAGGTGCTTAACCTCTTGGATGGCTTGCAGAGGAAGCTGGGCTTGACTTACATGCTCATTTCGCATGATCTCAACACTGTTAGGCACATAAGCCATAGAATAGCGATAATGTACTTGGGGAAAATCGTCGAGTCAGGTTCAGACCAAGCAGTTTTTGAAAATCCTCTTCATCCCTATACGCAGGCGCTCTTGTCAGCGAATCCCTCACCAGATCCAACTGTGAAGAAGAAAAGAATAATCCTAACAGGTGACCCTCCGAGCCCTATTAATCCTCCACCAGGATGCAGGTTCCACACAAGATGTCTGCAGAGAATGCCCATCTGCGAGAAGGAAGAACCCAAATACCTCGAAGTTGAAAAAGAACACTTCGTTGCTTGTCATCTGTATGACTAGACTTGGCTTGAGCGTGAGCACGCAATAGACTAGACATATATAGCCGTTCTTGTCTGATTCATTTCTGATCCTGTATGACTCAAATCCCCAGAATAATCCGTTCAAAGGAAATCACTCTACATGAACTCAGGCCGGGAGTGGCAAGAAAGAGACTGATCACCAGAGAGATGGGTGGCGCGAGAAATCTGATGTTTTCGATGGCATACGTCGGACCAAACGAAACGCCTCACAGCTGGCACACTCACTCTGGCCCATTTTTTGATGGCGAGCGCCAGAACGAATATCCTAGAGATTTCGAGGAATACTATTTCGTTCTTAAAGGGAAGTGTTCGGTTTTCTGGAAAATCGACGGAGAAGAAAAGCAGGAACAAGCGGCGGAGGGCGACCTAATGTTCTTTCCTGTAGGAGTCGTTGAACATCAGGTTGTCAATACAGGCAAAGAAACACTGGTCATGGCCGTCATAATGGCTCCGCCTTTCACGTAAAAGCGTGAGCGTGCAGAGAGATGACAATGAGGAAATACTCTGGAATCAAGAAAACATCATGCGGCTTCTGTCATTGGCAGTGCGGTGTCCGCGTCCATGTGAAGGAAGGCAAACCTGTCAAAGTTGAAGGAGACATTGGAAACCCGCTTGGACGAGGATCGGTGTGCGTGAAGAATTCGGCGGCCATCGAATTTCATGACCATCCTGACCGTTTGAATTATCCTTTGAAGAGGATTGGTGAAAGAGGAGAAGGAAAGTGGCGACGCGTTTCATGGAGCGAAGCGCTGGACGAAATCGCAGAAAAACTGGTCCAGATAAAACGTGATTACGGTCCAGAAGCCCTGCTCTTTCTGGGTGGTATGCCCCACGAACCTGGAGATTGGGCGGCTTGGCGATTCTGCAACCTATTTGGTTCCCCGAACGTCTTCAATCAAGGAAAAAACTGCGGTGAAGCAGAACTTCTAGCAGAATGTGCCACGTACGGGTGGCACACTTCAAAGGCTCCAAAACCAGGAGTAACCAAGTGTGCAATCATATGGGGAAAGAACTGGTCACAGTCAGACCATGTCACGTGGCGAACTGCTCTTGAAGCAAAAGAAAGGGGCTGCAAACTCATAGTCATAGACCCAAGGCGAACTCTCTCAGCGTCAAAGGCAGACCTATGGATTCAGATAAGACCCGGCACTGACGGTGCGCTTGGGCTTGGTATGATCAACGTGATCATACAGGAAGAACTGTACGACAAGGACTTCGTTGACAAATGGTGCACTGGCTTTGCAGAGATTGAGAAACTTGCAGCGGAGTATCCTGCTGGTAAGGTTGAGGAGATCACTTGGGTTCCGCAAGATCAGATAAGGCAAGCTGCAAGAATGTACGCGACGTTGAAGCCTGCAGTGATTTCTGGCGGTGTCGCTCTTTGCCACATAGGCGGAGGGGCCGTCAAGTCGGCGGTTCAGGGAAAAGTCATTCTTCGAGCATTGACCGGCAATCTAGACGTGGAAGGGGGGAACGTCCTTGGACAACCCTTCCAAGATCTGAACTGGTTTGGCAATGTATTCTGGGACAAAATGCTGGAGCATCCGGAGCGAACGAAGGACACGGTGAGTGCAGAAGACTTTCCGATTGCTTCTATCAGAGGATACCGCCTGTTCAGAGAAGCCATGAAGAAGCAGCATCCAGACGGGTATTCTGCCGCCATGTACATGCTGGTTAACAGTTCCTTGTGTATTTGGAACGCTATCCTTGAGGAGAAGCCCTACCCGCTGAAAGCCGTCATCACGCAAGGAACCAACCCACTGCTGACGTTGGGCAACGCAAACACAATCTACAAAGCACTGAAGAGCAAAAACCTGCAACTTCACGTAGGCATGGATTTCTTCATGACCCCGACTCTTGAACTTGCTGACTACGTCTTTCCCGCTGCGGACTGGCTTGAACGATCGAACCTCCTGCTTGAGTGGGGAAACGTTGACTACTACGTTGCAGGTGAGAAAGCCGTTGAACCGCTGTACGAACGCCGAGACGACTACCAATTGTGGCGTGAACTCGGCAACAGAGTCGGACAGGAAGGCTACTGGCCCGATACACTTGACGAAATGTTCGACAAATTCTTAGGACCTACTGGCTTGACCTTCAAACAGCTTCTGGAGAGCAAAGAAAGATGGAGTTTTCCCTCTGCCAAGTATAGAAAACACGAGAAAAACGGATTCGCGACCTTCTCAGGAAAAGTTGAACTTGTCCCTAGTCTTTTTAGGAAAATCGGGATTGACCCGTTGCCGAAATACGAAGAGCCTCCGAGAAGCCCCGTTCGGCAGCCTTCGCTGGCAGAACAGTACCCGTTGATTCTGATAACGGGATCACGGGTGATCCAGTTTGTCCATTCCACGCTTAGAAACATGAAGACCCTGCGCAAGACTTACCCTGACCCTTTAATTCAAATCAATCCAAAGACGGCCGCGGAGCTAGGCATATCCGAGGGCGACTGGGTATGGATCGAGACGCCTGAAGGCAAAATCAAACAGAGAGCAAAGCTTGACGAGGGCATTAACCCTCGAGTCGTTCATGCAGACGGTTTCTGGTGGTATCCTGAGGAATCTGCAGAAGACCCCAATCTCTTCGGTGTATGGACCTCCAACATCAACGCAATAACTCCTGACGGCTTAGAGTCGTTCGACTATGCTGGCGACAATGCATTCAGAGCTCTTATGTGTCGAGTGTACAGAACCGAATGATTCTATGATTGAAGACATCAGATCTCAAGTGGTAGCCTGGAAAAAATGAGGCTTTGAGACGACCTGACTGTCGTCTCGGGCTCTCGCATTCCTGAGAGAGATTATTCGCCGTTTCTATAGTGGGCTGCTAGGAGTTTCGCGGTTGGGGTAGACTTCTGACACGCATTCGTCTATATGGTTTACAATGTCTGTCATTTCGCAGACTCGTTTGTCTGCTGCCTTTGCTTCGGGGTCTCTTTTTCCTTGGATCTCTGCGTCAATTACGCTCAGGTTGTCGAATTTGAGCCATATTTGGTATTTTCTTCTGTTCTCTCCGAAATAGTAGTGTTTGTAGACGGTGAAGCCTTTCCATCCTTTGACCTTCTTCTTCATCACTGCTTCATACTTGGCCAAGTTCTCGATGAGTTCTTCTTCTTTCTCTCCAGCTTTCAAGTTTACATACATGATGTGGTATGGCATCCTCAGAGCACCAACTATGATAACTCTGGTTCATTTCGCTATAAGCCTTTTGGGCTCAAGTTTCAAGTGTTCTATCTTAAAATAGCCTTACACTTTGTCTTTGAAGTATATCTCTGATGGCGTTAAATAGTTTAACGATTCGTGAGGTCTGGCGTAATTATAGTATCGGATGAAACTCCAGTGTTG
>Ga0315288_10013858_pt1 | contig 10083 bp, 4 predicted proteins | sample YL17G11_20_MG_FD_203454 | JGI IMG/M metagenome (GOLD analysis project Ga0315288, IMG submission 203454) | Sediment microbial communities from Yellowstone Lake, YNP, Wyoming, USA - YL17G11_20 | ecosystem: Environmental > Aquatic > Freshwater > Lake > Sediment | place: USA: Wyoming | collected... | reverse complement strand
TCCGGGCTCCAGGCCTGAATCCGATATTGCGAGAGCAGGCAGTCATTGTGAAACCAGTGCGTCATCAGCAGTTCCTGCTTCGGCAGCGTCGCAGGAACGACCGTGATCCTTGCCTTCAGATTGGGCAATTCCTGGTCGCCACATTTGGGCTTGAGGACGAGGTCGGTGCTGCCCGCCTCGGCATTCTTCGGGATGCTGACGGTGATCCAGACGGCGCGGGTCTGCTCGGGCAGCACCGGGTATGCCTCCGCGGGCAGGAGCGGGTCCGGATAATATCCCGGGGCCTTCCCGATCGTGAACTCAGGGCTTTCGTCGTAGGTCGGGTGTTCGATCGCGGCCAGACCCACCTTCCTTTGCAGTGCGCAGTCGGCCAGCGGCCCCGTCAACTCCAGGGACATATCCGGCCCTAGTTCCGTCCCTGAGGGTCTGTAAACCACCTGGAAAGATAAGGTCTCTCCCTTCAGCCCGGAGAGAGTTATGGCTCGCTTCGCAGGCGCGGCGTCGTCGGGGAAGAACTTGTCGAGGCTGTGTCCCAGCCCTGTCTGAATCTCTGAAGGCTTCTGCAACTTTGCGCCTCGCCAGGTCGGTTTCCCACCGGGAATCTCCTCCTGGCTGGTTAAAGATAGCGCGGGAGGCTCACAGGCTCAATACCAGGCTTCGGCGAGGGGGTGTGGTTTCCCCCGTGCATCACTTCCCGGAGCGCCCTTGAGGGTTTCTTCCTGCAGCGGCGCGAACTACTCCGCCACTGCCCCTTCCTTCAGCAGGCAGCATTTCTTGTATTTCTTCCCGCTGCCGCAGGGGCAGGGATCGTTCCGGCCCACCTTCTTAGTCTTCTGCCGGCTTCTCCGCTGGGCCCCGTCGCCGTCGTCGCCGCCGGAGGTGGATACGACCCGGTAGGAGGCTCGCACCGGCTGCTTCGCAACCTGCACCAGGAACATCATGTGCACAGCCTCGTCCCGGATGGCGGCCAGCAGGTCGTCGAAGATGCCGAAGGCCTCTTTCTGATATGCCACGATGGGGTCCACCTGGCCGTAGGCGCGCAGGCCGATCCCCTCGCGCAGATAATCCATCGTCTCCAGATGCTCGATCCAGCGGTTCTCGATGACCTGGAGGAGCAACCACCTCTCGATGGATCTCATCATCTCGGCGCCGACCTCTACCTCCCGGGCTTCGTATGCCTTCCGAAGCGTTTCCTTGAGCATCTCCTCTGTCGCATCATGCGATCGCACCTGCGCAACTTCTTCAAGGCTGAGGTACTGCTGGATCGGCCCTATGGCGGCGATGGTATTATAGGCCGAGGCCAGGTCCCAATCCTCTGCGTGCAATTCCTTGCTGGCATACTTGGCCAGTGTGTGCTCGACTATCTTGTCGAGAAAATCGAGGTAGGTCTCACGGAAGTCGGCGCCCATCAGCACCTTTCTTCTCTCCGAGTAGATGAGCACCCGCTGCGTATTCATCACGTCGTCGTATCTGAGGGTGCTCTTGCGAATCTCGAAGTTGTGGGCCTCCACCTTCTTCTGGGCGTTCTCGATTCCGGCGGAGATCCATTTGTGCACGATCGGCTCTTCCTCCGGCCAGGCCCCCAGCCAGGAAACCAGGCGCTCGCCTCCGAAGAGCCGCCACAGTTCGTCCTCCAAGGATAGGTAAAAGCGGCTGGAGCCAGGGTCGCCCTGCCGGCCCGAACGTCCGCGCAACTGGTTGTCTATGCGGCGCGATTCGTGCCTCTCGGAGCCGGTGATGTGCAGCCCGCCCAGCGCGACCACCCGATTGTGCTCCTCCTGCCACTCCTCATGGTCGCGTTCGGACACCTCCCCCTCGGGGGTGATCTGCGCGGGATTGCCACCCAGGACGATGTCCACCCCTCGGCCCGCCATGTTGGTGGCCACCGTCACCGCTCCCACCCTTCCCGCCTGGGCGATAATGTGGGCCTCTTTCTCGTGATGACGGGCGTTCAAAACGTTGTGAGGTATCCCTTGGGAGAGAACCTTCTGGGCGGCGGCCAGAACCTCGCCGTCGCCTTCTCCCAGGTCGAGAACTTCCTTGAGGCTGTCAGCGGCCAGAGGATCGGGCGGAACGTCCAGCGCTCGCGCAATCGGCCGCAGCGCACCCAGAGTCAGGGAATCCACGGGACGCATAAGGATCTCCCGATAACGGCGCTGTGTATCTCCATCGAGGCCGTTAGACTTTCTCAGCCGCGCCTGCAAGAGGACGGTAAGAACCGTCGTTTGAAGGCGGTCCGGAAGCAGCCTTGCCGAGACGCGCTCGGAAGTCTCGATCGAACGGGTTCCCACCAGCACCGGTTGGCCCCTGGCGTGAGTCTCAAGAATCTCAAGCGTGAGCCCCCGAAACTTGGCTTCCTCGCTCTTATAGACTACATCGGCGTGGTCCTTGCGAACCATAGGCAGGTTCGTTGGCACCATGATCACGGGCAGGTTGTATATCTTGACGAATTCCGCCTCTTCGGTCTTGGCAGTGCCGGTCATGCCGGCGAGTTTCTCGTAGAGCCGGAAGAAGTTCTGATAGGTGATGGTTGCTACGGTCTGCGACTCCTGCTTTACGCTCACCCCTTCTTTGGCCTCTATCGCCTGGTGCAGCCCCTCGCCATATACCCTTCCGGGCAGGAGGCGGCCGGTGAACTCGTCCACGATGACCACTTCGCCGTCCTTGACCACGTAGTCAACGTCTCTCTTGTAGCAGTATCTCGCTCTCAGGGCAGCGTTCACGTGATGAGCCAGCTCCAGGTTCTCCGGGTCGGTGAGATTGTCTATGCCGAGGACTTTCTCAACCCTGGGAGTGCCCTCCTCCGTGAGCATGGCAGTCTTGGCCTTCTCATCTATGGTGAACTCCTTTTCCTTTGTCAGGGAGGCGATGATACGGTCAACCTTGCTATAGAGTTCGGTCGGCTTGGTCCCCATTCCGGAGATTATCAGCGGCGTCCTGGCCTCATCAACCAGGATGCTGTCCACCTCGTCCACGATGGCGTAGTGAAGTTCCCTCTGCACCAGATACTCCCGGCTGAGCGCCATGTTGTCCCGCAGGTAGTCGAAACCTATCTCGGTGTTATGGACGTAAGTGATGTCGCAGTTGTAGGCGGCCTGCTTTTCCTCCCGCGATTGCCCGTGAACTATGACCCCGACCGAAAGGCCCAGGAATTCATATATCGGCCCCATCCACTCCGCGTCGCGCCGGGCCAGGTAGGGGTTCACGGTGACCACGTGGACGCCTCTGCCCGTGAGGGCGTTAAGGACAATGGGAAGGGTCGCCGCCAGGGTCTTTCCCTCACCCGTCTTCATCTCGGCTATCTTGCCCTGATGCAGCACTATTCCGCCCAGTAACTGAACGTCGAACTGGCGCATCTTCAGAGTCCGTACCGAAACCTCCCGCACCACCGCAAAGGCCTCCGGCAGCAAATCGTCGAGGCTGGCGCCCTCGGCCAGCCGGTTCCTGAACTCCCCGCTCTTGGCTGCCAGTTGGGAGTCGGAGAGCTGCTCCATTTGCGGCTCAAAGGCGTTTATCGCGGTGACCCTATCCTTGAGCCGGGCCACTTCTTTCGCATTTGGATCAAAGATTTTCTGTAAGATGCTCATTTTTCTTGATGACTTTGGCTGAAGATCTTCGCCGTTCCTATCCCACTGAGCCGTTCCTTACTATTTTACCACAGAAATGGCCGCAGTTTAAGCCCCGGCGCCTTTCGCGCCGCCAATTACTCCAGGTAAATCTTTTCCAGGTGGTGCAGCAGCTCGTGAAACTCCTCGTGCTTCCCGACCCCAATCCTCTCGCGCTCAACGACCTCAAACTGTTCGAGCAACTCCTCCTGCCTGTCCGGTGACAGACGCATATCTGCCATGGGATAAAGGATGTTGTCTTACTTTTCAACAAGCGTACTAACCAGTTCCTGCTTTTGCTGCAACGGCCCAAAAGCACCTTTGTCTGAACCCAGCGCATCTCCGGCGATCGTGCGAAAAGCACTTTCTCAACTCGTTGCTCGGTCATTCCCGGGCCGAGAGTCCTACGGACAGATTGAACTGCCCCCTGGCCTTTCGCCACTCCAACGAGTAGGTGAGACAGTGTTGGATGGCGTTGACCGTGAACGAATCATCTGCAAACTCGCCCTTGTCCACATCATATCTTCCCGCCAAGTCCACCCCCCATTTGGGGGCCAACCTCCATTCCAACCCGGGTCGAAGTTCCCTCTTGATGTTTACGTCGTCATACTGGAAAGGGGTCGTTCCTCCTACGGCGTTGTGCACATAGGCCAGAGAGAGCGTTCTTCCAGGACCCAGTCGCGACTTCAACTCCACCTCAAGGGCAGCCACGCTATATTGCTGCCCTCCTGCGTACCAATTATGCCATAACTGGGGGGTCAGGGTCAAGGTGGCGTCGCCCAAAGCCACCTCTTTTCCGGGACCCAGCCACCTTATCCCGGCCTTATTCCGAAGAACGCGGGTCGGCAACTCCTCTATCCTGCCCAGTGTCGCCGTCAGGGTGCCCAGCCTGCCCTCTGTGGTCTCCAGGAAGACCAGCGGGTATAGATTCAGCAGCAGGGCGCTGTTGAAGGGGTCCTTCGCATCTTCCCTGCGCCCCACGGCGGCCTCCCATTCCAGGGGCGAGCCGCTGCCCAACTTCACCTCTCCGCCGGCGCCCCACTTGCCTACCAGACCTCCCCTGCTGGCCACCGCAACCTGAGCTCGGCCCCCTAGCAGAGGAGCAGAGAAGCCGGCGTGCGCTCCCCAGCCCTTGTTGAAACCCACTATGGGGACGGGCAACTGGGGCTTCCCTTTGAGGGACAAAGTGTATTTTGGATAGTGAATTAAGTCGTGGCCGTAAAGCGACAGGCTGCCGGAATAAAGAGTTGCACTCTTGCCAGGAGCAATCACCAGTCGGTTGGCCTTGAGCCAGAAGTGAGGTTTTTCGGCGTCGCACAGAGTAAACCTGCCCTGGGAGAGGGTAAACGTGTTGTATGAGAGGACTATCTTCTCTCCCCTTACCAGCAGGGGCCAGTTCTGGGCCTTTTTGGCTCGCGAAGGGGCCGAAGTCACCTCCCCGACCGGGTTGAGAAGGATGCCGCTGCGGCTCAGCAGGTCATAGGTGAGATTCTCGCCCTCCAATTTGAACTGTGGGCCGGCGACCTCCACCTTGCCCGGGGCTGCCAGCGACTGGTGAGCCAAATCAGCCGTCAGTTCCGAAGAACTCAGGGTTATACCCGAGAACTCTGCCAGCACCCCACCCTCCGCCGCCACCGTGTCGCTGGCAGCATCGTAATGGTAAACAGGGGCGATGATCGTCGGTGCGGGGGGGACGACTTGGTCGGCAAGAAGGCGCAAGGGCGCAACGAACAGAAGCACACCCAGGATGAAAGGCGAGATTATGCCGCGTCTGCACATCATTTACCCATTATAGCAGGGACGCAACCAGCCAACCACGAAGTAGGGGCACGGCATTCAGCCTTCGTAGCCGAAGCTACTTCGGCGAAGTGGGCTGCCGTGCCCCTACTGGTCAGGCCCACTTCGAGCCGTCGTCACGCCTCAACTTGTAGAGACGAGTCGTCTCGATGTAATTGCCAGCATTGTAGAACGGCCCTTCCCAGCGTATCAGGTCCCGGTAAGGCTTCAGGCCCACGCCGCTGACTATCTGGCCGGGCAGCAAGCCCATCCGATCTAGTATTTGTTTGAAGCGCCTCTTGCCCTTCGGACCAAGGGCAGGGGTGGGAACCGACCTCTCTGAATACCACGTATCCCGTTCTTCCACATTGGTGTAGATGATCCGTCCTTCCCCGTGCTGGCGAACGAAGATATCAGGATCGCAATACCACAGGTCCAGTTCCTCCTCCGAAAGCGTGGACTTATCGAGCGCATAGAACTGCGTCGCCTCCGGCACTCGAATCTGGTCTCCTTCCTCTTCGAGACCGAGCAGAGGCACTATGAAGTATCCTTCGACGTCACGCCTTTGGATGTCACTCGCGAAGATGAGCAGTGTCTCGCCGGCCGCCACCGCTTCGAGCACGTGGCCGAGATGAGGCAGCCAGTCGAAGCCTTCCAGTTCCCTGGTGATGTACCACATGTAGTGTCTCGTGTAGTATTTCATCTCTGAATGGCCGGCTTCGAGGCCGGACATCAGGTGCCAACTGGTTTGGGCGCGCAGAAGGTTTAGAAAAGCCTCGCTGAGTGCCTGCTGCGCACCTGCCCCCCTGGCGGCGTCGCTGCGCCGCCACTGGAGGTAGCCCCCCACATAGCCCCTGAATATCTCGGCGTAGCGCAACGTGTCCTCGCTGGCATTGACGTAGAAATCCAGGTAATCGTCGCCCTTCCCGGATTCCCTGGCGGCGACGAAGAGATCGTGAACCTTGCGCGCCGTGGCAGTGACGTCAATCTGCTTCATGGCCTTCTTCACGTTTGCGCCCGTGAACTCCCGCGAGCCGCTCAATCGTTCGAGCAGGGTCGTCTCCTTGCCCTCATAGATAAGCCTTGGATAGGGGATGCGCAGGCTGTCGTATTCTCGCCAGGGGTTGAGGTTCTTGACGGTGTTGATAACCCAGGGCACCGGCTGCAACCTCTCGGCTATCTCCTGGGATCTCCTCAGTGCTTCGGCGACTTTGGGGCCGGCCTTCCTGCCGAACCGCTGTCGGGACCAGGAGGCTTGCACGGCTTCGGGATCGGTTCCGTGAGGGTCCCACCACAGTTGCCGCGCCACCTGCTCGAGATGTGCCACGTGGGGAGCATCCCTGACGAACACCTCCACGCCTTCCACGTCGTTGTCGGCCAGAAACTCCACGTCCTTTTTCAACCTCTCGTGACAGGAGGCAAAGAACAGCGTGGCGGGCAATCTGCCGCCGTTATCATATCCCACCGCGACGATATGATCCTGTTCGAAGCGACCGTTGAAGAATCCAGGCTCCGTCCTCCAGGAAAGGTCAAAGGTCGGTGGACAGGAGAACTTCGATTCGAACGCCATGTCCTTGGGCAGGTCCCGGGCTATCCGGTCCATATCGAGGCGGGCATTGTACCAGTACCAGTCCCCCACGTTGTGCAAACGCATCGCGAACAGGCACTCCGGCTGGCACCGCTTTATCGTTTCGTAGCATATCTCGGCGAACCTCCGCACCCTATCCTCGAAGCGGATGTGCCGGCAGTTGCGGCAGTTGCAGAAGATTTCCCCACCGTTGTCGCCGGTAGTAACGATCAGCATGCCCAGTTCGGGATAGTACTGGAATATCTCCTCGATGTTGGCTCGCAGCACCTCCCAGAAGTGTGGGTAGGCGACGCACATGCTCGATCCGCAGGGATTGTGCGTTGGCACAAACTTGTGCTCCGGGTGGATCTTGAGGAGTTCCTCCACCAGGTAGGGCTTTCTCTCCAGCGAGCCGCGGCCGACCTCCAACTGATTCCTGCGCGTGCCAGCCCTCAGTCCCCAGCGCCGGCATTCGGCGATGATCTTGTTCGTCTGCTCGATCGCCGCCTCGTCCAGTTCCGGCGGCGACAGTTTCTCCCCGCTCTCGGCCTCCAGCAATTCCCGGAACTTCCAGTGGGGCAATTCGCCTGCCAGTCCCAGCGTGACCACGTTTGGTCGCCCCCGCATCAACGCCTGCCAATCCGTATCCCCTCCAACCCAGTCCACCCGGTACTTGAAGGCGGGTGACTCGCTGTGGCCGGCGATCAGCGTGTCTGCGAGGCCCGCCCCCCGGGACGACAGTGCCTCCTCCAGCCAGAAAGCGCCGAACAGACATCCCAGCGGCTGCCCGCTCACAATGTAGATGGCCTGGTCCTCACGATCATACTGGACGTGGAAACCGTCGTGCTTTGGGAGGGAAAGTTTACGCTTGCCAACCCATTGCGAGGCCGCAGCATTTGTCTGCGGCGTGCCTATAATAATCCTCGGCGTGCCTTCAGGCCACAGGCCTGCCTGGGCCAGTCGGTGCCCTTTTTCACCCATCACCCGGGCGATCACTTCCTCCGCCCTCTGTTCCGGCGGTTCGGGCGTATTGCCAAGAGATACTTTTACACCGGTGCGAAAAGCCATCGTCGGATCACTCCTTTCCCAGAATTACAGAATGCTACCACCGATGCGGCGGCGAAACAAATCGGCCGGATTCGCGGGATGGCGCCCGGAGATGGCTCAGCTCTCGGGGGCCGGCCTTGACAGCCAGCCTTTGCTTGCAACTTGACGATTCGGGTATAATTCACCTCGACTGTGGCCTTCCCAGGAGGGGCCGGAGCGTCGAGAGGAAGAGCCGCAAGGTAGGGAGGCAGAAAAGATGCGTCAGCAGTTAAGGTATTTCGCGCTTGGGATTCTTTGCCTTTGTCTTCTGATGTTGTCGAAGTCACCCACGGAGGCCGAGGCCAGACAAGCCCCCGGGCAACCCACGAGAATCACCAACCTCACCGCAACAACTGTGATCGGTTCCCCCGTACTAGCATTGGCCTGGCAGGCCCCGATGGTAATGGAGACTGACGAAGAAACTGGGGACCAGTATCCAGTGCCTGCCTCCAGGTATGAAATCCGTTACAGCGATCTTGACCCCGGCGTGACCGGTATCAATCCGCCCAGCCAGTCATGGTGGAGCGGGGCTAGTGTCGCAAGCAACCCGCCAGTGCCCTCCCCGCCGGGCGCCAATGAAACTTGGGACCTCACCGGCCTGGTGCTTGGCAGTACCTACTACGTCGCTATTTGCTCTTTCAACCGAATGGAAGTTGCTTCCGCGATATCCAATGTCGCTCGAGGAACCACCCTCGCTGCTGGCACTCACAAGAAGTGGAACTTCATGGTCTATCTGGATGGCGACAACAACCTCGAAGGGATGGGCATAGACGACTTCAACGAAATGGAACGGGTCGGCTCCACCGCGGACATCCACATCACCGTTCAGTTCGACCGCATAGATGGTTACGATTCGACGAATGGGAACTGGACGGACACCCGCCGCTACTACGTCACCCAAGACAGCAACGCCGCCACCATCAACTCAATCCTGGTGCAGGACATGGGCGAGGTCAACATGGGTGACCCCAACTCGCTCAAGGACTTTGTGAACTGGAGCTCGACCAACTTCCCTGCCGATAATTACGTCCTGGTTCTCTGGAACCATGGCAGCGGCCTTCGGGCATACCCGAATCGCGAGGTCCACGACCTGACGCGCGACGTCTGCTGGGACGACACCAATGGCGGCGACGCTCTCACGATACCCGAATTGAAGGTGGCGTTCAGCGATCTGACCGCTCCTTTCGCCATCGTGGACTTCGACGCTTGCCTCATGGGCATGACTGAGGTGGCCTACGATCTTCGGGACAAGGCGAGTTACGTCGTCTTCTCCCAAGACCTGGTTCCCGGCGACGGCAACCCTTACGACACCGTGCTCGGCCACCTGGCGGCGACGCCCACTATGGATTCCGCGACGCTCGCCTCTACAATCGTCAACGACTATTTCGCTGCCTACTCGGGGGAACAGGGCATAAGCCTCTCGGCGGTGGATACTTCAAAACTTCCGTCGTTGCTGACTGCGGCGAATGATTTCGCTCTCGCCATGAAGGGAGACATGACGGCCCAGCAGACCATTGTCCAGCAGCAACTCAGGGCCGCACAGTCGTTCGAGGATTACTCATATCCCGATTACCATGATCTGTATGATTTCGCCCGACTGGTGAAGGCCAACGTGACCGCTGGCAACGCCGCTGCCATTCAGGCTGCGGCGGATTCGGTCATGAGCGCGGTCACGGGGGCCGTGGTGCTGGAGAAACATTCCTCTGACCGGTCCCACGCTCACGGTCTTTCGGTGTGGCTGCCGGAGAAGCAGTTGCTCCAGGATTACATCGTCAAATACCAGCAACTGGACTTCGCGAAGAACAGCAAATGGGAGGAGTTCCTTTACGCGTTGTGGGGCTTGCCTCCTCTCGACTCGGTGCCTCCCGCCGCCGTCACTGACCTCGCGGCCGGCCAGCCAACCAGCAACAGTGTGACACTGACCTGGACGGCCACGGCCAACGATGGGACGGACGCGGCGAGCGGCTTGGCTGAGACCTACGACGTGAGATACAGGGTGGCCACCGACGGGACTATCACCGGTGCCAACTGGGATGATGCGAAAACCGT
>Ga0315288_10013856_pt1 | contig 10083 bp, 13 predicted proteins | sample YL17G11_20_MG_FD_203454 | JGI IMG/M metagenome (GOLD analysis project Ga0315288, IMG submission 203454) | Sediment microbial communities from Yellowstone Lake, YNP, Wyoming, USA - YL17G11_20 | ecosystem: Environmental > Aquatic > Freshwater > Lake > Sediment | place: USA: Wyoming | collected... | reverse complement strand
GTATAGCCTTTGGTACGTCCTGGAGCACGGCTTCCACCACCTGGCCCAAGCGCGCTTTCTGCTCGACTTGGCTTCCGGGGGGCAGGTGGCCGCCCGGCGGGGCGCCATCTAGAGTAACCGGCGCCGCGCGCACCCGCGCGCGGCGCGCAGGTTACTTCTGGGCCAACGACGGCTTCCGCCGCATCATCCTCAGGGCCGAGCCCCTGGCCAGCCCGGCCATCCTCAAAGACATCGCGGTCCCTGGCTTTCTTCAGGCTTAGGGGGGACGACAAGTGAAGTCCCTGCACGCGGCTACCTTCTGGAAGCAGGTTGGGCTCTTGGCGGCCTTCGGGGCAGGCGCGGCCAATGTGGTCCCGGAGATGGTCGCCCTCGCCACGTTCGCCGTGATCTTCGGCGGGCTGGCGGTGATGGTGGCCTAGCTGGGCGCCAGCCCGTGCTGGCGCCGTCTCGCTCATGTCGGGAGCAGGGGTGGTCGAGCGCGGTGAAAGTAGGAATCATCGTCTTTGAGAACGTCGAGGTCCTGGACTTCGCCGGCCCGTTCGAGGTGTTTTCAGCGGCAGCTCGGCAGCCTGAGCTCGGTCTGACCCTCGAGACCGTGGGGCTCGCGCCCGAGGTGATCTGCCGGGGTGGGCTGGTGGTCAAGCCATCACGCTTGCTCTCAGAAGAGCCCACCTACGACCTCCTTATCGTCCCCGGAGGTCCGGGCGCCCGCGCGATGGTGGCGGCCGCGCGAGCTGCCGCGTCAGCCACTCGGCCGGGCGACTCCGCTACCGGGCTTGGCCCGCGCCGATCGGAACGCCCCGCCACCGGCCCGGACCCGCGAACGGCCACTTTCGGCCGGGACCCGGCCGCCGAGGCTCGCTCGATCATCCAGTACGTCACAGCCCACGCGGATAGGAAGGCCGTCGTGGCCTCGGTGTGCACCGGCGCCTACTTCTTGGCGGAGGCAGGGCTGCTGGACGGCCGCAGGGCCACGATCCACCACGGAGCACTCGAGCACTTCCGTGAGACCTACCCGGAGGTGCAAGTAGCCGCGGAACGCTACGTCGACCTGGGCCGTGTGCTGACCTCGGGCGGGGTCAGCGCGGGCATCGACATGGCCCTCCACCTGGTCGACCGCCTTCTCGGGCCGCAGGTCTCTCAGACCGTCGCGGATATCCTCGAGTGGGGACAGATGTCTTGGCAGGCCCGGCACATCAAGTGAACGCGGTCTCCGGGGGCTCCAGGGCCATCGGGATCGGGAATCCTGGGCGTCGTGGCACTGCCCTGGCCCGGACGAGAGTGGTATAGTTGAGCCCGCAGCCGGACTCGCGGATCCGCGAGCCGGGCCCGCCAGGGCTCGAGCCGAGTGAAGTTCGGCCCTCGCAGAAGACTCCCGTTGCCTGGGCGTGACCGGACGTCAGAATGAGAGGCGAGTATGGTGGGTCCTGGGCCCAGGCAAGCCAGCGCCGGACTTGACCCTGCGGGAGGGGGCCGGCCCGGTACGGTAGGCGTTGCCCTCAGAGACACGCTTCCGTTGGCGGTAAGCGCCTTGATTTACGGGGCGGTCTTCGGGGTTACGGCGCGAGACGCCGGCCTCACCGCTTGGGAAACGGCTCTGATGTCCGCGTTCGTCTTCGCCGGGGCGGCTCAATTCGCCGCCGTAGCCCTTTGGTCGGCCGGGGCGTCGGCGCTCCAGATCGTCGCAACGACCTTCGTGGTCAACCTCCGCTACCTCCTCATGGGAGCGTCCATGGCGCGGTTTCTCTCCAAACGGCACGGGCGACCGCTTCCCAGGGCGGCCCTAGCCGCTCTGGCGGCCGGGCTGAGCGACGAGTCCTACGCCGTGTCCGCTAGGCGCTTCGCTGCTCACGGCCCTTCAGCCCGCTACCTCCTGGCGGCGAACACGCTGCTCTACGTAACGTGGCTTTCGAGTTCGCTCCTCGGGGCCTTGTTCGGAGCGCTGGTGGCGAACCCGGAACGGTACGGCTTGGACTTCGCCTTCCCGGCCGCGTTCTTGGCCATACTGCTTCCCGAGCTCAAGGAGCGGCCCGCCCTCGCGGCGGCCGGGGCGGCGGCGGCGGCCTCGGTCCTGGTCGCCCTCTATGTCCCGGGAAGTTGGTATCTCCTGTCGGGCATTCTGGCGGCGGCGCTGGTCGGTGCGGGGGTGGAAAGAAACGCGCGTCGATAGGCTTCTGGTCATCGCGGCCATGGCCGTCGCGACCTACGTCACCCGGGCGGCTTTCATGGTCGCCCTGGGGGACGCCGCTCTCCCGGCTTGGGTCGAGCGCGGCCTGCGGTACGTGCCCGTGGGTGTCCTGACGAGCTTGGTCGTCCCCCAGGTAGTCCTGGCCCACGGCGCGTGGGCTTTGCGTTGCGACAATCCATTCCTCTGGGGAGCCGTCGTCTCCGGCCTTCTGGCCCGGCGTGGCGCCAGCCCCCTCCTCACCATCCTCGCAGGCGTCCTCGTCGTGGCTCTGGTCAGGGCGTTCTAAGCTGAGGCTCCATCGCCAGGACAATCTCCGTCCGCGCCAGGTCGTCCGTCTCTTGCCGACGGGCCTTCTCCAGGGCCCGCCTGGCGCCCGGCGTGCCGAGCCGGCCCAGAGCCCAGGCGGCGTGACCGCGGATTACGGGATCCTCGTCCCCCAGCACCCCGCGCAAGGCCCGCTCGGCCCGGGGGTCCCCGACGTTTCCCAGGGCCACGATGGCGTTGCGCCGGATGTCATTACGAGCCACGTTGTAGACAAAGAGCTTCGACCAGGTCTGCTGGAAGGACTCCTCCTCGACCGTGGCCAACTCCTCCAGAACAGCCTCGCTACGGGCCGCGGACGCGATGCCGCTCCCGTCCCCGGCTCCCACGACCGCGGCGGCACCGTGGTTATGGGGGCAGGCCTGCTGGCACACGTCGCAGCCGTAGATCCATGTCCCGAGCTTCGGCCTGAGTTCTCGGGGAATCCCCTCGCCTGCCCGCGAGGTGTTGCGGTCGATGCACCGGCGCGGGTCGAGCACGAACGGGCTCACCAGCGCGCCGGCCGGGCAGGTGTCAAGGCACAACCGGCAGCTTCCGCACGGGTCCTGGCGCGCGGGCGGGTAAACGAAGTCAGACATGGGTTCCATAGAGCCCCCCTCGGTGTCCCCATCCCGCACGGCCCGGGCGGGCTTGAGTTCGGCGTCGACGGCCCAGGCGAAAAGGGAAACGAAGGAGTGGCCCCGGGGAAGGTAGCCCAGGCAATTCCTTCTCTGCGCCAAGAGCCCCGCCGCCACCGCCGCCTCGCGCCGGGGCACGTCCGCGGTCGCTTCCCATCCGAGGCTCCCGAAAACCCGGAGAAGACTCCTGCCCCCGGGATGCGACGCCAGGTCCGGCGGGTCGCTGAAGGTCAAGTACAGCCGGGCCACCTTCCCCGTGAGGGGCGGGACGGCGATCTTCGAGTAGTCCCAAACCGCGACCACGATGCTGCGGGCCGCCGGGAGGGACTTCCTGGCGTTCGCCAACCCCCGCCAGGACGGAAACTCCTCGTACCCGGGCCTCCCCGACAACGTCTCGAGCCAGGCGGAGAACTCCGTGAACGGGAACGCTGCCAGGCCGGCAAACCCAGCCTCCCGCGCCGCCGACCAAAGCCTATCCATGTCTGTTACCTCCCACAGGCCCCGGCGGGCCCGGCGCTTCGACCGAGCGCGGACGACGCCCTGGCCGCCAGGCTGACGGCCTCTTGGGGGCAGGCCGTAACGCATAGACCGCACCCGTAGCACTTGTCTACGTCGACGATAAGCCCGTCTCCCTCTATCTTCCTGGCCCCGAACACGCACCGGACCGTGCACGTGCCGCAGGCCGCGCACTTGTGCGCGTCGGTCCGAGCCACCCAGGCGGCCTTGCGCACCCAACTGGTCCGACCGTTCTGGAGAAGAGCCCGGAGGTCGTGACAGCAACACGAGCAGCAGGAGCACAGGGCGAACGGGCGATCGCCGGGCTTTTGGACCATGAGGTGAACCAAGCCCTCGCTGTCGGCTATCCTGAGAATCTGAGCGGCTTGGGGAGGGGTTACCTCTCTCCCCACGCCCCGGGCCCGGTACTCCTCAGCGTAGGCCCCGAGGGTGAGGCAAGTCTCGAGGGGCTTGTCGCAGCGTTGGTAGGTCAGGCGACAGGTGCACGGCAGAAGCTGAACGGCCGACGCCTCAGCCACGAGCCGGCGAGCGTCGACCCCGGCTATCACCGTGGTCTCGCCCGGGTGGGGGTGCTGGTGCGCGGCAAAGGCCTGCTCGACCGGAAAGACCTCCGAGCTCGCGGTCAACTGACCTTGTTTGAGAAACCGGTCGGTGACATCCAGCCGCCTGGCGAAGCAGTACTCCCTGAGCCTGTCAAGAGACGCCCGCGCCACGTGGCCCAGCCGTCCCTCGCCGAGTTGCCGCAAAAGGACAGGGTAGAACTCGTTGGCGTGGTATTCGAAGGCGGGAACCGCGGTCCCGGTTCGCTGCCGACGCGCCAAGGAGCCTCTTCGAAAGAGGTACTCCAGGATGCCCGCGGCTTCGGAAGAACCCACGTGGAAAGCGTGCGCCAGCCGCCCGGCTTCCACCCAATCCTCTCCGGCGCAGTAGAGAACGAACGGCGCGTCCCGCGGGGGGACCACAACCTTCAACTCGGGCACGAGCGCGTGAGGGCATTCCATCCTCCGGGCCAGGGCTTGATAGACCTCCAGCATCGGAAACCCCCCATCTGGTCTATTCCTCGATGGCGCCCTTGAATTCCCGGAGGTGCTGCCGGAAGGTATAGGACGGGTCCGCGGCGCGGCGCAGGAGGTACTCGGCGAAGCGCAGCTGCTCTCGGAGTGTCTTGCCCGCCCGGATCGCCTCGGCTTGCCGGCGCTCGGTCTCCCGGATGTCGCCGGCCAGCCCCAGGATCTCGGCCGCCCTGGCCGCCGGCGCGAAGACGACCCCGTCGGCGTCGGCGAAGACGGCCTCATCACGGGTCACGAGAGCCTCTCCCGCCACCCTCACGCTTTCGAGGGCCTCTGGACCCCGCGCGGCCAGCCTCTCCGGGCCAGGCAGCGGCCCCGCCGGGCAGGTCCCGTAGCTAAAGACGGGCACGCCGATGGCGGCCACCTCGGGGCCATCGCGATGGCAGCCCAGGACGATCACCCCGCCGAGACCGGCGGCCCTGGCCTCAAGGACCGCCAGGTCTCCAACGCAGCCCTCGTCAGGGCGCAGCTCGTTGTCGACGACCAGGACATCGCCGGGCTCGGCCCGCTCCATGGCCTCGAGGAAGACATCTACACTGCCGAAGTGCCGCACTGGGAGTGCCCGACCGGCGGCACGGGCGCCGGCGAAGGCTGGACGAATTCCTGGCGGCGCCAGGCGAACAGGGATGCCCAGCCTGACGCAGGAGTCGGCGACGAGGGCGGTGGTCAGGCTCTCGAACGCGAGGCGAAGCTCTTCGTTGGTCACAGTCCGGCCTCCCAGCGAGCATGAATTCGCCTTTTCATCCCGGATCGCCGGGCGCAGGCGCCAAGCACTTCTCGATGATAACCTCATCGAGATACCGCTGGCCGATTCGAGCTTGCCGGTGAGCCATTCCAACCACGCGGAGCCCGAGAGCGCGATTCTCGAAGCCCTTTACCCTGGCTGCCGGGACGATCTCCGCGAATAGCCTCCGCCCGATGCCCCTTCGACCAGGAACACCCCGGAAGCCGGGAAGCCCACGACATAAGCTCGTTCAGAGTCGTCCGCCGCTTCTACCGGCCTGATCAGCAGACCCGCGAGCAGACTCTCTGACTTCGCTTCGTCCGCCATGACCTCCCCTCTTCCCGCGACCTGCCGTCTGGCAAGACCGTCCGAATCAGCCTGCCGACGATGGCCACGTCGCGCTCGATTTGCAGCGGGTTGGCGTCGGGCCAGGCCAGGCTGAAGCTGGACTCCCCCCCACCGCCAGAGAAAAAGAGGTCGCCCGGCTCGATTTGCACCCCCCGGGCGGCGGCCTCCAGTTGAAGCCAACGCGAGTCGACCCCCTCCGGCAGAGTGGCCCACACGGCCGGCCGGCTATCGCTCAGCTTCCAGGCGCCGGGGGGAAAGTGGAGCGCGAGCGCGCGTTCCAACGCTTCTTGTGCCGCACGGTAGGCCCGGCGGGCCCGGGCGAGGTGCCGCCGGAAACAGCCGAGACGGCAGAACTCGCTGAGGGCGACCTGGAGGAGCTGAGGTGAACCGAGGTCGCTGGCCCGCTTCGCCGCCGACAGGGCCGCGAGAGCCGGCGGCTCGGTGATTATCCAACCGATGCGAATTCCCGGGAAGAGTGACTTGGACATGCTGCCGACGTAAATCACCCGCCCCGGCGCGTCCTGAGCCTTGAGCGGCGGAACAAGGTGCCCTGAGTAGCAGAGTTCGTCGTTAGTCGCGTCCTCGAGCACTAGGAATCCTCCGCGCCGGGCGCATTCAAGGAGCCGGCCGCGGGTCGGCAGATCCATGGTCACGCCCGTCGGGTCATGCGCCGTGGGCATTACATACACCAGTTTGGGGGCCTCTCTATCGACGATCCTTTCCAGGACCCCAAGGTCCAGTCCGCCCGACGCCACGGGAACTCCCCTTAGGCGAGCCCCAACCTGGCGTAGACACGAGACTACCTCCGGCTTGACCGGCTCCTGGACGAGAACGAGATCGTCGGGCTCAACGAAAACCCGGGCCACGAGGTCTAGCCCTTGTTGGGATCCGTTGACAATCAGGACCCCGTCGGCGCCGACACGGACGCCCCTCTCCGTCATGTGGACGGCCAACCATTCGCGGAGCGGCCGATAGCCTTCCGGTTCTCCGTAGCCGAAGACGGCGGGCCCTTGCTGCCGCAGCGCTCGAGTGAGGCAAGCGCGGAACTGCTCAGCCGACGCTTCGTCCCACCAAGCCCGAAACCGGGAGGGGAGGAAGCCGTGCGCGCCCGGCCATTCCGACAGCCGCCTCGACCCCTCGGAAAAGAGGCGTTCCCAGGCCACGGATGGGCCGGTTCCCTGCCAAGGAGAGGGGGGTCCGGCTCGGGCCGATGGTGCCCCCTCAGGTCGCCAGGCCACGAAGGTCCCGGCCGTGCTGGACGGCTCGAGGATGCCATCGGCCATCAGGGCTTCGTAGACCTCGACCACCGTGTTGCGGCTGACCCCGAGACTTCGGGCAAGGGCCCGCGACGACGGCAGCTTGGTCCCGAGCGGCAGCGTACCCTGGCGGACTAGGTCTCGGATTTGCTCTCTGAGTTGACGGCGGATGGGGGTGCAGTCTTCTCGCCGCACTGAGAGCAGCATCCCCGTCCACCTCCTGGGACCGACATCGGTCCGAAGCCTGCAGTTAGATGCCGGCCACGGCCCGGTTGTTTCAGTTTCCATCGTGAAGCCCCCACGGCCATCACCGAAATCCTTGTCCCGCGGACTGGGTCACCGTGGTAGGAGCGGGCCGGGCCTCCGACGAAGACCCCTTCGGGTCGGACAGGATGCCGAGGGAGAGAATCGGATTGGCGGCTGGAATCGGCGAGTTCGAGGAGATTGCCCGTGAGCATCGGCCGTACCTCTACAACTTCCTCCGCGTCATGTGTGGCGACCGCTTCGACGCTGACGACTTGGTTCAGGACACCCTGATTCGCGCCTACGAGAAGAAGGACACGTTCCGCAACGAGTCGTCAGTACGGACCTGGCTCACCCGCATCGCCATAAACGTCTTCCTGTCGTCGCGGCGGCGAGCCCGTCCCCACAGGTCGATGTCCCTGGAAAAGTTGGTCATCCGTGAGTCACCCGATGAGCCTGAGCGCTTGGTCGAGCGTCGGGAGTTCCAGTGGTGCGTCTACCATACTCTCTTTCATCATGTTCCGGAGCGCTACCGGACCGCCCTCATCCTTCGGGACGTGCACGGCGCGTCCTACGAAGAGATGACCAAGGCGCTGGGATGCACCGCTCAGGCGGCTAGGCTCAAGGTGCACCGGGGGCGCAAGAGCTTCCGGGAGCACTTCGTGAAGGGAAAGTGCTACGCTTTCACCCGTGACTACGCCTGCATTTGCGAGGGCGTCAAGGGGCTTGGGGCCGGGGTGGCGGGAAAGGTGATCGGTGATAAGGAGATGGCCGGTCGGCTCCTTGGGGCGGTCGCCCCCGGGGCAGGCTCCCGGCTTCTAAAAGCCCATGTCGGCGCCGATCAGGATGACCGTGATCCGGTTCGGGTGGACCCGCCCCTCGATGATGCACAGGATGCGGCAGACCCGCTCCGGTGAGGCGCAGTCGACACACCGCCCGGCCCGAAGGCTTGGGTAGCCGTCAGCCGAGATGGCGTTTGCGCTACTGAGGTAAACGTCGGACAACAGAGCTTCTCGCTTGGTCCACTCGATTTCCTCAGGCCTCAGGCCGGGTGAGGTCGCCTTCACCGTTTGAGAGTTGCCTACCCCAACTACCTCAGACACGCGAATTGCGCCGAGCAGGAGTTTCCGGGCCTCCTCGGGGCACGACACGAACCGGGCTCCGATGCCGCGGCCGTGAAGGCCGCTGAGTGCCCTTTCGACCAAGGCGTCCGCGCGGACCATGGCGTACGCCCCCCTGTGTCTCTGATAATCATACTAAGGCTCCGCTTCAGGGTGGCCAGGAGCCACCCGGTGGTCAGGCGCTGGCCATCGTGGCCCTTGCCGCCAGTTTACCCGCGGGTCACGCTGTCGCCGGGGAGGCGCCACGTATTCCCCGTGAGACGGGAGGGCGCCAAGGGTCGACCGACCGGGTCGGCCGCATCGTCGCCGGACATCTGAGTGAAGCAGGCTACCGGGTGACGTCGTTCTGGCTAGGCGGCCTGAACTTCGGGCACTGCCTGGGGTGTTACCACTGCGAGCGCTCCGGAAGGTGTGCCCTATCCGACGAGTTCGAGCCCCCGTCTATCTGGGCAACGGCTCCGGCCCGGCGAACGAGAAGCGCCTCACGACTCCCCACGCGGCTCTTGTCTTCATCACCCATTACCGGTGTGGTCCCGCCACGGTGAAGAGAATCCTCGGATACCTGGCCGACGTCAGCCACTTGCTGCCATTGGTCGACACGCTCAGTCAAAGGAGTCTCCGGCGATGAACGAGTCGCCGGCGACGCGGTCCTAAGCGCACGCCGTGAGGCTGGCGTCTACGCACTCCAAGTGCAAGCGGCACTCGGTGACGCAGGGCGGTTTCACGACCTCCCCGGGAAGCGGCGTGGGCCCGGCCGCGACTATCTCGTCCACGCCTTCGGGCGTAGCCGCGGCGCATCGGCTTGGCCGGTCCAAGAGTTCCGGACCGGGGAAGACGCGCATCGACTGGATCTCCGGAGCAATGTTGGCCGTCCCATCGGGGCTAAGGGTCGTGCCCTGCGCCCGCGCCGCGCCCGTCCCGGGCGGACGTCGACTCCAGCCAACTCCTGATCGCCAGCTTGACGTTGGCGGGCACGCGCTCATCCCCGCGCGTGTGCTCGACCTTCACCCACTCCGCTCCCCCGGTTGGGGAGTTGTCAGCACCACTAACGGGATAGGCGATGTAGATCAGATCCAGGTGATCGTGCCGGTCGTCGATCGGCTCAATCTGGATGTGATGGGGCTGGACGACGCGCCGGACCTCGTCGTCGAGAGATAGGGGCAGATCGGGCCGCGTGTCCGCCAATTCCACCTCAAGCCCCGTCTCCTCCCGAACCTCTCGCCTCGCGGCTTCATCGGGCCGCTCCCCGGGTTCAACGTGCCCCCCGGGAGGCAGGCGCCATCCAACGAGAGGTGGCTTGGTCCGGGGCACCACTAAGACCCGCCCGTGGTCGCGAGAAAACACCAGGACGTTCACGGTCAGTTCCCACGGCTTCGGCATCCGGCGAGCCCCGCTCCCCCACTATTTTAAGTCTCGAACCATCACCCGGGCGCTGACCGGACAGACATGTCTCAGTAGCTCCGACTTCGCCATTCCCGCTGGTAGGGCCTCCCGCGTCGTCTTGGCGTAGCCGAGCTTGGAGAAGAAGTCGTCGGCCGTCTCGGTGAGAAGATGAACCTTCCTATCCCCCGCTCGGCGGCCAAGACTTCCACCATCCGGACGAACTCGGCCCCGAGTCCCCGTCCCCGGAGATCCGGGGTGACCGCCACGGACCGCAAGAGCCCCGCGTCACCGTACAT
>Ga0315288_10013855_pt1 | contig 10085 bp, 4 predicted proteins | sample YL17G11_20_MG_FD_203454 | JGI IMG/M metagenome (GOLD analysis project Ga0315288, IMG submission 203454) | Sediment microbial communities from Yellowstone Lake, YNP, Wyoming, USA - YL17G11_20 | ecosystem: Environmental > Aquatic > Freshwater > Lake > Sediment | place: USA: Wyoming | collected... | reverse complement strand
GGGTCGGGTCCGGCAGCACGAACGCCCCGCTCATCCTCCAGCGGATCGGCCTCGCGCGTTTCTTCGATGCGGTGGCCGACGGCAACGAGGTCGCCCGTTCGAAGCCCAACCCGGAGGTTTTCGTGCTGGCGGCGTCGCGGCTGGCCGTCGCGCCGCCGGAATGCCTCGTGGTCGAAGACGCGGCCGCCGGCGTCGAGGCGGCGGTCGCCGGCGGCATGAAATGCCTGGCCGTCGGCGCCGCCGCCGGCCATCCGCGAGCACACCAATCAGTCGACGCCCTCACCGAGATCGCCGTCGAAGAGATGCTGCGCATCTGACGCGTGCTTTTGTATTCAGCCCCGGCGGCTATTCAGTGCTCCGTCAAGCGTCAACCGATTGGTGGCATGGCCACGCGCCTCACAAAAGAGGGCGCGCGTAGCCGAGGGGCTACTACATTGAGGGGAGTGCCGGCCAAGGTCTGTGGCGACCGGGAGCGCCGATTAACGGCGGGGTTCGTGCGGAGGCGGCCATGGGATATCGCGGGCTGGCGGCGGCAGCGATCGTGCTGGCATGGACAGGCGGCGCGGCAGGGGCGGACCGGGAGGCGGGGCCGGCGGGCCTTGAGTTCCGCGAGGTGCTCGCGAAGAGCCCGTACAGCCGCGAGGTGGCGGAGACGGGCACGCCCATTCCGCCCGAGGCGGTCCGCGTGTTCACCTACGAGGGCGGGCGGTGTCAGGACCTGGGCCTCCAGCGAGTCCTGGTTGGCGACGAGGTTATCGGCGTCGATTACGGGCGCAGCGGCGTCCTCTTCGACCGCTGGACGGGCCGCGTGGTTCGCCGCGTGACGGTGGCCGACGGTTGGCCTCGCGTGCGGCCAGCCGGCTTGCCGGCCGCGCCCGACTCCACCGCTCCTTACACTCGCATCGTAGACCCGGGCGTGGTCAACACCTCGTACAGGACCGATGAGAAGGCGCCGGAGCACGAGGCGGCAGCCACGGCGGAATTCGGCGGGCGCGTCTGGCGGGCGCTCCAGCCGACGCGGTTCCTCCGCGAGTCGCCCACCCGCAGGCCCGACGGCACCGTCAAGGCGGTCGAGAGTTGGAACGACGTGCTACGCGACCTCGATTCGAAGGCCTTCGTCGAGGCCGCGGCACCCGGCGGAGAGACCGTCCGCTACACGGTGGCGCAGGGCCTCGCGAGCAATATCGTGACGCACCTCGTCGTGGCCGAGGGCACGCTCTGGGCGGCGTGTGTCGATATCTATGACCAAGGCAAGAAAGAGTGGGCCCCCGGCGGGCTCTGCCGCTTCGATGCGAAGGCCGGGCGGTGGGAACGGGTCGAGACCGTCGCCGGCCGGCCCGTGCGCTGGGCCACGCTCCTCCAGGCGGCCGGCCGGGAGCTCTGGGTGGGATTCCGCGAAGGCGATGGGCTTGCCGGCGACGAGATCCACCTCTCGATGGGGGCTTCCTACGGCCGGTACAGGCCGGTGGCGCAGGCGGTGGTGCTGGCGCGGTGCGCGGAGGGGCAGTGGACGGCGTGGGCACGCGATCCGATCAAGGAGGCACGGGTTCCCCTCTACGACGCGGTGGCCGGCCAGAGAATGGGCGACCTGCCGCCCACCGAAGTGCCGCGCAAACTCACACGCGCGGGCGATGACGTCTTCCTCTATTCCGATACGGTTCCCCGCGGCCGTTGGCGCGCGGACGAGGGTTGGATCTCGCGCCTCAACCGGGTCACAGGCCAGTGGCACGTGTTCGACGCGTCCCGCGACTTCGGCGCTCACGTCCTTTGCGGGATGATCCCCGAGAAGGGCGACCTCCTGGCCACGACGGACCGCGGCCTGCATCGCTGGACCGGAAAAGACTGGGCGTTCATGGACACGGGCGCGCCGCTCCGGAACCCGAGCATCGCCGACGTGGCCCAGGTCGGCAAGGAGCTGTGGGTCGGATACACCCACCAGGACTTCGGCGTGATCGGAACGCAGGGGATCAGCCGCTACAACGAGGAGACGGGCCTCTGGTCGTGCTTCTCGCCGCAGGAGATCGGCACGGCCACCCCGGTTCAGCGGATCGTGCCGATGCCCGACGGCAGCGTGTGGGTCCTGTTTGCGAGGCGGGACTGGTGGGGGCAGTTCCCCGAGCAGCCCGACTATCCCACCGAGCCGTGGAACGCCCTCGAAGGCCTGGGCCGGTTCGCCGGTGGCAAATGGGAGTTTTCTGTGAAACTGCCCGGCGTGTCCCCGCCGAGCAGGGACAGGGGCTTGCCGTTCTCGCACAACTTCGCCGAGTCGATTGGGATCCGGCTCCTGGCGGGTGCCGGCGACAAGCTCTTCATCGCCACCGACGATGCCGTCTACGAAGGGCCGAAGGCGTGGAAGCGGATCGCCACGTGCGACGCGGTCTGGATGCAGGCGACCGCGGACGGCCGGGCGCTCGAGATCGTCCGCAGCCTCCCGACCGAGAAGGGACATTCGGACGCCAAGCTCGAGCGGGGCCGCTACGATCCGGCTACGGGCAAGGTGAAGTTCGAGGAGCTGCCGGCCGACGCGCCCGATGCCTGGCTCCTGCAAAACGGGTCGCCCATTGTCCTGCGCCAGCACTATGGCGCGGCGGGCCCGCACGGGGGCGGCAACTGGACCCTGCTTCCCAAGCGGACGGCCAAGACGTGGCTGGTGGGCGATCTTCAGGCGGCGCCGCGCGATGACCATTGGATGGTCGAAACGCCCTATGCGGTCTGGATCATCAGCGACGGTGAGCTCATCCGCTTGGACCGGAGCCGCCTCAAGGAATGGCTTAGCGAGAAACGGGACTGAGTCGCGTCGGAGGGCGGCGCCCAGGGCTCATGGCCTGCCTTCGGCGACGGCCGTCGCCGCTTGAGGCGGGCCGTGCAGGGAAGGTCCTGATAGACCCAGGAGGTCCCTCGATGAGCAGGCCATCTCTGATCGCGACGCTCGGTGTGCCGGTCCTCATGGCGGCGCTGGCCGCCCCGGCGAGTTGCTCAGGCGCGCCCGCAGGGGCAAGGCGTGCCTGATTCCGCGCGGCGGGTCGCCTGGCCCGCCGCGCGCGTGCTTGCCTGCGCTTCATGCGCGGTGGGTCAGGAGGGCCACCGCGCAACCATCCAGCATCAAAGCGCTCTAAGAACGTGTATGAGGACCCCGCAGCCTCTGTGGCACGCCCGCCCTCGGGTGTGCAATTCCGGCAGTAAAGCGATTCGCCCGCACAAGGCGTTCAGCCGAGGGCGGCTGAGCCACAGGGTTCTCATACACGCTCTAAGGAGTCGCCGGCCAATATAAACCGCCTGCGACCGTTCCGCCACGACGTTTTTCGGGTTGTAGTTAATGCCGGGGTGCATTACAACTCAACGGCCGGAGAATCCATGCCGGCGCACTGGCGCCGTCTGGCCGGCGCCCGACTCGGAATGCGCGGGCCAGAGGCCTGTGCCGCCATCAGAAGCACAAGCCCTGGCGGCAGCCTGTCGCTCGAAAAGGCGTCCCATGCGCCGAGCGATGATCCTCATCGCGAGTGTCGGCATCGCTCTGGCCGCGGCCGCCAGGCCGGCGCCCGCCGCCGAGCCCGCCGAGCCGGTGACCGTCAAGGTCCTCTTCCTCTTCAGCCCCAATTACCCCGAGACGGCGTCGACGCGGCGGCTCGTCGAGTTGATGAAGGAGGACCCCGCCATCTCCGTCCAGGAGTGGGGCGGGCTGCAACTGCCCGGCGGCGCGGGGCGGGCGCCCCTGATGATGGCCATCGCCGGCAAGGCCGCCCCAGACGTCTGCATGTCGTGGTTCCACGTCATCCGCAACGACATCCGCCAGGGGTTCCTGTACCCGCTGAACGAGTGGATCGGCGAAGACGCCGACGGCAACGGGCAGATCGACGACGACGAGGCCAGGTGGGACCGCTGGAAGGAGATCCCCAGACTGTGGCGCCAGGTGGCCACGGTCGACGGCAAGGTCTACGGCGTGCCGCTGGCCTCGAAGGCTTACCTGGGCCTGGTGTTCCGCATCGACATGGCTCGTGCGGCGGGCCTGGACCCCAATCGCCCGCCGCGAACGTGGGACGAACTCCTCTACTGGTGCCAGCGGCTGACCGACCCGAACAAGAAGATCCCCGGGGCGCTCGTTGAGCGCGGGCAGCGCGGCATCTCCCTCCAGCCTTACGGATGGACATGGCTTCCATGGATCTACTCTGCGGGCGGCAGCCCCATCGTGCAGGTCCGCCGGAGCCCCCGCGCGGGCAAGGAATACGTTCTGCCGCCCGACACCGTGACCTTCAAGACGCCGGAGGGCGAGGACCTGACGCGCGTCGAGCCGGGGTGGCGGGCCGACTTCGCGTCGCCTGCGGCCGTTGCCGCCACCGCCTTCCTCCACCGCCTGTCGTGGCAGCGGTGGCTCATCGACCCCGAGACGCGCGAGCCGGTGAACCTGAAGCCCGAGGACCTCGCCGCAGGCTTTGTCGGGCTTGGGTCGCGGAAACTCGCCTTCCGGCCCGGCGACGCCATCACCGGCGTGGCCCGCGGATTCATGGAGCAGCGGGGCATGACCCCGTGGGAACTCCTGGGCCGCGGCGAAGTGGCTATGACCACCTGGGTCATCGACGATCTGCCGGCGCTTTCGCAGAACCTCGGGGTGAGCCCGGACCTCCTGGGGTGGTTCCCATTCCCGGCCGCGCCGGGGCCCGGCGGGCGGCAGGTCATCCAGTTGCACAACCACTTTGCCGTCATGTGCGAGGGCGTCGGCGACCGGCCCAAGCCCCAGCGCGACAAGGTCTGGAAGGTCCTCGCCGCCGGCACCGACAACACCGTCGGCGACGACGACATCCGGCAGCGGGTGCTGGCGGGCCTGGTGCGGTTCGTCAACCCGGCCGACCTCAAGCGCCTTGGCTTCGACGATTACCTGAAAGACGTGCCGCAGGTCGTCCGCGGGTACTACGACCAGATAGCCGACGGCCGCATCTTTACATGCACCGAACCGTATATGGGTTTCTGGGTCACGCAGGACGATGCGCTGAACCGCCAGGTCATCAGCCTCATCATGGCCGACACCGGCGAGCACTTCGACTACGTGTCGGCCCTGCGCGAGGTCGAGCACAAGGCCAACAGCGGCCTCATGTTCGGCCAGCCGAAGGAGGTGCTCGACCGGTACCGCACGCCGGCCCGGATCGCCTTTGCGGCGATGGCGGCCGTCATGGCCGCGTTCATGTTCTTCCTGGTCCGCTCGTTCACGCGGCGCCGCCGCGCGTCGACCCGGCAGGTGTACAGCGGGTGGCTGGCGTGGGGCCTGGTGGGGCCGGCGGTCCTGCTGGTCGGCCTGTGGAGTTACTACCCGCTCTTTCGCGGCATGGTGATGGCCCTGCAGGACTACAAGGTGGCGGGCGAGAGCCCCTTTGTCGGCCTCGACAATTTCATAACGCTGGCGCTCGACGCGAGTTTCTGGGAGAGCCTGGGCCGGACCGTCTACTTCGTGGCGCTGAACATGGTGCTGGCGTTCCTGACGCCGATCTTCCTGGCCCTGCTCTTGTCGGAAGTGCCGCGCGGCAAGTACCTCTTCCGCACCCTCTTCTTCCTGCCGCAGGTCACGAGCGGCCTGGTCATCGCCCTGCTCTGGAAACTCATGTACGAGCCGACGCCGGCGGGGTTCCTCAACCAGTTGATCGAGATGCTGAACCGCCTGCCCCTGGTGCACCTGGGGCCGCGCACGTGGCTCCAGGACCCGAAGATGGCGATGGTTTGCGCGGTGATTCCGACCGTCTGGGCCAGCATGGGCATCTCGAGCCTGATTTACCTGGCGGCCCTGAAGTCGGTGCCCGAAGAGATCTACGAGGCGGCCGAGATGGAGGGGGCGGGCATCCTGGCAAAGATTCGCCATATTTCGGTCCCTACGCTCCTGCCGCTGATCATCATCAACTTCGTGGGCGTCTTCGTTGCCACGTTCCAGAACATGGGGAACATCTTCCTCTTGACGTTCGGCGGCCCCGGCGAATCGACCATGGTCGTGGGCCTGCGGATCTGGATCGAGGCCTATAACAACCTCAGGTTCAGCATGGCGACCTCGATGGCGTGGGTCCTCGGGTCGCTCCTCGTGGGCTTCATGTACCTGCAAATCCGGTTCCTGAGGAAGGTGGAGTTCAAGCGCGCGACGTGGGAATAGTGCGGTCCGGTGCGGGGTGGGCAGTCTTACCCACCCCGCCGTAAAAAGCGCGTGAACCCGGCGGGTCACGTGACCCGTATGTGTTTAGCGTTGTCATTCCGAGCGAGCGCAGCGAGTCGAGGAATCTCGCTGTGGTCGTGGCCGTTCGCACATTCGCACGGCGAGACCCCTCGACTCGCTTCGCTCGCTCGGGGTGACAGCATGAAGGGAACACGCTAGACACGTACCGTGGCCCGCCGCGCACGGGTGAGGTCGAGAAGGCGGAGCATCCATGGCGATTCTCCCCAAAGTCGGCCGCAAGTCGCCGCCGGTCGCGGCCTTCATCGTCTTCATCTACGTCGCCCTCGTGCTGCTGGGCGTCACGATGGTGGTGCCGTTTCTCATCACGGTGGCGAGTTCTGCGTCGAACGATTTCGATTACGACCGCTTCTCGCCCGTCCCGCGGTACCTGTGGTCGCGCGAAGACCGGTTCGTCAAGGGCCTCGTCTGCTACTTCAACAAGTTCAGCGGCTGGGACGACCAGTTGCGGGCGTACTTCCACGACGTGCCGCCGGAGTGGACCACGTGGCGGAGCATCGGCAAGGACGACGAGAACATCGCCCGGGTCGCGCGGCGGCACCTCGGCGCCTCGCCCGAAGAGGCGGCCCGCCGCGCGCTTATGGCTGCCGACTACGCCGAATTTGCCGAGGCGTATCCGGTCGAAGACACGCTCTCGGCCATCGAGGATTTCCGGGCCTCGGGCTACCTGGCCGAGCGTTACGAGCACCTGTGGGCCGAGCAGAACCCGGCCGAGGCCGCCCGCGCGTCGGGCGCCGAGCGGCGGCGCGGCGCCCTTCAACTCATCGCCCGCAACTGGGGGATGCCCCTCGAGAGTTTCTTCGCCGTCGGCTTCAAGACGATCGAGATGCAGCACCCGCTGTGGCAGCAGTCGTTCTTCCCGCCGTACGACATGCGGCACGGCGACTACATGGTGGTCCGCCGCGCGTACAAGGCCCACCGGTTCACGCCGGGCGTGCGGAGCGACTGGCTGGCGTACCTCGGCCGGAACAATTATGTCTATAAGGATGATATTGAGGTGTTTCCGGTCGAGGACACGAGCCCCCCCGCGCTTCGGGCGCTGTGGCTGGAGTTCAAGAAGAAGAATGCCCCGGCGGCCCCCGCCGTGCCGCTGGCCATGCGGGCCGTGTGGCTCAAGTTCCTCGACAGCGAGGAGGTGCACCGCGCGCTTGACCTTCCGACCGAGAAGCGGTTCGACGTTGGCCTCTACAACCGGCTGGCCGGCACGAACTACCCGTCGCTCGCGGCAACGCCCTTCCCCATCCCCGCCGATGCGGGCGAGGGCATCCGGAAGATCTGGCGGCGGTTCTGCGAAGACCGCTTCCCCCTGCGCCTGATGCACATCCGCGTGACGCCCGAACTCGAGGCCCGCTACCGGCAGGTTCTCAAAGACCGGTACCGCACGCTCGCGTACGCCAACGAACTTCTCGGGGCGCGCTCGAAAGACTGGTCGGAGTTCCGGCTGCCGCCGGCCGCCCCGCCCGGCCGCGAGGCCCGCAGCGTCCGCAGCGTCTGGGCCAGTTTCGTCAAGAGCCTCCCGGTCGAAGAGCGCGTGCTCGACTGCTCCGAGATCTCGTACCAGCGGTTCATCCTCGCCAAGTACGGGACGCTGGAGGCCGTCAACCGCGCGTACGGGTGGCGCCTGAATCACATAGAGGAGGCCCAGCCGCCATTCGACGGCGCCTACGCCGTGACCTTTCTCAATCACGAGCGGGCGTTCGTGTACGAGCCGGTCATCCAGAACTACGTGGCGGTGTACCGGTTCCTGATCGACAACGCCCGGGCCGTGCCGGTTACGCTGGGCCTCATCCTGCTCACGCTCTTCGCCACGCTGACCGTGAACCCCCTGGCGGCCTACGCCCTCTCGCGGTTCAACATGCGCGGGCAGGACAAGATCATCCTGTACATGCTGGCCACGACGGCCTTCCCGGCGATGGTGAGCGCCATCCCGGCGTACCTGTTGATGCGCGACATCGGCCTGCTGAACACCCTGCTGGCGCTGGTGATCCCGGGCGCGGCCAACGGCATGACGATCTTTATCCTGAAAGGGTTCTTCGACTCGCTGCCGCCGGAACTCTTTGAGGCGGCCACCATCGACGGGGCCAACGAGTGGCAGATCTTCCGCATCGTCGCCATGCCGCTGATTACGCCCATCCTCGCCATCAGCGCCCTCAACGCCTTCCTCCAGGCGTACAACGGTTGGGAATGGGCCCTCATCATCTGCCAGGACAAGCGGATGTGGACGATCGCCGTGTGGCTGTACCAGGCCAACGAGTGGTGGCACGACACCCCGTGGGTCACGACCGCCGGGTTCGTGGTCGCCTCGATCCCGACACTGCTGGTTTTCATCTTCTGCCAGCGGGTGATCCTGCGCGGGATCATCATTCCGACGATGAAATGAGCACTACAGCGCCACATGGCGCGGCGGGTCTCCTGACCTGCTGCGCGCATGCGTTTTGTGGCCGCCGCAGGGCACCTCCTGCGCGGTGGGTCGGGAGACCCACCGCGCACGGCGTTAAGCGGCGCTGTAGTATGAGGGAACCTGAGTCTGCCGCATACTTCGCTGGCACTAACCTTAGCGCCGATGTTAGAATACGATTGGGCAACAGGAACGAAACGTCAGCCAAGAAAGGGGACCTCTGATGAAGCGCTTACTGCTGGTTGGATTGGCGGCCGTTCTGGCCGTGTCGTCGGGATGCGTTTCAACGCTCGCCAAGCAGGCCTATTACGGGGCCACGGGCGGCAGCGGCCGGTACTTCGAGATCAAGGACCTCGGCACCCGGTCGGCCCTGGACCAGTACCAGGGCGTCGAGGTTGAACCGTTCGACCCGTCGCCGATGCTGGGCGCCATCCCGAGCGACGTGACCGGCGCCGTTCAGCCCGACATCATCGCGCAACTCACGAAGGCCAGGATCTTCTCCGAGGTCGGCGCCAAGGTGTCGGCACGCCCGACCCTGGTCATCCGCGGCAAGTTCATGGATTACGACCCCGGGAGTTCGGTCGCAAGGGCCGTGTACGGCGCGGACCCGAGCCTGACGGCCCAGGTTGAACTCATCGACGCCCAGACGCGCCAGCCCATCGGCATCGCGATGGTCACCGGCACCAACAAGAGCGTCGTCCGGGCGAGCGCCAGGCAGATGGCGTCGGGCTTGAGCAAGGCCGTGAAGGGCCTGCTCCTTGCGCACACGTCGCGCAGGCCGGCGAAGGAAGACTAAAGCGCTTCGACTTTGCGTGTTTGCGCGGCGGGTCTCCCGACCCCCTGCGCGGCGGGCAGGACTGCCCAACGCGCTACCGGATATGCAGGCCGCGGCAACGCCGCGGCCTCCAGCCTTCTATTCTTATACCAGCGTAACCGAGAAGTCCACATCGGCATCGACCGGCGTCGCGAGCGGGCCAATCAGGCCGGCCGCCTTCCTGGCAATGACCGTGCCTGCATACCGCGTGTACGTGCCCAGCGAGTGCCCCGTCACGCCGAACGGCGCGCTGCCGTTGGACATCTCAACGTCGCGCAGCACCACCGTGCCCAGGTTCCATGCCGAGATGCTCGAGCCGACGACGGCGTCCGTCACACCGGCCAGGCCCTTGACCGTCAGCGATCCCAGGGCGGCCTGCATATCGACCGGGCCCGCCAGGTCGCCCGCCTTGACGGTGCTCGCCAGCAGCGCCCCCACCGTCGCCTTCCCGACGTGGCCGGCCGCATCGAACGTACAGGCGTCCATCTTCCCGCCGACCGCGAGCGTGCCCAGGGCCTTGACCTTCGGATCCGGCGCCTGCGACAAGATCATCGTGACGTTCGTCATGTCGCCCTTGACGGTCACCGCGCCGACCGACCTTGCCGTCATGGCCGTGCCGGTCCACTTCGCCGCCGTGATGGATCCTGCCGAGCCGGCCACCTGAATCT
>Ga0315288_10013854_pt1 | contig 10085 bp, 11 predicted proteins | sample YL17G11_20_MG_FD_203454 | JGI IMG/M metagenome (GOLD analysis project Ga0315288, IMG submission 203454) | Sediment microbial communities from Yellowstone Lake, YNP, Wyoming, USA - YL17G11_20 | ecosystem: Environmental > Aquatic > Freshwater > Lake > Sediment | place: USA: Wyoming | collected... | reverse complement strand
TTCGCCCCGGCATAGGCGTCCTCGCCCTGGAGGGAGCGCAGGGCGAGGGACAGCGCGTATAGGAGGTGCCCCGCGTGCGCCGCGATGGTGTTCAGACCATGGCCGGGCGGTGTCGATGCCGCGCGCGCGGAGATTCCCTCAAGCGTGCCGAGGAGGCCGGAGTTCTCACGGTTGGAGGCGATCCACGTCGTGCGCGGGTCGGGAGGCCCGACGTGGATCTCCTCGAGAAGCTTCGTGACAGCCTCGATGAACGCGGCGGTCCTGATCGTGTCCATGGGACGGGCAGCTCTCCTACTTCGCGGCTGCCCTGAGCTTCTTCAGCGCGGCTGCCCCGTAGTACTTGCACGCGCCCTTCTCGGCGTCGGGCTTGATCTTCAGCTCGTCGATCAGCTTCTTGACCTTCGCGGCCGGGATTGCCAGTTCCTCTGCGAGCTTGCCCGCGGTGTACAGATCTGCTGCCATTCCATCCTCCTGCTCACTCGTGATTGCCGGGCGGGCACCCCCGCTCGTGCACGGCGCATCGCGCTGCGCGGCCTCAGTACCCTATCGACTTCAGGAACGCCCGGTTCCTGCGGATCGCCGCCGCGCCGTCGCGGCGCGCGTCCCCCGATTCCTCCTCTGCCACCACCCATCCGTCGAAACCGGCCGACTCGAGGAGCCCGAGGATACCCCTGAAGTCGCAGATGCCCCCGCCCAGCGCAGCCCACGTCCCCTCCGCCGTCACGTCCTTGAGGTGCAGGTGGGAGATGCGGCCGAGGTATGTCCTGAGGCATGCCAGGGCATCCTGGCCTCCCCGGATGATGTGGCCGGTGTCGGGCCCGAAGCTCAGCCACCGCGCGTCGAGGCGGTCCATCAGGTAGGCGTACTCCTCGGCATTCTCGAGGAGCGAACCGAAGTGCGAGTGGGGGTGGACGTTCACCGAGACCCCGGCATCCACCCCGAGGCGCCCGACTTCGCTGTAGAATCCTATCGCCCGATCCAGATCGTCTTTCGAGCGCTTCGCCGAGGAGCTGGCTGCTCCTCCAAGGCCCAGTCTCGGCCGCGGGAAATGACGGACGAACTCGATTGCCTTCCGCGCCCCCGCGAGGTCCTCCTCCCGCCTCGCGCGGTCGGTGAACCCTGTCGTTGCATATGCAAAGGCAGCAAGCTCCAGTCCCCGCCCGGCCAGCTCCTTGGCGAACGCCTGCGGCCTGTCGGCGAACTCCCCGATCATCGTGTTCGTGATTTCTATCCCGGCGTACCCGGCCCCGGCTACCTGGTCCAGGATGTCCGTCACTTTCCCCTTCCAGGCAGGGCCAAGCATCTCCCATGTGTATGTCTGGCATCCCACGCGGATGGCGCTCATGTCGTCTCCTCCCCCGCGATGTCGAGATCGGCAAGCAGCTTGCGGACGAAGCGGAGGCTGGGCTCGAGCTCCTCCCAGGCCCCCGGCCAGAAGCACAGGTCTACCGCCCACCACGGGCCGCGGTAGCCCGCGCTGACCATCGCACGGGCCAGTGCCTCGATGTCCAGTACCCCTTTGCCGAACGGGGCATGAGTGCTCGTCATCCCGTCATGGAGGGTGTTGTCGGAATCGATCAGGTGGACGAACCCGATGTGCCCCTCGAGCTTTCGCGCCAGCTCCGCAGCGCCGCCGATCAGCGTCTCCCGGGGAGGCTGCTGCCGGGCCCCGACGGCCGCGCACATGTTGGCGTGGCAGAAGTCGAACAGCACCTTGAAATTGGGGTGAGCGACCTCGGCGACGAGCCCCGCGATCTCGCCCGGCTTGTTGAACATGAATCCCGGCTCGAACTCCCAGGCGACGACCACTCCCCGCCGCCCGGCGATCTCAGCGCAGCCGCGGAAGGCTTCCACCGCGCGTCTCCAGGCCTCGACGCGGGGGACACCGGGCGGCTCGGGCGGCCCTGCAAGTGTGTCGACCCGGATCACGGGAATCCGGCAGTCCGCGCAGAACTCCACGCTCTTCTCGAAGAGGGCCTGCCCCGCAGCACGAACGGCGGGGTCCGGGCTGTAGAAGGGACTGGGGCTCAGGTCAGCACCGTAGGAGGAGATCTCCAGGCCGTGGTCTCCGACGAGCTTCATGAGCGTTTTTCTGCTCGCAGGGTCGGACCAGTCCTCCAGCGCACCGTACCCACGGACCGCCGGCAGCTCCAGGCCGTCGTAGCCCAGCTCACCGAGGCGGGCAGCCACCTTCTCGAAGGGGATCGGATTGGCGGCGCAGGCGCCCATGACGAAGGCCGAGGTCCCGATGGAAACCTTTGCGGTCACGATCGCTCCCTTTTCGCGTTCCCGAACGTGACCTGTATCACGCTCGTCCCCGAACGCGGGGACCACTGTAAGCCCGCCCTGTGGCGCGGTCAAGAGCGAGAGATCCGCACGCTGACCCGGTCGTCAGCGCCTGCCGGCGATGGAGCTCGACCCTGGGAGCGTCCCGTCACTTCTTCTACCCCGTGCGTTTTCAGCACCACGGTTGACGCAGATCCCGGCCCGTGCTATTTTTCACTGATCTTGTGATCAGTGAAAAATAGCAGGCATGTCCCCGCGCAGCCAGAAACTGAACAACCAGATGCGCAGCCAGACGCTCGCGAAAATCGACAGTGCCGCCCTGAAAGTGTTCGCTGCCTGCGGTTACCACGGAGCCACCATGCGGCGCATCGCCCAGGCGGCTGGCCTGAGCTACGGCCTTGTCTATCACTATTACCCGTCCAAGGCGAAAGTGTTCCGCCGGCTGGTGGATTTCGCATTGACGGGCTCGTTGGAGGCGATGCAGCAATTCATGCACGCCTCCGGCTCCGCCTGGGAGAGGATGACGGCGTATGCCGCGATGGTCGTCTCCTCGCTGTTCGCCGGCGACACATCGTTGTATTTCGTCATCATCCTCCAGGCCATGACCCAGGGCCGGGCGATTGCGGGACTGCCCGCCCACATCTCCAGGATGTTCGGGCGGTATTACGAGCTTCTCGTGCCGGTGATCAAGGAGGCGCAAGCCTCCGGGGAGGCAGCGCCCGGCGATCCGGCGGCGCTGGCAGCAGGGTTTTTCTCCATGGTCCAGGGGCTCGCGATGCTCACGTTCCAGCACCAGGGTTTGGAAGAGAGAATCACCCCCGCCCTGCTTGTGAACGCACTGCGAAACCCGGGATACGTACCTCGCAGCCAGAGCACAGGACGGCCGCGCCCGTCCGGGAGGAAAGCATGAAAGGCCAGGCCGAGCTACCTTCGGTCGTCGTGGCGGTGATTGGCGCGGGCATGGCCGGCTTGTCGACAGCCGTCCACGCACGCCTGGCCGGCCTGTCGGTGCGGGTGTTCGAGCAGCATTTCCTGCCGGGCGGGCTGTGTACAGCCTGGAAACGAAAAGGCTACACCTTCGACTATTGCTATGAATACTTCGTGGGGAGCGGAAGGCGGCACGGCTACTTTCCCCTCTGGCGGGACCTCGGCGTCATGGAAGACCGGGAGTTCCTGCACATTGATTCATTCGGGCGGTACGTCGGCGCCGACGGGTTGGAGTTCAATCTCTACACCGATCATCGCCGGCTGCAGGAGCACATGCTCGCCCTCGCGCCCGAGGACGCGCGAAAAATCAAGGCGCTTTGCAGGGCCATCGGACGCCTGCGGCAGTTTGTCATGAGCGAGCCCGCGGTGGCGCGCGACGGATTGTCCTTTCTCATCCGTTCACTGCCCGCGCTGCCCACCCTGCTGCGATGGTCGGGCGTGTTCGTCCGACAATGGTGCGCCGGACTAAGGAACGCGTTTCTTCGCGAGGCCATCCCCGCGCTCATCGGCTGGACCGATTTCCCGCTGGTCGGACCCCTGATGGCCTTTGCCTGGATGGACGCGGATTACGCTGCCTACCCGCTGGGCGGGTCCCTTCCCGTGGCGCGGGCGGTTGAGCAACGGGCCGTCTCCCTGGGCGCCGACATCGCCTACCGTACCGCAGTGAAGCGCGTGATCGTGGAGGACGGACGTGCCGTCGGCGTCGAACTGGAAGACGGACGCGTGCAGCACGCCCGCCACGTGGTGGCTGCCTGCGATGCCCATGCGGTGTTCGAGCGGCTCCTCGAAGGTCGGGTCAGGGATCCCACGTACGAAGAACTGTTCAAGAACAGGGAGACGAGCATCAGCCTGATACAGGTCAGCCTGGGAGTTCGGCCCGATCCGGCCTGGGGACTCTCAAGGCTGCCCGACAAGCTGCTCTTGCCCCTCGTGCGGCCGATGGTGGTCGACAATCGTGAGCGGCCGCGCCTGCGCGTGCGGCATTACACGCGCGATCCGCACATGGCGCCCCCGGGCAACACGGTCTTCATCGTCCAGATGGAAGGCGATTACGACCGCTGGCAAACGCTCCGGGCGGACAAGGACTCGTACCGTGCCGAAAAAGCCCGTGTACTGGCGGAAACCCTCCGCGCCCTCGAGGGGCATTTCCCCGGCATCACGGAGCGCATCGAAGCAAGCGACGTGGCCACGCCCACCACCTGTGAACGCTACACGGGCAACTGGCGCGGCTGCATGCAGGCCTGGGCCATCACGCCCGCGCTGTGGAAGAGGAGCACCTCGGGACAGGGGCTGCCGAAAACATTCCCGGGGGTCGATCGCTTCCATCTCATCGGACAATGGACGGAACCTGCGAGCGGCACGCCCCCGGCCGTCAAAGACGGGCGCGACGTGGTGCGCGCGATCATCAAAGCCGAGCGACGGACCAGGAACGGCAGGTCCCGCCTGCTTCTTCGTCCTTCACACGCCAAATAGCAAGCCCTCTTGCACGATAGAAGCAAGGTAGTGAGCGAGGGGATCGACAGCGATCTCGTGCGCCGCCTCGTTGACCTGAAGCGGAGGTTTCGCTGAGCCGGGCCTCCCTCTCGGCTTGAATGTCTGCCGGTCCGCACCTACCCTTCCGTGCGGAGGCAGGGTCCGCGATGCTCTCGATCCAGATCACTGACGAATGGCGCAAAGCTTTCCCCGGCGCGACGATCGGGCTGCTCGAGATGACCGGCGTCGACAACACGAAGCCCTGCCCCGGGCTGGAGCAGCGCAAGCGGGAGGCGGAGGCGCGTCTGAGGGCCTCGTTTGGCGGGTACTCGCGAAAGGACTTCCTCTCGCTCCCCGTCATTGCCGCCTATGACCGCTACTACGCCAGGTTTCGCAAGACATTCCACGTGCTGCTGCAGCTCGAGTCCATCGTGCTCAAGGGAAAGGACCTCCCCCGCATCACGCCCCTTGTCGACGCGAACTTCCTGTCGGAGGTCGAAACCCTCGTCCTGACCGCGGGGCACGACGTGGACTTGCTGGTCGAGCCGGTCAGGATCGACGTGTCGCGCGAAGGCGACGCGATCACGCAGATGAACAGCGAGGCACGGCAGATGTACGCGGGTGACATGGTCATGCGCGATGCCGGGGCAGTGAGCTGCTCCGTCATCTACGGCCAGGACAACCGCTCACCCATCTCCACTCGGACGACGAGGGCGCTGTACGTGGCCTACGCGCCCCAGGGTGTCCCGGTCGACGCGGTGGAGAGGCACCTCGCCGCCACCGAGGAGAGTGTCCGCCTGTGCTGCCCGGGAGCTTTTGTCGAGCAGCGCCGCCTGGTGACGGCCTGAAGAGGCCGCGCGGGACGAAAGAGGAGCAGTCATGGGTGAGAAGCTGATCGACCAGGTCGAAGAGCTGCTGCGCGAGACCTTCGAGGGCGCCCGGCCGGGAGAGGGAACGCAGTACCTCGACCACGACTCAGGCATCATCCCGACGGTGCGCAAGCTGTCGGCAGAGGAGGCGTCGCAGCGCAGGGAAGGCCGGCCCAGCATCGCCTCGCACCTCCGTCATATGGAGTTCCACCTCAGGGTCTCGCACGAGTGGATCGCCGGGGACCAGTCCCGGCGGGACTGGAAAGCGAGCTTCCTGCCGCAGCAGGTGACACCTGCCGAGTGGCAGGCCATCGTCGATCGGATCCAGCAGACCAGGCAGGACTTCCTTCGCGTCCTGCGAGGCCTTCCCGCGGACAGGCTCGTGGCGGAAGGGGCGGGCATGGGCGCGATCGCCCACCTGGCGTACCACCTGGGAGCCATCCGGCAGCTCCTGCGGCCGTCCTGAAAGTCAACGCGCAAAGCATGTTCACCTGTCACAGCGGGCTCCTGATCTTCCGCGCCGCCTTTTCCGTGACGTGGAGGTAGATCATCGTGGTCTTCACGCTCTGGTGGCCGAGGAGGTCCCTGATCGCGCGGATGTCGATACCGTTGCCGAGCAGCGAGGTCGCGAAAGAGTGCCGCAGCGTGTGGCAGGAGGCGTGTTTCTGGATTCCGCTGGCCTGGAATGCACGCGCGAAGATGGCCTGGACGGTCCGCCGGTTGTAAGGCCGGCCGTTCATCGTCAGGAAGACATACTCCTTCTCCTCGCGCCCCCGCACGAGTGCCTTCAGGTCTTCCGCCAGGGACTCGGCGAAGACCGTGATGCGGTCCTTGTTTTGCTTGGCGTTGACCACTCGGACGCTCAGCGAGGCGAAATCGATGTCCCTGATCCTCAGCCGTACCAGCTCGCCGATACGGATCCCCGAGCCGTAGAGCATGGAGATCATCAGGCGATGCCGGGGATTCCTGATCTTCGACAGCAGGAGCAGGACATCAGACCGCTCGAGGAAGGAGGGCAGCCGGTGCCGCGGGCGGACCCTGTCCATGACGTACGGGCATGGTTTCGCGAGCACCAGCTCGTAGAACAGCCTGATCGCATTCCAGGCGATGCGCCGCGGTTCCTGGGAATCGTAGGTGGCGAGGAACCGGGAGATCCGTTCTCCCGGCGAGAAAGTTGTCTCGGCAGAGAACCGGAGGAAACGGTCGAGGCTGCCGCCGTACGCCCTGAGCGTGTTCGGCGCGTAGCCTCGGTTCTTCATCTCCCGCGCGAACGAGCCGCGGTAGTCGGACATGCTGGAGGCGCTCCTCTACATATTCCTATGGGGTCACTTTTCACCTTGCTTGGGGTTACAGAGTGATCATGACCAGCATCGCGATGAAAGCACTTGTCGCGATCGGCAGCGCCGCGTCGATCGGTTTCGGCACCTGGCACTTCTTCGTGCCGCGCGCCTGGAACTGGTATGCCCACATGAATCCGGCAGCCACCGAACTGGTCCTCGCTGTCAGGGCCATCAATGTCTTCTTCTCGCTCTGCCTGGTGCTCATCGGGCTGATGAACATCGCCCTAGCGTTCGGGAAGGAGGCCAGCCGCTACTCGTTGCTGGTCGTGCTCGGCGCGACCGTCGTCCTGTGGACCACCCGGGTCGCGCTCCAAGTCGTGTATCCGCAGGGCTCCGCCAGCGCGGTACTCCAGTACGGGATGCTGACGGCCTTCATCGTTGTGCTCGCCTGCCACCTCGTGCCGCTGGTCGCGGAGGCAAGAGCCTTCCGAAGAGATAGCTGACGCCTCCCAAGCCACCCCAGACCCTGTTCGAGCAACCGCACTGCGCGAAGACCTGGCTCATCAGAGCCTTTTACGAACTACGTCCCGTGCTTCCCGATTATGAACTTCATACAATTGTAGTTATGAGAAATGCCATGACGAAAGAGGGCTTTGGAGATTCTATGTATCAGGACCATGCCTGGTCGTTGGAGACTCTGTCGGGTCACGCCTCCCTTCGATGGGGAATAGCAAGCATCTGCTGGTGGTCGGGTCTTTTCATGGGGCTCCTCAGCGGCCATTCCTATCCTTGATTGAGCGCGAAGAATCGGGCTCACGACTATTCTCTGCCGGTCTTCCACATGGCACTTCTCATAACGGCGCGTATGTGCATCGGCGCCTCGGAAGGCGCCTCGGGCTCCGCGGCGCTGCGGCGCGCCGCTCCGCCACACAGCCCCTCGGCCCTGTTTGTTACGTTGCGCGCCCAATGGCGGGGGCGAAGTGTTCTCGTTGCAGTCGAGATGGCGCAGAGCAAATGGCCAAACCACGGGGCGCGGCGACGGCAGGGGCTGGATGGGGAGTTTTCCACATGAGGTGAGCGGAGGGCCCCTGAAGGCCCGGAGCTTGCCGATTGTGGGAAACTCCCGTTTGGACGTTCGGTGAACGGCTCCCACGAGAAACCGCGCGCCTTGGTGAACGTGCCGGAATGCGGAGTGCTCATGGGGTAGGAGCCGGGTGGCGGAAGTCAACAGGGCAAGATAGAGTGTGAAGCCCGCAGCGCAAAATGCTGCGGGCTTCACTTTGTAGGGGCCTCGGCTACTCGTGGCAACGGGTGAGCCGAGGCACATGAGAGGTTGACAGTGCCCCGCAGACTACAGAGCCGGGCAGGCGACCTCCCGTTCGCGACGACGACATATGAGGCGGACCACGATGGGGTGCTTCGCGCCCAGCTGCCGTCGCACTGCGTCTTCGCCCCGGGGGCGCAGACGTGCTCTATTTTCGTCGATCACTACCGTCCGCGCAAGACCGGCCCGGGCTATGCAGTGGCGGTGATCGGCTGTGTAGTGCATCCCTACGGGCGCTACACGCTGTATCCGCCGGGGCACTTCCCGTACGGCCGCCGGCCCGTGGCGCCCTACCGTCCGTCGGGACAGCTGGTCTTGGACGCTGAGACCGGACGGCCCCCCTGGGAGGCGACGCTGTTTTCAGCGGCGCTGGACGCGGCCAAGGGGGAAGGCTGGCCAGCGGAGGGCCGGTGGTTCCAGCAACCCGACCCACGGCGGCGTCAAACGCAGGCACGCAGCCTGCAGCTGGCCGGGCGGCTGGTGGGCGTGCATCCGCAACTGGATGACACAGTGCGCGAGCGGATCGCCACACGGCTGGCAGTGCCGACGATGACGCTCATCGGTGGCGCACGCAGCTGGGCCAGCAGCTGGAAGCTGCGTGGCGCCGCGATCCTGGCCGTGCTGGTGGCCCTCCCCAACGAAATCTCGCTGCTGGAGCGGATGCTGGCCGCTGGTGCGCTCAGCGGCCTGTGGGGGCAGCCTCTCCGCTGGGACGCACGGCGAATGCGCTGGCTCAACAAGCGTGAGCCCGGTTCCAGACGGTCGGAACAGTGCGGTGCGGCCTGCTCCCGCAGCCGCGGTCCGCCACCCACGAAAGTGACCGATCCGGCGGGGCTGTAGCGGTACTACCCTGGCATGCATGAACGATCCACACTGTCCGCCGCCGGCTGCCTCCTCTGAGGCGTTGCTGCGCTACACGGTGCTCGCCCAGGTCGAAGCGCTCCTGCTAAGCGGCTGGGCGCTCAGTGAGGCGGTGCGCGAGGTCGCTGAACGAAAACATGCGCACCCGGGTAGTCGGCCCGTGCACATCAGCGTGCGCACGCTGCAGCGCTGGCGCGCCGCCTACCTGCTCGGCAACTTCGCGGCCCTGGAGCCGCGCAACCGCACGCGCATCGAAACCTCGCTGGCCCTCAGCGAGGCGCTGATCGACTTTCTGCGCACCGAGAAGCAGCGTGACCCACGGGCCTCGGTACCGGAGCTGCTGCGCCGAGCTGAGCAGCACGGCATCATCGGCTCCGCTCTGGCCGTCGACCGCAGCACCGTGTGGCGCGCCTGCCGGCGTATGGGCCTGCCCACCCGCGCTCGGCCCAGCAAGCGGGAAGGTGACATGCGCAGGTGGCGCTATCCGCACCGCATGCAGTGCGTGCTGGCCGACGGCAAGCACTTTCGCGCCGGCGCCCAGCGCCTACGCCGCGTGGCGCTGTTCTTCCTCGACGACGCCACCCGCTATGGGCTGCACGCTGTGGTAGGCACCTCAGAGTCGACGCTGCTGTTCCTGCTGGGGCTCCACGACATGGTGAGCAAGCATGGGCTGGCGGACCTGCTGTACCTGGACCGAGGCCCCGGTTTCATCTCGGCCGACACCCTCGAGGTGGTACAGGGCGGACTGGGGGCGTGGCTGATCCACGGCAAGGCCAAGTACCCCCAGGGCCACGGCGCCCTGGAGCGCTTCCACCGCACCGCCGGCGAGCAGCTGCTGAGGTCCCTGGATGGGGCCGCCGAGGTGGATCCCGCCTGTCAGGCGCTCACCCTGCGCCTGCGGCACTTTCTGGACCGCTACAACGACACCCCCCACGAGACCCTCGGCGGCGACACGCCGCGGCAGCGCTGGGAGGCCGGACGGCCCTTGCGCTTTCCCGAAGACCA
>Ga0315288_10013853_pt1 | contig 10085 bp, 7 predicted proteins | sample YL17G11_20_MG_FD_203454 | JGI IMG/M metagenome (GOLD analysis project Ga0315288, IMG submission 203454) | Sediment microbial communities from Yellowstone Lake, YNP, Wyoming, USA - YL17G11_20 | ecosystem: Environmental > Aquatic > Freshwater > Lake > Sediment | place: USA: Wyoming | collected... | reverse complement strand
TCGTAATTGTTCCGGATCTGCATAACCTTGTCATGGACCCGGATCTCGCGCGTGCCGATTTTGAGGCCTTCCTGGGAGGGGTTCAACTTTCGCTGGAGCTCGGCGTTCAGCCGGTCCACGCCGACAAAACCTTTATACATCGGGCTGATGACCTGGATTTGGGGCGAGAGCGGATTGAGGGCGAGCTTCTGGGGAATGCCGAAGCTGCAGAGCTTCAGGATGGTCTGAAACACCTTCTGCTCGTCCTCCTGATGGATAAAATAAAAATCGGAATTCTTGTCGTCCCGGGCCGGGTAGAGGATCGTCTGACCCTGGTTGATGCGGTGGGCGTTGGTGACGATCAGGCTGTCCCGCTCCTGCCGGAAAATCTCGTCCAGCCTGACGACGCTGACCTGCTGGGATTCGATGAGGTCGCGGAGGAGTGTCCCGGGGCCGAGGGCCGGGAGCTGGTCCTTGTCCCCGACGATGATCAATCGCATAGACGGGGGAATGGCCTTAATCAAGGAATACATCAGGGCCAAGTCGACCATGGAGAATTCATCGATGATGATGGCGTCGCCCGCCAGCGGGTGTTTTTCATTGCGTCGAAAAATGCCGAGCTTGGGGTTGAACTCGAGGGTCCGGTGAATAGTCTTGGCCTCTTTCCCGGTTGTCTCGGCCAGGCGCTTGGCCGCCCGTCCCGTGGGAGCTGCGAGAAGTACCTTGCTCCCCCATTTATCAAAAACGGCCGTGACAGCTTTGATGATTGTCGTTTTTCCCGTGCCCGGCCCGCCCGTGATAATCAGGATCTTCTTCTGGAAGCTCTCCCGGATCGCCCGTTTTTGCTGGGCTGAGAACTCTAACCGGAGCCCTTTCTCCACATCTCCGATGACCTGGTCGATATCGAAGGCCGGCGAGAGAAAGGGCGCCCGGGCCAGCTTGTGGATGGACCGGACGACCACTTCCTGGGCCTGGTAAAAAAAAGGAAGGTAGATCGCCTCGCCATCGGCCAGGCTCTCCCCAACGACGAGCTTTTTCTTCTTGAGTTCTTCGAGCGCCGGCCGGAATTTTTCCTGGCCGACATCGAGCTCCTCTCGGCATCGCGTTTCGAGGTTGCCGGCAAAGGAAAAAATATGCCCCTGATCGTTGTCCTTTTCCAAAAGGTAAAGGATGAAAGCCTTGATCCTCTCCGGAGAAAGGGGGTCCATGCCCAGTTTGATGGCGATCTGGTCGGCCGTCTTGAAGCCGATGCCCCAGATCTCCAGGCAGAGTTGATAGGGATTGGTCTTCAGGATCTGATAGGATTTCTGCCCGTAATGCCGGTAGATCTTCGTGGCCAGGCTGGTGGACACGTTGTGCTCTTGTAAAAAAATGATGAGGTCCCGGATGTCCTCATGCTCGGCCCAGGACTTCTTGATCTCCTTGAGCTTGACCGCGCCCACGCCCTCGACGTCCTTCATCCGGTCCGGGTTGCGCGACAGGATCTCCAGCGTTTGCTCGCCGAATTTCTTGACGATCCTTTTGGCCAGGACGGGCCCGATGCCCTTGATCAAGCCGCAGGACAGAAACTTCTCGATCCCTTTAGCCCCGGACGGGAGGACGGGAACGAAGCCGTCGGCCTTGAACTGAGGGCCGAACTTCGGGTTGTCCTCCCAGCGGCCGTTGACCTTCAGCCGTTCGCCCGGCGACATCGGCGGAAAAGACCCGACGACGATCGCCTGCTCGCGCTCTTCGATGGAAAACTTGAAAACCGTGTACCCGTTCTCCGGGTTATAGAAGAGGATTTGCTCGATCGTCCCTTCGAGAAATTCCATTATGTCCGCCGGCTTTTGAGAGAAATTTCGACCCGGGCGCCCTGTTTGACCTTGAGGACGGCATAGGCCGAGGCTTCCCTCCGGGCGATCTCGATCGTCCCAAGGCTTCCAGGGAGATAAAAGAGCTCCCCTTTTTTCGAGGAGGCAAAAGTCTTCCGGAAAGACGTGGTCACGGCTTTGCCCAGCCTCAGGACCGGCTCCCCCTTACGTTCGCTTTCGAGGAGCTTCGACACCATCTCAGACGGGATGTCGGTGATATAATTCCCGAATTTATCGATGGACAGGACGTGGCCCACGATCGAATCTTTGAAAAACCTGGGCTTGGAGATCTTGAATCTTTTGAAGCTTCGGAGCGGCGGCCCGAACTCCTCCAATGCGCAGCCGTGGGACAGCCAGGCGGCTGCGGGAGCCATCTTGTCCCGTCCTTCAAAAGTCCGGCCCGGTCCTGCCAGGAAAAATTTTTCGTTGCTTAAACGGATGATCCGTTCCGGTTTATCCGCGTCCAGGACATGGCTCAAAACGCCGTTGTCAGGAGCTATGAAATAATACTTGCTCGTCTTCACCAGGAGGATGGGACGGCTCGTGCCGACTCCCGGATCGACGACGATCACAAAAATGGTGCCGGGGGAAAAGAACCTGAAGCACCCGAACAGGACGAAGCTTCCCTCCCGGACATCAAAGGAGCGGACCGCATGGGTAATATCCACGATCCTCGCCTCCGGCTGGATGCTGAGAATGACCGCCTTCAGGGAGGCGGCAAAGAAATCCCGGCCCCCATAATCCGTGAGGAGGGCGATCACCGGCGTTTTCATCATTCATAATGATATTTTAATCAATCCTCGCGGTCAACCAAGGCCTGAAATCCGGAATTGCCGATAGGCGAACGCTCACCCTGTCATCTCGAGGAACCATGCGACGTGGCGATCCAGATAACGCGTCATTGCGAGGCACTTTGTGCCGCGGCAATCCCATGCCCTCAGCGCAAAAAGCGGAGATTCCTCGCTCCGCTCGGAATGACCCTTCGGGTCAGATTGCTTCGTCGCAAGGCTCCTCGCAACGACTGCGTCGGATGGCCACGCGCCCAAGGGACGCTCGGACGAGGCGAGGATCAACAACTTGCCATTTCTATGGGCAATTCTTAGTGAAAAATCCCGTTCGGGAGCGAATCCCTTTTCAAAGCGAATGGGCGCTTGTTGACCGTCGACGGAATTCGTGTTAGCTTTCTTAAGCATGAAATTTCTGCGAGTCCTCGCGAACTCTCTCATCGGCGGCTTCTATTTTTGTCTGCTGCTGGCCCTTTTGGTGGCCGACCTCAACATCAACCTCGTCCTGAGACCTTCCGTCCTCCTCAAGCTGGCGGCCTTTCTCATGCTCAGCTACGGCCTCCTAATGACCCTGGCCGGCCTCTGCGTCTATTATATCTATCACTTCTTTACCGGTAAGAAAGGCCGGACCGGGTTTGTCTCGGCTTCGTTCCTGACGCTGGACTTCTCTCTGTTGACGCTCGTCTTCCTTATCATTTTCAGGGAAAATTATGTTTATTTTCCGTCCTTTTTTGCGGCCGGCCTGCCCACCCTCCTCCAAATCCAGATGATGGCCCTTTTCCTTCTGGCAACCGCCGGCTTCGTCTTCCATTACCGGCACCACCACCGAAAGCCGAGCCGGTTCTATTTCATGGCTTTTTTCGTTCTCTTCGGCATCGTCATGGGACTTGTTTTTATCCTCCGTCTGAGCTATCCCCGGCTCGCAAAATCGGCCAAGCTGGCCACCATCGAGGCCGAGGCCGTCGAGAAAAAAATCACCATCCTCGGCCTGGAGGGCCTGAGCCTGGATTTTATCCTTCCCCTCGGCAGCGAGCGGAAGCTGCCGAATTTCACCTGGCTCATGGAAGGAGGTTCCTGGGGACGCCTGGAAAATTTCACGCCCAACGAATTCTCGGTCCTGGATCACTCCTTCAACACGGGCAAACTTCCGGGAAAACACCGCTTGATCTCCGAGGTCCAATACAGGATCCCGGGAATCCGGGATAAAATCGAGGTCGTCCCGCGCTTTATCCTTTTTCGGCAGCTGAAACGGATGGGCCTGCTCAAGGTTCTGCCCAATGACCCGCCGCCGCCGACGAAAGACCTCTGGAAGATTTTTAAAGACTATGGAGCGCCGTTTGTCAGAGAAGGCCGGCCCTCGGCCGAGCCGACGCCCGTCCCGATGAACCCGAAGACGGAAAAGCTCTTTCTCACCTTTTTTAAGGATTGGCAATTCGAAACGTCCAAGATATTTTCCCGGGTCAAGCAGGCCTTTTCCAGGGACAGCGAAGCGGAGGAAAAAGCCTGGCAGATCAAGACCGAAACGCAGCCGCGGCTCTTCTCCTTGTTCCTGGATGGCTTGAACACGGCCGAGACCTACTTCTATAAATACAGTTTTCCCGACGCCTTCGGCGAGATTCGCCAGGAGGAAATCCAAAAATACGGGCCGGTCATAGAAAAATATTACCAATTCTACGACCAGATCATCGGCAAGCACCTGGCCGCGCTCAAAGAGGACGAGCTCCTGGTCGTCTATTCTCCCCACGGCATCGAACCGCTGCCGTTCTGGAAGAGGCTGGTGGAATGGATCCTGGGCAACGCTTCCGTTTCCTCCTACCACGAAGAGGCGCCGGACGGGGTCATTTTCTTTTACGGAAAGGACATCGCCCGAGGGAAAAACATCGAGGGGTTGAAGCTCGTGGACGTCTTGCCCAGTCTCCTCTACAGCCTGGGACTTCCGGTGGGCAAAGACATGGACGGCATCGTCCGCGGCTCGCTCTTCCTCCCCGCCTTCACGGAGGAAAACCCCATCTTTTACATTACTTCCTACGAGGACGTGAATATCAGGAACATCAAATAGGCTAGCGGATGAGCTTCAGCATCCGCCCCCATCTTGCTTTCGGCAGAAAGCTGACCAGCTTTTTCAGGCGATCCCGGGCGCTTGTCTTGAGGTAGGCGTCCCGCTCGGCCTTGTAAGAAAAATAGATGATCCAGGGCCGGCCTTTGACATAGTTCAACGGCAAAAATCCCCAGTAGCGCGAATCGGCGCTGTTGTCGCGGTTGTCGCCCATGACGAAAATGTGATCGGGGGGGACGACGATCGGGCCGTAATTGTCCCGGATGTTATCGCTGTAATTGTAAGTATCGTTCTTGGCGATCACCTGATTGTCGCTGTGGACCTTGTATTTTTCCCCCAGCGGCTGGTCGTTGATGAACACCTGCTTGTTTTTGATCTCCAGCTTCTCCCCCGGCAGCCCGATGACCCGCTTGACGAAATCCTTGGCCAAATCATTGGGATATTTGAAAACGACGATGTCCTGCCGGCGGATGTTTTTCCTGGGAAGCAGGCCGGCCTCGAGCGGCGAGGCCGTCCCGGCATAGACGAGCTTGTTGACCAGGAGAAAATCGCCGATGAGGAGCGTCGGCTCCATCGAGCCCGTCGGGATCTGGAAGGCCTGGACGACAAAGGTCATGACAAAAAAGACAAACACGGCCGTCTCGGCAATGAGCTCGAAATATTCCCGAAAAACGCCCTTGTCCCGTTTCTTCTTCGGCTCTTTCTCTTCGGTCATGGTTCACCTAAATAGAAGCGCTACTATAGCTAAAAACAAAAAATCAATCAACACCGTTTTAAAGCGAGTCCCTTCCCAAAGCTCCAACCCCGAGCCCTCTCTTGACAGGAGGGCCGATTCGGGCTTTACTTAGTTCATGAATTTCACCCTTTTCGGCTATCCCAGGACGGGGAAAACCACGTTGTTCAATATCTTGACCGGATCGCACATCGAAGTAAAAGCCTATGAGGACGGGAAAAGAGAGCCCAATCAACGGACCTGCCCTTATCCCGACGCGCGCCTGGACAAGGTCTGGAGCCTTCATCCGGAGAAAAAGAAGGTCGCGGCGACGATCGATTTTTTTGACCTGGCCGGGATTTCCTACGGTGAGGTCAAGCACAGCACGTTCCTGAACGCCCTGCGTAAGGCCGACGGCTTGGTCCATGTCGTCCGCGGCTTTCATGACCCTCAGATCCCCGATCCCAGGCCGATCAACCCGAAGGGCGACATGCGGACCATGGAAGAAGAGCTTCTCCTGGCCGACCTGGTCTCGGTCGAATCGAGGCTGGAGAAGCTCGACAAGGACCTCAAGAAAGCCAAGAGCCCCGACGGCGAGAAAGAGCAGGAGCTGCTGGGGCGCCTGCGCCTCCACTTGGAGGACGGTAAGCCGCTCAGAGAATTCGCCCTCACGGACGCCGAAGAAAAACAGATCAAGAACTTCGCCTTCCTCAGTCAAAAACCAAGCCTTCATATGATCAACATGGATGAATCGGGCGTGTCCGGGATTCATGCCTTGGAAGCCGAGGCCGCATCCGGTCGGAAAAACACGGCGGCGCTCGCCTTCTGCGGAAAAATCGAAGCCGAGATCCTGGAGATCGGCGATGAGCAGGAAAAGCAGGTTTTTCTCGCCGAATACGGGCTGAAGGAGACGACGCCCGGACGTTTTTTTACGACGGCCATGGAGCTGCTGGAAATGATCTTTTTCTTCACGATCGGCAAGGATGAAGTCCGGGCTTGGCCGGTCAAAAGAAATTCCTCGGCGCTCCAAGCGGCCGGCGCGATCCATACCGATATCGAGAAAGGCTTCATCCGGGCGGAAGTCATCTCCTGGCAGGAACTGGTCAAGCTGGGCTCGCTCCAAGCCGGCAAAGAAAAAGGGGCCATCCGTCTTGAAGGCAAAGACTATATCGTCCAGGATGGGGACGTCATCTATTTCCGCTTCGCCGCATGAAAAAATCTTTCGCCATTGTCGCCGCCGATCCCCGCTCCTCGGCCAGGGCCGGAATCATCCAGACCCCCCACGGGCCGATTGAAACTCCGGCCTTTGCGCCTGTCGCCAGCCAGGGCACGGTTAAGGCCTTGACCCATAGCGAATTGGAACGGCTAGGCGCCCAACTCATCCTCTGCAATTCCTATCATTTATATCTGCGGCCCGGACTGGACGTCATCCGGAACATGGGCGGACTCCATTCGTTCATCTCCTGGCCCAGGCCGATCCTGACCGACAGCGGCGGCTTCCAGATCTACAGCCTCTCCCCGCTGGCCAAGGTCAGAGAGGAAGGCGTCTCCTTTGCCTCGCATCTGGACGGCACGAAAATCCGGCTCTCTCCGGAAGACATCGTGGATCTCCAACTCGCCCTGGGCTCGGATATCATGATGGTCCTGGATTACTTCGTCCCCTTCCCTTCTCCCGACGAAAAAATGCGCGAGGCCGTGGCCATCACCAGCCGCTGGGCGGAGCGCTCCAGGGACAGGCTCCGCGAGCTCGACTCGGCGTCGCTCCTCTGGGGAATCACCCAGGGGAGCGTCAGCTGGGAGCTCCGCAAGCAGAGCACCGAAGACCTGGTCCGCCTGGATTTTGACGGCTATGCCCTGGGCGGCCTGGGGATCGGCGAAGCCAAGTCCCAGCTCTTCGAGATCCTGGAAAAAAGCGATGCCCTTCTTCCCAAAGACCGGCCGCGCTACCTGATGGGCATGGGCTATATCAGCGACATCTTCGAGGCCGTCGAGCGCGGCATGGACCTGTTCGACTGCGTCCTGCCCACCCGCAACGCCCGGAACGGCTCCCTCTTCACCAGCCGGGGGGTCATCGTCATCAAAAACCGTAAATACGCCCAGGATAAAAGGCCGCTCGACGAAGACTGCCCCTGCTATACCTGCCGGAATTTTTCGCGCGCCTATTTGCGCCATCTCTACGAGCGGGAAGAGATCAGCTCGGCCGTCCTCCACACCATCCACAACCTCTATTTTTATCTTGACATCTTTCGCAAAATACGGCAATCTATTCAATCAAATTCGTTTCAACAACTGAAACAAAGGTATTTGAATACATTAAAGGACGTGATACGATGATTTTAAGCGGATTTTTTTCAGTCGCCCAGCAAGCGAGCGGTCAGGCCGGCCGGCCGGCTGCGCAGGGCAGCATGCTCACGGCGCTTGTCCCCTTTATCCTCGTTTTCGTGATTTTCTACCTTCTGATCATCATGCCTCAGCGCAAAAAGCAGAAAAAACACTTGGAGATGGTAGATAATCTGAAGCCGGGAGACCGGATCATCAGCTCGAGCGGCATCTACGGCACGATCATGGGGGTCCAGAAGGACCGCCTGGAAGTCAAGATCGCGGCCAACGTGAAAATCGAGATGACCAAGAGTGCCGTGGGCGTCATTCTCGCCCCCGGCGCGCCGGCGCCGGAGAAGACAGAATAGTTTTCTGATCGGCACCATATAAGGAAAAGGGTTCACATGAAAAAAGGACTGCGCTGGAAAATCATTCTGACGCTCGTCGTCCTGGCCGGGTGCCTCGTGATCTCCTATCCCCTCAAAAAGAAGATCAAGCTCGGCCTGGATCTCAAAGGCGGGATCCATCTTCGGATGCAAGTCATCACCGAGGATGCCATCACCATGGAAACAGACCAGGAGATCCTTCGCCTGCAGGAACTTTTTAAGAAGAACAGCATCACCTTCACCTCCATGATCAAGGACACTCCGGGCAAATTCGCCATCCAGGGGACGACGCCGGATCAAGAGAGAAAAATCAAAGACGTGCTCGACCAATACTTGAGCGATTGGGACTACATATTTGCCGGGACATCCGCATCGGTCTCTCTGAAGCCGGTGGCCATTCAATACCTGAAAGACCAGGCCGTCGATCAGTCCGTGGAGACCATCCGCAACCGGGTCGACGCCTTGGGGGTCGCCGAGCCGATTATTCAAAGGCAGGGCAAAGAATGGATCATCGTCGAGCTGCCAGGCGTCGATAATCCGGACCGGGTTCAAAACCTTATCAAACAAGCGGCGGTCCTGGAATGGAAGATGGTCAAAGCAGGACCCGCCGAGGACGAGGCGACGCTCCTGAAAGACTACGGGGGCAAAGTGCCTGATGATATGGATGCCCTTAAGGGAGACCCCAAGAGAAAAGCCCAAGGCTGGTACCTGGTCAGCAAAGTGGCGACGGTCACCGGACAGGATCTCCGGATGGTCCGCCGGTCCGTGGATGAATGGAACAGTCCCGCCGTCGCGTTTTCGCTCAAGCCGGACGGAGCCAAGCGGTTCGAAGTCGCGACCGGTGAAAATGTCGGAAAGATGATGGCCATCATCCTCGACGGCCGGATCCAATCCTCGCCGGTGATCCATACCCAAATCAGCGGCGACGGCATCATCCAAGGCAACTTCACCGTGGAAGAAGCCGAAGACCTGGTGCTTCTCCTCAAATCGGGCGCCCTGCCGGCAGGCATTAAGACTCTGGAAAACCGGACCATCGGCCCGTCCCTAGGCGCGGACTCGGTCCGGGCGGGCCTGCTGGCCTTCATGATTGCCGTCCTGTCCGTGATGACCTTCATGATCATTTACTATAAATTTTCCGGAGTGAATGCCGTCATCGCTCTCATCCTGAACGTGATCATCCTCCTCGGCGCTCTGGCCTATTTCCGGGCCACCCTCACCCTGCCTGGCATTGCCGGGATCATCCTCGGCGTCGGAATGGCCGTGGACGCCAACGTCCTCATTTTTGAGAGGATCCGTGAGGAAAGCGCCTTGGGCAAGAGCATCATGAACTCCATCTCGCTGGGTTTTTCCCGGGCCTTCAGCGCCATTTTCGACTCGAACCTGACCACGGTCATCTCGGCCATTTTTCTCTTCCAGTTCGGAACCGGCCCGATCAGGGGATATGCCGTCACCCTGATCATCAGCCTTGCCGCCAACATGTTCACCGCCGTGTTCGTCTCTCATTGGATTTTTAACGTGACGGTCACCAAGAAAACCAAGAAGTTGAGTATATAGCCATGCCTCTCGTATTCCTCAAAACACCCAACATCAAATTCATGAAATACAAGTACGTCGCTCTGGCCGTCACCGGAGCGATCGTCCTGGCGGGGGTCCTGAATGTCACGGTCGGAAAAGGCCTCAAGCTGGGCGTAGATTTCGGCGGCGGGACCTTGATCCGGGTCATGTTCAAGACACGGGCGGAGGTTACGGACGTCCGGCAGATCTTAAGAGACGTCGGCCTGGGCAACAGCTCCATCCAAGAGACGGGCAAGGCCGGGCATGAGTTCCAGATCCGGACGATGCAGGTCATCAAGGGCATCGATCCGCAGAAGGAAGTCGAAGCTCACGAACAGCTGGGCAACAGGGTCATCGCGGCGCTCAAGGGAGACGATGGTCAGGCCGAAATCCAGCGCGGGCTAAAGGACCTCAACACGATTGATACGAGAGAACTCACTT
>Ga0315288_10013850_pt1 | contig 10086 bp, 6 predicted proteins | sample YL17G11_20_MG_FD_203454 | JGI IMG/M metagenome (GOLD analysis project Ga0315288, IMG submission 203454) | Sediment microbial communities from Yellowstone Lake, YNP, Wyoming, USA - YL17G11_20 | ecosystem: Environmental > Aquatic > Freshwater > Lake > Sediment | place: USA: Wyoming | collected... | reverse complement strand
GGCCTTTCTCGAGATCTCAAGCTGGCTGGAAGATCGCCGCTATGACTCGATCGTGGTGGACACCGCGCCGAGCGGCCACACCTTGCGCCTGCTGGCCATGCCCGGGCTGATCCGGAAGTGGCTCCGCATGCTGGACACACTGTTGGCCAAGCGGCGATACATGAGGAAGGTGTTCGGCAAGTCCGAGGGACGGGACCAGCTCGACCAGTTCGTCGACCAATGGGACGCCTCGCTCCGGCGCACGGAGACTCTGCTGCGCGATCCGTCGCGCTGCCGGTTCGTCCCGGTCGCCATCGCCGAGCCGCTCAGTGTGCGCGAGACGGCGGCGCTGCTGGCGGAGTTGCGGCAGTGGCGCATCCCGGCGCCCGAGCTGGTCGTCAACCTGCTTCATCCCGAAAACGGCTGCCCGGCCTGCTCGTCCGCCCGGGCCCTCGAGCAGCAACAGACGGAACGCTTGCGCATCGTCTTCGGCGGGTCGCCGCAATCGCTGTGGGGAGTGGATCTGTTCGCCGAGGAAGTTCGCGGGCGGGAGCTGTTGTCCGCGTTCTGGGACCATGCGGCGCCGATCGCGCCAGCGCCGCCCGGGGCGCCTGAATCGCATCTGGTTCCCCGGTCCGGAGTGGTGGCCGCAAACCCGCCGCCGTACCCGCCCTCCGGCATCCAATTCCTTCTGTTCTCGGGCAAAGGCGGTGTGGGCAAGACCACGCTCGCCTGCGCCACCGCCGTCCGGCTGGCGCGAGATTCCCCCGAGAAGCGGATTCTGCTGTTTTCCACCGATCCCGCCCATTCCTTGTCCGCCTGCCTGAAGGTGGAGATCGGCCCCCGCCCCACCCAGCTTTGCCCGGGCCTGACCGCCATCGAGATCAACGCCGAAGCCGAGTTCCATGCGCTGAAAGCCCAGTACGCCGAAGATATGGAAGGCTTGCTGGAATCCATTTCCGGGAGTTTCGACCTGACCTTCGATCGCCAGGTGCTCGAGCGGATGATGGATCTGGCGCCGCCCGGGCTGGATGAGATCATGGCGCTGACGCGCATCATCGATTTCCTGGTCCATGATCGTTACGACCTGGTTCTGCTCGATTCGGCCGCGACGGGCCACTTGATCCGGCTGCTGGAACTCCCGGAGGTTATCGACCAGTGGCTCAAGACGTTCTTCGGCTTCTTTCTCAAGTACGAACGGGTGTTGCGCATGCCCGGGTTTTCGAGCCGTCTGATCGTGCTGTCCAAGAACCTCAAGCGGTTTCGCAAGTTGCTGGAGGACCCTGCCAGGGCGGCGCTCTACGCCGTCAGCATCCCCACCCAGATGGCCGTGGACGAGACCCGGGATCTGCTGGAAGCCTGCGACCGGCTGGGCATCGCGGTCCCGGCGCTCTTTCTGAACCTGGTGACGCCTCCGGGGGATTGCTCGTTGTGCTCGGCGCTGGAGCGCAGAGAATCGCTGGCCGCACGGGATTTCCGGCAGCTCTTTCGAAACAAACAGATGACCCTGGTCTACCGCCAGGGCGAGTTGCGCGGGCTCGAGCGGTTGGAGGAACTGGGACGGAATCTGTACCGGGCGGCCAGCCGGGAGGAAGCGGTCGTTTATGCCTCCTGATTACGCGGCCCGAGGTGGAGATGGTCTTACGCCGGCGCTTTGCCAGCTCGACGATCGGGAGCGAGTCTCGCTCTGCGAGGTCCTCGACCGGGTGCTGAACAAGGGCGCGGTGGTGGTGGGCGAGGTGACGATTTCGGTGGCCGACGTGGATCTGGTCTATCTCGGCCTCCAGCTTGTTCTGACCTCCATCGAGACCGCCCGTGAGAGCCTGCAACGGGGGCCGGGCGGAGCAGGCCTGAAGATTGAGATTGGAAAGGAGAGCGTCCATGCAGCCCGTGGCAACGGCAAGCGTCGAGTCTGAATCCATCACCGACTTCGCGCGGGTCATGCGCGACAGCCCCGGTTTCGCGCCACTGGCGCCGGAACGCGCAACGCAAACCCGGCGGCGGATCGACCTGGACCCGGAGACCGTGAAGAACGGGCTCGGGCAACTGGTCCTGACGTTGGTGAAGCTGCTGCACGAACTGCTCGAGCGGCAGGCGATCCGGCGGATCGACGCCGGGTCATTAAACGCCGAGCAGATCGAGCGCCTCGGGCTGACCTTGATGGGTCAGGCACGGGAGATCGAACGGTTGCGAGAAGCGTTCGGCCTGGAGGAGGAGGATTTGAACCTCGACCTTGGGCCTTTGGGAAAGCTCTTGTAGAGAAGGAGACGGTATGCAGCAGGCTATGACCCACTCGATCCAGTCATCCACTCTGGCGGATGTCCTCGAGCGGGTGCTGGACAAAGGGATCGTTATCGCCGGCGACATCAAGATAAAGCTGGTGGATATCGAGTTGTTGTCGATCCAGATCCGGCTGGTGATCTGTTCCGTGGACAAGGCCAAGGAGATGGGCATGGACTGGTGGGTCAACCAGCCGATCTTTTGCAGCAAGGCGCCTCAGGCGGAACTGGGACCCTCCCTGGCCAGAATCGAACAGAGACTGGCACAACTGGAAGCGGCCTCGGTAAAGGAGGCGGTTCCCGCTTGAGGGGAAACTCGGGTCTACCCCGCCGATTGCGGGCGGAACTCGGGCAGCCTCACCATCTGGCCGCCGCGCATGGCGGACTCGTGGGCGCAGATGCCCGCGCAGGTCCAGTTCAGCGACTGGTAGAGGTCGGGGAACGACGGCCGGCCCTCGACGATACTGCTCACGAATTCATGCACCAGGTGCGGGTGCGATCCGCCGTGCCCGCCGCCCTGGATGAAGGACAGATGCGCGTGCTCGCCGTCGTAAACGCCCTTCTGCGTGAACCGCCGGATGGGCTCGGGCAGCAGGTGCGCATAATCGGGAATCTTCACGCGCCCGGGCTTTTCGCCGATGTGGATCACCGGGTCTTCGCCCTCGATCAGGGTCCACTCGAACGCCGTCTTGTCGCCGTACACGTCGAAGCTCTCGATGTACTGGCGCGCGGTTTCAAACAGCGAGCGCGTCACCTCGAAGGCCAACTGGCGGTTGCGCACCTTGAATAGGGCGCTCTCGACGGCGAAGGGGGAACCGTAACAGGCCGAGAGCGCGTCGGCAATCTGGCCCGACCCGAAGCAGCAGACGTGTTCGGCCTCGCCCTTGACCAGGGCCAGGCAGGGGCTTACGGCGTGCGTGGCGTAGTGCATCGGCGGCAGGCCCTCCCAGTATCCGGGCCAGCCGGCCATTTCCTGCTGGTGGCAGCCCCGCATGAACTGGATCCGGCCCAGCCTGCCGGTGTCGCGCAATTCGCGGATGTAGAGGAACTCGCGAGTATAGATCGCGGTCTCCATCATCATGTAGTTTTTGCCGGATTCGCGCGCCGCCGCGGCGATCTGGCGGCATTCCTCGACCGTGGTCGCCGCCGGCACGGTGCTGGCCACGTGCTTGCCCGCTCTCAGGGCGGCGACGCTCTGCGGCGCGTGCAGGTGAATGGGCGAGTTGATGTGCACCGCGTCCACCTGCGGGTCCCGAATCAAATCCTCGAAGCTGGTGTAGCGCTTCTCGACCCCGAACTGCTCGCCCACCTGGTCCAGCTTTTCCCTGGTGCGCTGGCAGATCGCGTACATTCTGGTGTGCGGATGACGCTGGTAGATGGGAATGAACTCCTTCCCAAACCCGAGTCCGACTATCGCCACGTTGATCTTACCCTCGTTCATGTTTCCTCCGTGAAACCGGCAACTCATTTGCGGCTGGCGGCGCGGCGGCGCCCGCGAGCCGGTAGAAACCGGGACAGCACACTCATTTAACCAAATCCGACCGCTTCTGGTGGGATATGTCGCCTGAAGGTGTGAACGGATCGATGACCGCTCCCTGACGGTCGCGGCTCGGTTACAGCCGTGTTCGGCCGAAAGAAGTTACCGAGCCACGAGCGTTAGCGAGTGGTCGGCGCGCCGATTCGTTCACGGCTTCGGGAGTCATGTCCCACGGCGCGGCGCAGCCGCCACCACGATGTATGTTGTGGATGCCGCGCTTCATACGTACTGTGGACGTGGGCGATAGTACCGGACGATTCGATGCGACGCGCCATTTCAACCTCGTGGAATGAGTGGAGGCGAAAGTACCCCGTGGCGTCGTCCGGGTAGGCCCGAAGATCCATGGCCGGCGCTTGAGGAATGCCGTCCGGCGCAATCGAGGCACGGATGAGCCGCGCACCGGGAAAGAACAGGGTGCCGAATCGGTCCCAATCCCGCGCTTCACCCGCGGGTCCGGGAATCGTCTCGTGGAGGGCGTGACAACCACCGCCGGTTGGAGTCATACATGCTTGCCGAAAACTCTTGTTGATTCGCGGTTGAGTTGCGTGCCATAATCGGCGCGGAGCACTATGAGCCGCTCACGAGTTGCTGTCCTTACGCTTCTGCTGCCGCTGGCCGCCGTGGCACCGGCGCAACCGATCCCTGGTGTTGAAGGGAAGAGCTACTATGCCCCCGAAAAGCAACTCGCCCAGCGAATGATGCGGCGCCAGTTGCCGAGCCTCGCGCAGACGCTGCCTCAGTTGCTCGATATCCGCCTCGGCGCCCTCAGTGGCGATGAGCGCAAGAGGTTCGAAATGGCCGGCCGGGCCGAGGCCAAAGTGGCCGGCGTGCATCGCCGCGTCGATCCGAACCTGCTGGAACGTGGCCGCGCGGAGATTCTCGACGGCGAGCGCTCGGTTTGGCGCCTCGCGCTGCACTCACAGGACGCGGCCGGATTGCGAGTTCACTTCACCGGCTTCGACGCCGGTTCCGGACGGGTCTGGGTGCACGCTGGCACCGGCGAGGAGAGTGAGATTCACGGCCCGTATACCGGCAAGGGATTGTACGGCGACGGCGGTTTCTGGAGCGACGTGGTGCTCGGGGAAACCCTGGTCGTCGAGTATGAGCCCGGGCGCCCGATGGGACCCGGCGAGGCGCCGCCTTTCCAGATCGCCGAAGTATCCCACCTGGCCGCGGGGGCGCTTCCACGGTTCGCCGAAGATCTGAAAGCCGGCGCGAACCAGGCGGCCGCATCCTGCAACCTGGATGTAACCTGCTATCCGGACTGGGCGGAAACCGCCAAAGCGGTGGCGCATATCGTTTTTGAACGCGACGGGAGTTCGTACGTCTGTTCCGGTACGCTGGTCAACACGCGAAGCGGACGAGGCACCCCCTACTTCCTCACGGCGCAGCACTGCATTGCCGACGACACCACGGCGCGCTCGGTCAACGCCTTCTGGTCCTATCAGACTTCGACCTGCAACGGCGCGCCTCCGAACCGCCGCGATGTGCCGCGGACGCTCGGGGCGCGCTACCTGGTCGGCACGCCGACCTCCAGCGGCGACGGCACGCTGATCCAACTGGACAGCATCCCGAGCGGCGTACGATTCTCCGGTTGGGATCCGAACCCGCTGGCGAACGACGCCAAAGTGACGGGAATCCACCACCCGAGCGGCGATTTCAAGCGCATTTCTTTCGGCACCTCGACCGCCGCCTATCCCTTCGCCGGGCGCGACCTGGCCAAGTTCGTGGGCGCCCTCTGGAACGGCGGCGGGTTGGTGGAAGGCGGCTCGTCGGGGTCCGGGCTCTTCAGCGGCTCGCTGCAACTTGTGGGAATCTTGAGCCACGGCCCCAAAACGGAGTCGAGCGAGCAGCTTTGCACGATGCTGCCGTTCACCGTCAACTACGGCAGCTTCGCTGCCTTCTATCCGGCAATCCGCGACTACCTCGAAGAACGGACCGTGGGCGCGAGTACCCCGCCGGCGACACCAACTCCCACCGGAGGCGCCTTGACGCCCGGCCAAACGCGCAGCCTCAAGCTGGGGCCGGTGACGGGCAACCGCCTGTTCAACGGCCAGAGCGGCTTCACCGTCACCGTGCCCCAGGGGGCGACGCGGTTGGAGGTCACCTTGCGGACGGCGACGTCGAATGCCGATGTGGATCTCTACGCGCGGTTCGGCCAGGATGTGGTGATCGAGAACGGGCAGCCGGTGGCGGATTTCAAATCGGAAGGCGCCAGCGGCGACGAACAGATCGTCATCTCCGGCAGCCAGTTGCGCGCGGGAACTTACTACATCGCCCTTGGTTTGTTCACCACCGGAGTCGAGGTGCAGACAGCTCTGACCGCGAATCTAACAACCACCACGCAACCGCCGGCGCCGACAAACGTTCTCGTCTCCGGCCAGGCGCGAAACATCACCCTGGGGCCGGTCAATATCGGCACACTTTATTACGGAGCGTACGGATTCACGATTGCCGTCCCTCCTGGCGCCACGCGGCTGGAAATCACCCTGCGGACGTCTACCGCGAACACCAACGTGGATCTCTACGCGCGTTTCGGCCAGGACGTGGCCTTGAGCGGCTCGAGCGCGGTCGCGGACTTCAAGTCGGAGGGAACGACCGGCGACGAACAGATCGTGATCACGGGAAGTAACCTCCGGACCGGGACTTACTACTTCGCGTTCGGACTGCTTACGACGGGCCGGCAGGCTCAGTGCACGATCACGGCCACCCTGACCACACCGTCGCAGCCTCCCACCCCCGGGGGCAACGCCCTGGTCTCCGGCCAGGCCAGAAACTTCGACCTGGGTCCCGTGACGGGAGGAAAACTGTACAACGGAGCGGACGGTTTCACGATTGCCGTGCCGCAGGGCGCCGCGCGGCTGGAGATCACGCTGCGCACGTCCACGGCGAACACCGACGTGGATCTCTTCGCGCGTTACGGCCAGGATGTGAGCTTGAGCGGCACGAGCGTGGTCGCGGACTTCAAGTCGGAGGGAACGTCCGGCGATGAACAGATCGTGGTGACGGGGAGTAACCTGCGAGGCGGGACTTACTATATCGCGTTCGGGCTGTTCACGACCGGGCGGCAAGCTCAGTGCACGATCACCGCCACCGTCACGACGCCCTCCACTCCGACGCCCGGCGGCTCCACCGTGCTGGCCTCCGGCCAGGCCAGGAACTTCAGCGTCGGACCCGTGACCAGCGCCTGGTTGTTCGCCGGCGCGAGTGGTTACATCGTGAATGTGCCCCAGGGGGCGACGCGGCTAGAGATCACCGTTCGCACGGCCACCCCCGGCGTGGACGTGGATCTGTACGCGCGCTTCGGCCAGGACGTAACGATTCAGAACGGCCAGGGCGTGGCCGACTTCCGCTCGGAATCCGGGGGCGGCGACGAACAGATCGTCATCACTGGCGCCCAGTTGCGCGCGGGCACTTACTACGTGGCCCTCGGTTTGTTCACGCTGAACACACCGGCGCAAGGAACGATCACCGCCACCGTTACCACGGCAACGACGCCGCCCGCGTCCCCCGCGCTCACTTCCGGACAGGCGCGCAACATCACTATCAGCCCGGTGCAGTGGGCGATGCTGCTGAACGGCGCCAGCAGTTACACGATCAGCGTGCCACAGGGCGCGACCCGGCTCGAGATCAACCTACGCACTCCGGCCACGAACGTCGACGTGGATTTGTATGCCCGGCTCGGCCAGGACGTGGTAATTGAGAATGGCCGGGCCGTCGCCGACTTCCGCTCGGAGAACGCCGATGCGAATGAACAGATTGTGATCAGCGGCGCGTCGCTCCGTCCCGGCACTTACTACATCGCGCTGGGGGTCTTTACCATTGGGACTCCGATACAGTCCACTCTCACGGCGACCGTCAGCGCGACACCCGCGCCTCCACCATCCGGCGCGCAGACTCTGACCCCCGGGAGCCCCGCGTCATTCCGCCTTGGTCCGGTTACCTATTCAACCGCATTCTACGGCAGCCGTGGATACCGGATTCAGGTTCCCCAGGGAGCTACTCGCCTGGACGTGCGGCTGGCCACCACATCGCCGGCCGAAGCCGACGTGGATTTGTACATCCGCTATGACCGGGACATCGAAATCATAGACGGGCAAGTCGTAGCCGACTACCTGTCGGAAGGCCCGACTGGGACGGAGCGCATCACCGCGACTCCGCAGTCCGCACCGGCGTTGCGGCCAGGAACCTACTACATCGCGCTGGGGCTGTACAGCACGAATGTCGAGGTTGCCGGCGCGATCACGGCTACGGTAGTAGTTGGCAGCGGGACCGTGCCGCAGGCGTCGACTCAGCTTACCTCCGGAGTGCCGGCCAAGTTCTCGCTCCCGAGTGTTGGTTCACCTACGCTGTATAGTGGCAATTACAGCTTCCGCATCACCGTCCCGGATGGCGCCTCGAAGGTTACCGTGCAACTGCGTTCGGACATCCCCACGGCGGACACCGACCTGTTCGTCCGGCGCGACGCCGATAACGATATCGACAGCGGCGGAAATGTGGTCACCGATTATGCTTCCACATCACCCTACGCGGATGAGACCGTGGTCATCGATGCCGCATCCGAGCCCCCGCTTCGGTCCGGGACGTATTACGTGAGTGTGGCGGTTTACACCAATGGCGTTCCAGTCTCGGGGACCATCCTGGCTACCATGGAACGTACCCCGGTGCAGACCCCGGGTGCACAGGCGGCCCTCCGACCGGAAGTCCCGGCGCGCTTCTCTCTGCCCTCGGTCGGCAGCCCGACGCTGTTTACCGGAGACGATGCCTTCCGTCTCGACGTCCCGGCGGATACGACGCGAGTGGACATCGTTCTCAATACGGAACCTTCGACGGCGGACGTCGATCTGTTTGTACGCTACGGCTCTGCCCCGGCGATCAACAGCAGTCAGGGGGTGACTGCCGATCACGCTTCCACATCGGATTCCGGTAATGAGCAGATCACCATCGATGGCTCGACACGGCCGGTTTTGCGCCCTGGGACCTACTACGTCGCGCTCGGGCTGTATACCCCCAACACGCCGGTGGCCGGCACCTTGACCGCGGTTCTCTACCGTGGTTGGAAGACCGCCGGATCTGAAGACGATGACACCACCCTGCGGCCGAAACCTGCGATCTTCGTCTTCACGTCCAAAGCGCAGTCGCTGGTGAACAAGTACACCCTGGACGCCAAGTCGGGACCGGCTCCATTCCTGCTCAAGTCGAAACGGGTGGTTCGAGTGGTGGAGGAGTGAGTCGTGAAGCGTCTCATGGTAGTGCTGGCCGTCTTTCTGGCGCCTGGCCTGGGCCAGACTCCACCCAGCCTTGAGGCAAGAGTCGGCAAGCCGAAGTTCTTCAAATTCAGGCCGCTGCAAGAGAAGGTGATCAATGCGGTCAAGGCCAAGGCCGCTGAGCCGCAGGCGGTGGGCGCTCACCGGCCCATCGCGGAGCGTTCACTCGACAAAGGAAAGTGGAAGAAGCTGGGCAACGGCGCCAGCATCTGGCGTCTGGGGATCGAGTCGCCAGGTGCATCCGGTCTGAGGGTGCACTTCACCGGCTTTGACGCCGGCGCGGGAAAGCTCTGGCTTCACGCCCAGGCCGGCCAAGAGAAGCCGGAAGTGGCCGGCCCGTACTCCGGGAAGGGCCCGCACCAAGACGGCGATTTCTGGAGCGATATCGTATTTTCGTCAAGCGTCATCATCGAGTATCGGCCGGCCGGTTCGGCGCACAAAGTCCCGTTTCGAATTCCGGAGATCTCGCACCTGGTCCAGAGGTGAAGGCGGAGAATTGTTGCGCGCGGTTCAAGGCGACGCCACGGCCGGGGCGCCATTTACGGTATCGCTTTCCAGGTGGCGATCCGCGCCCTTGGGGCGCACGGTACGGTCCCGTGTTTCCCGCGGCCGCTCCCCGAAACGGCATTGACGCGGGGCCGCCCGGAAAGAGACACTATCCCTTCAGGAGGCAATCATGCTGTCAAACGCGCAGGAAGCGGCGGTCGGGAAAGCGCTGGACGCATTCAACGTCGAGATCCCGTCCTGGGGATTCGCCAATACCGGAACCCGGTTCGGCAAGTTCATCCAGGCGGAGGCGGCGACCACGATCGAAGAGAAGCTGAGCGACGCCGGCCAGGTGCACAAGTTCACCGGCTGTTGCCCGTCGGTGGCGGTGCACGTGCTCTGGGATTTCCCGCAGGGGAAAGCCAGCGCGCCCGAGGTCCAGGCCCTGGCGGCCAAGTACGGAGTGAGGGTCGGGGCCATCAACCCCAACGTGTTCCAGGACCAGATCTACAAGCACGGCTCGCTGGCCAACCCCGAC
>Ga0315288_10013845_pt1 | contig 10087 bp, 4 predicted proteins | sample YL17G11_20_MG_FD_203454 | JGI IMG/M metagenome (GOLD analysis project Ga0315288, IMG submission 203454) | Sediment microbial communities from Yellowstone Lake, YNP, Wyoming, USA - YL17G11_20 | ecosystem: Environmental > Aquatic > Freshwater > Lake > Sediment | place: USA: Wyoming | collected... | reverse complement strand
CCATCTACAATCTCAACAGCATGGGGCAACTGGGATGGGTCTGCGGCCGGTTTCCGGATGGGCGCGTGCCTCTGTGGGATCGAGAAGTGGAACTGCCGGGGAGCAAGTTGCAGCACAGTGGAAGGAACCGGGGCACCGCTCAGTGGCAGCTTGCCTCCTTGCTGACCACGCAGGGACGCGCACGGGATGGAGTCAGGGCGGCCGAGTTGATCTACAATCTGGAGTCCACCCGCAAGGAAGTAAGTCTCTGGACTTACCCCTACTACCTGGCCTACTTCCATGAGGATGGATCTTTTGGGGGCTATTTCCCGCCCCTGTTCCCTTCTTATCCGAGAATGGGATCGTGGGGGTATTATGTGGCCTGCGCCGGGCTGGTTCCCACACACGAAGGAATCTTCATCAAACCTCGTGTACGATTCGAAGGGTCTAACCAGAGGTACCTTGCACATTGGGGTATTGCGGATCTGAACATCACCACCCGCGGCGGCGGCGAGACGATTGCGGGTGCGACGGTAGATGGAAAAGAGTGGAAGAGCGTAGACGCCAGAAGCGGAGTGTTTTTGCCGGCTGAGATGGGACAGGGAAAGGGGAGGCGGATCAACGTCGAGATCCGCTACCAGTAGTCCCGGTTGTCCGGTTGTTCACTGCGTGATCGACACGGCGCCCCTCGGCCATGCGGCCGGCCTGGCCACCGAGGCCCGCCAAGGCGGCTGGGATGGTGAACCGGCGACGCCGGGATCATTGGATGGCAACTTTCGTGGCGAGGAGAAACGCATGGTTCGAGTGACCGCGGCACTGGTCCTTCTGAGCCTGTGCGGGCGGATGCCACTTGCGGCGGCGGATGCCGTTATCACGGTCCGGCCGGACTCGATCGCCGGAAGGATCGATCCCAACATCTACGGCCACTTTCCGGAGCTGGTGTTTCGGGTCTTCTACGGAGGCATGTGGGCGGAAATGCTCAGCATGCGCAAGTTCGAAGGCCGGGATGTAAGTCAGGGTGCGGTCAAGCCCTGGTATCCAATCGGCCGGACGGCGAAGACCTACTTCACCCACGACAACACGGTCTTCTATGCCGGGAACCAGTCGCAGAAGATCGTGAGCCGGGAAGCGCCGGGCCATGCGGCCGGCCTCGGGCAGGGGGAGCTTTTCCTGGAAGCGGGAAAGGGCTACGAGGTTCGCATCAATGTCCGGCAGGAAGGGATAGCAACGCCGCTGGTGGTCAGCCTGGAGGGAGGGAATGGAATCTACGCCAGCCACAAAATCTCCCCGCCGGAGGGGAATTGGAACCGGTTCTCCTTCCGGCTGAGGCCGTCGCAAACGGACCGGAACGGCAGTCTCACGCTGAAGTTCGCGGGACCGGGAACGCTGTGGATCGGGACCGCCTCTCTGATGCCGGAGGATCATTTGTCCGGCTACCGGCCGGACGTGATTCAGGCCCTGCGCGCGATCAAGATTCCCAACCTGCGCTGGCCCGGCGGGAACACCGTTTCCTTCTACCGCTGGGAGGACGGCATCGGGGACCGGGACCGGCGTCCGCCGCGGCTCAACCTGGCTCGCGTCATCGAAGGCGAGGGCCGTTACTGGGAGCCGAACGACGTGGGCATCGACGAGTTCATGGAACTCTGCCGCCTGACCGGCGCGGCGCCTTTTGTGGTGGTGAATGCCGGGGATGGCACGGCGGAAGAGGCGGGCCGGTGGGTGGAATACTGCAACGGTCCCGCCAACTCCGTGTACGGCGCCAGGCGCGCGGCCAACGGGCACGCCGGGCCTTACCAGGTGAAGCTATGGGGTTTGGGAAACGAAGTGTACGGGGACTGGCAGGGAGGCCACGTGGATGAAGAGACTTACGCCAGACGAGTGGTCGCCTTCGCCCGGGCCATGCGCGCCATCGACCCGGACATCAAGCTGGTGGCCTCGGGCGCGCGTTCCTGGCTCGAACCGCAGTGGAATCCAGCTCTCTTCCGCCTGGCGAAGGGGTCGTTCGACTACCTCTCCCTCCACTCGTACGCCAAGAAATACCGCAGTCGCATGAAGAAGGAGGATCTGAACAACCCCGCCTTCGCCAAGGAGTTCTACTACTACATCGTGTCTTCTCCATACGGCATCGAGGAGCAGATCAGGCTGACGGCCGATGAGATCCGGGCCGCTCTGCCGAACGGTCCGGACATTCCCATCGCCTACGACGAATGGAACTGCTGGGCCTATCGGGCGCCAAACCGCGGGTTTGGCGACCACGAGGTCGATTTCGCCGCGCGCGACGGCGTCTACACGGCGGGCGTTTTCCATGCTTTTCGCCGCCAGAACCGCTCGGTCAAGCTGGCCGATTTCTCGATGACGGTGAACGCGCTGGGGCTCATCCGGGTCAACCAGTTCGGACTCTTCTTCAACCCGCAGTATCTGGCCTTCCAGATGTACATGAACCACCAGGGCCCGGTCCTGGTCGAGTCCGCGGCAGCCGGGGCCGGCACGTTTGCGGCGCCGGAGTACGAAGAGGGACGGCCGCAGGCGATCGGCAGAATATCGTACCTGGACTCTTCGGCGACCCTGAGCGAAGACGGCAAGACCCTCTACCTGGCCGTCATCAACCTGCATGACGCCAACCCCATCACGGCCGGAATCGAGATCCAGGAATGGCGGCCCAGGCCCCGGGGCAAGGCGGTGTGGCTGGAGGCGGAGAGCTACATGACCGAAAACACTTTCGAGCACCCGGGCCGGGTCGCCATTCGGGAGAAGGCGCTGGAAGGGCCGGGACCCTCGATGACCTATCAGTTCCCGCCGCACTCGGTAACCATTCTGGAGTTGTACCGGCAATGAACGGACGAGCCGGCGGAAGGCCGATCATCCAAGCGGCCGCCACCCGTGGGCCGGCGATCGCTACATCCAAAACCCTCGGCCTGGAGCGGCCCAACGCCTTGTTCGTCACCGCCGGCCAAACTCCTCTGCTGCGGCAATGACGGGTGGACGGCGGCGATCTTGAGCGCTCGCGCCGCCGCGAGGACAAACCGGCCATCCCTTATTCCCAATCGATCCGACCGGCCGCCATGATCCGATTCGTCAAGGACGTGGCCGTCACCGCCGGCAAGCAAGGCATTCGGAACCTGGAAGGCCCCGTTCATCAGCTTCGCCCGCCCATGGAAGCATGCCGGCGACACCACCGGCTTGGGAGACCCCGCCAGGGCGACTCCCGGGAAAGGCCGGAGGCGGCCAGCCTCTTCGTGGAACGTACGTCCCGGCTCCCGAAGAACCTGAGCGACGCCGAGGTCGCGTACACGTTGCAGTACGGAACGTGCCGGAATAGGCTGGATTGGGAGACACGTGATGAAACGAACACTTGCATTGATGTTCTTGGCCGCGATTGCGGCCTTCGCTCAAGGCACGGGAACCATCCATGGCACGGTGACCGATCCATCCGGGCTGGGGGTGCCGGGCGCGAACGTGACGGCTGTGCTGGCCGAGCGGGGAACCACCAGGAAGGTGGAGACGAACGCGCAAGGCAGCTACGTGCTGCCGCTCCTGCCGATTGGCGCGTATGCGGTGAGCGTCGAAGCGCAGGGATTCAAGGTCTTCCGCCAGGGCGGGATCGAGCTCACCGCCACCGAGAACGTGCGCGTGGATGCGCAACTGGCGCTGGGGAGCATGGCCGAGACCGTGTCGGTGACGGCCGAAGCTCCTCTGATCGACAGCCGGTCGAGCATGATCGGCACGCTGATCGATTGGCGGCGTTTGCCCGACTTGCCCATCAACGGGCGCAACATTATCGCCCTGGCCAGCCTGCTGCCGGGCGCCAGCCAGATCAGCGCGCCGCAAACCTTCACCGGCGACCGCAGCGGGCCGACGGTTTCCATGTCCGGCGGCCGCGGCAACCAGAACCTGTTCCTGTTCGACGGCGCGCACTTCAACGCCGTCTTCCGCAACACCGGCTTGAACTACCCTCCGCCGGACGCGTTGCGCGAGGTCAAGGTGCTCAGCAACAGCTTCACCGCCGAGTACGGACGCAACGCCGGGTCGATCTTCAACGTCGTCACCCGCTCGGGCACCAACGACCTGCACGCCAGCGCCTGGGAGTTCCTGCGCAACCACAAGCTGAACGCGCGGAACTTCTTCGCGCCGTCGGTGAAGCCGCAGTTGATCCAGAACCAGTTCGGCGCTACCGCGGGCGGACCCATCCGCAAGGACAAGCTGTTCGTCTTCGGTTCGTATGAGAGCCTGCGGGTCCGGCCGGCGTCGCTGTCCACGGCCGCGTTCCCGCTCACCGCGGCCGAGCGCGGCGGCGACTTTTCCTCGTCCCGCACCGCGGTCAGGGACCCGCTCACCGGCCAGGCGTTCCCGGGCAACCGCATTCCCTCCACGCGCTTCGATCCGGTGGCCCAGAAGATTCTGGATCCGCAGATGGTGCCGCTGCCTAACCGTCCCGATGGGCAACTGGTGACCATCTCCCCGGAACCGCAGAACAACGACCAGTTCCTGGTCCGGATGGATTACAACCTCGGCCGCCACACTCTCGAGGGCCGCTACAATTACAATCTTGCCAAGCAGCGCACTTCCTCGGGGAACGTGCCCACTTACCTGCCGCTGGACACCATCGCCAAGGTGCAGAGCGTCACCGTAGGCGACACCATCGTCCTCAGGCCCAACCTCCTGAACGAGGCGCGGCTGAGCTTCAACCGGGTGCGCGCTTCGGTCGAGAACCTGAACCCGGTTCACATCTCGCAACTCGGCTCGAAGTTCCCGGTCTTCGGGCCCATCGTGCCGCCGGCCGTCACCATTTCCGGGCGCGTAACCCTGGGAAGCGGATCCGCTGCCGACGCCCTCAACGTGAATGAGTCGCTCCAGTTCGACGACAACCTCAACTGGACCAAGAACAACCATTCCGTCAAGACGGGTTTCCAACTGCTCAAACTCCGCTACCTGAACCGATCGTCGTTCCAGACCATGGGCACCTTCACCTTCAGCGGTTACGCCACCGGCAACGCGGCCGCGGACTTCGTGCTCGGGAAAGCCGAATCGATGACCGTGGCCAGTCCGCTGTTGGAGCAGGCCGGATTGCAGACCGCAACTTACTACTATGTTCAGGACGACTGGCGCATCCACCCGCGACTCACGCTGAACCTGGGCCTGCGCTACGAACTGCCGTTGCCCTGGGTGCACCCGCAGGATTTCTGGGGCACCGTGAGGCTGGGTAAGCAGTCGCAGGTGATCAAAACGGCGCCCCTGGGCATGGCCTTTCCGGGCGACCCCGGGGTGCCCCGAGGGCTGGTCGACACCGACCGCAACAATCTCGCCCCGCGCTTCGGCTTCGCCTGGGATCCGTTCGGCCGCGGCCGGACCTCCGTGCGCGGCGCTTACGGCGTTTTCTATGAAACCGTCAACGCCGACATCATTCAGAATACCAGCCAGCCCTTCCGCTACACCTTCAACATCAACGCTCCGCAGAGCCTGGTGGATCCCCTGGCGGGGCAGCCGCCCATCCCGCTGTCGGTGAACATGCGCGATCCGGCCTTCGTGGGTGTCCAGCAGCTCTTCTATCCCGATTCGTCACTGCGCACGCCCTATGTGCAGCACTACAACCTGAACGTGCAGCACGAGGTGGTCAGGGACCTCAGCGTGCAGCTAGCCTACGTGGGCAAAGCGGGCCGCAAACTGCTGATGGGGCTGACGACCAACCCGGGCGTCCCCGTGCCCGGCGTCCCGCTGACCGCCGCCACTCTCCAACAGCGACGCCCCATCCAACCTTTCGGCGTGCTCGACAAGATCTCCTCGCAGGCCAACTCCCGCTACAATGCGATGCAGTTGGAGGTCAACAAGCGGTTCGGCGGCGGCGTTTCGCTCAAGGGCCTGTACACCTTCTCCCGCTCCATCGACATGGCCTCGGGCACTTCGCTCGGCGCGGGAGTGCCGTACGTCTTCGACCTCCGGACGCAGCTCGGCGTTTCGGACTTCCAGGCCAAGCACATCGCATCCTTCTCCTGGATTTGGAGCCTGCCCGGGCTTACGGCCGCGCCGGCCGCGGTGCGCGGCCTGTTCGGCAACTGGCAGGCGAACGGGCTGGTGACGGCGCGCTCGGGGCTGCCGGTCAACATTGTCATTGGCCGCGACACCGCTCTTAGCGGCACCAGCAACCAGAGGCCGAACGTGGTGGGCGAGCATCGGCTCTCCAGCGACCGCCCGCGCGGGGACAAGATCCTGGCCTGGTTCAACCGCGCCGCCTTCGCCGAGCCGCGCGCGGGCGCTTACGGAGACGTGGGCCGCAACGCGCTCCTTGGAACGCCATCCCTGAACACGAACTTCGCGCTCTTCAAGAACGTGCCGCTGCCCGGCCGGGAGGGCCTGCGCTTGCAGTTCCGTTCCGAGTTCTTCAATGTGTTCAACGCGGTCAACCTGGGCAGCCCCAACAACCAGTTCACGGCCGGAGCCAACATGGGACGCATCACCGGCGCGGGAGAGGCGCGGGTGATCCAGTTCGCCTTGAAGCTGATTCTCTGACCGGGAGTGAAGTGAGAACTTTGACGCTGTAAGTGCCGCCGTTATGGCTGGCGGCCGGTGTGCCGCCGGCCTTGCGCCGGGTGTAGAATGGCTCTCGCGAACCCTTCGCGGGAGCTTATGCGAGTTCGACCCGTCCTTGCCGGACTCCTGGCCTTCGGCTGTGTTGCGCTCGTGGCCACCGCCCGGATCCGTCCGGGCCAACCCGGTTGGCTTGTCGCGTGGACATCCTACTGCGAGCGGGAAGAGCAGATCCGCAACCCCGCCGACTGGATGCCGCGGCAGTTCCTGGAGGTCTGGGCCGTGCGGCACGGCCAGCCCTACGACGTCGTCGAGTTGCCGCCGGGCGCGCAACCCCCGGACAGCGCGCTGGCAAAGTACTCCCACGTCGTCTCCACCGTCCCGCGCCGCGGCGCGTGGGGGATCGGCAACCGGACCGCCGGGCTGGCGGCGGACCCGGCGGAGGCGCGCAGGTACCAGGACCGGTCCGCCGCGAAATTGGCCGCGGGCAGGTGGGTCAAATGAAGGCGGCGGCGCTGGCATTGCTGGCGGCAGGCCTTCTTGCCGCCGGCGAACAGAAGCGCATCTATCTTGCGCCGGACGACCATACCGACTACATGTGGACGGCCGACGAAGAGACCTACCGCAAGGCCTTTCTGGAAACGCTCGACTACTATCTGGACCAGGCGGACGCCGATCCCCGCGCCCGCTGGAACACCGATGGCGCCTTCTGGGTCTGGACCTACGAGCGCGACCGCGCGCCGGCGCAATTCGCCCGGCTGATCGAGCGCATGCGCTCGGGGCACATCACGGTGCCGGCCACGGCGCTGGTTTCCTGCTACGGCGGGATGCCCGCCGAGGCGGCGCTGCGTGGTCTGTATTACGCCGGGGAACTCGAGCGGCGCTTCGGGCTGCGCTTCCCGCTGGCCAACGCCATGGAGAACCAGACGCAGCCTTACGGCCTGTATGCGCTGTGGGCCGGCAGCGGCGTGCGCTACACCTGGAAAGGCGTCTGCGGGTGCGCCTCCCGCATGCGTTACCGCCGCGACAGGCCGCATGAGCTGTTCTGGGCCGCCGGCCCGGACGGCAGCCGCGTGCTGGTGAAATGGAACTCGTTCTTCGGCGCCGGCAGTCTCGGCGGCTACGCCGAAGCGCGGTCGCCGGAAAAGGCCTTGTCGCTCGCGGATTCCGACCCGCGCTTCCTGAAGCTGTATCCCTACGCCGTGGCCGGCATCTTCGGCAAAGGATCGGACGATCTGAAGACCCTGAGCCGCGAATTCCTCGACGTGGCGGACAGAATGAGCGCGTCCGGCCGTCGGGTTATCGTCTCCAACGAACTGGATTTCTTCCAGGACGTGGAGCGCACTTACGGCGCGCAATTGCCGAGTGAATCCTCGAGCTACGGCAACGAGTGGGACATCTACTCGGCGTCCATGCCGGAAGTGTCGGCGCGGGTGAAGCGCGCGGTGGAGCGATTAAGAGGCGCCGAAGCGCTGTCGGTGCTTGCGGGTGTCGAGCGGCGCGACGCGGCGCGGCGCGCGTGGATGAACCTCGGCCTGTACTGGGAACACGACTGGACCGCCGACAGCAGCCATGTCACGCGCGACGCCCGCGCGGCGTGGCAGCGGAGACTGGCAGGCGAGATCGAGGAATACGTGGCGGCGCTCGAAACCGGCTCGGTGGCGGTTCTCGGGCGCAGCATCCGGTCCGGGCGCGGACGCCGGTTCTTCGTGTTCAACCCGCTAAGCTGGACGCGCACGGACGTGGCCGGCCTGCCGTGCGCGCGACCCGCTCACGCGGTGGATGTGAAAGGCGGAGAAGAGCTGACGTCCCAATGGGCCGCGGGGCGCCTGCGGGTGCTCGCGCGCGACGTGCCGCCGCTGGGTTATAGAGTCTTCGAGATCCGGCCCGGGGCTGGAAGACGGTTTGAGCCGGCCGCGCGCGTCGCCGAAGGCAGGATCGAGAACGACTTCTACCGATTGACGGTCGCCGGGAATGGAGCAATCACGAGCCTGGTGGAGAAGACCGGGGCGCAACCCGAGTTTGCCGGGCCGGCGCTCAACGACCTGGGGCCGGGCGAGGGCAGAGTCGCGGTGGAGGAATCCGGGCCGGTCCTGGCGACGCTGGTTGCTCGCGCCGTGGGCCCCTTGCGGCACACCACGCGCGTGACGCTCGTCCGCGGGCTGCGCCGCATCGAGATCCGAAACGAGATCGAGCAGAACTTCGACAGCGTCCAGGCCTGGAAGTTCGCCTTCAACCTGCCGAAACCCGAAGTGCGCCACGAGGAGGTGGGAGCCGTGCTGCGGGCGCGATTGCTCTCCCAGGGCGGGCACTACGCGGAGCAGAACGCACGCTACGACTGGCTCACCTTAAACCACTTCGCGGACATGGGCCCAGCGGACATGGGCGTTACGCTTTCCAGTCCCGACCTCTCTTTCATGCGCCTGGGAGCCAGCACGCCGGACGCGCTCGATACAACCATGCCGCTGATCGCGGTGCTCGCCGGCGGGCAGGTGGACGGCCCCAAGCTGGGCATCCCAAAGCAGGGAGGCGACACGCGCTTCCTGCAACGCTTCGCCCTCCAAACCCGTGGGCGCTACGATGCCGCCGCGGCGATGCGATTCGCGCTCGAGCACCAGAATCCGTTGATCGCGGGCGCGGTCACGGGCGGCGGAGTGTATCCCGCGGATTCGTTCTCGGCCTTGTGGTCCTCCAACTCAAATGTGCTCGTCTGGGCGCTGAAGCCGCACCAGGACGGAGCGGCAAAAGGTCTTGTCGTGCGCGTGTGGAACCTGTCGGACCAGCCGCAGGAGTACACTCTTTCAGCGTGGCGGCCCATCGCGCGCGCCTGGCGGACCAACCACATCGAAACGGATATGGAAGAAGCGAGCGTCGGGAATGGAACTCTGGCGGCGAAGGCCGCGCCGCAGCAGTTTCAGACCTGGAGGCTCGTGCTTGGAGAATGACCGTGCGAAAGTCCATCGCGATTCCGCTGTTTTGCCTGCCGGTTTGGGGACAAACCGGGACGGGGAGCATTCAGGGCGCGGTGCGGGATGCCACTCCGGCGGTAATCCCGAGCGCGACGGTGAAGGCCGTGCATGCCGATACCGCCCGTGAATACCAGACCAACGCCAACGAGACGGGCTTCTACCTGTTTCCTTCGGTGCAAATGGGGAAGTACTCGCTGCGGATCACGGCGGCGGGCATGGAGACCTGGCCGGGTGAACTGCCTCTCCAGGTGGGGCAGCGGGCCGTCGTGGACGCATCGCTGAAGGTGGGCGCGGCCGCCACCGAGATCACGGTAGCGGGCGACGTGACGCCGCTGGTGACCACCACCAGCGCCACGCTGGGCAACATCGTGGAGCGGGCGCGCATCGGGCAATTGCCGCTCAACGGCCGCTTCCTCACCAACCTGGTGATGAAGACCACCCCCGGCATCGAAGGCTCCGAGACCGCCGCCAAGGTGTACGGCATGCGCTCGTCGTCCATGGAGTTCATGCAGGACGGCGCCACGCTGGAAAACCGCGATACCGGCGATGTCTCGAGGCGGCAACCGGGTGTCGACACGGTGGAGGAGTTCCGGGTGGAGACCAACAACTCCTCGGCC
>Ga0315288_10013844_pt1 | contig 10087 bp, 9 predicted proteins | sample YL17G11_20_MG_FD_203454 | JGI IMG/M metagenome (GOLD analysis project Ga0315288, IMG submission 203454) | Sediment microbial communities from Yellowstone Lake, YNP, Wyoming, USA - YL17G11_20 | ecosystem: Environmental > Aquatic > Freshwater > Lake > Sediment | place: USA: Wyoming | collected... | reverse complement strand
CTGGCGCATCCGCTGCGAACGCAACGGCACCGTACTTGAGAACCGCGAGGTGCCGCTCTCCGAAATCCCGCCGCTGTGCATGTGCGGCGAAATCATGCGGCCGGACATCGTCTGGTTCGGCGAGGAGTTACCCCGGCAGCCGGTCGAGCAGATCATTCACTACCTGATCGAGGGCCGAATCAACCTCTGCCTCATCGTCGGCACCGTGGCGTCGTTTGGGTACATCGTGCAATGGACACACCAGGCGCGCGAGGCCGGCGCGATGCTGGTTGACGTGAACTGTCGGACAGGGGTCGTGGCGACCAACCCGCGCGATACCGGGCTCAGCCTGGTGGCCGATATCCATCTCGCCGGGCCGGCCGGCGAAATCCTGCCGGGGCTTTTGGGCTGATGGAACGAAGTCAGAATGCAGATTGCAGAATGCAAAGTGCAAAATGCCGGGAAGAGTCTGGCTTCTACAGTCTGCAATTTGAGGTCCGCAATCTGAAATCTGAAATGAGGTCTGCCGATGGATGATTCACCGTTCCTGAAGCTCTGCCGCGCGCGGCGGTCGGTGCGCCGGTTCGCTGACCGGCCGGTGGAGCGCGAGAAGATTGAGCTTTGCCTTGAGGCGGCGCGGCGCGCGCCGTCAGCCGACAACATGCAGCCGTGGCGGTTCATCGTGTTCGACGACCCGGAGAAGAAGGCGAAGCTGGCTGAGGCGGTATTCACCGGTGTCTACGCGGCCTCGAAGAAGTTCGCCGCCGCGCCGGTTCTCGTCTGCCTGCTCATCAAGGAGCACCTGCTGGTCAACAAGGTCGCGGGCGCGGTTCTGGGCACACAGTGGCAACTGGTCGACGCGGGCATCGGCGGCGAGCATTTCGTGCTGGCCGCCGCCGAGCAGGGCCTGGGAACGTGCTGGATTGGCTGGTATGACGGCCGGGCGCTGCTCAAGCACCTGGGCCTGCGCGGTAAGGGGTACAAGGCGGTCGCGCTCATCGCGGTCGGGTACCCGGCCAACGACGTCTCGACCAACGAACGCCCGCGCAAGCCGCTGTCCGACGTCGCGTTCTGGAACGGCCCTCCGCGCTAGGCGCGCGAGTTGCCAGGTTCCAGTTTCCAGTGTCCTGACTTCTGCACCCTAGCTTCTAGCTTCTGAGATCTGACTTCGCCCAGTCCCGGTCTTTCGGTCTGCTTGACATCCCGCCTGTTTCCGGCAAGACTTTGGGCGATGGGTGACAAATCGTTCCAGGAAAGACTGCGCACGCGCGCAGGCATGGCCGTGGTGCTGGCCGCGGTTGCCCTATTCTCGGTCGGCCTCTACCTGCCGGCCACGCAGCACAGTTTCGTCTGGGACGACGAGACGCTCATCGCCGGCAACTCGCTCCTGGCTCATTCACGGCCGGCTGACATCCTTACTCGCGGGTTCTGGGCCGGCAGCCCGGAGCCGGTTACCGGTCCGGGCGCTGCCTACTACCGGCCGCTGGTCACGCTCAGCTTCTGGGTGGACCTGAACCTCTCGCACGCCAACCCGCACTGGTTCCACACCGTCAACCTGCTGCTCTACGCGCTGGCCGCCGTCGCCGTTACGCTGGTTCTGTGGGAACTGCTCCATTCCGGGGTCTGGGCCCTGCTCGGCGGCCTGCTCTTTGCCGCCCACTCGTCGCACGTCGAATCGGTCGCGTTCGTCTCGGGCCGCACCGACATCATGCTGACTCTGTTCACCGCTGTTGCCGCCTTCGCCCTGCTCCGGTCATTCCGCAAGCGCAACCGCTGGTGGTGGCTGGTAGTTCCGCCCGCGTTCGGCCTGGCCCTGCTCTGCAAGGAAGCCGCGGTCCTCTTCCCGTTGCTCGTCGCCCTCGCCCCGCTCCTGGTCGGGGTCCGGTACGGCCGCCGCTACTGGCTGCTGGTGCTGGCAACGGTTCTGGTCCTTGCCGGCTATCTGTTCCTCCGCGCGAGCGCGGTCCCGGTGCCGATTCTGTTGGAGGGCCGGGTCAGTTTCTGGAGCCGGGCTGCGGCCGTGGCCAACACCTTCGGGCTGTACATCCGCATGTTCTTCTGGCCGTTTGAGCACCACGCCAAGTACCCGGCCGACGACACATTCTTCGTCCCGACCCCGAATATCCTCGCCGCCCTGCTCTTTGTCGTTTCGGTCCCGCTCCTCGCGCTCAAGCGCCGGTTCGCGGCAACACTCTGGGGCTATGCGTGGACCATTGCCTTCCTGCTGCCGGTCGTGAACATCGCCTCGATTGGCCCGCTGGCCGCTGAACGGCTGCTCTCTCTGCCTTCGGCCGGGATCGTGATGGTCGTAGTGACCGCGCTCTCCCGCCTGCTCACGTTCCGGATCGTGGCGCGGCAACTGGCCGGGGCCGGCCTTGCCGTGGTCATCGTCCTGCTCGGTACCGACTCGATGATGCGCGCCCGGGTCTGGGAGAACGCCGAAACCCTGTTCTCGGCAATGGTCCGCGAAGCACCGACCGCGCCGAGCGCATACGCCAACCTGGCCGACGCGATTGCCGGGCCACAACCTGATTCTGCGCTCGCGCTCTACGATCACGCGCTCCGCCTCGACCAGGGCTACATCCACGCGCACCTGCACGCCGCCATCCTGCTCAGTGAGAAAGGCGACCACCGCCGCGCGATTCACCACCTGCGCGTCGCCAACGAGTTGCAGCCGAACTCAGGGCTGGTGCTCAACAACCTCGGGCTCGCGTTTATGGCCGCAGGCGAAACCGACAGCGCCCTCGCGACGTTCGCCCGCGCACTCGCGGCGCAGCCCGGCTCGGCCCTGCTCCACCTCAACCGCGCCAACGTGCTCGCCACGGCCGGGCAGGGGGACGAGGCGGAGGCCGAACTCCGCCGCGCCCTGGCCCTGGACAGCGCCCTGCCTACAGCCCGAACCATGCTGGCCGACCGGCTGAAACAGCGCGGCCAGTACGACAGCGCGATTGTCCTGGTACAGGGCGTGGTCAGGGACCAGCCGTCAGCCGCTCACTTCAATCGGCTGGGTAGCTTGTTCATCAATGACGGCGACTCGGCACGCGCCGGGGACTGCTACGAACGGGCGCTCCGGCTCGACTCGGCGTACGTGCCGGCGCTCTACAATCAGTCGGTGCTGTTTGCTGCTCGAGGGGAATCAGCCGCAGCCCGCGTCCTGGCCGACCGCGCCTACCGGCTGCGGCCCAACCTTGAGGCAATCAGGGAACTCTACTTCCAGTTCAACCGGACACCAGTTCTTGGGGACAGTCCCCATTCGGGGACAGTCCCATCTCAGTAGCGCGCGGCAATCGGCATTCGCCAGCCCGTACCGAAAGCCCGGCTCGTCACTTTCAGCCCGGGCGCGGCCTGCCGGCGCTTGTACTCATTCCGGTTCACGGCCCGGATGACCCATTCCACGGTCTTCCGGTCAAATCCCGCCGCCACTATCTCATCCGCTGACCGGCCCTCGTCCACGTAGCCGGCGATGATAGCATCGAGCACGTCATAGGACGGCAGCGTATCGTGGTCGGTCTGGTTGGGCCGGAGCTCGGCCGACGGCGGCTTCTCAATCGTGGCGCGCGGAATCACCTCGCCGTGGCGATTGATGTGCCTTGCCAGCGCGTAGACCATGGTCTTGGGCACGTCGGCCAGCACGCACAGACCCCCGCTCATATCGCCGTACAGCGTGCAGTACCCGACTGCCAGCTCGCTCTTGTTGCCGGTCGCGAGCACGAGGTGCCCGAGTTTGTTGGAGACTGCCATCAGGATGTTGCCTCGGACCCGCGCCTGGATGTTCTCCTCGGTCGAGTCCGGCTGCCGTCCTGCAAACTCGCCGCTCAGCAGCGTCAGGTAGGCGTGGTACGCCTCGGTAATCCCGACCTCGCGGAACTCGATGCCGAGGTTCTTCGCCAGCCGGCGCGAGTCCTCGACGCTGCCCGGGGACGAGTGTTCGGAAGGCATCGTAATGCCAAGGACATTCTCCGGCCCGAGCGCGGCGGCTGCCAGGCAGCAGGTGACCGCGGAATCCACGCCGCCGGAGAGACCGAGCACCACCTTCTCAAACCCGCACTTACGTACGTAGTCGCGTACGCCGAGCGCCAGTGCATCGTGTATCGATTCGACCGGCTCCGGTTCACGGTAGTCGCCGTCCGTGCCGACGTCGCCGGTCTCGACCACCGCCAGCCCCTCACGGAACGACTCCATGACCAACTGGGGCCGGCCTTGCCGGTCAAAAGCCATGCTCCGGCCGTCAAACACCAGTTCGTCGTTCCCGCCGACCTGGTTGACGAACACGAACGGCAGCCCGTGCCGCAACGCGTGCCCCGCGACCAGCCGCTTCCGGATCGCTTCCTTGCCGACCGCGAAAGGCGAAGCCGAGATGTTAACGAGCAGGGTCGCACCGGCTGACGCCAGTTCGGCAACCGGGTCCCGGTCGTACGTCGTCCGCTCCCACATCTCCGGCGAGTTCCATGCGTCCTCGCACACCGAAATCCCCAAAACCTCGTTTCCGAACTTCGCCACTCGCACCGCGCCGGCCGGGTCGAAGTACCGCGTCTCGTCAAAGACATCGTAGGTTGGCAACAGGGACTTGGCCTGCCGGAACTGCTCCCTGCCTTCGACAAAGAGAACCGCGGCGTTGAGCAGACCCTTGAGGCGACTGTCCCGGAGGTTCTCCGACGGGGACTGTCCCCAGGGTCTGCCTGTCCTCGAACGCACCGGCGCGCCGAGGATGATTCCGACATCGGGGAATTGCGCCGAAATCCGCGCGACCTCAGCCAGCCCGGCCTCGACCCGGTCGATGAACCAGTTCCGGGTGAGCAGGTCGCGCGGCGGATACCCGGAAAGAAACAGCTCCGAGAAGACGACGATGTCGGGCTTCAGCCCCCGTGCCTGTTCAAGCGCCTGCTGCACGCGCCGGACATTGCCCGGCACGTCGCCAACCAGCGGGTTAAGCTGCGCGAGGACAATCCTCATCGCTTATCGTTCATCGTTCATCTAGTAGCAGTCTGCCAAACCCGCATTCCTTGTCAACAAAGGGCGCATTGCCTATCATATTACCGAATTGCTCCCCCTCCTGCTACTCCTGCTGCTGCCGGCCCAATTGACGAGGCCGGAGCTGCCGGCCCCACCGGCGCTCGACACCTTTGACCTCTCCGGTCATACGGTTGTCCTGTCGGTCGATGACGGCTACCACTGCGTCTACGAGAACATCTACCCGCTGCTCAAGCGCTACCGCATGACCATGACCCTGTCGCTCATTGCCGGATCTATCGCTGAAGGCAGACCGTCCTGCCGGCCGTCCGACCGTTACCTGAACGAACCCGAAATCCGCGAGATGATGGACTCCTGCGGCATCGAAATCGCCAGCCACACGCTGACCCATGCCCGGCTCACCGAGGTCGACAGCGCATCGGCCTGGCGGGAGATCGCCGGTTCCAGACGCCGGCTCGAAACGCTCTTCGGCACCGAAGTCATCACGTTCGTCTATCCTTACGGTGATATGAACGGCCGGGTCCGCGAAATGGTCCGCCGCGCCGGGTACAAGCTGGCCCGGGCGGTCGGGCCCGGCACACCGAATCTCTGGGTCGAGCCGTACCGGATTCCCGAAGTCGAACTCAGGACTCAGGCCCGGCTGCCGGAGATAATCCACTACATCCGCCGGCACGAAACGACCGTGCTGATGCTGCACCGCATCGTGCCCTCACCCAGAGCGTTTACCGAGTGGTCGGTATCGGACTTTGCGGCCCTGCTCGGATGGATGGACGGACGACGAGTGCGCGTCGTCACGCTGGCTGACCTCTATCGGGAGTGTTGGCGGGAGAAGCTGAACCGGGCCCTGCTCAACGCGACCGCCGGCTCCGGCCCGGCCCGGCTATTCGAGGATGTAGACATCGACGCCACTGGTACCATCCATTCCCGCTGAACTGAAGGCGTCCATGTTCTTCTTCCGGCCGACGAAAATGTCTATGTGTTTGCCTTTGATTGCGCTGCCCACATCGTGGGCGTAGAAAACCCCGCCCAGGGTCCGACCGTCAACCGTGACGTTTTCCGCCTGCGGTATGTAGACCACTGAACCCAGCGGGATCAGTCGCGGGTCAACCGCGATGGACTGCAGTTCGGCCAGCGTGTAGCCGCCGCAACCGAGGAACTGGTCCACGACCTCGGCCCGGTTCGCCCGCTTCAGGTAGCTGATGCGCCGCCCGTCCTTCAAACAAGCTGCAGCCTCGACCCGGAAAGCCTTCACGAAGGCTGAAGAGAACCGGCCAAGAAGCTGGCCGTCGGCCAGGTAGAGAGGCGAAGACCGGCTGGTCGGGTATTCGGCCTCTTCGACCGCCCAGTAGTAGGTTACCTTGAAGCGGCCCAGGTACCGCCCCTGCGGCACCCCGGCGCTGTCTCGTGAATCGTCGAACAGGAAATCCGGTGGCCGGACGTTGGACCGGACAACGCTACTCGTGGTCTGGGCTCTGGGCAAAAAGCAGGCCGACAGCAGCAGAAACAGGCTTACAGCCCATTTTCTCATGGTAATATGCTGCAAATCCTGGCTGCCCTGTCAAGCAAATCCTTGGGCCGCGTACCAGCGCCAATCGCAGCTATGAGCTAAACTATTATAGTATTTGAACTTAGAGACGGTCAGCTCCACTGATACTCAAGACGGAAAGCTTCGGACAGGCCAATTGGCACCGATTCTGGCTGGTCAGATGCGGATTTGCTGCCGTCGAGGTCAGGACGACCGACAGGCATCCGGCCGCTCGATTGGAAACGGTAAACGAGACTCTAGCCGAGGTTCAGTTCGCCTTGTTGTGGATTCGACGCCTTGCGCTTGAAGTGGTCGTAGGCCCTTTTCTGGGCTGTCCGGCCGCGCGAGGTCCTCTGAATCAAGCCCTGTTGCACCAAGAACGGCTCGTAGACCTCCTCCAGCGTTCCGACATCCTCTCCGACCGCTACTGCCAGAGATGATGCGCCCACCGGCCCGCCGTTGAACCGATCGATGATGGTGAGTAGTATCTTCTTGTCCATCTCATCCAGACCGAGAGTGTCAACGTCGAGCTGGGTAAGGGCGTAGAGAGTTATCTCTTTGTCCACTATGCTCTTAGAGTTGACCTGGGCGAAATCACGCACCCGGCGCAACAGGCGGTTCGCGATTCGCGGAGTGCCTCGGGACCGGCCGGCAATCTCCCAAGATGCGTCATCATCAACCTTCACTCCAAGGATGCGCGCCGCCCTGCGGACAATCAGGACAAGGTCGTCAGCCGGGTAGTAGTCGAGATGGAAGGACATCCCGAACCGGGAGCGCAGCGGTGCGGTCAGCAGGCCGGACCGGGTCGTGGCGCCGACCAGGGTGAAATCGTGCAGTTGTATCTTCTCAGACCTCGCCCCAGGCCCTTTGTCAATCAGGACGTCGATCGCGAAGTCCTCCATGGCCGGGTACAGGTACTCCTCGACCGCCTTGTTCGTCCGATGAATCTCATCAATAAAGAACACGTCCTTCGGCGCAAGCCCGGTCAGGATACCGGCCAGGTCGACCGGCCGCTCAAGTATCGGGCCGGAGCTGGCGCGGATTGCGGCTCCCATCTCGCAGGCGATGATGTGGGCCAGGGTGGTCTTGCCCAGACCGGGCGGCCCGAACAACAGGACGTGCTCCAGCGGTTCGCCACGCAGCTTGGCCGCCTCAATGAAGACTCGGAGGTTCTCTTTCAACCGGGTCTGGCCGATGAAGTCGCCCAGGGTCCTGGGCCGGATTTCGTCGTCCAGCGCCTCCTCGCCCCGCATCCGCTGGGGAGATGAAAGACGCTCGGCCTGTACCACTCTCTGCTAGCCTCGCTGCGCCAAGGCGAGTTTGAGCAGCTCCTGCAGGCTCATGTCCGGTTTGAACTCCACCCGGCTCAATCGCTCCTGCGCCTCTCTTCGGCTCAGGCCCAGAGACATCAGCGCCGCCGCCGCATCAGCCAGCATCGGCTGCGCCTGCCTTGGCTGCGGCACTTCGCCCTGCAACTTCTTCAAGATGCTGTCCGCCCTTTTCGGGCCGATGCCCGGAACCGAACGGATGACTTCAATGCGTCCTGCGGCAATCACGTCCAAAATCTCCTGCGGCGCAAACCGGGATAGGAGGTTCAGTCCGGCCCTGGGCCCGATGCCTTTGACCGAGGTGAGCATGTTGAACACATCCCGCTCTTCCTTGTCCATGAACCCGAACAGGTCCACGCCTGACCGTGTTACCCGCATCACCACAAGGAGTCGCGCTTCCTGGCCTGCATCCGGCAGGCTTCGTGAAGTGGACAGTGGAACCCTTAGCTCAAACCCGATGCCCGAACAGTCGAGCGCAATTCTGGTCGGCTCCTTCTCGACAATCCTGCCCCGGAGTGCGCCAATCATCGCTTTTCCCCCTTACCTTCGCCATTTCCCCTCTCCCCTTCACCGCTCGGCCTCGGCAGCCTGCGACTGAGGCAATAGGCCGCGGCCAGAGCATCAGCCGCGTGTTCTGAGACCCTCTCTCCGAGCTGCAGCAGCCGTTTGACCATGTAGTTCATCTGGTGCTTCGATGCCCGGCCGCTCCCGGTCAGAGCCAGCTTGATTGTAGCGGGAGTCAGTTCCGTCACCGGAATGCGGTTCCGGCCCAGCACGTAGATTATCGTACCTCGCGCTTCGGCCGAGCGGATTACGCTCCGCGCGCCAACCGACTTGAAGAAGAGCGTTTCCAGGGCGCAATGCGTGGGCCGATTGCGCCGAACAACCTCTTCCATGCCCTCGCCGAGGGACCGCAGCCGCTCCGGCATGGATTGGCGGGTATCGGTTGTAACAAGGCCGAACTCGGTTGCCCGGCCGTTCTCGATGATGCCGTATCCGGTCGCGCCCAGCCCGGGGTCAATCCCCAGAATCCTCAAGTCGGGCTAGTCCGCGGACGCGACCTTCTCCAGTATCTCGTCCGAGATGTCGAAATTGGCGTAGACCTGCTGCACTTCTTCCAACTCCTCAAGCATCTCAACCAACTTCAGCACCCTGCGCGCGTCGCTTTCCTTGACCTCCACGGTGTTCGCCGCGATGCTCGTCACCTCGGCGGTGTCCCACGCGATCCCTGCGGTCTTGAGCTGCTTCTTCACCGCCTCGAGCTTCTCCATCGACGTTATGACCGAAAAGACACTGGCTTCCGTCTCGACGTCGTCGGCTCCAGCCTCAAGTGCCGCGGTCAACACCGCGTCCTCGGAAGTCTTCTCTTTGCTGATGATGATCAAGCCACGGGGCTTAAACTGCCACGCCACGCAGCCGGCCGAGCCCATGCTGCCGCCGTATTTGTCGAGCACGTGGCGGATTTCCGAGGTGCTCCGGTTCTTATTGTCGGTCAGCGCTTGTATCATCAGCGCCACACCGCCCGGGCCGTAGCCCTCATAGGTCACTTCCTCATAGGTGACGCCGGGCAGCTCGCCGGTGCCTTTCTTGATAGCCCGGTCAACGTTGTCGGCCGGCATGTTGATTGCCTTGGCCGACTCGACCGCGGAGCGCAGGCGAGGGTTCGCATTCACGTCCCCGCCGCCGATCCGCGCCGCGGTCGTGATTTCACGAATCAGCTTGGAGAAGGCCGCGCCCCGGGCCGCGTCGGTCTTGCCCTTCTTGTGCTTGATTGTTGACCACTTAGAATGTCCGGACATAACGTTCCTCCTCAGCAGCCGGTGCCGCGGCTCCGGCTGTCGTCAGGTAATTGAATGCCAGTCTCGCCAAGACACCGGACTCGGGTCGGCGTCCGCTGTTCTGGACACTATTCTAGGGCTGCGGACACTGATGTCAACATCGTGCCGCCGCGCCCCGAAGACCGAAATACAACCACCCAGACACGAAGAACACCAAGCATACAGGACATTTCCGGCCGCACGCGACTTTGCGCCTTTGTGCCTCAGTGGTGAACTCCTATCTCAGTTCTTGGCCGCCGCGCCCCGAAGTCCGACATGGAACCACGGAGATCACGGAGAATTGGAGGGCACGGAGCGAATCCCAGCCTTCACCCGACTCCATACTCTCCGTGACCTCTGTGGTTGATCCTATCTCGGTTCTTGGGCCGCGCGGATTCGCTTGACAACCGGAGCAAACGGCCGTAGCTTAGAAGCACCATGCAAGCCCTGACACTGGTCATCAGCCT
>Ga0315288_10013843_pt1 | contig 10087 bp, 12 predicted proteins | sample YL17G11_20_MG_FD_203454 | JGI IMG/M metagenome (GOLD analysis project Ga0315288, IMG submission 203454) | Sediment microbial communities from Yellowstone Lake, YNP, Wyoming, USA - YL17G11_20 | ecosystem: Environmental > Aquatic > Freshwater > Lake > Sediment | place: USA: Wyoming | collected... | reverse complement strand
CATGAGACCCAAAGCAATCATAACTCAGCTGAATTTGCTCAGACCGATATACCGAAAAACAGCTGTGTTTGGGCATTTTGGAAGAGATGACCCAGATTTCACGTGGGAAAGAACTGATAAAGCCGATGTGCTCAAGAAAGACGCTGGAGTTTGACCTAAACAAGTCTCATAGTGCGCGCTGTGCATGTGGCAGATGCAAAGGTTAATTTTGGTATAGCACGTGAAGGTGTTGCGGAGGAGAAACGAGGATGCGCTTTGCACAATCATATTTTACCGGTCTGATCGTTGTCTTGGCGGTGGCTGCAGGTTTCGTTTTTGCCGCTGAATGGTTGGGAATGTTTCCGACAGGAGACTTGAGGCTTGACGTAACCATGATAGGGCTTGTTATTTTTTCGAGTGCCATGGTGTTCGTGGGTTTGAAGAAGCGGCAAATCGTCTATTTCTTGGTTACTCTAACGGTGGTCGGGCTTATCCTGATCGTGGCGTCGGCGATGATCATGGTTCCATACACGGTCACTGAAATCTTCACGAGGCGCGAGGCCGTCGATGGGACCCAGTTCGTCTCTACTGCGCATAGTCCGTTCGAGAAGCCACTCAGTGAAAATGGGTCTTTAAACACTTTGAAGCTTCTTGCCAATTCGACGAAATTGTTTTTGTGGTATAGTTTCCCGCGTCATGGTGCGAATATCTCTCTGGTTCAGATTGATGTGGCGGCAACGTATGGTCAGTTGTCTTTGAGTTTGGTGGGTTTTGATGTGAATGGAACGAATTATACTGTGAGCGAGACGTTTCTTAACGAGACTATGGGCGGTCGTTCCAGTGTCGGTGATGGACCGCAGATGGCGTACGCTTCTCATTTCTATTGGACGCCGCCTTCCGTATACATGCCTCAGGATGGAGGGTTTGTCTTTGAGAGTATGGCTAAAAACACGATATACTTTCAGTTGAAGGTCACAGAATTTCATGAGAACATGGAGGCTACCAGAGAGGTGACTCATTACCGAACGCTGATAAGTTCGGATTTTGCGTATGTCGGCATAGCTTTGATCGGTTCTGCGACTGTTCTGGATGTATATTCCCGTGTGAGGGGAAGGAAGAGTAGGTTGCAGGATTCGTAAGAATGGTAGCGCGTGTGCTGAGTGAAAGAGCGTCGAGAGTGGCAGCCCGCGTCGGTGGTGGTTACAGTTTGTGCTGGCTTGTTGAGCGTTTGGTTTAAGAGTCAGATCGAGTTGGTTGGAAATGGATGTGAGCAGAGTTGGAGACTGGCAGAAAGAACGATGCCGTTTTGATTAGGGATTTTCGCAAGTCTGACCTGGATGATTTGCTGCATCTTTTGCCCGTGAGTAATGCTGAGGAGTTTAAGGTGACTGGTTTTGATCCGGATCATACGAGAGACATGATAAACCGTTTGTACGGATGGGCTGGCAGGTTTTTGCTGGGGTTGTTGCAGTTGTTTGGGAAGCAGCCCATGAAGTTTTTGGTTTCGGAAGCTGACGGTAAACTTGTTGGTACAACGATTGTTGATGATAGGGGGAAAGCAGGTTCGATATCGGTGGTTATGGTTCATCCGGACTACAGAAGAAGAGGAATTGCGACGAAGCTGATGACTAGTGCTCTTGACTATATTCGAAGGGGGAAGATGGTCAGAGCGGTCTTGGGTGTGATGTCAACGAATACTGCCGCGAAAGACTTGTACGTTAAGTTGGGGTTTAAAACGTTTGAACATGCCGTGTATTTTGTGGGAGAAGCAGATTCTCTGCGCGTTTCGAAAGATATTGATGGGATTGAGGTTAGGCCGTTTCGGAAAGGCGACTTGGACGAGGTTTACGAGCTTGTTGTTGCTTCGGAAGATCCTGTTCGTTTGAGAATTTATGACTTCAGTAGGAAGAACTTGAGGACGCCGTTTCTGCGGCGTTTTTTCGGTTTCGCGAATGAGATGAAGTTGGTTGCGGTGTTTGATGGGAGGATAGTTGGGTATGCTGAGGCTTCGTACACGACTCCTAACGAGGTGGGCAGGATCGGTTTCATACATGTAAACGCTGAAGGGAGGTCAGTGGGTGTGGAGAAGATGCTGGTGAATGCGGGGCGATACGAGATTGAGAAGGGGGGTGTGAATAGGTTTCGTGTGGTTGTTCCATCGACGAGGCAAGAGCTGATGGATGCGGTGAAGGATTTAGGGTTTAAAGAGGCTCTTTCGATTGATGGTATGGTGAAGGAATTGTCCTGATTATCGCAGCGTGCTGTGTTGTGGTTTTTGAAAGGTTAATTAGCGTTTAGTTATTAGTTGTTTACGCGTGGTGTTTTGAGGGTATGAGTGGTTATCCGGCTGGAAGCAGTGAAGACCGAGAGATGCTCAAGAAAATGGCAACAGAGAAGCTGTTGGATTATTTCTTTTTGCAGATAAGAAACCTGTGGCGAGTAGACGGACTGTACTTTTTGGGTATCGAGAAAAAGTTTGGAACGGAAGCGGCAACAGAAATCGACGCAGGCGTATGGGCGACAATGGCGGAAATAGAGGCAAAAACACTGCAGAAAACGTTTAACGTAGGCGAGAATCCTGATGTGCCAACGATAATGGATCTGCTGAGAAAATCTAGCTGGGCACTCTATCAGCCAATTAAGACAATTGAAGTAAACAGTAAGCATGCGGTCCTAGGTATACAACGTTGTAGAACGCAAGAGACACGATTGAGCAAGGGATTGAACGAGTTTCCATGCAAGAAAGTACGGTTTGGCTACTTGAAGAATTTCGCAAAAACACTCAACCCAAACGTGAAAGTGAACTGCCTAGTCTGTCCCCCTGACATGCATCCGAAAGACTCATGGTGCAAATGGGAATTCGTAATACAGATTTGACGGTTTGCATCATATTTTTTCCATCAGTCACGCGCGCGGAACAAAACTCTAATAACAAGTTGAACATATAATTGAATGAGGGATATGGTAGGATCAGTTTTCACTCCCTTCTCCTTTCTCCCATAAGAGTGAGACTACCATTCTCCCTCAGTGAGCGCTCGCTAGCGTGTTAGTCACGCGGGTTTTGTTGGAATTGTCTTCTTTTTCTTCTGGGTGAGTGAACGCAGAAAAGCTCTGAGTTCCCTTCTATTTTTCTCATTTCTTGCAAACTCTTCATCCGTCATAAGAAGGACACTTGATAGATCAGCAGCCATCGTTCTTTCAAGAAGACTAAGCTCATCAGAACTCCAAATCTTGTCTTGGAGTTCGGGGTTCATGCAAGTTCCACAATCTTCCTGAAGTCCTACCCAAAGATCAACAAGCTTCGAAATGGTACTGTCACCATAATCGACGTCTAGGCCGAACCTTTGGTACGCTCTCATAACAGCCGTCATCTGCTCTTTAACCATCGCCTTGTCGCGTACGCTTTCGGCCTTTATCTTCCCGGTGCTGAGCAGGAAATCCTCGGCAGTAGCCCGGTAATAACTTTCTATGAGGTGACCGACGCGCTCCTCTTTTGTCACCTCTATCATTTTCCCTTTGAGGAGTTTTCTAACGTGATGGTAGATGGCCTGAGATGTTACCCCTAGCTCTCCAGCCAACTGGTTCACAGTCATTTCTTTGACTCGAAGTAGGTATAGGATTTTTCTGCGGGTTTCATCTGCGAGCAGCTGAAAACCTTCGGGTTCTCTTATCACTATGAACGCTTTCATTAATGCTTTACTTATTAAGTGAGAGTTTACTTGAGTATAAAAGCTTTTTGCTACCATAACACATATAATCATACTAATACGTAAACCTTATAAGCAACTGTACTGTATAGTACTAAAACAGAGGTTTGGTTAATGACAAAGGTGATTCGGATGGAAACATCAATAAAAACAGTGACTGGCACAAAAGGCCAGTACGGAATAACTGATAGTCTCGCAAAGTTCTACCAAAGAGTGACTAAGGCGTATTTGCAGAATGCAATTCCCTACGAAATATTCACTCAAGGTCTCCCATATGAGGCGACAAAAACATACAGAACCATGAAAAGCGAACTTGAATACAAAAGATCAGCCGCGATGGTAGAAGCACACCGCCAAGCGCTTCGAGGTTTCTAAATAACTCTCACTCTTTTCTTTAACCCACACACGCGCTACAGCAACTCCTACGTGAAATAAATGTCGCCTCCAGACTTTCTGATTGAAATCGATCGACCAGGACAAATCTTTGAACGATTTAGAGTTCATATCATAAAGAAAAGAAATGTAAAGCCAGAATACTTCAAGGTAGTTCCAAAGAGACACCCTGCATTAGCTATCAAACAGGTGAATGTTGGACTTAAAGTCAAAGATGAAGATGTTATTCAGTTTCTCAAAAGTTACTACGGAACAGATATCTTGATAAGAACTGTTTAGCGCGCCAACCGGCTCTATCACGCAGCGCGCGCCTCTGTCCTTCTTCGATGGACATAGGATTGTTAAAGCCGCCTTGTCTCCCTCATAAGGCAATTTGCTCGGAAACGACGTGAACTTTCGGATTGTTTTTTCCCTTGAGAATTTCAAAAATGGTTCAATGTCGGATTCCGAAAATTCGGGAGAGACGCTGAAAGAGAGCACATACTTGTTTTCGCTCAGGTCTTCCAAGTTGTTCCAGATAAGTTGGGAAAGGGATTGGATCTTTTCCTCCTCATAGGAAGAGAACAAACGCGCTATTTCAATGAACACTTCCTTTCCATCAAAAGAAAGTTTTAGGTCACCACAAGGAGGTTCATATTCGATTTGTTGAGTCCTTGCATAGAAGGATACTACTTCAATTTCAGATAGGAGGCTATAGAAAACAATCCCTTCAACGCTTTTTCTTAGCTTGTTCAGCAAGCCGGAGAACTTTGTTTTCGAGAGTGCCTTACTCAAAACCTCAAGCCATGACTTCAACTTGCGACTTTTGACTTCGTCGAGAAGCATCCAGAATAACGGATGCGCTTTAGACCTTTCTTTCACTTGGAGCAGTTCTTTCTCCACCCAAGTTGAGCCCAGAAAAGAGAGAAGTTCTTTGCATCGATTCAAATTCGATTTGACAAGAGCGACTTCCGAGTCATATGTATACTTTCGCATAGTCATTTGTTAGCAGTATCAAAAATAAGGATTCGCACGCAGACGCGTGCGCATCCAAGAACAGTCAAAACATTCCTTCGCGCTGCCTTATTCGAAACCTCTCTTAATTCTTGAAAGCAACACGAGCAACAGGATAGTTGAGTAAAAACCAAACTCCAAAACGCCGATTAGTCCTGAATAAAACATTATACCTGAACCGAACCACTATCCAAAAAGGTAAAGAGTCCCCCAATAGCGTGTTGCGTGGACGAAAACGAATAGAGCGACAATGCCCATCAACTGACAAACAAGGATTAGGGAAGGAGCTATCAGACCTGCATCTACAAAGGCTTTCAGAACAACTTCGATCATGAAACCTGATACGACAGCTGTAATAGCTGTGACAAAACCATTTAATACATCAGGCACGAGGTAAGATGTCACTCCGCTACCTAAAAAAATAGCGTGCGCGCGACAACAATGCTTATAGCTCAATTTCAGCGTTAGCAGTTCGTTGTTTCTTATGCCAATAGGCGTTGAATGCAATAAAATCATAGATCAAGTCATCGAGTCTAGGCGATCAATCCGTAAGTTCAAGTCAGAAGCTCCGTCAAAAGAACTCATAGAACAGGTTCTGCAAGCAGGTCTTCTAGCCCCATACTCGGGTATAGGCATAACGCGTGAAGATTTCAGACGGTTCATAGTCATTCCCCGAGAAACCAAGGCAACGGCTCAAGTTGCAGCAATATTCAAACGCACGGCCGAGTCTTCCAGAAAACAACTCGAAGAACAAATGAAACAGGACCAATTCACAAAAACTCACGCTGGGCCCTTTTTGGAGAGGCTGAAAATAACGGGCGAGCATGGTATCCCAAACATCGGAAAAGCGCCATATTACATCGTAGTAGCTGAACAGCGAGGAATTCCGCGTGTAGAACAGCAGTCGCTTGCACACTGCCTACAAAACATGTGGCTAAAAGCATCGGCTCTCGGCTTGGGACTTCAACTCCTCTCAATAACCGCACAGTTAGACAACGACAAAGAATTCTGTGACCTCATAAAAATCCCAATAGGCGAATTTGCGCTGGACGGTTGCCTTATAGGATACCCTGACACGAAACCCAGCTTACCTAAAAGACCGGAATTGTCTCAAATAACGCAATGGCTAAGCTGAGAGAATAGCGCGCTAAGATTCTCACAACCCATTATTAGTTTATATTCGCATTGAGTCAAAAATGGTGCTGAGAGCAGAGTCAGAGGAAATGACTAAACAAACGAGTCAAAAGGAAGTTGCTAGCAGAAAAGGGCTGATCCTCCTTGGAATAATGGGTATCATAGGGCTAATCCTTCTTGTTTTTGGAGCATTCTCGATATTCTACATATCCACACTTGTAGGTATAGTCTCATTGGTTCTTGGATTCTTCACTTACTTTGTATTCATACTCATAGAAAGAAAGTTGAAGCTTCTCTAAGACGTTCTACCCATGGCATATCGCGGTCGTCTTTGTTGCGTCGGATGAGACTGCGTGCGTGGTAGTAACGTTTTGTGATTAGTTTCTGTGATTTCGGCATGTGCGTCGAGTCTTATAGGGACTTTAGCGTTTGGTTTGTTTGAGGTGAAACAAGATGGAAAGAATATATGAAAAGAAAACCGCTCAAGAAAGACTAGTTGCACTGGAACAGTCTGAGCTTAGTCGAGCAGTTGCTCGCGTGCTGTTCCACGCATAAACTCCCAATTATCTTTTCTTTTACGTTTTTACTCGTGTTGGTTGAAGTTGAGTATCGCTATTTGGATATCTCGCATGTTTACTGTTGCGTCGTCATTGATGTCTGCGTTCGGCTTCCAGTTCTGCGAACTCAAGTTGGTGTTGAATAGCAGAATCAGGTATTGTATATCTCTCATGTTGCAGGTTCCGTCATAGACTCCTTGTGTGGAACCTGAAATGTCTCCTGATACACCAACGTGTATTGGAGCCTTCAACGTGCAATTGTTGTCTGATATGTCTGTCTCTTCTGGAGTCGGAGTTGCGAAAGCGCTTATTGTGTAGTTTCCATAAGCAAATCCTGTAGTATTCCATTTGACGCTGCTAGTTGAAAAGTTTCTTCCAGCTACGTCAGTTGTTTGGGATGCAATGTTGAAAGAGTTTGCATAGAATTCGGAATCCAATGTTTCTATGTAATTGCCGTAGTTAAAGACCATACAATCAAGAGAAGTCGTGTAATTCTGTCCAATGACTGTTTTTGCAGATGAAGCTAGAGTGATTCCTATGTCGTGTGACGCCCATGGATAGGGTTTCATCAAAGGATAATGGTCTGTGTTGCTAGCACCAACAAAGTATGGAATGTCTCCTATTCCATCACTGCCAGTAATATTTTGATAAGGACCATTGAAAAAGTCTGGTCCGCTGTAGTCGCTCCAGAAGTTGCCGCCAGACGGATAACCATCATCCAAATAGTTGACTGAACTGATGATAGGAAGGACTTGATAATAATTCGCATAGTTATTGTTATAGATGCGATTGTTTGAAGAGTTGAAGAACCTAGTTCCAAAACCGGCATTTGTTGTTATGTTGTTTCCTGAAACAGTGTTGCTTTCAGAATTTCTTAACCAAATGCCGTCCCAATTGGCGGCTATGTTGTTTGCTGAGATAGTGTTGTTTGAAGAGGAAGAGTCGATGAATATGCCGCAGTCGTTGTTCTCTGTTATATTGTTTGAAGATAGGTTGTTGTTTGAAGAGTAGGACTCGACAACGATGCCCGCGTCGTTTGCTCTTATTTGGTTTTCACAAATAGAATTGGCGATTGATCGCACATAGACTCTGACGCCGAATCCGTTATTGGTTATGTTGTTTCCTGAGACAGCATTACCTTTCGCGTCCCAAGCGACCCATATTCCCACCGAGTTCGCCGTTACGTTGTTTCCAACTATGTAATTTGAGTATCCACTTACGTAGATGCCATTTGAACTGTTGGTTATGAGGTTTCCAGATATTTGATTTGAAGAACCACCACATACAATGCCATATTGTGTCGAAGTTATTGTATTTCCGGATATAGCGTTTCCAGATGAGGCAACCAACCAATCAGATAGGTGGATTCCAAACCAAGACTCGGTTATCTTCATGTTTCTTATAGTCACATTTGTTCTTCCGTCCATCTTTACAGCCATATAGGGACCGAGATCTGAACCCTTGACCGTGTAGCCTGCGCCGTCCAGCAAGATATCATCCTTCAAAATTACGATGCCATCAGCGTCACTTGTGATATCGCCAGTCAGGGTGTAGGTGACGTTGTCGTTTGTAATAATCGGCGCCGTAGGAGGATCTATCGAACCATCAGCCAAAATCTGCACTGTCCCAGTTGCTTCTGCTGGTTGGATGCTAAAAGAGAGAAGGGACAAACAAACCGGAACCAGTATCAACAACATACCGAATCTTTTCTTCATTTCACCTCTCTCCTTCGTCTTAGACAAGTCTATATCCCTCTGGGTTGAATTTATTTTTTGCGCGCGCCTAACGACAAACTGTGAAGTCATACTTGAAGAAGAAGGCGCGCGTGTGCAATGTGCAGAAAAGCGCTGGGTTTGGGATAAAACTTTACCCCAACCAACCAACCCTGACGAAGATGCATAATAGTTATAGCTGAATCGTTCTATTGGCTTGAGTGGTGAATAGGATTGCTTGAAGGCAAGAATGTGAATCTGCGGGTTATGGAGAAAGAGGATGTGCCATTATTTACAGAATGGGTCAACAAGCCTGAGGTTTTTGGTGAATACAATCCTCTGCATCAGATGTCCAAAACGGAAGTAGAGAAAATGCTTGATAATCCGTCTGACCTTCAGTTTTTCTTGGTAGAGAAGAAAGACGGAAGCAAAATCGGTTTCATAGCTCATTTTCACGTCCTGCATTTGGGAACTGGAAGCAAACTGCTGGAGATTGGTTATTCTTTGGTTCCAAATGAAAGAGGCAAGGGCTACTGCACAGAAGCTGTGGAGATTATGGTGGATTATTTGTTTCTTTCTAGAGAGTCTATGCGTATTCAGGCTTGCACGGACATTAGAAATCTTGCTTCTCAGAGGGTTTTGGAGAAAGCTGGTTTCAAAAGAGAAGGCATAATGAGGAATGCATTCTTCTGGAGAGGAAAATGGACAGAAGACTGCCTATACAGCATAGTCAGAGAAGAATGGAAAGAGCCAAAGATACTAACAAGGGCTGAAAAGAAGTAAACGATTCTGTCTGTTATCAACATATAGAGCTAATATTGGGCTTCTTTTCTATCTGACGGTCTCTTAATGATGTAGTCTTTAATACTGATTGACCTAATCTTGCCTTCTAGGTGTTAAGAGTGGTTGATATTCAGACTGTTCCTATTGCCATTGCTTCTGCAGGTGTTTTCTTAGCAGCCATCTATTACATTTTTCAGATTAGACATCAAACCAGATTAAGGCAGACAGATTTGGTCATGAGACTGTATTCAACTTTCTCAGGTGAAGACCATCGATCAGCTGGGAAGAAAGTTATTTGGATTACCTACAAAGACTATGATGACTATGTCGAGAAGTATGGTGCACCAAACTCTGAAGAGCCAATCCCTACGGCAGTCGATACAGTTCTTTACTTTTATGAGGAAGTTGGTGTTCTCTTGTCAAAGAAACTGATAGATATAGACTTGATTGACCAACTCTTCGGCTATAATATCATGTTAGTGGGAGCCAAAGTCATGCCAATAATAAGAGAGGGAAGAAAACGTCTTAATGTCCCACGTTTTTGGATAAATTTCGAATATCTCTATAATGAAATGAAGAAGAGAGAACAAGCAGGTGTTTAGGATTGGTTGACGTTCAGACTATCTCTATAGCAGTTGCTTCCTCAGGAGTGTTTCTAGCAGCTATTTACTATATTCTGCAGATTAGACATCAGAGCAAGACGAGACAAACGGATTTGATCATGAGACTTCACACCCATTCGGGCAGCAAAGAAATGATTGAAGCCATACACACGTTCATGAATACAGAATACGGAAACTATGAGGAATTTGTCGAGAAATATGGATCT
>Ga0315288_10013841_pt1 | contig 10088 bp, 7 predicted proteins | sample YL17G11_20_MG_FD_203454 | JGI IMG/M metagenome (GOLD analysis project Ga0315288, IMG submission 203454) | Sediment microbial communities from Yellowstone Lake, YNP, Wyoming, USA - YL17G11_20 | ecosystem: Environmental > Aquatic > Freshwater > Lake > Sediment | place: USA: Wyoming | collected... | reverse complement strand
CACCCGCGTCCTTCGCCGCAGCGAGGAATCCCACATCGACGCATGGCATAAGGCGACTGGCCATGATCCGCCACCCCGACGCCTTGCGACACGCTGCCTTGCTGACACGGGATAACGGTTACAGTAGAATCAGGTGCCTACCTCTTCGATGGGAGTAGCCCGTAGCAGGCCGTTGTCGCCAAGATGGGGTCTTCCGCGCACGGTGGACTTGCGCGAGGTGGATGTAGTATCCTCCAGTTCCAGTAAGACCTCTTCCTTACTCTACGGCAAGACGCCTCGGCTCAACAAGCTGTCTGGCGGATCCGTCACAGCGCCACGACCATGGCATCCGGCCCAGTGTTGTAAAGAAGTAGAAATGTCACCCTGTAAGCTGAAATAGAAATGTCATCCTGTTTTCGTTATTCCCGCGTGTAAGTCTCGCGCAGGCGCAGCCGGAGCGAGACTTACACGCGGAGCGGCTCGCACCGCCGGGCCACGATTCCACGGATGATCCGCACCCGGCTTCCAGCGACGATTGTTCACAATCAACCGCTTCGCCTTCGGCGCCGCCGGTCGCGACAACAGCTCCTGGCAACTCAGCCGCTGACCCTGATGTTCGACGATCAACGCCCCGCCGGCCAGTTGTTTCACCAACACCCGCTGGCCCGCCAGAGGCAACGCCGCGTGCTCACGGCCAATCTGCAGCCACCGGTTCTGCCAACGTACGCACCCGTCCTGGCCCACCACACGCCCCTCCTGCACGCACAACACCCCCTCCAACGCCCAATCCGCATCCACCGCACGGTGCAGATCCTGAGCCTTGGCCGGCGACACCGCGTACCGCCGATTCAGCTCATCCAGAAACTTGCCTTCCAAAAACACGTTGGCCCCGCGGATGTCGTGGATGCCCCGCAGACGCATCTCCTTGACCCGCCGGTCCTGGAACACCGCATTCCGCCGCTCCACGCGCCCCTTGGCCTGCGGGCTGTGAGCACCGATCAACTCCACGCCCAACTCCTTCATCGCACGCCCGAACTGCGTGGGCTTCTCCGCATGATCCTCGTCCCGGTCGATGCCGTGGCGATCCACGTACAGGCTCCGCGGCAGCCCGTGACGCTCGACCCAGCGGCCCAAGCCGTCGAACGCCGCCTCCCTCGTCTGGGCCTCATAGAAACGGGCGTAGGTCCGGTGGGTGGCATCGTCGATCAGCACCCTCAGCACGCACTTGGCCGCACGTCCCTCGCACCCGTCGTGAGGGCTGCCATCCATCTGAATCATCGATCCGAAACACGCCCGCCGCTCGCGACGGCTGCGGTGCCGGCCCCGCCGACGCCGACGCCGCCATAGCCCACGCTCCTTGAGCAACGCCGTCAGCGTGTCGGGGCTCAGGACCAGGCTTTCCTCCGCCAGCTTCTCGCAGGCCAGCGTCGGACCCAAGTCCGCGTAGCGATCCTGGTGGCGTTTGACGATCCGATCCCGCAGTTCCTGCGGCATCCGGCGATGGCTGGCCCGTCCCCGCAGCCGATGCACCAGGCCGACATCGCCTTGCTCGCGGAATCGTTTCCACACGCGACGGGCCTGTCGCAGCGACAGCTCCGTCAATTCCGCCGCCGCCACCACCGACAGCTCGCCTCGCTTGACTCGGTGCAGCGCATCCAAACGAATCCTCTCTTTGGCCGACATTCGAAGTTCACCCATCCGGCTGGTATACCCCAGCCACGGGGGTGACACTTCTATTTCGGCTATGGGGTGACATTTCTACTTCGGTACAACACATGGCATCCGGCCCAGTTGGTGCTGTGGGCCTCTGGCTGTAACCTATGGGGTTTGGCTGAAGGTGGCGTCGAAGGCCATTCGGGCCGAGCGGAGTGTGCTGAATGTCGGTATTGGGACGGTTTACGCAGGCAGTAGGGAAAGAGGAGGAAGCTCGGGGGCGGGCCTGCTTGCAGAACGGGGCGGTGCAGATTGAGGTCGCCTCTGAAGAAGGCATCACCGCCCTCGTGCGGGCTGACGATGGCGAGCACCGGACCACCCTGAGTTGGGCGTCAGGCCATCGGCTGGCGTTCACCTGCACCTGCGGCTCGCATGGCCGGCGGGTGGTCTGTCGCCACGTGACCGCGACCGCTTTGCTGGCCGAGGCCGAAGGGCGCCTCCCGCCGGGCCGCAATGAGACCCTCCCCCGGCGCGGGGCACAGCGATCGGGCATGTGGCTGTCGCCAAGCGGGGAGCTCCGCCGCCTCGATGTCGACGAGCCACGGCCGGCCATACAGCATCAGCCCTCCCCCCCGTCGTGGAAGAAGCAGTTGGCCAAGGTCCGCGACGCGCTCGACTTCTCCGGTCCCTCTGCGCTGGAGGTGTGGCCGGCCGATCGGGAGCTCCTCTACATCATCGACGCCGCCGCCAGCGCCGAACAGCGCACCCTTGTGGTCAGGCTCGCCTGCCGCGATCGGCGGCAGAACGGCCAATGGAGCAGACCCAAGATCCGAGGTATCTCCTTCCCCTCCGCTGCCGATCTGCCCAACCGCGACGACCGTCAGGTCATGGCCCTGCTCAAAGGCGCCGGCGGCGGGCACCCCCAGAACTACGACCCTGTGCACAACATCTCCACGGGGATGCGCCAGATGCTCGTCGAGCTGATGTGCAGGACCGGCAGAACGGTGCTGGTCCGCGACAGCGACGCCGACGAGATGCACCCGCTGGCCTGGGACGACGCCGGGCCATGGCAGTTCTGCCTCGAGTGCCGCCGGGATGAATCCACCCAGCATTACGTTTTTAGCGGGTGGCTCATACGTCGCGACCAGCGCATGCCCCTCGCGAGGCCGGCGCTCCTCCTGCCTGGAGGCGTGGTGTTCTGCAAGGACACCGCCGCGGCCCTGGACGATCGCGGCGATCTCGCGTGGGCGATGCTGTTGCGACAGCAACGGACCATGACGGTGCCGTTCGCCCAGGCGGAGGAGCTGCTCAGCGAGCTTCTGAGCATGCCGAATTTGCCGCGACTGGAGCTGCCCGACGACCTTCGTGTTCAGGAGGTTCACGCCGCCCCCAAGCCCCGCCTGCGAGTGCGCGCGCCCCGTGCAGAGGAGTTGCGCCCCCAGCGACTGCGCGCGGACCTGTCCTTTGACTATGACGGCACGATCGTGCCTCTCGACCGTTCGTCTTCCCGAAGGGTCTTCGATGCCCCTCACCGACGGCTGATCATCCGCGACGAGTCGGCCGAACGCAAAGCCGTCGAGCGCCTTGCCAAGCTCGGAGTCCGCGAAGCATTGGGCTACTCGACCCTTCTTCGTGAGTTCTGGTTCAGTCGGCGACACCTCCTCAGACTCGTCCGCGTCCTCGTCAACGAAGGCTGGCATGTCGAGGCCGAGGGCAAGCTCTACCGCCGCGCGGGCGCCGTCAAGATCCGGGTGTCGTCCGGTGTCGATTGGTTCGAGCTCCACGGCGATATCGATTTCGAGGGCAAAACCGCCAAGCTGCCACAACTGCTGGCCGCCCTCAAACGCGGCGAAACCACCGTCCTCCTCGACGACGGAACCCTCGGCATCCTCCCGGAGCAGTGGCTCCGGAAGTACGGCCTGATGGTCGGCATCGGCCAGGACCAGGGCGATTTCATCCAGTTCAGCAAAGCCCAGGTCGGCCTCCTGGATGTCCTGTTGACCGCCCAGGAGGACGCCTCGTGCGACGAAGTCTTCGAACGAACACGCCAGGAGCTGCGCCAGTTCGCCGGCATTCGCCCACAGGCCGAACCTCCGGGCTTCGTAGGCGAGCTACGGCCCTATCAGCGTGATGGCCTCGGGTGGTTCGAGTTCCTACGGCGGTTCTCCTTCGGAGGCTGTCTGGCCGACGACATGGGCCTCGGCAAGACGGTGCAGGTTCTGGCGCTGCTCGAGCAGCGACGGGAGCTGCGCCAGCAGGAACAGGCGAAGAACGGGCCCGGCCAGAAGACCATGCCCTCCCTGGTGATCGTGCCCAAGTCGCTCGTGTTCAACTGGATCGCCGAGGCTTCGCGGTTTGCACCCGGCCTCCGGGTGCTCGATCACACCGGCATCGAACGCGCCCGCGAGGGACAGCCCCTGATGGACTGCGACGTCGTCATCACCACCTACGGAACCCTCCGGCGGGACGTGGAGTTCCTTAAGGACGTCCAGTTCGATTACATGGTGCTGGACGAAGCCCAAGCGGTGAAGAACCCCGCCAGCGAGTCGGCCAAGGCCGTGCGTCTGGTTCAGGGGAACCACCGCCTGGCGCTCAGCGGCACGCCCGTGCAGAATCACTTGGGGGATCTCTGGAGCCTCTTTGATTTCCTGAATCCAGGCATGCTCGGCTCGGCTTCGGTCTTCGTCGGTGCTGGGGGCGCGATGCGCAACCCCGATCCGGAAACGCGAACCGTGCTCGCCAAGGCCCTGCGCCCCTTCATACTCCGGCGGACCAAGCAACAGGTTGCCGGCGACCTTCCCGCACGCCTGGAACAGACGATCTACTGCGAGATGGACGAGCAGCAGCGGCAACTCTACGACGAAATGAAGAACTACTATCGCCAGTCGCTTCTCGAACGCGTCGACCGCGATGGCATGGGCAAATCGCAGATGCACATCCTCGAAGCGTTACTGCGTCTGCGCCAGGCGGCTCTTCATCCGGGCCTGCTGGATGAATCACGAGTGCACGAGAGCAGCGCCAAGCTCGATGTCCTGCTGCCGCAGTTGCACGAGGTGATGGAGGAGGGGCACAAGGCGCTGGTCTTCTCCCAGTTTACCAGCATGCTCGCCATCGTCCGCCAGAGGCTGGATGAGGAGAAGGCGGTGTACGAATACCTCGACGGCAAGACGCGCGACCGCGCCGACCGCGTGGAGCGTTTCCAGACCGACGCCAAGTGCAGGTTGTTCCTCATCAGCCTCAAGGCGGGCGGCCTGGGGCTGAACCTCACCGCCGCTGACTATGTATTTTTGCTTGACCCGTGGTGGAACCCCGCCATCGAGGCCCAGGCCATCGACCGCACACATCGCATCGGCCAGACCAAGCAGGTGTACGCGTGCCGCCTGATCGCCAGGGGCACCGTCGAGGAAAAGGTCCTTGAGCTCCAGAAGACCAAACGCGACCTGGCCGACGCCATCATCACCGCCGACAACAGCCTGATCCGCTCGCTCGGCCGGGAAGAACTCGAAATGCTCCTGGCCTGACCAGTCTGGATTGCTCGATGTTGTTTCCTCTGCCGTGCGATCATCGATCGATACGCACAGCGCCCAGACAAGGCTTGGTCGCTGAGCAACTGCATCTCGTTCGTCGTCATGGCCGAGCGGGGCATCACCGAAGCCCTCACTGCCGACCACCACTTCGAACAGGCCGGCTTCCTGGCCGTGCTCAAGCAGACCGCATGGCGCCAACTCGCCGACGCGATCATCACCGCCGACAACAGCCTCATCCGCTCCCTCGGCCGCGAAGAACTTGGAATGCTCCTGACCTAGGATCGAGGCCGGAATAACTTCCCGATTTGGCTGGTGGTAGGGATGGCTCGGCAGTTCCATTTGGGCAGGAAGTCGTCGAAGACGATCTTCATGTTCTCCTTGAATCCCTTGGCGTACTTGCGGCCGGTTTCATACAACTTGTCGAGGATGTTCACCGTCACCCGCAACCCGGTGCTGGTCGGGGTCTTTTCCATCAGTCCCTTGACCACCTGCAGCGTGTGGAACACCACCCCCTGGCAAACGCGGGTCACGTGCAGGAACAGGCGATGTTCGATCGGGTTGTATTTGGAACAGTACGGGCACCTCCGCCGGCGAGCGACGAGGCGCATGGCGCGATCGGAGTAGCCGGCGAGGCCGGCCTGGCAGAAGGGGAGGGGGAGTTGGATGGGGCCGATGCGCATGGCGAGGTGATGATAGCATGGGAGGAAGGTGATGGGGCGTGGTTGGGGCAAGGGTCGGATAACGGGCGTGGGAAAAAGAATTGGGGGTGTGGGGGATGGGAAGTGGTTGGGCGGCCAAGGCGTATCGGTTTTAGGCCGTGCAAAAAGCGACCCTCAACCGACCCCAAATCGACCCTGAAACGACCCTGAAAAGACCCTGAAAAGACCCTGAAAAGACCCTAAATCGACGCTGAAAGGACCCCGAAGTGATATCGGTAGATTGCTAACAACGGACGCGCGGAGGGACGGAGGAGGAAAATGGGTGCGAAGTGTCCCTGGAGCGGGGGCGGGGGTGGCGGGGCGGTCACGTAGAGACGACGCAGTCATCAGTAGCTCCTCCGTATATACATGTGCTTTGCGCGAACGGCGGGCCGGGAAGGCAGCGCGGGCGTGTGGATGTGCGAAAAGGCCTGAACAGGTGGGGCGAAAATCTCCAAATTGTTCCTGATCGCGCAGCGCCAAAAACTCCGTGATATTGCGTGGCGTGTTGGGAGGGGGGAGGGCGGGGATCGGAGGGACGTGGTGGGGGGAGGCGAGTGGGCGGTGTGCAGGACCCTGGGCGCGGGCAGCCTGGGCGTCAGGTTGGTTCTCGGGAGGGGTCTTCATGCGTGCCAGGGGCGCGATTGCTACTGCTTCACCTGACGGAGGTGGTTTGGCGAGAGCTGCACCAAGCGCGGTGAAAGGTAGGCAGGCGACGTGCTCGGGGCTGCGCAGGCGGGGGAGATTCCGTTCGGGTCGGTTGTGTGAATCCGGGGACCAGCGGAGCGAGAACCTGGTCGGCTGCAGCATCAGTCGATTCCTTGGGTCAACCCGGGGGGATGTTGGGAATCTAGGTGGTCCTTCTATGAGTCCCTACGTAACAGTCTCGGTGATCTTTCGCAACCACTGGGTGATTTCGCCGCTGGGGTCGGACTGTGCGAGGCGCTCAGGGGTCATTTTCGCGGCGGCCTCTTGGTTTAATCGCTTCTTCGCGCGTGATACCTTCTTCGCCCTGTCCTTATCGGTCACTTGGTCCCAAGGTTTGGCTTGGGGGTCCGTTTGGTGGATCGCTTGGGCAACAAGGAGGGGCACGTCGTCGTCGGGGCCGAACGCGACGGTGACTCCGAGTGCCTCGGCAATGGCGTCGGGGTGCAGGTAGTTCTCCGTCTCCCGTTTGCTAGTTAACGTTGCCCAGGATCCATCGTTCCGGGCATTCACTTCGTCCACTGCGCTTTGGTGCTTCGGTGGCGTGTCGGTGTCGCGGTCGTAGATGTGAATCTCAGGCCAATTGGTCCTCCGTAGGTGGTGCGCCTGCACCCACTGGACGAGAGTACTCCCGCCGACGGGGATAACGACGACGCCAGGGTCATCTTTAAGGTCGATCAACGAGTCATCTATCTCCCTGAGGATCGCACCCATGTGGTGGAGGAAGGCTACGTCGTTAGGGCCTTCGACACAGACAACGACCTGAACGCGCCTGTCGGGGAGAATTCCCAGGTCCTGCGATATCTTCAGGAGCACCGGATCGGTTCCGTGGGCGACGTCGATGCAGCCATTGGGCGAGCGACGAACGTAACGCAAGGCGTCAGCCGGGAGGAGCCCGGCCAAGCCGGGAACGTGGGTCGTCAGCAACACCTGGGTGTTGAGTTGGTCCGCCAGATCCATGAAGGCTTCGACAATCAGCTTCTGATTGCTCGGGTGCTGCGATGTCTCAGGTTCCTCGACGGCGAAGACCACGCCGGGAGCGTTCTGTAACGACTGGCGGCGTTCCGCTTCGGCGCGGAAGAAGTTCAACAGGACCAGTCGGCGGACGCCGCTGCCGCGCTTGTTCAGAGGGACGCCGTGTTCGCAGGCAAGGGCGAACTTGAAGATGCTTTCCCATTTGCGCTCGGTCTTGAACTCGGGGGAGAGCTCGGCCGCGAGGGTTGCGTCCATTTCCTGAAGCTTGGCCAGGGTCCGTTTGGCGACATCTCTAGCCCGCTCCGTGACGACGGCTTCCACCCTCTGTAGGTCAGTCTCTAGTTCCTTCACAGCCTCCGCGATGGCGAACTTCAGCGGGTCCTGGACCTCCGGGTCGGCGTCCTGGCTGGGGCGGTCCGACTTGAAGAGGGCGTAGCACGGTAGGTACTTCTGAAGCTGGTCCCAGATCTTCTTGGCGCCCTCTTTGTCGAGGGGGATTTCGGTCAAGGCCGTCTCGAGCGGCTGGCAGTGCTGCCAGATTGCCCGGCGAAGCTGGGGGTCGGATCGACGGTCGATGCCGACAGCGTCGATTGGCAGTTCTTGGACGATCTCCTTGAGGTCGGGGTTCTTTTTGAGAAGCAAGCCACCGGCCGGATTGCCCTGCGGATGCATGGCGATCGCAACGAGGGACTCCTTCGGTGTCTTCAGGGAACAGTCGAAGACCTTGTGGATTTCGAGATCGCCATCGGCGTTAAGAAGGTATTCGTCTGCGAGGGTTGTCTGGGCTGTCGCATCCAAAACCAATTCGGGCGGCAGGTCAGTGAAGACGGCCCCTATGCGAACGGTCGTTCCGTCCGCATGGACACACAGGTCGCTCTTGTCGAACTTGACCTCGCCGCTGGCGAAGAAGATCGAAAGGGCCTCAAGGATAGAGGACTTCCCCACGTCGTTCTTGCCGATGAAGGCAACCAGATCGCCGAGTTCGATCCGTATCCGGTTCTTGTACGTCCGGAAGGCTTCGAGGACAACTGTTTTCAATTTCATAGGGGTGCCTGCCTTTCCCCGATGACGAAGTGCGGGGGTTTGCTGGGGATGATAGCAAAGAGATGCCGGGCGGGCAAGAAGGAGTGTTGATTGGGGGGATGAGGGATGAGCGGCGCCCAGGGATTCCTTGCCTGGGCTTTGGCAGGAGGGGGGCTAATCTCCGAAGGTGGTTCCGACGGCGCGGGCGGTGTGGATCAGGGGGTGGTCGAGGGGGACTTTGCGCTGTTTGCCGGCAACAGATTGGATGTCGGCGTGGTTGAGTCTCCCGTCCTTCCACACGACGAGCTGCCCAGTCGCTCCCTCCATGAGCAGATCCAGGGCATGGTGCCCGAACATCGTCGCCAGCACGCGATCCGCCGGCGTCGGCGTCCCGCCACGCTGTATGTGCCCCAGGATGGTCGCCCTCGCCTCCAGCTTCGCCGCCGCCTCGATGTCGGCCACCAGCTTGTTGCCGATGCCGCCCAGCCGGATCGGATCAGGGCTCGTCTCCACCACACGCTGGACCACAACCTGCCCGCCCTTGGGCTTGGCCCCTTCGCTCACGCACACGATGCTGAATCGCTTGCCGCTGCGGCTCCGCCGATCCAGAACCTCGCAGACCTTGTCCAACTCATAGGGAATCTCGGGGATCAGAATCACATCCGACCCCGACGCCACGCCCGCGTGCAGCGCCAGCCACCCCGCGTTTCGGCCCATCACCTCCACGACCATCACGCGGTGATGGCTCATCGCGGTCGTGTGGATTTTGTCCAGGCATTCCGCCGCCGTCGTCATCGCCGTGTCAAAGCCAAACGTCTGCTCGCACCCTTCCAGGTCGTTGTCGATGGTTTTCGGCACGCCGATGCAGTTGATCCCGTTCCTGATGAGGTTGGCCGCCCCCGTCATCGTCCCGTCCCCGCCGATGCACACCAGCGCATCCAGCCGGTTGGCCCGCACGTGTTCGATGACGCGATCGGTGACATTGACCCAGTCGGTCTTGCCGTCCTTCACGACGGCGTAGCGTTCGGGGTTGGCCTGGTTGCTCGTGCCGAGGATTGTTCCGCCCTGCGTGAGGATGTTCGAGACATCGCCCCACGACAGGCGGCGCATGCGGTTCTGGATAAGCCCCAGAAAGCCGTCCTCCACGCCGTACACTTCCAGCTTGTGCTGGTGCATCGCCGACTTGGTGACGGCGCGGATGACCGCGTTGAGGCCCGGGCAGTCGCCCCCGCCGGTCAGCACGCCGATTCGTTTGATGTTGGCCATGGCCGGATTCTAGCCCAAGTTGCGGGCTTCGCCCATGCGCGAGGGTCCTTCGGCAGGTCTGATGGGCGCGGGCAGCAGCGGCATTGCAGTTTCGCTGTTGTACAAGTGACGGATACGGAGACGGGAACGGAGATTATCCCGAATGCCACTGGATTAAGCTCGATTTCACATAACTCCGCGCCGCAGCTTATATTATGGAACTAGCGCAAGCGATGGCCTCCTGTCATAATGGTGGTGCTGATTCACCCATAACAGGAGGCCA
>Ga0315288_10013840_pt1 | contig 10088 bp, 6 predicted proteins | sample YL17G11_20_MG_FD_203454 | JGI IMG/M metagenome (GOLD analysis project Ga0315288, IMG submission 203454) | Sediment microbial communities from Yellowstone Lake, YNP, Wyoming, USA - YL17G11_20 | ecosystem: Environmental > Aquatic > Freshwater > Lake > Sediment | place: USA: Wyoming | collected... | reverse complement strand
TGTTTTCCGGCAATGTCCGCCACCAGCGGCAAGACATCCTGGGCAACCGTAATCTTGACGGTGTCCTTGAGCAAGTGCCGCCGCGCGAGTTCAAAGGCGGAAAGGATTTGAGCGGCCTTGGCAAGGCCCATGCCGGGCACGGCCAGCAACTGATCCAATGTCAACCCGGCCTTGTGCTCCCGGATGAGGCCAACGATCTGTCGGGCAAGCGTGCGCACGTCGACGCCCGCCGTTCCCATGCCGAGGATCGCCGCGACCAGTTCCTCATCGGTCAGCGCCGACGCGCCCTTTTCCCGCAGTTTCTCGCGCGGGCGGCTATGTTCCGGCATGTCCTTGATGGTCTTCATTTGGGTATGGACCTTATTGGCAATAGATGTGGGTGGTTCTTTCGCAGCCAGTCTTCGACATGCTTACGCAACATCCGGGCTAGCGCCATCATCTCGCGGGCTTCGGTTGCGGAGATCAATCCGGTACGTTCGTAATCGGCGATGTTCCGTTTCTTGCGGAAAGCGTCGAGTTGGGCAACCAGTTTGGTGTCTGCGCTGATGGTGTGAACCAGACTCTGAATAACCCGGTAATGGTGCGCATCCCTCGACGCCCGGTAACCGCAGGCAGCTAACGCCGCTGTTGCAGATTGCAGAGCCGCATTGTACGCAATCGCCAATTGCCAGTCCTCACTCAGAGCCTTCAACGTACAGTCATGTAGATCCCGGTCGGCCACACCGAGCAGATCGGCAATTTCTTGCGGGCTAGTCCGGTGTTCGACAAGCCAGCCGCTACTTACCCAGTCGCTTAAGCTCACGTTCGCTTCCGATCAGGAACAACTTCGGCGCGGTCATGACCGCAGTCAGGAAATGATGCCCGTTACGCAACTTCTCCCGAAATTCTCGCTCTGTGTACACCGTCGGGTTGACCTCGCGTCCAATCTGCGCATGTGCCCCATGAAGTGAGGCGACAACCTCGCTGAAGGTCACCGCGCCCACCACCACCACATCCACATCGCTGGCGGCTTTCTCCGTGCCCTGCGCCATTGACCCGTGGACAAACGCCACCCTGATCCGCTTGGCCAATCCAGTCAGTGACTCCCGTACCACATCCGCAACGCCCAACGTCTTGACCGTCAGCGCCTTCAACTCGGCAAAGACCGGCGAGGCGCTGTTGGCTTGGTAGCAGACCTGATTCCCGCGCCGCGTCCTGGTCAGCAGGCCGGCCTCTACCCAGTGCCCCAACTCCCGTTGCGCCGCGCCCTGGCCGATGCGTGCCAACCGCACGATCTGACGGAGGTAAAATGTCTCCCCGGGACGCATGAAAAAAAGAGCCAGCATAGCCCGTTGCGTCTTGCCGAACAACGCCGTCGCTACCGTACGTTTCAAATCAGTCGTACTCATAATGGGTGCGATCGTACCCCTTTTGAGTGCGGATTGCAAGCCTCACCTGGGGAATTTGTGGCGCGCGTATAGAGACTTGAGAAATGGAAGGTGGACGCTGCAGGCGTCTATCAGATTCATTGGCTTGTTGGACCGCCCGCCACTGGCCGTTCATACGTAATTCCGAACACCGTATCCGTCAACCAGCGCCGGAATCCCTCGTTGTCGCTGAACTCCTTGAATAGCTGCGTGTCGTCCTTGAGCAAGGCCGTCATCACGCGCGCCAGAGCCTTGTCGTGCTCGATACGCGCGTTCTGTTTGTCGGAGTGCTTCCGCGCGTTCTGGTAAGCGTTATCGGCCGCCACCTTGGCCGGGATGTCCTGCGTGATCAGGCGTTGCACCCGGTCGGTGTCGCTCCAGGGGATGTTGCCGAACTGGTCGTTGAAGGCCTTGAGGATGTTGGTGAGCCGATCCAGTTCGGGCTCGGGCATCCGGCCGCCTCCGCTGGTAGGCACCGGCTCGATCTCGGCATCCGCGTCAGGCAGCCGAATCTCCATGGCGGCTCTCTTCTCTACCCGGTAGCTGTCCATGTCGATCGCCTCCAGGATGCCCTTGGACAGATCCTCCTCCTTGGGTGCGGGGAGCTTGGGCACCAGGAAGGTGAGGAAGATCGAGAGCTTCTCCCACGCGGCGTTGGTATACGGCAGGATGGATGCCAGGAAACCGTAGGTCCGCACGAACGTCTTGGCCTTGCCCTTGAAGTCCACCTGTCCGTCCTCGTCGAGCTGTTCTTTGTAGGTCGCCACGCAGGCGTCGAGGATCGGGTCAAGACGGTCGCGGTCGGCCCCGCCGAGGTAGAGTTCCACGAGCTGATCGATCTGCCCCTGCACGTAGATCTCATAGCCGTCGAGATCCGCCTTGAGGTCGTGCAGTTTGTTCGGGTCGGTCTCCTCGCTCAGGATTGTTGTCCGGTAATAGTCGGCGAACGCCGCGCGGATCGTGTCCGCGTCGTTCATGAAGTCGAGCACAAAGGTGTCGTGTTTCTGGGGGTGCGCACGGTTCAGGCGCGACAGCGTCTGCACGGCCTTGATATCCGAGAGCACCTTGTCCACGTACATGGTGTGCAGGAGCGGCTCGTCGTAGCCGGTCTGAAACTTGTCGGCGCAGACGAGAAAGCGATACGGGTCTTCCTGGATCTTGTCGGCGATCTGGCGCGACGGGAAGCCGTTGAGTGACGCCTCGCTCACCCTTGCCCCGCTGTATTCATGCTCCCCGGAAAACGCAACGATTGCCCGGTACGGGCTCTTGCGTTCGGCGAGGTAGTCGCGCATGGCGTGGTAGTACTGGATGGCCCGCTCGATGCCGCTCGTCACCACCATTGCCCGCGCCTGCCCGCCGATCTTGCCGAGCGCGGCCACCTGCTCGTGGAAATGATCCACCATGATCTCGGCCTTGAGCCGGATGGCGTGCTCGTGGCTCTCGACGTAGCGGCGGAGCTTCTTGCGTGCCCGCTTGGTGTCGAACTCCGGGTCGCCCTCGACGGTCTTGACGAGCTTGTAGTAGCTCTCGACCGGCGTGTAGCTCCTGAGCACGTCCAGGATGAAGCCCTCCTGGATGGCCTGCTTCATGGTATAGCTGTGGAAGGGCCGATGCTTGACCTGCCCGCCCTCGTCGTACGGCTCGCCGAAGATCTCGAGTGTCTTATTCTTGGGTGTGGCGGTGAAGGCGAAGTAGCTCGCGTTCGGCAGGAGCTTGCGCGCCTCCATGATGCGGTTGATCCTGTCCTCAAACGTCTCGTCGTCTTCCTCCGCCCCGGCTGCCGAAAGCGCTGTGCTCATGGCCGCGGAGGTCCTGCCACCCTGGCTCGAGTGCGCCTCGTCGATGATGATGGCAAAACGCTTCCCGCGGTGCTCATCGCCGATCTTGTCCAGGACGAACGGGAACGTTTGCACCGTTGTGATGATGATCTTCTTGCTCTCCGCCAAATACTTGCGCAGTTGCTCTGTCTTCGAGGCACTGTCTCCCTCACGGACAGCGCCCACCGTGGCCCCCACCTGGGCGAACTGCTTGATCGTAGCGCGAATCTGCTGGTCGAGGATGCGTCGGTCGGTGACGACGATCATGGAATCGAAGACCGGTAGCTCGACCCTGCGTAGGCCGATGAGCTGATGGGCGAGCCAGGCAATGGAGTTCGACTTGCCGCTCCCGGCCGAGTGCTGGATGAGGTAGCGCTTGCCCACCCCGCCCTCGGCGGCATAGGCCAGGAGTTTCCGTACCACATCGAGTTGATGATAGCGGGGAAAGATTTGCTCTCGCTTTTTCTTGCCCGTCTTTTCGTCCTTCTTTTCGACGATCTGGGCGTAGTTCTCGAGGATGTCGGTCAGCCCCTCCCGGGTGAGGATGCTTTTCCAGAGGTAGTCGGTCTTGAGGCCCACCGGGTTGGGCGGGTTCCCGGCACCGTTGTTCCAGCCCAGGTTGAAGGGCAGGAACCACGAGCCCTTAGCCTTGAGGTGCGTGCACATACGCACCTCGTGGTCGTCCACGGCGAAGTGCACGACGCAGCGGCCGAACTCGAAGAGCCGCTCGCGCGGGTTGCGGTCGCGCTTGTACTGCTCGACGGCATCCTCGACGGTCTGCTTGGTGAGGTTGTTCTTGAGCTCGAAGGTGGCCATTGGCAGGCCGTTGATGAAGAGGCCGAGGTCGAGGGCCCGCTGCGTCTCGTCGCGGCTGTAGCGGAGCTGCCGCGTGACGCTGAAGCGGTTCTTTTCATAACGCTTGGAAGCTGCTACGTTGCCGGGCGAGGGCGTGCCATAGAAGAGGTCGAGGTGATGCGGCCCGTGCTTAACACCGTGGCGCAGCACGTCGATGACGCCGCGTCTGCTGATCTCGCCCTGGAGGCGGGCCATGAACTTGCGCCGGGTCGGCCCATCCTGGCCGAGGTCCAGCGCCTCCGCGGCCTCTGGCTGCGTTTCCCGCAGAAACGTCGCGAACTGCGCCAGGTCCACGCAGTACTCGCGGTCGTAGTCGGTAGGGCCGCCGCCGATCCAGCCTGTTCCGCCGTAGGCCGGCGTCTGCTCGCGCACCATGCCCGGCTGCGGCGGATCGCAGGGCGTGCCGGTCAGCGCCGTACAGATGAGGCGTTCGAGGCCCTTCTCGCTCGTGTCGGTCTTCATGCCTCGGCCTCCGATGGGATGGCGTCGAGGTCTTCGGCCGGGGCTTCCTGAGCGACGGTGAGCGCATCTGCCACGTCAAGTGGCTCCGGCTCCTCGGCTTCCTCCGGCAGCCGCGCCGCCGCCTCGCGCACGTCGAGCTTGCCCGTCACCACGTCGGCAATCAGGCGAGTGCGGTACTCGCAGAGGAGGGAGATGTCACGGTGGGCTGTGGCGATCGCCCTTTGGAGATCAGAAGTCTTTGACTTCAGCCCTTGAAGGATCGCACGTTGCTCGTCGAGAGGAGGTAAAGCAACTTGCAGTCTTCCATATCTCGTCGGATTGAGATTCGACTGGTGAAGGCTCGGTATGGCTTCACGACGAGCTATCGATAGCACTGAGACATCGTTGAGGGCGGCGTTCAGGTATTCCGGTTCATGCTCTTGGCGCGGACGCATCCGAACCAGATAGGAAGCAAAAGTCACAGGCGAATCCCCCCCTGTAAACAATCCAACTTTGCCAACGAGTTCGGAGCTGTTCGTCCGATTGAACAGGAGGTCGCCAGCGTCCAGAAGAAGCCAGGCATCAACCGCAGCGACACCGCCCGTCTCAGGGATTGTTACTCGCCCATTCTTGATGTTCCCCATAGTCAAGAGACGGATTTTGCCAGCGTCGCTTGAGGACTCTGAGATCCCGTATTCCATCGAGACGAATGCTCGCTTGAGGCAGCACCTCCCAATGCTTCGGCACGTCCCCCAGCCATTCCGCGCCGGAGGGCTTAAGGCGGACGTTGGAGTCGAGGCCACGGGTGACGGCGCGGTGGATGATGGCCTGCTTCTGCTCGTTCAACAGCACGATCAGCTTCTGTTTGGCGCGGATGTAGCGTCGGATCCGCCGGTCCACGTGGTCGAGGAAGCGGACGATCGTGGCTTGCTCGGGTAGGGGTGGCCTTGGGAAAGGCTCACACTTCAGCAGTTCCATTGGGATCCGCATCCGATGAGCCAAGATCCCATTTCCAATGCGGACAAGGCTTCGCTGAAAGGGCTTCGTCTGAAAGTAGGCGTTCAGGTATCGAGGGTCGTCAGCTTCTGAGCGGCGCGTGAGCACGTAATACACTGGGCTGAGGCAGCCCGTGTGGCGCGATAGGCCAACAGACCCGATGATAACGTTCATGCAATTCACGACTATGTCATCAGGTCGCACAATTTTGTACCGTGTGATGTCCTCGGACTTCTTGTTGCCGATATGCCCTTTCTCCGCGTAGGGGATGACACCCCTCTCTCGGAGCACCGAGAGCACGTTGATGACCTGCCCATCGTCATTCGTCTCGCCGCGTTCGCGCAGAACAGCACCGAGTCGCGGAAGTTGCCAATGCTCCGGCATCTCCCCGAGCCACGGCACACCGGAGTCCTTGTAGGCGGGATAGGGTTTGAGGTCGTGGATCATGGCTTCTTGCCATCCTTCCGGCGTTGCCGGCGCGCCTTTGGCATCCTGTCATTGACGGTCCCCTTCGCGATCGGCTTGACCTTCGCCTGGCTTGTGTCCTGTTTGTCGGGTTTATATCGGGTTTCGCGTTCGCCCAACCGGATGTCGGGCTCGACGGGGCGATGCCTTTGAGTCCTTTGTGAGCCCTTAGTGCTCGATGCGCCCCCTGAGCCGTTTGAGCCCTTTGTGAGCCCTTTGCGCATAAGGGTGTAATAGGTGCCTTTCCCCGTGGCGCCGATCTTCGCTAACACGCCTTTCCGGGCAAGCGTGTCAAGGTCTCGTGAGGCCGTGGGCTTGGAGACACTGCAAAGCTCCTGGTACTGCTGATTTCCTATTCGCCCGTGTGAGCGAACAAAAACGACAGCTTGCCGCTGCCGGTCACTGAGGCCCAGTTCCGCCAGCCTTCTGTCCGTCAACCAGTCCCGCCATACGGTGACAACGAACTCCCCACCGCGCTGCTCGAAGTCAGGTTCGGGCAGCCCGTGTTCGACGCACTCTCGGATCATCATCAGGGTTCCGGTGCCGTACTTCTCGATGTAGCGCGCGAGGAAGAGAGCGTCGCAAATTCTCGCGTTACGTGCGACCGACGCATGCGGCTCCCGGAGACGGGCAAAGCTGAGTTCGGGCGGCAATTGCCCCGGATTCCAGACTTCCACGCGGTCCGCGAACACGGACACCTGCACCGCCGCCGCCGAGGCGTAGTCGCGATGAGCCACCGCATTGACGATCGCCTCGCGCACCGCGTCCGGCGGGATTTCGTAGGTGACCGGAGCCTGCGGCCCCTCGCTTCGCGTACCCACGGTGCGGTTAAGCTTCGAGAGCACGAAGTCGGCGCCCCGGTCCACCAGGTCGAACAGGTTCCCTTTGAACACCTGGTACGAAGGAGCTGGTCGAGCGACCTCAGTTCCGTGGAAGTGCATGCAGCGTAGCTCGGCGGCCGGGACGAAGCGCTGGGGGTCGCGTCCGAAGAGCAGGATGGCCGCGAACGACGGCTGCTCATCGTCCTGCAGGCGCAGATGTGTCAGGACCTCGGGAGCGGGTGTGTTCTCTAGCAGCGGAAACTGCCGTTCACTGCGGGCCCGGCGGACGAAACGCGCCACCCCGTCCAGGTCAATGTCGCCTAGCGTCGCGCCCGGGCATGGCCGCTGCTCGAAGGCACGGCTCTGGATTGCACCGCGTTCCTCCAGGCAGGTAACGAGGCTTTCCTGTAGCAGCCGGAGCAGCTCGTCGATCGACTCGAAACGGCGGCGCAACAACTGGCCAGCGGCCTTACGAACGAGCTCCGTCATCTTGGGGTGCCGACCCGCGTCGGATTTGCCCTTGACGAGGATCAGCCGCTCGATGCCACGCGAGGTGGCGCGATCGAACTCCCGCTCCGTGGGAGAAACACCCTGCTCATCCTCCGAACCGTACTCCTTGCCGAAAAGACCGAGGTAGATCGACGCCTGCTCGACCTTTTCGAGGTAAATGTCGTCCGCGCGACGATCGCGCGGCGCAAGTTCTTCGAACAGGAAAATGTCAAAGAAACGCCGCAGAAGGGGATCCGTTCGCACATGCTTGGCGATGGCCGCACGCTCGGCCGCCAACTCCTTCTGCACGCTGCTGACGAAGATCAGATCGTTCATCGCTCGTTCCTGCCGCTACCGATGATCTCGGATAGCAGCCCCTCGGTCTCTTTCTCCAACGCCAGGATGTCGGCCCGGATCTCCTCCAAGGTCCGCAGGGGCTGGGGTTTGTAGAAGTAGCGGGTGAAACTGATCTCGTACCCGGTCTTGACGCTCTCCGGGACGTACCACGCATCCGGGGCGTGGGGCAGCACCTCACGGCGGAGAAAGGCCTCGATCCCGCCTTCTTCCAGGAGCGGCACCTGCTCGGTGTCGCGCAGGTCGCTGTCAGGCTCGTACTCCACGACGCAGCGTTTACCATCAAGGGTAGTCTCGAACAGGCCACGCAATTGATCAGGTTCGGTGCCCCGCTTGTGGACCTTTCGGATCACCGGCGGCGCGTTTTCGTCCCTCTCGACCGTGTCTTTCAACGCCTTGATCTCCTTCGGGGTGTAGGCGCGGGTTGCATCGATCCCCTTGAACCGCAGCGGCCGCTCGACCGTCACCTTCCAGTAGCCGAAGGCGGCGTTCTCGAAGATCTTCGACTGCTCGGTTTCCTCGAATTTCAGGAAGGTGTCGCAGATGCGGGCGATGTCCTCGTCGGAGAGCTCGCAGTTCTTCTTGCCGAGATTCTTGCGGAGCGGCTTGAACCATTGCGTAGCATCGATGAGCTGGACCTTGCCGCGCCGATGCTTGGGCTTGCGGTTGCTGAGCACCCAGATGTAGGTAGCGATGCCGGTGTTGTAGAACATGTTGAGCGGCAGCGCGACGATGGCCTCGAGCCAGTCGTTTTCGATGATCCAGCGCCGGATGTTGCTCTCGCCCTGGCCGGCGTCGCCGGTGAACAGGCTCGACCCATTGTGCACCTCGGCGATGCGGCTGCCGAGTGTGGTGCCGCACTTCATCTTCGAGAGCATGTTGGCCAGAAAGAGCATCTGGCCGTCGCTCGAGCGCGTGATGAGCGAGTATTCGGGGTCGCCCGCGTGCTCGATCACAAAGCGCGGGTCTTTCATGCCGCCCTTGCCGCCCATGCGCTCGAGGTCGCCCTTCCAGCTCTTGCCATAGGGCGGATTACTGAGCATGAAGTCGAACTCGCGTGATGGGAAGGCATCGTTTGAAAGGGTGGAGTACTCCGGCCCGCCCACGATGTTGTCCGCTGCTTCGCCTTCACCCTTGAGCAGGAGGTCCGCCTTGCAGATAGCGTAGGTCTCGGCATTGATCTCCTGGCCGTAGAGGTGGGTGGCAACTTCCTTCGCGTGCTGGTCGGCGAGCTGCTGGAGGGTCTCCTCCGCGACGGTCAGCATGCCGCCGGTGCCGCAGGCACCGTCGTAGATGAGGTAGGTGCCCGACTCGATTTCGTCGGCGATGGGCAGGAAGATGAGCCGTGCCATGAGCTTCACGGCGTCGCGCGGCGTCCAGTGCTCGCCTGCCTCCTCGTTGTTCTCCTCGTTGAAGCGGCGGACCAGCTCCTCGAAGATGGTACCCATGGCATGGTTATCGAGCCCGGGCAGGTGCACCGAGCCGTCGGCATTGCGCACGGGGTGCGGGCTCAGGTTGACCGCGGGATCGAGAAACTTTTCGATGAGGGTCCCCAATGCGTCGGCCTTGGAGAGACGGGGGATCTGATTGCGGAACTCGAAGTTCTCAAGGATCTCCTGCATATTGGGCGAAAAACCGTCGAGGTAGGCCTCGAAGTCGGCCTTGAGCTGCTGCTGGCTTGCTCGGGCGCGCAGATCGCGCAGGGTGAACTTCGCCGTATTGTAGAACGCCTGGCTGGAGGCCTGCTGGAGCGCAAGTCGCTGGTCAATAATGCCTGCCTTGTCGAGCGAGGCCTTCATGTCGAGCACGGCCTGCTTCGTGGGCTCCAGAACCGCGTCCAGACGGCGCAGCACAATCATGGGCAGGATGACATCCCGGTATTTGCCCCGCACGTAGAGGTCGCGGAGCACGTCGTCGGCGATGCCCCAGATGAAATTCGCGATCCAGGTCAGTTGCGTTTGTTCCATGTCATTTCAACCCGAACGATTGCTCTCCTGTAATCCTGCACGAATAGGGGCATATCCTGCAGAAATGGAGCATATCCGGATATCGCCTGCACCATGCCGCACCAGGGAAACTCAGGTTTATTCATTATATGATACTAAATGCGCTTGTTCGGCGCTTTGTCAAGGGCGCAGTAGATGAGGACATTTCTAAAGAGTTTTGACAGGGCGCATTGGATGTATGTCCATGCCCGGCATGCTCCCGGCATACACGCGCGTCTTTCCTCCAAGGCTATAAACGCCTGAACCGATGCAATGCGATGCACCGGAGGATGCGGGTAAACGCCCTTCGGCAGCCGCTCCACGCAGGGAAGATCTGGACGAAGTGACCCACATCCCACAGATCCTTTATCCTTGGCATAATCGCCCCTTCTGCCCCGCAAGCTCCGGCCCCCCTGGTCCTTTCCAGGGACGGGGAGGGTCAGGGGGGGGGTGGGAATC
>Ga0315288_10013839_pt1 | contig 10088 bp, 11 predicted proteins | sample YL17G11_20_MG_FD_203454 | JGI IMG/M metagenome (GOLD analysis project Ga0315288, IMG submission 203454) | Sediment microbial communities from Yellowstone Lake, YNP, Wyoming, USA - YL17G11_20 | ecosystem: Environmental > Aquatic > Freshwater > Lake > Sediment | place: USA: Wyoming | collected... | reverse complement strand
GGTGTCGCGGTCGGTGTCGAGGTCGGAGTCGGCGTGGGCGCAGTCGCTGGCGCGGTCAGGGTCGGTGTCGGTGTCGTGGGCGCGGTCGGTGTCGTGGTCGCGGTCGCGGTCGGGATCATGGGCGGCGTCGCGGTCGGTGTCGCGATGATCGCCTGCTATCACACAGACTGCGCGCGTAGTGGCGCACTGGCGCATGCCTGCGCGGTAGCGTCAGGGGCGCCACACGTGGCGGGGGCTGTGATCGTGGCTGGTGCGCGACTGTGGTCGCGTGCGTGGTCGGTGTCGCGATCGGTGTCGAGGGCGGTGTCGTTGTCGTTGTCGGTGTCGGTGTCGTGTGCGCGGTCGGGATCGGTGGCGTGGGCGCGGTCGGGATCGGTCTCGTGGGCGCGGTCGGGGGCGGGGTCGGTGTCGTGGGCGGCGTCGCGGTCGGTGTCGCGGGCTGCGGGGCAGTCGGTATCGTCGGCGGCGGGAGGGTCGGTCTCGCGGTCGGTCTCGCAGTCGGAGTGGTGAAGAAAAGAGGGCATGATGGGGTCAGACATGAGCGTGCATTTTTCGAGTGAATTAACCGCGTGGGAGACGCCCCCGGAGGTGTTTGGCCCGCTGGATGACGAGTTCAAGTTCGGGCTAGATGCGGCGGCATCGCCGAAGAACGCGAAGTGCGCGCGGTACCTCACAACAGGGGCGCTGGCGAAGGATTGGGCGGCGCTGTCCAAAGGGCGTGCGGTGTGGCTCAACCCGCCCTATGGGCGGGGGCTGAGCGATTGGGTGGCGAAGGCGCGGCAAGAGGGCGAGCGTGTGGTGGTAGTGGCGCTGCTACCAGCGCGCACCGACACCGCGTTTTTCCACACGCATGTGGCGCGCGGCGAGGTGCGTCTACTCCGTGGGCGCGTAAAATTTCTGGTCGATGGCGCGGTCACTGGTGTGGCACCGTTCCCGTCGCTGATCGCGGTGTGGGGCCCGCACGTCGTGCCGTCGATTCGGTGTTGGGAGGTGTCGAAGCCGTAGGGGGCGTGTGGTAGGCATAGCTGCATGACCGAACCGCACACGCTGGGGATTGACGTCTCGACGTACCAAGGGCGGATCCCGCTCAAGGAGTGCAAAGAGCGGGGGGTCGAGTTCATGATCGCGCGGTCGACCTACGGGCTCGCGTTCCTCGACAACACATTTAAAACGAATTGGGCGGCTGCGGGTGCAGCGAAGGTGATGCGTGGTGCATACATGGTCTATGTGCCGGGCAAAGATCCGGCGCAGCAGGCGCGGGCGATGTGGCGCGCGATGGGGCCGCTCGACTATCTCGACATGCCGCCGGCGATCGATTTTGAGATCCCGGCGTCGCCGCGTGACCCGGCGGGGCTGCTCGAAGGGCTGCTCGCGTGCAAGCGCGAGCTCCAACGGCGAACGGGCCGGATGCCCATCCTCTACACGGGCAAATGGTTCTGGGCGGATGCGGTGGGTGATCTCGATTCGGAAGAGGCGGTCGAGATGCCTATGTGGCATGCGCAATACCCGAGCACGAAGCGCGACACCCGGCCCTATCTGCAAGTGATGGAGCTCTATGGCGGCCCGACGGTGGCGAAGCCGTGGGCGTCGCGGGGGAAGAAAGAAACGATTTGGCAATGGGACGGAGACGGCGGGCTGGTGCTCCCGAACGGGGTGGACTCCGATTTCAACAAATTTAACGGGACGCGCGCGGATTTAGACGCGTTCGTGGCGAGCTCGCACGTGGGCGTGGCCATGGCGCTAGCGCCGTATGATCTTGGTAGTGTGTTGGGCCTACAGCAGGCACTGAACCAGCTCGGGGCGCAGCTGGTAGAGGACGGGCGATCGGGGGCCAAGACGTTGGGCGCTTTGAAGGCATTCCAAACGACGCAAGGACGCACGCCTGACGGCGTGGTCGGCCCGAGCACGATCGACGCCCTAGAGGCGGCGCTGGGGTATTAGATGGCAAAATCGGAAGCGGTGCCCGATTGCCTAACGGTGGGCCTCACGCATGAGTTTTTGGGGCTGGTGCTGGGCGGGGCGTCCAACGATTGCCGAAGGTGCGGGGCGGAACTAGGGCCGAACGCGACGCAAAGGGCGCAACGAGTGGCCCTCGTTGCGGCGCTGGCGCCTGTGAGTGCGGTCAACCCGGCGCACTACCGAGCTCACCCGAGCGGGGTGGAATGTATTCGGATCACCGAACACTTTAATTTCAACCTAGGCAACGCGATCAAGTACGTGTGGCGCGCGGGCCTGAAAGGGCAGGCGCTAGAAGACCTGAAGAAGGCGCGCTGGTACCTCGATCGGGAGATCGCGCGTGTCGAATCCGAGACGGTGACAACGGGGGAGTGAGGGCGTCGGGATGTCGATCAAGAAGGTGCGACCGTCGACGATCAAAGAGGCGCCTGGTGAGCGGGGCGTGTGGGACGAGGTGCGGCGGATCGTCGCCGAAGGGAAGGCGCCGCTGATCCGGGTGCCCGTGGCGGCGCGGGTGGTCATCCCAAAGAGGCCCCGAGGGGGGAGCAAGCGGAGGCGCCCGGAAGGTGCGGGGCGGTACGCGCTATGGGTAATGCAGAGCGCGGCAGGCAATCGGATGAAGTGTCGCCGTGCGGGGTGCCGCGAGTATCTGAGGTGCCAAGACCGGTCGCTGGTGTGCTCGCCCGAGTGCCATTTTGCGTTGCGGGAGTATTGCCGGGTGACCCTAGACGTACTCGAGGGGCGTATGCCGCCGGAAGATTACCCGAGCTACTACCGGGTGATGGTGACGCCGGCGGGGCGTAATCGGGATCCGTGGGTCAACAAGCGGGGGGCGAAGAAGGGCGGGGGCGATGGCGCGGGTAGGTGACGCGGTAGCGGCGGTGACGCGGGCGTTGGGCATCGAGCCGTGCGACGACTGCAAGCGGCGCCAAGAGGCGCTCAACGGGTTTGGGGCGCGGGTTGCGCGGTGGTTCGGCGGGGGCGATCCTGTGGTGCATGAGCGAACCGAACCGACCGACCGAGCAGACGATGGCGCAAGCACTCCCGCAAGAGGTGGCGGTGGGGGACCCGACTCCGAACTACCGCCAAGCGGGGGCGGGTGACATTTGCGGGGTAGTGGCGCGGGGGATGGCCGATCAAGAGGCGTCCGGTCATCAGCAGAAGGCGAAGGCGCGCGCGTACGGCGAGACCTCCGCGGCGCTGGGGGTGCGGGCGGACGGGCTAACCCCCGCTCAGCGGGAGTTTGCGGAGGCGTATCGCCGAAGGCGCGCGGGCCAAGGTGCGACGGACGGGAAGCGTTACGGTTTTCGGATAGACGCGACGGGGCGGCGCCCGACGGGGCGTTGAGCGTGCAAGGGGCGTAGCGTAGGCTTCGCGTATGGCTGCAAAAAGATTGACAAAGGCGGAGAAGGCGACCGCGAGAAAAGCCGCGTTTGATGCGAACTCGGCGAAGCGGTTCACGGCGCCATTGCCGCGTCTTGTGCAGTCGCAAGTTACGCGGCGGGACATCACGAACGACCGCGCGGCGAAGGCGCAGCGGCGTGAAGCGCGGGCGACGCAGGGGGCACGTGTGCGCGGGGTGAAAGCGGCCCGAGCGGCGGCGACGCGTGCGTCGTTTATCGCTCCCTCAAGCCGCCCGAAAGCGGCATCGGCCCAGAGCCAGAAGGCGGGCCATGCCCAGATGCGTGCGGCGCGGACACTCGACGCATCGAGAGGGCGCTACGAGATAGCGCGGGACGCCCGGCGGGGTAGAGAGGAAGCGCAAAGAGGCAAACTACCCCCCCCCTACGTAATGGGGATGCGGCCGAAGGAGACCAGAACGCCAGAACGGCGCGCGCAGATGCAGACCCAGACGATCGCACGAGCGAACACTATCCAAGCGTTGCGCAAAGAGCGGCGCATCGCGGGCGGCGAGAAGCGCGCACGGGCGGGGCAGGCGTCCATAAGGGCGCACGAGAAGACGGGGCGGCAGCAAGGGATGTTTGATCGGACTACGGGCGCGCCGAACATGCGGGCGGTACGCGCGGCGAACCTTCCGGGTAAGGTGGTAACGCCAGCGAAGAGTGCAGAGACGCCCAAAGAGGCGAAAGGTGGAGACATGGCTGCAAAGAAAAAAGTAGTAAGTAAGAAAATGGCGGCGGAGAAAGCAGCGAAGGCCGCGAAGGCGGGCGCGAAGACTCCCGCGGGCGGTGTGAAGAAGGGGACGAAGTACGCGGTAGCGCCGACGAAAGGCGCGAAGGCTGCTCCCGCGAAGGGTACGAAGAGCGCCGCAAAGGGCGCCAAGGGCGCGCCTGCAAAGAAGGGGACGAAGTACCCTGTAAAGAAGGCGGCGGGGGGCAAGCCCGCGGGTGGCGCCAAGGGCGTGAAGATGGGGTCTAGGAGCGCTACGGGCGGTAAGGGGAGCAAGCCTAAGGGCGGTGCGAAGGGGAAGCGTGCGGGGGCGAAGCGTGGCGGTAGAGGGAGCTCCGGGGGCGGGAGCAACTGAAGTGTCGCGCGTGCGACCGCGAGCGGTGCTGATGATGTCGGGCGGCGTCGAAAGTGCGGTAGTGGCCGCGCTGGTGCACGCTCACCCGAAGTGGCGTCGCGGAACGGTGGCGGCGTTGCTCGTGAACTACGGCCAACGTGCGCTTGATCGTGAAGAGCGCGCAGCGAAAGCGGTGTGTGCCCGTTACGGGTACTACCTCGAACAGGCATCGATGCGCGTGCCGTTCTGGGGGTCTAACTCTCTGGTAGATCCGGACGTGTACGCTAGCTATGACCCCCACCCATCGGCGAAGCGGAGCCACATTCTGCCGTTCCGTAATCTGATGATCTTGTCGCTATGCGCGGCTTTCGCGGAGCACGTGGGCGAGGGCGAACCGGTGGACCTACTCACCGGTTTTGATTTCAACCCTGCAAACCCGGGGAGTGCGCGAGACAAGCGGCCGGCGTTCGTGAAGGCGGCAGAGCAGGCAATCGAGGCGTCTAGGGAGCGGTCGGAGATCCGCATCCTTTCGCCGGTGCAGGGGAACACGAAAGCCCAGACGGTGCGTCTAGGCGAAAAGTGGGGCGTGAGGTGGGCGGACACCTGGTCCTGCTATAACGACTACCGGGCGCATTGCGGCGTGTGCGGGTCGTGCAGGCTGCGGGTGGGGGCGTTCGCCGCCCTAGGGAGGGCAGATCCGGCGGGGTACCTGAGCGCGGAGGAGCGTGCGGGCATGTAGACCGCGCAAGGGAAAAGGGTACACTCGCCGGATGGCGTCCTTGACCCGAGCAGGTAAAGCGAGATTGGCGGCGGACCGCCGGGTTGCCGAAAAGGCGGACAAGGCAGCGAGAGCCGCTGCGAAAGCCGCCCTCTATCCCCCCGCCATCAAAGGGCCCCCGCGCGCTCCTCTTTCGAACTTAGGGCAGCACGCGGTGGACCCCGCGCGGGTGCATGCTCGCGCGAAAGCAGCCGCGACGCGGGTCAACGCGCGCAGGGATCAGGCGGGCACGCGGGCAAGGACCGCGGAAAAGGCGAAGCGTAGCGCTGCGATTCGGGCGCGAACCCCGGGTGTACGGCGCGCACAGACTCCAGCGGCCCGCGGGCGCCAGGCTGCCACCGGGATGAAAGGGACCGCCGGCATACGGCGCGCCGTACGGTCCGAGGACCGGCGGGAGCGCAAAGCCACTCCGGAAGCGAAATCAAGGCAGAGGTTGCTAAACCGAGAAATGCGAACACTCGCCAAGACCCAGGGGAAACAGGCGGGGCTGTTCTCGGGCAAGACGGGGCCACAGTCGCGGGCGGTGCCGGCGAAGGTCGCACAGGTGAAGCCGGCGCTACCTCCGGCACCCGCGGCGAAGGCGCCCGCGAAAGCTACGAAAGAAGCGAAGCCCGCCAAGCCCGCGAAGGCGGCGAGCAAGACCGCAGCGAAGGCGGAGAAGGCAGCACCTGCGAAGAAAGCAACGAAGTACGCCAAGGACACGCCCGCAAAGAAGGGGACGAAGTACCCTGTAAAGAAGGCGGCGGGGGGCAAGCCCGCAGGCGGCGCCAAGGGCGTGAAGATGGGGTCTAAGAGCGCTACAGGGGGTAAGGGGAGCAAGCCTAAGGGCGGTGCGAAGGGGAAGCGTGCGGGGGCGAAGCGTGGCGGTCGAGGGAGCTCTGGGGGCGGTAGTAACTGACACGCTACGCATGGCGTAGGCTCCCAAGAGATGCCGATCCAAGGACCCGAGCCACTCAAAGCGCGATTCGTATCGAAGCCGACGAAAGGGCCCGTCGTGGCTCTGCGTACGTGCCCACTATCCACGCGCGCAATCATCGATCGCGTGGTGCTGTTCACCGAGGCGATCGGGGACGTGAAATTTTACACGTATCAATCGCTATTCGTGCGACGGATCGTGGAGTCGGTGCTGCTCAAGGATGGGTCGGTGATCACGGCGCTACTAGCTCGCCAGTCGGGCAAGAGTACGAGCGTGGCGTGTGTGTGCCTGGGGCTCGCGGTGATCTTGCCGGCGCTTGCCCAGCAATTCCCTGATGATGACCGTCTAAAGCACTACCTCAAAGGTTTTTGCATAGGGATCTATGCTCCCAAGCTAGAGCAGGCCGAAGACACGTTCGGCAAGATCCGTGATCGTGCGATCAACCCTCTCGCTCAAGAGATCATGGGTGATCCGGAGATTGGGGTGCATATCGTGCGCGACCGATCGGAGACGTATGTCTTCTCGAATGGGTCGTACATCCTTGCGCGTACGGCGTCTGAAGACTCGAACATCGAGGGTAAGACGTACCACTTGATCATTGTAGAAGAGGCGCAACGCGTATCGCGAACGAAGATCGAGAAGGATCTATCGCCGATGTTGTCATCGACGAACGGGTTGATGGTCAAGATCGGGACGGCGTGGGAGTCGCGCGGTGGGTTTCACAAGTCGATCCAACACAACGTGGACGCGCACACGGATGGCGGGCCGCGGAATCATTTCGAGTTTCCGTTTGACATCATCGCGGCCGAGAAGCGGCGGATGTTTGAGAAGGACGGCAACCCGGCGCATTTGAACTATGAAAAGTATGTGAACGCGGAGATCACGCGCTTGGGCGGTCGGAACACGCCTGAGTTCAAGATGAATTATTTGTGTTTGTGGCAAGAGTCGCGGGTGATCGCGGTGAGCGATGCGACGATGGCGGCGGCGGCTGACAAGCGGATGGAATCGAGCAGGCGCCTGTTCCCGTTACAGGTGGCGGGGCTAGACGTGGGGAAGGTTAACGACCCTACGGTGTGCACGTTGATGGGCGTGGACCTCACGAGCCCGGTGATCAACCGGTTTACTCTGCCGGGGGCTGAAGACGAAAAGCAGACGTATTTTCACAAGGTGGTGATCGACTGGTTGGAGCTCGACGGGTCGTTTGAGGGTCAGGCGGGGCAGTACCGCAGGCTAGTGGAGTTCTTACAAGACACGCACGTGACGGTGTTGGTGGTGGACTCCACGGGGATGGGCGATCCGGTGTTTGAGCGTCTGGACGCGATGATCGGGGGAACGGTGACGTGTGTCCCGTACCGGTTTTCACCCATGAGTAAGTCGCTACTGTTCAAGTATTATTTGCAAGAGTTGCACGCGGGGCGTGTGCACTATGCGGCGGGCGAGCTCACGAGCGCGCGGACGGAGTACGCCAAGTTTGTGCGCGAACATCTCGACCTAGACCGGCAAGACCACGGGGGGTACGTGTCGTGTGCGGCGCCGGAAGGTGGCCACGACGACTATCCCGTTTCGGCGGCGCTGGCGGCGTGGGGCGAGAAGGTGGCGGCCGAGGTGGCGATGCCGGTGATCCGAGTTCAGAGCGCGGGGGGACTAGGAGCGGCGGGGCGGTATAGGTCGGGCGGGATGCCGGCGGGCGCGTATGCGGGCGGCGGTAACGCGCCAATGGGCGGGGGTGGCGAGGCGGAGTCGTCCGATGGGTCGCCGTTCGGGCGTGCGAACCGGTACCGTAAGCGATGAGGTGTAGCGGCGGGGTACGGGGCAGGTGGTAAGGGCGCGCGGGGTCGGGTAGGCTTCGAGCGAGGATAGAGCCCCGTAATGCCAGATGTGACCCTGAAACATACGCCCGAGGTGCCCGTAGTGGGCGGGACGGCGGCGCTACAGCGTGCGGTGCGCGGTGTGCTGAACAGCTATCCGGCGTGGTTGCTACGTGCGGCGCGGCTGTCGCGTGTGACCATCTCGTCGAGCCCTGAGGTGCGCGCTCAAGTCGCGGTGTACAACCACGGGTCACGTGAAATGGACGTGTCGGCGGACGTGGGCGGTTTGATGCGTAAGGCGGTGGGCCATGAGCTCGCGCACGCGATAGACGACAATTTTGGGCATCCGCACCATTTCACATCAACACCCGAGTGGCGGCGCATTCACCGGGAGCAACCGTTCTTCGATCTCCCCAAATACCGGGATGAGCCCCTTGAGTATTTCGCGGACATGATGGTGAAATTCTTGATGATGGGTGGCGCGAAGCTTAGGCACACGAACCCGAAAGAGTTGGCGTTCATTACGTCTTGGGTGGTGCCCTCGTTGTTGGCAGAGTTTGGAGGCATGTAATGGCGATTGATCACCGCGACTTGAGGCCCTTGGCAGAGCTCACCGCCCGGCGCGTAGCGGACGCGATCAACGTCGCGGATCCGGCGGTGCAAGCCACCTGGTATATCGACCCCACGGCGGGGTCTGATGCGGGCGCGGGGGATTCGGCAGCCGCGGCGCTTAGGACGTGGGCGGAGTTTGTGCGCCGCGTGGGCGTTGCGCCGTACATCAAGAGCCGCGTGGACGTGTACTTGTTGGGCAACATCCCCGTGGCGGATCCGGTGTTCCTGCGGCCGATCGTGCAAGGCTCCGGGATGCTGTTTATCCACGGCACAAAAACACTTGTCACAGCAGGCGTACTCACAGCGGTGACGGCGCGTGTGGTTGCGACAAATACGCCGCTATCAGGTGCTGACACTACAACGCCAACGGTGTGGGCCGCGCACGTGGGGCGCTTGGTAGAAATCACAGCGAGCGGGACGCCCGCACGCGTTGGGGCCGCTTGGTGGGTTGCGAAAGATCTAGGCGCGAACACCGCGCGATTTAGCACGGCGGTGACGCAAGTGGTGGAAACAGGGACGGCGCCATCAAGCACAGAAGTCACGCCCGGCGTGGGCGACGTGTTCGCGGTTTATACGCTTTCTAAAATAGGCATACTTGACATTCTCGCGACGCACGGCACGTCACTAGTGACACTCACGAGCAGGGTGATTGTCGAATACGCCAATGTGGTGGACGATACGGCGGCCCTGAAACAAAGCCAGTTAGGTGCGACCACATATTCAACCACACGCGTGTCCGCATCGCGGTGCCTGTTTTCGTATCGGATGTTTGCTACGAATGTTTCGCTGCAAAATTGTTGGTACGACACGGCAGCTATCGCCGTATTCGGTAACAGCACCAGTGCGAGTAACGGGAGTGCGATTATGGCAGCCGGCGGATGTGCTGCTAGCTCCGTGCAAGGCATTTTCGGGCGTCTGCAACTGCAATCCGGAGCGCTGTTTCAAGGCACCGCTTCAATCACAGTAGTCTCGAAGCAAGGCACGCTAGAAATTCAAGACGGCGGATTCATGGATTGGACGGCGGGGCCGGCGATATCCATACGCGCGGAGGGCGTGGTGTATCTGGGCGTGGTCAACGGGGGCGTGGGTCGATTGTGGGGTACGTCGGCCGTGGCAGGAACATACGCGGTACAAATCCACTCGGGTAAACTCGTGCTCGGCACTGCCGGCGGCACCGCGCCAACCCTTGCGGGCGCGCTCACCGCGACGCAAGATTTCCGAGTTCGCGGTTTGGTAGCGGGGCCGGCGTTCGACACCACAACCAACGCTTGGACAAGCGTCGGAACAAACAGAAATTACACTTGGGCGAACCTTGCGCTCGCGGTTGCCGCGAGCGGCTTCGGCGGTAACGCGATGGATCCGACAAGCGGTTGGGGCGTGTTCACCGAGATTGTATAATTACGTGGCCTTCATCGATGATGTTGAACGCATTTTGCCAACGGTGTTGAACCAATGTCGCATTCTCACGAATGGCACATTGGTTCTTTCTTCGACTAGCAGCGCGTTCGACGCAACCGACACATGGGGTGTAATGGTTACGCTTCGTTGGGCCGC
>Ga0315288_10013838_pt1 | contig 10088 bp, 9 predicted proteins | sample YL17G11_20_MG_FD_203454 | JGI IMG/M metagenome (GOLD analysis project Ga0315288, IMG submission 203454) | Sediment microbial communities from Yellowstone Lake, YNP, Wyoming, USA - YL17G11_20 | ecosystem: Environmental > Aquatic > Freshwater > Lake > Sediment | place: USA: Wyoming | collected... | reverse complement strand
GTCCTCTCATTCTGCTCGGAGAGTATCTCAGACGCGCTTCTCTCGATGCCTGTATAGAACAGAAGGATATTGTTCTCGAGCTCCCTTGCGTGTTCTTCGGATATCTTCAACGGCTCGACGCGGACGGTCCCGTCCTTCTCGAAGGTCAGGCAGGTCAGACCTCCGAACGCGCTGATGTACTGGTCCTGCTTTCCTATTGGCTCGCCAAGCCGTTCTATCTCGAGTTCGCACGCCTTGTCAGCAAGCTGCTTTTGTGTGACGAAGTCCCTCTTGTAGGTGTAAAGTGCATTCAGCAGGGCGACCGTGAAGCTGCTCGAAGTTCCGAGGCCGCAGTTGGCTGGGACGTCCGCGATGGATACCAGCTCGATGCCGCCATCGATGGCCACCATGGACAAAGCCTCTCGGAAGATCTTGTGCTTGATGTCCTCGACGCGGTCCACGATCTCCGTTTGGGAATAGCTGAGTCTGATCGATCTGTGGAATCTCCGGTTCGCGCAGACATGGACATACTTGTCGATCGCGCCTGCGATGAGGAACCCGCCGAACTTGGAATAGTACGATTCCAAATCCGTCCCTCCGCCGCCGAGGGAGATTCTTACAGGCGCTCGCGAAACGATGATTATGACCACCTCGACAAAATGTGATACCGTCCTGAAGTTCTAGTACCGGTCCTCATAGCCGACAAATGGTATATTGCCCTTTCGCCCCTGGAATATCTCTAGCCAGTCATTCGGGACAGGCGCCCGAAGACCACAGAAGGCTGTCAGGCCCAGTGGCCTTCACGTATTCGACGAACTCCGCGATGCCTTGGACGGAACCGACCTCGTAGAACCGCTGGAACACCTCATAGGCCAGCAGCTTCTTCTTGCCGACCAGGGAGGAGAATATGACCGACATGTCGGTCGGGGTCCCGCCTGGAATCGAGGACAGGAGAGATCTCTTCAGACACACCAATCCGAAGTCGATGTACTCGAACGATTCGGTTTTCGAGCCCTTCGCGTACTTTGTCACGAAACCGGATTTGACTTCGCAGTTGCTCGGGCCGTACCTGTCCTTGTTCTTGAGGACGACCATCATCGCAGGAGACTTGGACGCCAGGAACTTGTCCCAGATGGTGGCAATCGGCAATGTGAAATACGAATCACCGTAGACCAGGGCGAACTCGCTCTCCAGGCGAGGTTCCGCGTTCTTCAGGGCTCCTGCTGTCCCGAGAAGATGCAGCCCCTCGTCGCTGTAGGAGACCTCAAGACCGAACTGGCTCGCGTCTCCGACGAATTCCTGGATCCGATCACCCATGTGGCCGACGCAGAGAAGCACTTTGTTGACTCCGAAACGCTTCAGCATGGAGAGCTGGTACGCGATGAACGGATGCCCCTCGATCTCGACCATCGACTTTGGAGAGCGGTCTGTGAGACGGCCGAGTCTGGTGGAGAGGCCTCCGGCGAGAACGACCACTTGCATGACTACTTCCTCTTCCGTTCGTCGAGCAGTTCTCGGATGGCCTTCGCGACCGCTTGGCCCGAGGAGTACTTGACCTTCCAGCCGAGCTGAGTCATCTTCTTGACATCGAACCTGAACTGGGGCACGTCTCCCGGCCATCCTCGTTCCGAGCCAGAGTATCGTATTCTGCAGCCTCTGAGTCCCATCTCAGAGACTATCTTCTCGGCTATCTCCGAGACGGCGGTCGTGCTTTCGACCCCGAGGTTCAGGACGTTCAACTGGTCTTGAGACGTTTTCTTGCCGAAGAACATCCCGCTGATGCAATCGCTGACGTGAATGTACGGCTTGTTCTGAGTTCCGTTGCCGAGGACTTCGAGCTCGGACTTGTCTTTCTCGAGCTTGTTCACTAGATCGAATATCACTCCGTGCGTCATTCGAGGGCCGACCACGTTCGCGAAACGGTATATCCAGGCCTTCAAACCGAAAGTTCCGCAGAATGCGCTGATCAGCCCTTCCGACGCGAGTTTCCCGGCGCCATACAACGATATCGGAAGGACGGGGCCGTAGTCCTCCGCGATCGGCCGAACGGGCGTCTCGCCATAGATCGTGCCGCTCGATGAGAACACTATCTCCTTCACATCGGAGAGCCTCATGGATTCCAGGACGTTGTATGTCGCCTCTGTCTCCAGCTCCAGGTCCAAGCGCGTGTTCGTGATCCCCCTCCGCGCATCCGGATTGGCGGCGAGATGGTAGACCGTGTCGCAGTCCTTGAACAGTTTCTTGATCGCTGAGAGATTCCTAATGTCGACCTTCGCCAGCTTGAACCACTTGTCGTCCTTGTGGGGAGCCACGAATTCCATTCTGCCAGAGGAGAAGTCGTCGAGGACCCTGACTTCGTCCCCCTTGGCCAGCAGCTCATCCACAAGCTGACTGCCGATGAAGCCTGCTCCGCCCGTCACCATTATTGCCATCTGAATTCTCCCGAACGGGAGACTTATGGCAAGTCCCATTCTTTAGGCTTGTCCTCGAAAAATGGGGACGGGAATACTGCCAGCCAGAATGCTCAGGTGTGTTCATCATCGAAGCTGAGGAGACGAGACATCAGTCACGTTCCCGACAGGTTGCTGTTTTGTCGCGAAAATCATTCCGCCCCAGTCCTTCGGGCTCGACATCGTCACTCTGAATCCGTTGTCTTCCAGGATATCAATGAGGATCTGAGGGTCCTTCTTGTCCTCGCCGAAGTGATACTCCATGCCGATCCGTTTGATCATCGAGAAGACCCTCTCCGGGCAGTTCGTGAGAATCTCGTACTCCGCCCCTTCGCAGTCTATCTTGAGAAGATCGATATTCTTGATGCTCATGCGGTCGACGAAGTCCGCCAAGGAGGTTGTGTCGACGACCACAGGATTCCGATTGCTGCGATAATGAAATGAGTGCCCAGACGTAGCATCTTGCTGGACGAACAACTCTCTCTTGCCGGTGTCTTTGGCCACAGCCATCTTCGTCGGAACGACGTTCTTCAATCTGTTCAATTCGATGTTCCGAACCAGGAGCTCGTAGTTCGCCTCCACCGGTTCGAGGGCGTACACGACGCCCTCACTCGCGGATCTGGCCGATGTGACCGTGAAGGCGCCGATATGCGCGCCGATATCGACAACGGTATCATGGCTTCCTATCTCGAATCCTTCCGGAGCGTACTCGCGATTCAGCACGACCCCGCGGATCACGTCCTTGTCCTCCGAACGAGGTCTTGCGAGAAGACGCATGCCGTCCCTCATCTTCACGACGAATGGTCCTTGCCTCCCGGTAAGCCTGGACCAGTCCACGAAGAACGAAGGCCAATTCCTGACCCGCTTGATGACCCTGACCGAATCGTCCCAGCTCAGGAAGCTGACCATTGGGCTAGCCATCTTGTCGGCAGTACTGTCTTACCCTCTTTATGGTCTTTTCCGAGAAGTGGTCCGAGCCATCTCTCCATCAGAAAAACCTTTAGCTGGGCAAGTTCTGTCCGAGGCAGTAAGGTGATCGACCGAATGTCCCGAACCGTTCCTGCAAAGAGCGAACCTGAGAAACCCAAGGATAGGAAACTGTCCGTCTGGGTCACGCGGTTGACGAGAGAGGTTCTCGATTTCCAGAAGCTAGCCCTTGGCATACCCAGATACTTCGAGTATCTCTCCGACCTCCGCAAGTACCGCTCTCTTTCCAAGAACGAGTGCGTTCCTCTGTCCGATGCATATCCGATCTTGCACGACAAGAGATCATCTCATCCCTTCGACCGACACTACTTCTACCAGGACTGGTGGGCGTTCGACAAGGTGGTTCGCGCCAAACCCAAAGAGCACGTCGATGTGGGCTCCAACCTGGTCTACGCGAGCCTCCTGAGCAATGTCGTCCCCGTCAAATATGTGGATCTGAGGGCATTGGAGGCGAGCATCCCGACGTTGAGATTCGTCCAAGGCGACATTCTGAATCTGCCGTTCCCGGACAACTCGGTCGAGTCGTTGTCCTGTCTGCACGTCATCGAGCACATCGGATTGGGGCGCTATTCCGACCGGCTCGACCCGGACGGCTCGAGAAAGGCGTGCAAGGAACTCGCGAGGGTTCTGGCTCCAGGCGGCAACCTGTACCTCGGATTGCCTGTCGGCCATGAGAGAGTCTGCTTCAATGCCCACAGGGTTCACTCACCCAGAACGGTGCTCTCGTATCTCCAGGACCTGAAGCTCCTTGAGTTCTCTGGAGTCAACGACCATGGAGAGTTCATGAGAAACATCGATCCGGAACTCTTGAGCGATTGCGACTACGGTTGTGGACTCTACTGGTTCGCCAAGCACTAGTCCGATAGCGATTACATCTACGGACAACCTTTATGTCTGGCGTGCCCATATGATCTGTCGCAGGTAAGTCCCGGGGGGTATAAGCGTACCACGCGGTGCGCGCAGCAACACTCCCCCTGGGGGCTGCACATTCTACCAGTAGATCCCTCCACGGACGACCCTTCTCTCGATCATTCTCAGATACGACGACTCCCCTCGTTCCACGCTCTGGAACACGGCGCCCGCGACGTAGTCCGCAACCTGGAGCCCCTCTGACCTACTGGAGTCGAGCAGACTGACCTTGACAGTGGGAGGGAAGTGGCCGGCATGGTGTGTTTCGAGCTCTTTGGCAAGGCGCATCGCAAGGGACCTGTTCACATTTGGCCTGGGGGAGAGCCTGTCAACTACCAGGTGAATTGACTTGGTATGGGTCGCCCTCGACATCTCAGAAACGGTTCGTGAGACGACATAACCCCACAATGAGTCGCCGTCGCTCAATGACCGCTGGGACGCGCCGGACTTCGTGGCGCTCCCCCAGACGATCCAGGAATCCGTCTCGGCTATGCGCTCAAGGAAGAACCGCCGCAGGGGCTCCCTGCTTCTGTTGAACTTGAACTCGGCACCGGAACCATCATCCAGGCTGAACCTCCGATGGGCCTTGCGGACGATCCTGGCAAGCGTGTGTGGCGCCGTCGTGGCCAATGCGACAATCACGAGATGCTTTGAACTGCGATCCGAGAAACCAAGGTCGCCGCTTTCGTCTAGGTAGATCTCGACATGCTTGTGCAATGCTGGAAGGAGAGAGGGAATCCGCTTTCTTGATTAGGGCTGCATGTAGCGTTCGAAATATAGTGCGGTTGAGAAGATGCTTTTCTGAGAGAAGCTGCAGACCCTGGCCGGATTATTACCCGTGCGTCTCAGGGCGCACCATGACCAGCCAGGACTTACCTGCATGATTCTCATAGTCCCGATTTCTTAAATACGTTTCGCATGGAGTCAGTCTTCCGAAATCATCTCGTTCTGAATCCGACGATTTGGTCGTCCAACGGTCCGCCAACATAGAAAACGCTGGACGAGTTCAGCTTCTGTGAGATTGTCTCATTGGAAACGACAACGACCCCGAAGGGGAACTCCTGCGCTACATCTGCGCGCAACCTTTATGTCTGGTGTGCGCGTATGATCTGTCGCGGGTAAGTCCCGGGGGGTAGATGGTTTACCGTTTGGTGGACCCGGCCAAGAATCCACCCGGGGGCCGCATTCTCTTCACCAATACAAAGCCCCGTGCACAATACGTTCGCCAATGAGGTCAATGTACACTTGGTTCGACCGTTCAAGGCTCTGAAAGACCGCCCCTGCTACGAAATCAGCAACCTGAATTCCGACTGAATCCACCGAATCAAGATGGCTTATTTCCAGCGACGGGGCGAAGTACCCCATGTGACGGCAACGAACAGTCTCCCCTAGGTACTCCTCAAGATGCCTCCGAACTGTCCGATTGCTCGACCACTTATCCAGTATCACATGGATTGACTTCGTGTGGATGCGCCTCGTGAGCTCTGACAAGGTTCTGCTGCAGACATGGGTATAGAGCTCGGTCTTGTCGTTTCGCCAAGTTGATGCGGTGTTGGGTTTGTTGATCCCGCCCCATACGATCTTGGCGTTCGTCCGCGCAATGCCGCGGCAGAATAGCCTCCTGACGGACTCTGGGCTGCTTCTGAACTTGAATTCCATCGTCTTGAGTCGACTCGGGAATCGCCTTTGGCGAATCCTTTTCACCAGTCGTGCCAACTCGAGCGGCTCGTGGCTTGCAAGCGCCACTACGACGAAATGCCTTGAACTGCTCTCAGAGAATCCCAGATCACCGCTCTCGTCCAGGTAAACGTCGACTTGGTCGTACAACAGAAGAACGAGGGCGGGAAATTCCTTTCACGCTTCCTGCTGCATGTAGTGCTCATGGTGTGGTCCAGAATAGCGTCAATTGCCCGCCGACAGCACCGCCGACGTACACAACGCTCGACTTGTTCAGCGCGAGCCCCTCCCTGAGGTCGTACGGCAGACCTCGGGAGCCGCTCAAATCGAACAGCCTCGCGCCCCCGTCCAGACCAGTGCTTCCCAATGCTCGCAGGGGAGCGGGCGCATCAGGATAGCCTACAAGTAGCAGCAGGTCATTTGGCCGGCCATCTGGACTCACGGCCGTGGGAAGACGCTTTGTTTTCGTGGATGAGTCGGGGGACTTGGGGTTTGAGCAGTGCGCCTCTCGATACTTCACCATCAGCGCTGTGACAACCACGAATCCCACGCAGCTGGAGCGCATCCCTCAACGCGTTAGAAGGAGGAGGTTGAAGGCCGATCTCATGAGGAAGTCTGAACTGAAGTTCCACAATTCGGACGCCTTTGTCAAGAAAGAAGTGCTCCGAAGGGTGGCAGCGCTGGATGGCGTCAGCATTGTAAGCGTTTCCGCGCGGAAGGCCAAGGTCCTCCACAGACAGGAGACCAGCGCGGACCGCACCTACATGCAGCTACTGGAGGTGCTCGCGCGGGACGTCATCTGGACTGACCGAGAAGCCCATGCCTTCAACTTCATCCTCGATCAGATGCCTCTCGAGAGGGCGATCGCCCGGATCCTCGACGCATATCTGTTATCCGAGATCAGACGGGAGTGCGACGAGTTGAAGATCATACCCCCGGACACATGCATATCGAGATATGACTCCCTAAAGTCAAGGGGACTGCAGGTCGCGGACTTCGTCGCAGGAGCGATCAGGAGGAAGCACGAGCTCGGCGATCCGACCTACTACGACATCATCTCGGATAAGATAGCGGCCGAGAGAGTCGTCAGAATCAGATGATCAGAATGTGCAGCCCCTGGCCGGATTATTCCCTGCACGCCTCATGGCGCACCATGACCAGCCAGGACTTACCTGCGAGCAACCCATCCTCCCCGTTTCTAATAAGACTTTCGTATGGAAGTAGCTTCCCGAAATCATCTCGTCCTGAATCCGACGAATTGAATGCCCAACGGTCCGCCGACGTAGAAAAGACTTGATTCGCCAAAGGCGGGGGCGATTCAAAGGAGCCATGAACACGGGGATGAAAGTTACCGAAACATCATCGCCCTCCTCATGGTTCAAGAGAGGATGTCCGTCTTCTAGCGTAATGAGAAAGGTGCAGTCCCTGGCCGGATTCTTCTGACGCGAGCCACATGGTACGCATTTACCGGCCAGGACTTACCTGCAGCGATTCAATCCACGCGCTCTCTAATAAGACTATCCCGCAGAATCAGTCTTCCGAGATTGTCCGATGGGCAATGTCAACAGAGAAGAGGATGTTCTCTTGAACGGAATGGTGAAAAGTGCAGACCCCGGCCGGATTGTTTTTCATGCGCCTCAAGGCACATATCTACCTGCCGGGACTTACCTGCACTGTTTTCATCGCAACGGCTCCTAATAAGACTTGTGCGTGGATGTAGCCCAATCATCTCGTCCTGAATCCGACGATTTGACTGTCCAACGTTCCGCCTATGTAGAACACGCTCGACTCATTCAGGGTCGTTGTGATGGGAAGATATCCGCCTGAACAAGCCTACAGGTAGTGGCAAGCCATTTGACCATCAGTCCAGACTCATGTCTGTGCACAGATGCTCCGTGTTTGTAGATGAGTCTGGCGATTTGGGATTTGGCACAGGCTCGTCGAGATACTTCACTCTCTGCGCCGTGATGACTCGACAGCCCGAGTTGCTCGACCGTATCCCGAAGAAGATCCGCAGAAGAAGGTTGAAGAAGAGTCTCCTCAGGAAACCTGAGCTCAAGTTCTACAGCACAAGCCCTGAAATCAGAAAGGCGGTCCTGACTGAGACTGCCGCGATTCAAGACCTTGAAATCGCAAGCCTCACTGTGGACAAAGCACGCGCTGGCCAAAGACGGATCGGGAGAGGCCATGAGTTCTACTGTCATCTTGCGGGGCAACTGGTCTGCGATGTGGTTTGGCTGGGCAGGTCTGTCCGTCACTATGACATTGTCTTCGATGCGAGACCGCTCGACCACTCCCTCGGGCATGGGTTCGACAGATACTTGGAGGGTGCAATTCGTCGTCGCTACGACGAGCTCGGAGCGATTCCCCCGAGAGCGCGCATTTCCAGATTCGATTCCCAGAACTCAAGAGGACTTCAGGTCGCGGATTATGTCACGGGAGCGATTCAAAGGAAGTTCGAGTTGAGGGACTCGAGCTACTACGACATCATCGCCCACAAGGTTGTGAGCGAGAGAAGGCTATTCTTCAGCTGATAGAGAAGCGCAGACCCTGGCCGGATTATTACCCGTGCACCTCATGGCACACCATGACCAGCCAGGACTTACCTGCGATCAACCCATCCTCCCGGTTTCTAATAAGACTTTCGCATGGAAGTAGCTTCCCGAAATCATCTCGTCCGGAATCCGACGAATTGATTGTCCAATGGTCCGCCGACGTAGAAAACGCTTGACGAGTTCAGCTTCAGACACTCCCTGAGGTCGTATGGCAGACCTCGAGAACTGTTCAGGTCGAACAGCCTACCTGTAGTGCGAACCGATTTCGTATGGTACTCAGACTCGTCTCCGTGAACAGATGTTTTGCGTTCGTGGATGAATCGGGTGATTTGGGATTCACGAAACATTCGTCTCGATTCGTGACTCTGGCAGCGGTGTTGACGCACTATCCCGAACAATTGGAGCGCATCCCACAGAGAATCCGTAAGAGGCGATTGAAGAAGAGCATCAGGAGAGTGGGGGAGCTCAAGTTCCACAACTCGAGCCCAGCGATAAGGAAGGCCGTGCTTGAGATGCTGATGGATCTGGGGGATGCGCGGATTGTTAGCATTACGGCTGGGAAGGCTCTCGCGGTCGACCAGCAAAAGCATCAGAGGGAGTGGCTCTATCCCGATATGGCGGGACAGCTTGTCGGGGATGTTCTTCGCCTCGAACCAGAACTCAGGGAGTTGCATCTGGTCTTCGATGACAGACCTTTCGAAAGCTCCCTCGGTGGCATCTTCGACGAATACATCCGGACCGGGGTTTGCGACGAATGCAGGAAGGTTGGCAGGATTGTCCCTGATGTGTTCGTTTCTAGACTCGACTCGCTGAACTCCAGAGGATTGCAGGTCGCGGATTTCGTGGCAGGAGCGATCAACAGGAAGCATGAGTCTGGCGATGCGAGCTATTGCGAAATCATCAGACGCGCAGTATCAATAGAGAAGAGGATGTTCTTTTGAACGGAATGGTGAAAAGTGCAGCCCCTGGCCGGATTATTACTCATGCGCCTCAGGGCGCACCCTGACCAGCCAGGACTTACCTGCGGCGAATCAATCCACGCGCGCTCTAATAAGACTATCGTGCGGAATCAGTCTTCCGAAATCATCTCGTCCGGAATCCGACGAACTGACTGTCCTACGGTCCGCCGACCGAAGAAACAACGAAGAAACAAGAGGCTTATAGTATTTCGATGCAAGCCAACCTTCGGTTGAAGATTGGCTCCAAATCAGCGCATTGCCAATTGCGCTATTCAACTTTTCGGCTGCATGGTTCTGCAAGAAATCGGGTGGTGAAGATGCTGGGAGGCAGGGATGTCGCCCTCCCGGAGATCGTAGGGAAGCCCCCTGCTCCCGTTCAGATCGAACAGCCTTCCGCCCGTCTCCCCTAGCCTTTGATCCGACGTGTAGCTGTTCACGCCGTGCTCCGAGAACCACTGGACGGCGTCGTACTCGAACCAGTAGGTCTGGTTCTCCACCCCGAACAGCTCTTGGCTGCGGCACGCCACGGAGAGCGTGGAGGGCTTGCGCCAAGGGACGACGCAGAGAGATCG
>Ga0315288_10013836_pt1 | contig 10089 bp, 9 predicted proteins | sample YL17G11_20_MG_FD_203454 | JGI IMG/M metagenome (GOLD analysis project Ga0315288, IMG submission 203454) | Sediment microbial communities from Yellowstone Lake, YNP, Wyoming, USA - YL17G11_20 | ecosystem: Environmental > Aquatic > Freshwater > Lake > Sediment | place: USA: Wyoming | collected... | reverse complement strand
TCCAATTGAAACTTATAAATTGTTATTTCTTCCATTCTATTTATATTTAAGTTAATTAATCCGTACTGGTGCTAACAGCGTATAAAAGCCATTGAAAAAACGGCTCTTATACGCAAAACGTTATAATAAAGTGGCGGTAACTCCCGTAGAGGGGTTCAGTAAGTTTTAGGCACTTACGTTTCTAGTACTTGTCTAGCAGCCTTTGTTACCTTTAACCCCACACCACTATTTTGCACGCCTGGATAGATTCGAACTACCAACACTCGGATTTGGAATCCGATGCTCTACCAATTGGAGCTACAGACGCATTTACTATTAGAAAAAAGACAGTTGAGAAATAATTACTTTGTTTTTATCAAACCCTATCTTTTTATTTTCCCATATACACCCATATTTATTATCTTCTTTTAATTCGTACAGATGGATATTATTGAAAAAGAATTTTAATTCATTCTTGTTTAACTTTCTATTGGATAGATTTTTGAATCCTTCTAAATCATCATTCTCCCCTCTATTTTCATTAACCCAATAGACATGATACTCTGTCTTTCTTCTTTCTGATTCAAAATTAGCCGAGATATATGACTTTGTTATTAAGTGAAAGGTATTATCATCAATAACCTGCTCTATTTTGTTTTTTGAATATTTAGAAGATGTACCCATTAAGCAGCTATTAAAGAATTAAACATTATATCAACCTCTCTTTCTAAAAAATCAGTTTTTATAACTTTGTAAGTATCATTAACCTCATTTATCCAACAAATATATGAATTGCCAATTTTAATGTTAGTGTTTTTCTCAATTATTTTTTTATACGCACTAAGCTGTAGTGAGAACTTAACAAACTCACAATCTTGCAAATGACTCAATCTATTCGTAAAGAATTTCTTGTATATGGAGTATCTATCAATCTTCTTACTAGTTTTATAGTCCCATATTTCAATTTCTTTGGACATTGTGTTGTAAAACAATTTATCAATCATTCCACATAGCCCCAAAGCTTCATCGCCTATAATTAACTCTGCTCTTATTGGTATTAATGTTAATCTTGAATCATCATGAAACTTATCAATCATTCTACAAAGAACCTCTGTTCTAGGATTCCATTCAGGAGTATAGTGCTTACTAAAGAATATATTTTCTGCATACTTATGAACCTCAGAACCTACAAATGCAGTCTCTTCTCCATTTTCCTTCCACATGTTTCTAACGTAGCCAACATCAAGACCATGTTTCTTCGCATACTTAACAGCAATAATATCATCAAACGGTTTCTGAAACTTAGATATAAGACTTGTTACAGATGTACACCTTTTGCCGTTGTAAAAATAACTATGGTCTTCCTCTTTGAAGATAATCCCCGAAAACTTGTTTAATTCCAATAACACTTCCATTACACAAGAATTAAATCATCAACCTCTTTTAATAATTCTGCTACCGCTTCTTCAGCCTCAGCATCAAGCTCATCATAAGGTCTAAACCTCATCGCTAAAAAGAACTTATAAACACAATCTTCAGGAATATCTATTTCTGCTAACTTGTATCCAACTACCATGTTTTGTCTACCCAATAATGACGCTTCAACTACAGTATATACCTGGTCTTTTTTAATCCAATAAGCCGCAGGAAACCCTTCAGGCATCGCTCTATCATTTCTGCATACAACTCTAAAACTTTCCATATACACTAAATTAAAAACCCCTACCCCTTCGTGATGCAGCACTCCGAGGTAAGGATTAAATGTTTTTATTGAAAATAATTTTGCGTTAGTCTGCATACCAACAATACAAATGTATAACTTTTTTTTATATATCCAAGCTTTTAAATAAAAAAGTGTGACCACTAATGAGATTAATAAAAAAAACATTAAAAAATATTTTTATATTAAAAATTAATTGTAGTTTTGTTTCGTTAAGATATTTAAGGAAGTGAGAACCCCTAGGTAATACTTAATCAAGACATTAAATATACCGCAGCTAATATCTTAATGGGGTTCTCAAAAATTTTCTATCCTGGCTGCGGTTGTTTTTCCTTTTATACCAAAGAAAAAGTAAAAGCTCTATTACAATGCGCTTTAAAATCCAAGATGTACTCCCTTTATGCGCTTGGTAGGTGAAACCGAGAGGAATAACAGCGTAAACGAGATAAGCCGAATCCAATTGGATGAATAAATAAGAAACGGTACACCACGGAAGTTTGTAAGGTAGGGTTAGTTTAAAGATAAGGTCTTTATCCCATTGGTGGTTATTTCACCAAAAAAAAAGGACTATGCATATAACTGAAAAACAATCATAATAAAAATTAATTATTCTAAAAAAACATTAAGCTAAAAATTTATTACATTTGCATTAATCACAGTGGTGGTTATTATTTTTTTTTATAACCTACGCAGATATTTAATATCGGTGTAAAAATTTTAAATGCTTTATGGCTACAAATTACAAATTGCCAAAAATTACAGCTGATACGGTTGTAGTTTTAAATTCTCCTGTTGCAGGGGACACTGTATTGGCTAACGGTGTATTAACAGTTTTGGATGATGCAGGAAATGTTGCATTAAAGGTTAAAGCTGCAGATTTTTTATCTTATAAATATGCGGCTAATGCTTTAGGTGTTGCTAATAAGCTTAAGATTGATGTAGCAGGTGTTACTGTTATCGCAAACTTGTCTTATTCTGTTTCAGTGTACGGGCCTTATGCTCAAAACTTCTTTGGTGGAGGAAAAGAGTCAGGTGCAGTATATACTACTCGTACTTACGATGTGTCTTTACCTGCTTTACCTGCTCCAACAACTGCATTGTTATCTGCTGCTTTTGTTGCTAGAATCAATGCTGACACAAATGCTTATTTTACAGCTACTGACAACGGAACTAATTTTAATGTTCTTGCTGATTCAGCATTAGCTGGTTCTTTGGTTGCTGCAGCTCCATTAGGTTCTGTTATTACTGATGCTGTTGCATGGGTATCTCCTGTTGGAAGCTCAACAGAAGTTCTTGCTCAAGTAAATAACGCTGCTTTAGTTGTTGGTTCTGTTTATAACAGATTCGTTGTTAATTTCCGTAAGCCACTCAACAATAACATTGTGAATGGTCTTAAAGTTATTAAAGACGCTAAACTTATTATCTATATTGATAAAACAGATGCTGGTGCTGCTGCTGCAGTTATAGCAATTACCAAGATATTGAACGGTACTGCTACTGCTGCTGACTACTTAGGTTGTCCTGCAGTTTAATTTTTATTATTATTGGGTGGAGGAGAAATCTTCTACCCATTAATTATTTTATATGGCAAATAGAGAAATAGAAGTTGATGTTATTTTGTTTGGAATAGATGGGGCATCGGATATAAAGCTTGAATTTCCTGAGTTATTAGATACAAAGGAATTTGAAGGATTAAAAGCAAAAGAAATAAGACTTTGTTGGTTATTAGGAAACAGAACGTCTCCTATTTACAAATTAAGCAAGAGTGATAGAGTTGTTAGAGCGCTACAACTAGTCTACGGACAGAATTACGATAAAAATGTTTCGGCATCAGCTATTATGAACGGGGATATACCCGATAACATAAGGGCAGGTATCAATAAGATGGAGTCGTATAATCCTGAAATTAGATTAAGGGCTAAACTAATGAGTCATTACATGTTTGATAGTTTGAATGGCATGATAACATTAAGCGCTACTGATATGGCGGCTATGGATATTGACGAGAAGAAAAAGTATATTGATTTAATTGTTAAGGTACACTCAGAGTTGCCTAGCATGGTTGATAGACTTGAGTCTTCTTATGGTGTTAAAACAGTAATAAAAGCTACCAAGAACCAAATCATGGTAAGCCTTAACGATGTATTGAAATAGTATGAGTTATATCTTTAACACAGGGGCAGTTAGACCAAACCGATTAACTTCGGTTAAGAACAAAACGTATCATAAGGATTACGCTAAATTCTGTTTAACATCAATGAACAATAATCTTTACAGAACGTTTATTAATAAATGTTTAATCAATTGGTCATTCTTTAAAGGTGGTGATGGTCAATGGATATTTGAAGAGGATATTGAAAGCTTCTTCCTGGATGAATCGGGAGATATAAGAAATAGACTTAAGTGGACTAAAAACGTTATTAAGCCAATGGTACAGCAGTATGTTGGTAACGCTATTAGACTTTCTTATGACGCTACAGCTACATGCATATCTGACTTTGTAATAAACAAAAGAGAAGCAGACCTTCAACAATTAAAAGCATACGAAAAGGTAGCAGAATTATTTCCATTTTTTAAGGAAATGATTATGGAAAATACAAATGTTCAAGAAACACCAATTGAAACAGAAGAGTTTTTCTATAATACTTTTGTTGAGAATTTTGCTACGGATATAAATAATCTTATTGAGTATATAGCTGCTGAAATAAACATTGATGAGATAAAAGTTCAACTAGCTAGAAACCTAGCTATTTGTGGTCTTTCTGTTTATAAAGGAGGTGAGTCTTCTGATAATTATGTGGGAGAGGGATTAAATCCAATGTTCTATTTTTGGGATATGTCTGCAAAGAAGCAAGACCTTTCTGATGCTGAACATATGGGAGATTGGTACTACATGGACGCACCTAGTATTTTTGAAAGATTCCAAAATTTAACTAGTGTTGAACGTGAAGCTATAGAAAACTATAGCAAGCAAAGCAACTACAATAGTATGCATAAGATTGTAAATGGTATTTACACTCAGCCTTCAGGTAAAATTCCTGTGTATGAAGTATATTGGAAGGATTGCGAAAAAAGAGATTATGGATATGTATTAGATGAATATGGATACCCATACTATACTATGGTTAATCATCCTGATTCAGATTATACAGATAAAGATTTAATTGAGCCAATAACAGAAGAGCATAAAGAAAGTATGGGCAAGTCGAAAAAGACTTCGATATACATTGATATACTTAGATACTGTATTTTAATCCCTCAAGAAGAAATTTCTTGTAGCACAGGAGATATAATTCTTGATTTTGGTATTTCTCCATATCAAGAAAAAAACTCATATAGCCCTTCTAATGTTAAGTTCCCTTATAAGTCTTATGCTTGGGTTTATGATAGAGGAGAAGTATTAACTCCTTTGGATGATGTTATTGACCCACAAAGATTCTTGAATAGAACATTATCAGTTGTTGAATCTCAAATGGCGAACATGAGAGGTACAGGTTCTGTTATATCAAAATCTGCTGTTGACGATAGAGATGGGGAAGCAGAAATAAATAGAAACATTAATTCTTCTAAACCTATATTTGTTGATACAGATAGAGTTGGTTCTGTTCAAAATGCTATTGGAACATACGGTACAAATATTGGTTCGGGAACACTACAAATGTTCCAGGTTATACAATCTGTTGAGCAAGGTATCCAAGATGTTACAGGTGTAAATGATGCTATGGCAGGAACTCAAGGGGGTGCAGATGTGCTTGTTGGTGTAGTAGAAGCTCAAATACAAAGAGGGTCATTGGTTCAAGAGCCTTTCTATTGGGCATTAACCTCTGTTCTTACTCAAGCTTATGACCACATGGCAACAGTCGGTAAAATGATTTACTTTGATAATCCTAGAAAATTGACCATGATGATTGGGGATAAAGGATTCCAACGTATCTCTATTACTAAAGACCATCTTTCACAAGATTATAGAACATTTATTAAGCGTTCAGAATCTAAGGAAAAAGGAGTCAATAATGGAAATGCTTTGTTATGGACTTTATTGCAAGGACAGCTTATTGATGATAAGATATTTTCTAATCTATTCAATAGGTCTAATCCTGAACAAATTGCAGATGCGCTAAGAAGATATCATAAAGATAAAACTCAAGCCGCAAATATGGCTGCTTCCCAAATGGCTAAAAATGAGCCTGGAATAAAGGCTCAAGTCGGAGAGCAACAAGCAGAGGATGAGCGTGTAGGTCAGGAGATGATGGCTAATGCTGAATTAATGAATGAGAAGCAACATGCTCAAGAGATGGATAAAATAAATGCCAAAGAATCAGCTCAGACTGAAAGAGAGCTGCTTAAAATGAATAATATAAAATAAAATGTTATTTTTGAACTAAAATAAATAGTATGAGTGAAGATATGTTTAATGAGGAAGATAATTCCTCAATGGAAATGACCTCTAGTATGGAGGAAGATTTTCGTCAGATTGAAGCATTAGCGAAGATGGATTCTGCTTTTGCTAATTCTGCTGAGTACAAAGACTTGATGCTTTCTATGGAAAACAGCCGAGCAAATAATTCTTCTAAAAACAATCAGTCTGCAACCGCAGAAGAAGATGAAGAGTATGAAGAAGAAGAGTATGAAGAGGAAGAGCAAGAAGAGGACGAGAATGATATTTTTGGATTGTCAAAATCTAGCCCAAAAGTTAAAGAGATAACTTTAAATTTTGAAGCTCCTGATGAGATGACAAAATTCCTTAAATCAAACTATGGAATTGCTGAAACAGGAAAATTCTTCTCTTCTGTAGATACTTGGAGGCAACAAGCTCAAGAAGGGGCAGACGTTAGAAAGGATTTCGATGCTATATCGGCTGACCTTCAAGCTATGCCTAGTGATATTAAGCAGGCTGTTCAGATGTGGGCAAATGGTGAAGACCATACAAAAGCATTAGAACAAACACAAAGACTGGACTTCTCATCTGATTTTGGAAATCAGGACGTTGAGAGCCTTGTTCAGCATTACTTGGAGGACGAATACGAAGAACTTGTTTATCAACTTGAAAATGATGACATTGATTCGGATGAGTTTGAAGACAAAATGATTTTACTAGCTAAAACAACAAAACGAATCTTTAACGAAGAGAAACGAGCATTAGAAACAGAGCGTGAGCAATTCGCTGTAAATCAGAAGAATCAGTATCAGATGATGAAAAAAACAGCATTGCTTTCCGTAGAAAACCTAAGTAAGGCTTATCCTAACTTCAGTAAGTCCGAAATCGCAAAGATTAGGACTGTCTTGGTTGAGGGGAAGATAGATGATTTGTTTATGAATGCAGATGGAACGTACAGTGAAGACGCAGCAGAGAATGTTGCTTATGCGTTACATGGCAAGAAAATGTTGGAGTCGGTTAGAAAAATAGCTGAAAGGAAAGGTGAAAGTTCGGCAAATCAGAGAATAGTTGATTCTAGTCCAAAAAGTATTAAAAAGCAAAAGAGTGCTTCACAAAGCACCCATGTTGACCATAATGCTGTAGGACACTTGAATGGATTATTTAAAAATGACCCTTACGCTTAATAAGTTTATTGTTTAATTTTTTATTTATTTGAATTATGTCTTTATATAACGACAACTCAGCAAAATTTGCTAATCAGAACGTCAACTCGGTTGGGTCTGAATATGCATCATTGTACGGACACGACACAACGTTGTTAGTACAAAAGTTAACTAACAAAGCTATCTTTGATGCTGCTCCACAGCAGTTCATGGACTTGAAGTTAATGAACATGGTAGAAGCAGAACAACAAAATTCTGACGAATTTTTCTACCAAGAAATGGGATACCAAAGAGAGCCCCTTGTTGCTACGGCATCAGTTGCAGCTGTTTCTTTTCCTACAACTCAAATCATCCCTATTACGTCTACGGACAATATCTCAACAAACACAATCATCTCTTATCCTAACGGACAAAAAGGTAATGTTGTTTCTGTTGATACTTCTTTATTGACTGTTACAGTTGCGGCTTATAACGGTGATACTCTTCCTGCAGTTACTGTTGATGACGTTTTAGCTAACGTATCTACTGTTGACCATGATGGTTCTGATGGTTTTGCTCAATACTTTCGTGCTTCTACAATTGAAAGAGTAAACTATATTCAATTGTTTAACAAAGCAATTCGTTACTCAGAGGTTGAATTACACAAGTTGAAAAACATGGGTACTACTTCTAACTTCTTAGAGATGGAGCGTAATGCAATGTTTAACCAACACCGTATTGACCTTTCTAATGCATTTTGGACAGGACAAAAAGGAGAAATCTTGACTCAAGATGGAACTCCTGCAAAAACTACAGGTGGTGTATTTACGTCAATGTTAGAGGCAGGTTCTCCAAACGCATTGGCTACTCTTGCAACTTTGGTTGCTGCTTTTGAGGACGTAGTTCTTTCTTCTGAATACGGAGATTATGGTCAAGCTCGTATGGCGTTTATGACACCACGTTTGCACCGAACTTTATCTTTAGCTTATAAAGAAGAATTGACTCGTTATTCTCCAAGTGATGAGATTGCTTTATTGAACTTGAAAGAAGTAAACCTTGGTTCTTCTCGTATCGTTCTTGTTCCTTACAAAAGATTCGAGGATGCAGCGTCATTCCCTGAAGCTTTTGCTAACAGAATTGTTATTCTTGATATGAAAAACATCAAGCGTGTACAACTTTGGGGTGAGCGTTCAGGAGATACTTTACAGTTGAAGGACGGTATCGCTAAGCGTTACGGTGATGTTTATGTTGACTGTAATATGGGATTGAAATTCAACAACCCTCTAGGGTGTGCTTGGGTAGATGTTCAAATCTAATTACTAGAAACTAACCAAATGATGGGGGAGGCGAAATCTTCCCCCTTTATTTTAAAATTAAAAACATGAAAATTAAAGAAACAAAAGATGCGCCTATTTCAACTGAAAAATCAGTATTTGATGAGACGCACGATATTATTGCAAATGACATTGTAGTAGAGCAAGATGCAGTATATGCATTTAAGATAGATGATGAATTTGTTGCTATACCAAGCAATGAAAAAGAACTAGAGGAAAAAGAAGAATTACTACCTCTGTCTTTAGTTCGTAAGCTTCTATTAGAAGTAGAAGAAAGATTAACAAAGAAATTTACTGCAGCAAATAAAAAGGCGGCTAGTGAAGAGTACCTTAGTGAAGAAGAAAGCTATGTAAGAGAACTTGAAGAGGATTGGTTAGATACTCCTGTTGTATTCTTTGCATTCTCGTTTAACTTCGCTATACACGGAGACAAAAAAAGAGGGGTAGAAAGCGAGCCGCCACATGGAGCTATTAAGTTTAAGCCTTTAATTAGAACTAAAAAGAAAGGATTAAAGGGTATTCAAGTAGTATCTGTTTCATCTGTAAAGATTAATTCTAAGGTTGAAGCCGAATACGTTAGAGGACATAGTCAGTTTGGGATTGCTTTTTATGAGAATATGGAATCTGCTCTTAATGTTGATTCTACCTGGGCGCAAAAAATGGTTGAGGCTCAACAGTCTATTTCAAGATTGTCTGATATGCAGATAATTGCTAGAGCAAAGCAGGAAGGAGTTTCTGTATCACAAAGCCCTGAAGGAATGAGAAGACAATTGGTTGAATTAGTAGCTAAGAGGTCAATCAAAAGAGAGGACGAGTTGCTTTACGGAGCGATGAGAAAATCTAACTTAACAAAAGAGGGAAGAACCTTGATTGAAACGAAATAAATAATATATTATGATTTTAGTGCAGGATTTACGAAATCAGTTAGCATTTGCTTTAGACGCAGAGGGTTCAGACCATTATCTTGATGATGAAGATTATATCCCAGCTATTAATGCTGCGATGAAATGGCTAACTAGTCTTGTAAATTCTGCCTACGGTCAAAATAAAATAGGAGAAGAAATTTTCCGAGAATTATCATATTCAGGGGTTTTCAGAACAAACAACAACTCAAGGGTTTCTTTAAATTCATTTCCATCTGAGGTTTGGAGTATTCTTGCAATATATCCAAAACCTACAGTAGAAGTGAATCCTTTAGTTCCAATTCCTGCAACACCTGATAATAGCCTTAGTTATTACCTTCCAAATTTTATTCATGTAGAATCAGAACTTGACTGTAAAAGATTAACTTTAGAGGAATGGGCTAGAAATAAAAGAAACCCATTAGAGCAAGGATATGATGGAGACCAAACATGTGAAGAATTAAAGATGTATGCTTACCTTAATCCTATAAATTATAGTACAGCAGGCGTATCTAATTCTCTTCAATACTTGGAGGTTAGACCTAAAATTGTAAACGATAACATAACTATTTTTTGGGCAAAGAAACCTGATGTTGTTGCTTCAATGACAGATGTTATAGATTTTCCAAATAGT
>Ga0315288_10013832_pt1 | contig 10090 bp, 4 predicted proteins | sample YL17G11_20_MG_FD_203454 | JGI IMG/M metagenome (GOLD analysis project Ga0315288, IMG submission 203454) | Sediment microbial communities from Yellowstone Lake, YNP, Wyoming, USA - YL17G11_20 | ecosystem: Environmental > Aquatic > Freshwater > Lake > Sediment | place: USA: Wyoming | collected... | reverse complement strand
ATCAGTACAGTACGTCACATAGTTTTTTGTGATGGATGCCGCGGATTCTATTAATGCAGCTACATCCAAGCCGGAAAAGGGCAAGGGCGGGTTCCTCGTAGACAGATGCGCGCCAAAGACGGTCAACGACGTATTCTTTCATAAGGAAATTTATGAAAGGTTGAAAGTCATGAGCCGCGATTCGATACCGCATATCATATTCCACGGTGAGCCGGGATCCGGTAAGAAGACGATGGTCAATATCTTTCTGGATATGATATACAAAGGCGAGGCCCGCATCATCAGCTCGAACAAGTACAAGATCCCCGGATCCGGTTCGAAGATTAAGGAAGAGATAATCGAAGGGAGTAGACACCACATCGTGATCAAACCGACCGGTACGAACTTCGATCGGTATCTGGTGCACAACGTTGTGAAGAGCTACGCCGGATCCCGCTCTATCGAATCGAATTCCGCATCTAACAACACATCCAAGTTCAGAGTCATACTGATATCCAATCTAGACAAGCTGTCTCACTCTGCTCAGAACTCTCTGAGACGGATGATAGAAGTCAATTCTAACAACTGCCGATTCATCATGTGGGCCAACAACCTGTCCAATGTCATCGGGCCTCTCAAAAGTAGAGGGTTCTGTGTCAGAGTACCGCGGCCAACAGATAGCGAACTATTCGCATACCTGTCTATCGTCGCAGTTAAAGAGGGCCGGCTAGACATACCGCTAAACACGATGCGATCTATCGTCGAATACTCTGAAAACGATATCCGTAAAGCGCTATGGTGTCTGGAGAGTACTATGCTGGGCTATCCGTACAAAACACAGTACGACGACTCTATCAAAAATATAGTCGATCTGATGTGCAAATGTGAAGTCAAGTACATCGATGATTATGTAGAACAGAAAAGCGGATACGGTAGTTATTATGCTGGTCATACAGAAGAAAAAGAATCCGGCATCAGAGATCGGCTGTTCAATCTAATGATTACGAACTACAACACCGCCGATATACTGAGATCCATCATGACGGAACTCATACAACGCGACAATATAACTGAACAGTCTAAAATGTCCATCATCATGCAGACATCCAAAACAGAATACGATATGACCCGGGCTAGACGTGAAATCATACACTTCGATGCGTACGTATCGGCTGTTATGAATATAATATACGCCCAAAAATCGACCAAACCAAACAGCTCACAAACTAAAACCGTTCGGCAAAATAGACCGCACTCTAACGGGCATCCGTGAATTATGCCCATCTGTAGGCATAGCCGAATTAAGTACGCTGTCTACCATCGTATCTATATTTTCTATCTTCGGCACATTCGGCTCGATGGATCTGATCGGCCCGGCTGAATTAGATGATGCGCTTTGAGTCATGTTAGCTGAATTAGCCGAATTAGCTGAATTGTACGAATTTATCAAATGGCTCGGCCCGACGATTCCCGATACATCGTTGTCCGATAGATGCGTACGGATTAATTTGGTCCGATGGCCGGGTATTTGATTATGATTATGGTTTTGACTCATCTGGTTCAACTGACTCAGCTGATTCAATTGATTCAGCTGATTCATCTGATTCATTTGATTCAGCTGGTTGAGCTGATTCATCTGACTCATCTGGTTTATCGTTTGGTTCATGAGCTGGATCTGGGATTTCAATGTCGCGATCTCTGTTTGAGTGTTGTCGGAATTTATCCGCGGATCTGTTTTGGGATCTATTTGGGTATCTGTTTTGGTATCTATTTTGGGATCTATTTTGGTATCTGTACGTAGATCCTGAACTGGTTCGCCGTACATCTTAGCCAACTGATTGAACAGCACGTACAAAATAACAGCCATTAGTATTCCAACAACATATATGGGTAGTAGAGTCTTACTATCACCCGTCCCGAACTGTCTGAACTGCTTTTTCTTCGAATCGTATATCGCGTCCGGTTTCATTACGTACAACAGCGTCATGATCGATATAAAAACAATTATCGTGTTATACAGCGGGTTCGATAGATTAAGAAACATCGCTTAATCTATTTGCGGATAAATAATGGCCGGATTCGTACGTATCGTATGATATGCGTATCTAATATAGTTAAACCGTAACCAAACCGAAACTCCTCTGCGGATTGATTTTCAGGTCGTCCATTATGGTGCGCGTATTTTTGTAAGACTGGTAGTCCCCGATGCTCGGTACATCGTGCAGCTCTTTCGTCTGATCGTCGACGCTGCATAAAAATGACGACAGTTCTGCAGACCGCTCTTCGTGCTTGGCCTTCATGATTTGCAACACTTTGTACTGATCGACGATGCCGTTTGCGTTCATGATGTCCGGATACTCGTAAAACTTATCCATCCTCGTGACGGCTGTCCCGCTATTAGTCAAATAGCCTTCTGTGAATACCTGCTCTATAATAACCGTGTTGTCTAGTTTCATTATATCGTTAACTGGATCCTGCTCGACCAGAGATCGTGCGAAAAAATTACGCGCCGCATCTAAGTCGCCCGACTTCAGATCCTCTTTCTCCATGAAGAATTGAACTTTTAACACCATCTGATCCGCGACATTCGGCTTCTGTACAACGATATGTACAATAAATCGAATCTGATCGTCTGTCATCTGCTGCTCCGCACCCTGTATAGCGATTAATTGAATTTGCGCCTTATCCGCCGGCTCAGTGTACAGGTCTCCGGGCAATCCTAGCTCCTCCATCTGTGTAGAAAAACCGGATTTCGTCTTTTTACGCTTCCCTTGATCGTTCCACCCGCTGTTCGGATTCAGATACTCGGCGACCCTATTCTCAACTTCATCGTTGACTTTCCGTACGAATAGCCGCACTAGTTCTTCGACGTTATGTGTAGATGGCTGCATGATCTTGACCGGCAAGAACCCCATGTTGAACAGCTCTTTCTGCGGCGTCAGATTGTTGATCGCCGTTATAGTATCGTTGTAATCTTTGTGATACTGCTCCGTAATGAACTCCGTATTGAGCTGCGGTTCCGGTTCTGATTTTTTGCGCATATGGCTCATAGCTTTACGATACTTTTTATATGCGCTACGCTTGTCACGCTTATCATATTTGTCTCCACAAAGTCTATAGCGGTTCTTTTTCGGTCCGATCAGCACAGGCCCATCGTCAAAGTTTTCCTGTTCCTGTATTTGGTCCGGATTATGCTCAGACTCAATATCCTGCTGTATATCGGTTCCTTTTGGCTTCTGCCTGATAAAAATAACGAACCCAATGATTAGAACCATGAGCAATATTACAAAATTCGTATCGCTATCAGATCCCATGACGCTTATATTATGACACCGATATAATTATCCAACTATATCCGTACTCTATCAAAACATGCATTCTTAAATCAATTGACGAACATTATGCCATCCGGTACATCATGATCATCTTCCATCTCCCGATGCATTTCCCGCAGATCGTCTGCCCTACTAGAGAACCTATCTTCCATGTCCTCGTACTCCATATCGACATCCATGGCATCTGCTTCTTCATCATCATCTAGCTGCTGCTCTTTATCGGCTTCCGTGAGCTCAGCCCCTTCTTCAACAACCTCATCGTAGAAGCCTTCTTTCTTGACGTCTTGTTCGCCTTCTTGAGAGATCTCTTTTATATACTTGGCCGAACTGACGATGTACATGAATCTCCGTATGTCTATATTTGTCATCAGATGCTCGGAATTGAACTCGAAGAATATGCGGTCTATGAACTCCGCGATGAAGTTCGAAATAGACGTCTTGGTGTAGCTCGACTTATTATAGTCTAGCAGCTTCGTGAATTCGCGCAAAATATAAAACAGAAGCTGGTGAGACGCAGTGTCGTATCTATTGACGACGAAAGTATCGATGATGTCCGACGCGCTATTCAAATACACATCAGACTTCTCGGATGGTACGACTCCTCTGGCCATCGCTTTCCAATGCTTGAATATTTTGTGCGAATTAGTTCCATCTGTGACTCTGATCTTCGATATGCTAGACTTGTATCGGTTTACCAAATCATCCACCTTGTCCGCAAAGTACGTCAAACTCTCCGGGGCGTACGGGTTATCAGACTCGGCGGCGTACGGGAATATAGACACGCCTGTACGCCTCTTTTTGAATTTGCTCTGGGTCTGAGCCTTCTGCATGGCGGATTTCTTCGACTCATCCGTTTGGAATTCGAATCTATTCTCGTCTATACTCGGCTTCTCCGGGATGTAGTCGTTCAGTATCCGGTTCAGTATGCGCTGAAAATCAACTATGACCTTTTTGAGATTGTACACCCTGTCCCGACAGAGATTCGATATGATAGAACGGTACATCTCTTGCCTCTCGTCTATCGTCTTGTTTTCGTACTTTTCGGATAGGTCTGGATTTATATCGTAAATATTCAGATACTGCGCGCTGTACCCGATGATGTACAGCTTATTGATCAGAGAGTAGTTGATCCGAATCTTCTTGTCCGACTTCGTATAATCGACGTAGTCTTTCGACGCCTCTTTGTAGCCCAACAACTTCCGACTAACCGCGTCGTAAAACACATCCACCCGGCCCGTCGATAGATCCGTGTAGTATATGACGTCTGTCTTGTAGTGCGGATGGTCTGGCTTCACATTTACTTTCTTGTCAGACTCCTTAATAATAATAGGCTCCCCGGCTATCCGATTTCCGTAATAATCGTGATCCACAACGTACGTGTTGTCTGTCAGATGGATCGGGAACTCGCCCTTTATCTCGTCGCCGATCAGCTTTTGCAGAACGTCTATAAAGTCCGCGATGAATTTGAAAGGCGATTCAGCTGTCTTGGATTTGTTTAGTTCGGCCAAATTTTTTGAAACAACGGATTCTATGTACGACACCGTGTTCTGACTAGACGTGATGTACGATTGATTCATCTGTTCGGCCTTTTTGTTGTACTCCGCTTTTTGCGATTCCAGCATCTGATCGACCTTCTTCAGATCTTCGGATGAATACTTATGGGTATCCGGATTACCACACTTGACACAGATATTTTTGCCGGCATCAGAATTGTACTGGTACTGATGGGGCTGCCCGTCTTTCAAACAGAACTTCAGACCCAAGATGTTAAGACGCATCTGTTTGAAATTCTCGATAATAGACTTCGACAGAGCGGCGTCGTACTTAATCGTAGCCATATTAGCATCGCAGACAGAGCATACAAAATTAGCACCCCTCTCCTTCCCACCCTTTGCGACTTTCCACTTATGGAACTGGCCGTCCGGGCAGTTCGTCAAATTCGATACGTCGTAAAGTTTTATCGGATCCTCGACTCTGTACCGTAAAAAATGCCGTTCAGGCATAACCGTACGCCATACCGGTTCGTAAAACTTGAACGGCGGTACGGCTTCTATTTTCGCATTAATATTCTCACGGCGCTTGGCTATGGCGTACTGCTCCTTGCTCAAATTCAACAGTATGTCGTAAAATGAATCGTCTGCAAAGACCGTCGACAGTTTTGAATAAAATTTCACTCTGAATATCTCGAAGATGTACGGCACGCCAGGCTTGAAAGAGTTCTCCAAAATAGAGTTCAGTATATCGACAAAAGTATTCACCACGAACCTCTGTATGACCGGTATCATCTTGTTGATATTAGACTGTACAGACTGAGCAGAGTACCACAGCCTATGCTTCGCTATGCGGCAAGACAGCATGTATATCGCGTAGCACAGAATCTTGTAATTCATAATCGGCACGGTGTCCGTTGAGTTGTTCTTTTTGATCTTGAGCCCTCTGAACAGAGAATCGAATACTTTATCAAAGATCCTGATGTCGCATAGCCCTTTGTCTGATACGAAAAAAGACAGCTGAGACTCGTTGAGCTCCATGATCAAGTATATTATGATGTAGACTATGATGTTGTTCCGCTTGATCATCTTGAACTGCTCTTGATCTTTGTCCTTCGACGACGTGATGTAGATCGTGTTCTCCATTTCAAAAATAAACATAGACGACAGGTTCCGCGATACGCCGTACACCTCCTCCTTCTTGTCGTTGTACGCTTTGAACGTCTTGCTCAACAGCGTGTTATTCGAACGAACCATGTCTATGGCGCTCTTCACTATGGCCTGCCGGCGCCATTTTACAGTAGTCGTCGATCCGACAAAAAATGGGATCCCGACGCTCGAACAGATCTTGTCAATGTTCTTGTCCATGATCTTGATTGAGAAGTCTAGCTTTCTGTACTCCGGCAAATCTATAATATTCACCTCCATCGGCATCGCGAACGTTACGAACTTTTGTGAAAAATCATCGAACTTGCCGTCTATGATGAATCGCGCTATATCGACGTAGTAGCCGCAGCTCTTACATACGAAGTCACCGCTCGTGTCTTCCACGATGTACCGCTGTATAAATTCGTACATCTCCTTCATGTGCTGCGCATAGTCTATCTTCTTGACCTGCGATATGTTGTCCCACGATATGTTGTGCTGGCATACACCTTCGACCTTCTCAACATCTATCTCGATGCCTGTCGTCTCAACCGCCGCTAAATCTATGCTAACTTTAGTTAGCGCTAGCTCCTTTTTCTCTGCGTACTCTGGCAGTTTTATGACATCGCCCTCTATACCGTACAGAATGTCATCGATCTCGACAGCGTACGTATTATCCGGATCTGTCTCGTACTTCTTGTAGATATGCGTCTTGATCAGAGACCTGTACTTCTTGTCTAACGGTACACGTAACGCGCTCTCAACGTACGTAACTACTTTGTCCGCCATCTGAGGCGTGATGTCCGGTATCAGATCTATCTTGTCTATCGCGTCGTAGTACAGGCTCGACATCAGCATATCGTACAGCTCGCCTAACATAGATTTGATGATAGACTGCTCCGCGCTGTCGACCGTTTTAATAGACTCTATTTCTGCGCTCGCCTTCTTCGATGAATCCGTATTCAGATCGAACATCCAATACAGAGCTTTGGTATTATCCTTTTGACGTATCACAACGTCTATCAGCTTCTTGTAAAACAGATCGAAGCCGTTTGATTTTTTGCCTGTTTTAATATTCTGAGCATCCCCGACCGTCAAACACAGTACGGGCTTAGTGGTCGGCTTTATCATAAGGCCGACAACATTACACGTACTGCCTTTCGTACCGACTCGCCTCTGCATCTTATGGTTATCGTTGATCTGCTTGAACTCAGACTCTTTGTCGAAATTCACTGCCCGTACGGCCTGCACCGTCTTGCTGAAAGTATGCGAAAATCCGTACTTGTCGAAGTCCTTGAAGTTGAGGTACACGTACTTCCTGTAGAATATCAGATCGTTCAGATAGTCGTTTTTCTCTTGAGCACGCCGACCCTGGTTGATGAATTTGTTGATGATCTTGATCTCCTCTATGTCGTTACGCAAAATCGCTTTCCGATTGTATAGCGGCGCCGAAAAGTTTTTCATAATTGTACTCTTCAGCTTCGAATCGGATTTCGACGAATCAGAGTACAGCTCGGCCGTCGTGTCTATCTTGCCTATGATGTACCGGATCTTTGTGTCTTCCTTTTTCCTGGCCTCCTCCGTTACAACCTTGTCGTATCGTTCCGTGTCTCTATGATACAGCATGAAATCGTCCAAGATCGGGATAACTAAACCGGAATTAATCAAAATATCTATCTTCTGATCGTTAGACAGAGGCGCCTCTAACTCTTCGTCTTTTACGCTCTGCATAAAGCTCCACAAATCGTGCGCCACGCCTTTCATCGCATCCTCTTTGTTCAACAGAGACTCTACGGTCATGAAGTTGATCTGCTCGGTTATGGGCTCCACGATATCTATAAAAATATAGTTTCCTTCGTTACGCTCCGCCTCTTCGATCGTGTTGTACAGCTTCGACATATCTGTCTGCTTGTAGATCGCTAAAACCATCAGCGTCTTGATGATGTTGTGTATATTATCGCGTTTGTCCACCTTATCAGTTTTACCGCCTTTCCTAAAATACGCATCGATGTACTCGGCGCCCAACTCCTTCAGAAAGTTAGTCGTGTCCGTTGAGTACGGCTCTTTTCTAATGCTCTCATACTTGATCTCCGGCTTCTCCAACAGCTTCAGGATGTTCGAAACGATGTAGTACATCTTTATGAGTTCGGCATTACTCTCAGAGTTGAAGAAGTTGTTAATCCTCAAAGGGTATTGAGCCTGATTCTTCGTGAACTCTATAATGTTGTTGATAAACATGTCGGGCTTACCCTTGTATGTCGCGCCGATCGTCAGGAAAGAGTAGATCATGCAGTATCTTTTTATAGTGTCGAGTAGATCATCGATACTGTTCTTCTTCTTTGTTATTTCACTCATCGCGCTCTCTGGGATACCTGCGATGTACGATTGTACCATGGCATTCAACTGCTCCTGATACTTGATAAAATTCTCATCGGCCAATATTTTCTGGAAATCCTGGCTCTTCAGGATTACAACAGTATAGAAATCATCGATAGCGCTATTGATCAAAGTATCGATCTTATTGAGATACATCGTCAAAGTATACTAATGACTCAGATTATATTCCGGCTAGGCTTAACTGCGCTACGCCCGATGCTTCGCTAGCAAATTTTTTTCTCTTGTCTGATACGTCAATGCTGATGCATCAAGACCGATACATCAAGACTGATACATCAAGACTGATACACCAAGACTGATACATCAAGACTGATACATATTACACGTCTACTATGGTCATGCCTACGACTACAACTACAACTGCGACTACAATTACGACTACAACTATGATCATAGCGCTCAAATGCCGTAATTAATATACGAATCTATCGTAAGTGATAGACTGATGTCTAACGTACGATACAACCGTACACATCTTGTGAATTTATTGTATAATGTTTTGAGCGATCAAGATCCAAAGAACGATACCGATACGGCAGAATTACAGATGCCGGGGTCAGTTACGGGTTTCGATTTAACACTAGGCCAACAGTTGAAGAGCGCGATCGATTTAAAACTCTACAGAGACCCGTCGAATCTGCTAAGCCGGCTGAACATCAAAATCAACAAAAAATATAAGCTGTTGACGATCGGCGTATCCAACGTATCTGACAACCTCAGACACTCGAACAGCACACTGAACCGCGTACTGCATCAGGCGAAGTATCTTGTGTTCGATACGAAGACCTACACGCCGATGTTCTACGTTGAGAACCATATCAATGGCTCAGACATATCGCTTATCAATAAAGAGAACACATATCTCGACGAACATCTCTATCGGGTGACAGATTATAAAAATGCTGAGTTCGATCGTAGAGTAGCATGCTACACGCATCACATCGGCGCGTACATCGTCATATTTGCCGTAGAGCATCATGATAAAGTTCGATGGATGTTCGGCTTCGAAGGCAAGACGTACACGCTATGCATAGAGAAGCACGCCGTACTGTTCGAACATATATCCGAACATCTGCATAAACTAGACCCATCGTACTGCTACCATATTATGCTGGTCGATCAGAGGCTGCGCATACCTCTACAATCCCCGTCCGATGACAAGTACATGGTTCTGGTCAAAGTCAACCGCGTATCCGATCTAGTAGAGCTCAAGCTGTCCGAATTTAATCATATGGGCGTATTCGTCGAAAACAAACCGATACACTTTTCATGCTTAGATCATCTGGATTTCTATCTAGAAGAGCTGAACGATTCGAATACGCGGAACAAGAAGCTGTACAATCGCGGGCTGCTGGTCAAAGTAGATGTAGATTCTAATTTTGACAAAGCAGAATACGTAGAGCCGATCTGCATAGTGTACGATACGTACACATACAAGAGGCTTAGCGAAACTATGCCGAAGTACATGAATATCCACGAAGCTCATCTGCATCTGTACCAAAAAGACAAACTGAACAGCGTACTGCAGTACACGGAAGATTCGGATAATGCGGCTCTAATCGTGACACGCATTAATCTAGCGATGGTCACCCTCGGTAGAGAGATACTAGACATATACCATCTGACGCGGAACAAAGAGCATACAGAGCTGTTTAATATGCTCAGCTACTCGTACAAGAATATCCTGCACAGCCTGCACGGGAAATTCATACAGAAAAAGAATACGGCGTCGTTTCAGACTCT
>Ga0315288_10013829_pt1 | contig 10090 bp, 9 predicted proteins | sample YL17G11_20_MG_FD_203454 | JGI IMG/M metagenome (GOLD analysis project Ga0315288, IMG submission 203454) | Sediment microbial communities from Yellowstone Lake, YNP, Wyoming, USA - YL17G11_20 | ecosystem: Environmental > Aquatic > Freshwater > Lake > Sediment | place: USA: Wyoming | collected... | reverse complement strand
AAAACTCCAAGATGAAAATCAGCGTGTTTTAAATCTCCCATCGCCTTTCTCTGTATTTGCCAAACAGTGTAGACAATCCAACGCTCAAGTTGGTTTTTCTGTTCTTTTAAAAGATAGAGGGCGGGGTCTTTTACCTCTTTCGGCACAGTTTCCAAAAAAGACTCCGTAAAAAGCTCGGCAAAGAAAATAGGATATTTTTTGTATAGATATTTAATCAGTTTCTTCATATTTTTTTTCACTTTTAAATCCAATAGCATCTCTTAAATTACTCATATTCTTACGAAAGTCCTCGTCAACCCAACATTCATCTGCCTTATGTTCTTTTGCCAATTTTAAGGCGTGTGGGGCATTTTTAGCCCAGATATATTGTCTAACAACAAACAATTTATTAGGTTCCTGTTTCTTCATTTTCTATTCTTTTAATAATCACATCTCCCTCATATTCTTTTTCCCAGACATACCAAGCAAATAGCCAACCAAAATTTATTTCTATAAAAGGGATTTTTTTATTAAACACATATACACTTTTCAAGTTCTTTGAAGTTTTTGCCTCTATTTCATTGCCGAGATTTTTCACAAACCATAATAAGGCAAGTTTTTTCTTTGTAATAGACAACAAATGTTTTTTAACTGCTTGTTGTTGAGTAAAGGGTGGATTAGTGATTATATTATCAAACTCGTTGTGAATATAAAACAAATCATTTTTTATTCCATATCCATAGTCAATCATATCAGAAGACATTACACTATATCCTTTTTTCTTTAACACTTCTGAAATTGCACCATCGCCACAACAGGGTTCTAAAATTTCACCCTCAAACTTTTCATATTTAAGTAACGCTTCTGTTACTTCCTTTGGAGTTCTAACAAAATCATTTAACATTTTTTATTCTTTAGGTTGTCCATAAAACGAACCCATACCCCCATTTGATTGACCGCCAGTCATAGTTCCTCTAACGGACTGAACTGCGCCGCCGGTAGCCCCTTGTCCACCGCCTGTCGGCGCAACTTCGGCAGGTTTAAAATTATTCCAAGCGTTCATAACAGAAGCGAGATTTTGATTAGCCACCAAGTCAGCAGGATGTTCTCCATTCTTTTCAGCCCAACGAAGGAACGCTTTGACAGGATCGGCTATCTTCAAAGGAATCCACAAATTCATAAGCGGAGTCATAACTTGCTCATTCCACATCGCACGTTCCGTTTCCGATGACTTTTCAGGTTCAAGAGTTATCTTTTCAATAAAGAAAGTTAAGTTGTTAAGAAATTCCGGTGATACCTCAATCGTTTCTGTCGGTCTGCCATTTTTTATAGACTTTTGCACATCTTCCATAAACAAAACCATAGCGTCTCGGACTTTATCCACAACCCTTATTTCAGTCTGTCCCATTCCACCTTTAATAAGTGGTGAATTAGGAATTGTCATAGAACGATACACTCCCGTTTCATCAAACTTGCCTGAACCGTAGAATTGCAAAGCAGTTTTTAGAACAAGCATTATCTCTTGGAAAACCATATTGTAATACATTGTCATTGTGCTACCGAGTGCCTGCTGTTTCATCGTTTCCATAGCGATAATTTCTCTCGCCGCTTTGGGTTGACGGGAAGGAATAATATCGGAAGAACCCCCCTGTGCTTGAGATGACATTGTCCCCTGCAAAGAGTTCATCATATTAAAGAACTGCCCAGATGGTTCTACAACCTCAATCGGCTTGTAAGCATTTACATCTGTAACTGGAATAACACGTTTCTCACCAAACACAATAGACGGAGCTTCGATGTCGGAAGAAAGATAAGGTCTGTCGATTGCCCGAAGCTCGGACTCAATTAACATCGTGTTGTGAGCCCCAAAACCTTCTGCAATATAAGTTTTAGAAGAACTCTCCAATGTGATAATCTCTTTTTCCGTTGCAGATGCCACTGATACAATCCCAACATACTCAAACGAGTTAAGTTTAAGTTCTGACAAATCTTTTTTCATCCATCTCTCATTGATGATTCTTTCAGGATATGATGACATAAGAACATTCATCAATGCTTTTCTGCCCCCTCTTAAATTCAAACTATAAGTCGGTTCTTTTCCTTCTCCTTGAGGTTCTCGTCGATGAACAGTGTATTCTATACTAAATTTATCCAAAATCTTTTTAGCTTTTTCCAAAACACAATTATCTTGTTGTGAAATACATAATGTCATCCCTTTGGGAAGTTTTCCAGTTTGACCACTACTACCCGTATCTAGACATCCTTCTCCATCGTAAAGACCAGATAAATATCCCCAATCAGATGAATCAACAGGTTCTACAACATCAAAAAATTTGGGTAATTCAATTTTACCAAGTCTTTTATCATTCTTATTTTGGACAACATACTCATATATCTCTTGTGTGGTCATCCAAATGCTACCATGAGAACTACGATTTTTTACCAACCAACGATGTTCTCCAGTGCTATTTAATTTAGTTCCATCTTTAAGAACTATTTGATACACATTAGCTAAACGTCTTCCTGTGCCAACAACAGTAGCTTCCTCAAAATTCCTCGGACAAACCTTTCCATTATCTTTCTTTTTACCAAATTCTTCAAAACCAACAATTTTATCTCCCACCTGTAGCGAATCAGCTCTCACCCAGCGCAAATCTCTTGTTAGGATTTTAGTATCTGGTGTAACGCAGTAACTCAAATTTAAGAGCTTCGCTGGGTCTTTCTCCATAAATGGTAAAGACATTCCATACGCCCACTTCTCGTCAATCGGTTGATACAACTGCGACCAAGTGAATGGCATCATTTTATGAGAGAAAGGAATCGGCATTACAGTATCAACACCAAGTTTATTTATCCAGATTCCATTAGCCATTACTTTATACTTGTCATTGTCTATATCGTATTCTTTTAAAATCTGAATCTTGTTTGTAGTAGTGATTCCAGTTCCTTCAAGTAGTTTGAAAAACAAAGAATCTTCAGCAATTCTGTTTCCAGGGGTTACAAAAGCCGACATTGGGAACTTGTCTTTCGGAAACTCTTTATCAAAATCAGCTTGCACCACTTCCTGTTTCCTAATCAACTTGCCCTGTCTTTGAATATTCCTTTCCCAGATTTTAGATAGATAGATTTCTTCAATAGGCACAACTTCTTCAATAACATCATTCCACATCTTCAAGTCTTTCGTCGTCATTGTGAAAGAACTTGTCGCTTTGTCATACATATCAAGAAACCTTTTTGTAGATGTTCCACCATCAAAACCGACATAAGTTGCAACTGTTCCATTCATTATTCCGTAAAGCACAGTCCAAAATTTTTCTGTTCTATCGTTAGATTTAAAACGCCACTTTTTATAAATAGATTGCAAGACTTTAATTCCATATTGGTCTACCCCTTCACCAGAAATAGCCGGACTGATATTTAAAGAAATGATACGTCCAACAAATTCCATTACTTCTTTTCGTATAAAAGGCAAGGCGAACTCAAGCCCCAATTCTTTTAGGTCTTCGGAGTTAGTGATTGTAGAGTTCCAAAATAATTCGCGCGAAGTAGTTAAAAATTGTTCAAATGTTTTTCCTTGAAATTGCTTTTGCGCGCCGTCTCTTTGATTGCGCCACTCATAAAAATTAGAATAGACAGTTGATATTTCCTCAATCGCCTTATCTGATAATCTGACCATATCCTCTGGTCGCTTTTTTTCAATTTCCATGTTTATTTCTAAAATTATTTAAGTAATCTGCTAATCTAATAAGTAATTCACTATTATCTTTTACCATTCCTAAAGCAACATTACATCTTACACAAATCCAACCCCTAAAAATACCTTTTTTGTGGTCATGGTCAAAACATATTCTACCGATAGACCCACAAATTTCACATGTTTTTGGTCTTTTTCTACCGACAAGCGATTCCCTTTTTTTAAGAATAGATAATCTTTTATTTTCTTCATAAACTTTAAAATAATTTGGATATTTTTTATTTATAGGAAGACCACCTTTCCAAGCAGGATGCCTTTTTCCTTTTTGTCCTTTTTTAATAGGCATGAAATTTTAATTATCAAATAATGATTTTTCAACATAGTAGTTTTCCTAATCTTTTATTTATAACAACCTGTTGGCTATGTTTAGGGTCTTCCATTGCTCGCATTAAACCTCTTTTTAAGAGTGGATAAAAATACTTCTTTCTTGCCGATTTTGGAATGGAATAAAAAGACCTTGTGCTTACACCTAAAATTGAACGCCCTCTGTAATGAATTAAATAAGTATCTCTCGAGTCATTCTCATCGGAAATATAGTTCATAGACAAACGATGTTTTTTACATTCTTCTTTAAAGAACTCTGTAATATCTTTTTTCATCTGTGGTATAATAATTATAGCACATTAGTAGCTAAATTAAAAAACATGACAAAGGATATTATAGCACAAATTAACGCGTCTGCGAAGTCAGACATCGCTGTTCTTGGTAAAGATGTAGAGTGTCAACATATCGAATCAATGCCGACAGGAATACTGCCATTAGATTACGCTCTGGGTAATGGCGGTTTTCCTAAAGGTTTGATTTCAGAAATACACGGACTTCCTTCAAGCGGAAAATCCACAATCTGTTTACAACTTATATCTTACAATCAAAAAAAAGGAGTTACCTGCGCGTGGATAGATGCCGAGCATAGCTTTGATTTCGTTCACGCCAAAAATCTTGGAGTAGACACCGATTCCCTTATCTTTGTTCAGCCCGATTACGGAGAACAAGTTGTGGAAACAATGGAAGAACTTATAAAGGCGAAAGTAGGAATTATCATTGTTGATAGTGTTTCGGGTATCGTGCCTTTGGCAGAACTTGAAGGACAAGCTGATCAACCGACAATGGGCGGGCAAGCACGTCTTATCTCTAAACTATGCCGAAAAATCGTGGCTATCACTAAAAAGAACAACACTGTCGTTGTATTTATTAACCAAATGCGTCAAAACATTATGGGCGGTCAATGGGAACCATATACTGTAACAGGTGGTATGGCTCTTAAACACTATGCTTCAATTAGACTGGAAGCCAAAAGAAAGGGAACTCTCAAAGTAGAAGAAAAAGAAGTCGGCTACGCTACAAAGTTCCGAGTGGTTAAAAACAAGACTTCTTTCCCAGGGAAATCCTGCGACATCAATTACTTACATAAAACTGGATTTGAAAAAGAAGGAGATATTGCCGAACTAGCGGTTGAAAAAGGGATACTCAAACTTGAAGGCAGAACTTACTCATTCAAAGAACAAAAAATCGCCTCGTCGCACGATGCTACAAACGAGGCGATTAAAAACAATCCTATTTTGAAAGCGGAGTTACTGGGTCTTCTTTTTTCTCCACAATAACAGATTCACAAGTCAAAACAGAACTTGCAAGAGAAACGGCGGCTTCAAGCGCCACTCTCTCTGCTTTAGTCGGGTCAATGATTCCTGCTTCAAACATATCTGTAACTCCTTTCTGGGTAAGGACATCATATCCGTCAAAAGATACTCCAACATTTACTTCTTTATTTTCCATTCCAGCATTACTTAATATTTTTCTCGTTGGTTCCATTAGAGCTTTCGCGATGACAGCAGTTCCTATAAGTTTCAAACCAATACTATACAAAGCAATTCCACCGCCTTTTACCACACCTTCCTCTTTCGCCGCCTTACAAGCCAGGACAGCGTCATCAACTTTCAATTTCAAATACTTCATTTCCGCTTCCGTCTTTGCCCCCACCCGAAGAACCACGATCCCGTCAGTAAGTTTAGCAACTCGCGATTTCAACTCATCGCTATCATTCTCTTTCATTTCTTCTTCAAGTTTTTTGACTCTTTCAGTTCTGGCAGGAGAATCATCGGCAATTAAAAGAGTTTTATCTTTCGTAACTATCACTCTCTTGGCGTGTCCAAAATGACCAGAGGTTATCTCTCTGATTCCTTTATCTTTGACAATAGCGGTGCCATTAACTAGAACAGCCAAATCTTCCAATTCTTCATCGGATGGCGGTCTTTTAACAACAACAATAGAAATCTTGCCTTTAATTTTATTGACTATCAAAGTTTGTAGGAGTTCACCTTCCATTCTATCCACTACGACGACGAAAGTGGAATATCCTTGTTTCATCATTCCATCAAGAGCAGGGATCAACTCTCGGTTCACATTCATATATCTATCAGTTACCAATACAGCAGGACTTTCCAAGACCGCTTCCATTCTTTCGTTGGTCGCCATATAAGGAGAAACGTAACCTCTATCCCAGAAATATCCCTTAACTTCCTCTGTTTCAATTTCATATCCCGAACCTTCCTCAACAATCACGTTGCCGTGTATTCCTGCTTTCTTAACAGAATCAGCAACAATCTTGGCAATCTTTTCGTTTTCAACAGAAATCTTTGCGACAGAAAGAAGTTCATCATCAGTTGTAATTGGTCTAGACCCCGCTTTTAAAAGTTCAATCGCCCTATCTTTTTCAGCAACAATCTTGGCTTTAAGCACCATTGGATTCTCTCCTTTCTCAAGTTCTTTTATTCCAGCTTCAAGAATCTCCCTTGCCAAAACGATAGAAGTTGTCGTGCCGTCGCCTACCTCCAAATTAACGTGTTCAGCTACTTGCTTTACAAGCGAGGCGCCCAGATTCTCAAACTCATCTTTTGGATTGATTCTCCTTGCAATAGATACTCCGTCATTGGTAATTATTGGAGTGCCAAAATACTTGTATGTAGCGTTTCGCCCGCGCGCGCCGAGTGTTCGGGACACCGGACAAAATACTGCGTCTATACCTCTTCTTAAAGCATCCATAGCATCTTTACCCATTAGGGTTTCGGAATAATTTTTATTCATTTTATTTTTTAGTTTTTAATGTTTTTACTTCACCAAGTTCTGTCTTGCCATTTGGCAGGATGCAGATATGTCTATATTTTTTTCCTTTCATTTTCATTGTCCTAACCTTGCGACCTTTTGTCGCCAAACATTTATCAAAATTGACTGGCATAATGTTTTAATTATAAATAAATTATATTCTACCCGTGCAATGCTTTCAAGATTGCGGAAGTGAACTCTCGACCTATTGATTCTTTATTTATTTATTCTAAATCTTCTGGTCATTTTAATAAGCTCTTAAAATTTTTATCATTTTTGAAGTAAAATCCCTATCAAAAGAATCTTTGTTAATTTCGTCTCGCTGTTTCATCATAACACGGTGGAAGCAAGCGGCAAAATTTTCGCAACTTGCCCTATAATCAGCGGTTCCGTCTTTCCCGTGAAATGGTTTCAACTGTTCGCTGGTCATTCTGGCAGTTCCAGCATACTTGCTTCTCGCTATAGCGTCATAACATTTCAATACAAAATCAGAGTTCTTGTTAAAAATCATTCGTGGCAAGAGTAGAGATAACGCTTTTCTTCTCGGTTCGTGTTGGATAGCATAAGGATTATAGATTATACGAATACCAAATTTAGAAAGCACGTCAGCGTCGCTTTGATTTGTCGGTCTATGTTTTGTAACGTGGTCAAGCTCGCCAAAGTAAGCATTGGGTTTTCTAAAAACCCGAACCTTATTTAACATACCTAGCTGGAACTCACTGTATTTTTCTGGGTTGTATTCAACTTCAGGATTAAGAAAAGGGGCATACCAATCAGTATCTCTTTTTGTATTAGCATACGCTTCAATTACGATTACATTCGTGCCGTCAAACTGGAACCAACAGATGACAGTCAAGTCTTGTTGCCCGCCAAAATCAAGACCGCAGTAGAGGTTCAAGTTACGATTGTATTGAAACGGTTCAACTTTCGCCTGTGAGATTTCAGGATAATACTGGCTCTTGGCGGAGATGCGATAATCCACTTGGGCTTCACGAAGGAGGTCAGGATCGTCAAGCAATAGTGCTTTCTCCTGTAACTCATTAAACCACTCCTCATCTTTAAACGGGTGCATTTTCCAATTCAAGGAAACATAACTCTTTTTGGCTTCGCACATTTTCTTAAAATCTTCCGCCACGATTGATTCAACGACTGTGGAGACGAACACTTTGATTCGTGCCACAGTTTGCAGAGACCTATATACATTTTGGAATCCTTCGATAAAGAAACATTCGTCCATAAAAATTAGGTTGTATCTACGACTTCTTCCTGCGCTGGTATTTGTGGTGCTTCCGTTAATAGAAGAAGACATCTGTGGATTGATTATCTTTAACTTCATATCAGTAGAAGTTCCCCTTGTAGTCTTCGGTTGATAACCTTCAGGGATAAGATACTTTGGCAAGCGGTCAATAATGAAACGCACTTTTCCGAAGATGCACCCGTCGGGAATCCGGGAACCGTCATCAACTTCCGCTTCGCTACGGGAGAGAATAAAGGCAGACCAGTTAGGAGTGAACAACCAACGCCAAACAATGTAGGCAGACAAGAGCCACGTCAGTCCCATTCCTCTTGGCTTGTCTATCAGCAAGTCTGTTTCCTCGTTTGATAGTTCCGCTTCTTGCAAACGGAAGATAATGTCTTTCTGATATTTAAAAAGAAAGAAAGGTTTAATTACTCCAATTTCTTTCATAGAGATAAGACAGAAATCCTCAATGAAACGAATTGGGTCGGTGGAATAGATGTCCATAATCTTCTGCACGCGAAACATCTCGTCATTGCCGAGTTCGTCGAGTATCTTCGCCTTATCCCGAAGGCGACTTAAATACTCGCTTCCGTCGTAATATCTTTTTATAAGTTTAGAGTTCATTGAATAATTCTCTTAATAACTTCCTCAACCACATTACTTACAATTCCATTACCTAAAGTTTTATATCTTTGCGTATCGCTTAACTTTCCTTCTGTTCCTTCGGCAGTCCAGCCATCTGAAAACCTAAATCCAAGAGATATATTCTTTTCTTGTGTTTTTACTTGAGTGAACCCATTGATGACATCCAAGGCATAAAAGTACAAGATTATTAACATTATATCTATTTTTCCTATTTCTGAATCCGATAATGTGGTGGACATTAAATGTTTTATCTTTTTTGTGAGTGAATCGTTTTCCACATTTTTGACAAGTTGCATTATCTCGCTTCCAGACAAATTTACAACATTTTGACCATCTATTTGAGCCATCTGCTTTAGCTCGTTCACTTGTAATTCCTCCTTTCCATTGAGTGTTATTCTCCCCTCTGTTATATTTATAAGCACATTTAAGAGAACAGAATCCTCCCCTGAATCTTGACGGACTTTGGTGTTTTTCGTTTCCACATAATCTACATTTGAAAGTGGCTTTTTCTCGCTTTCGGTTTTCAATAAAGAAACATTTTCTTGAGCAAAACTTTCTATTTGTTGATTTTTTCGCTGTAAATACTTTTCCACATATTCGGCAAATTGTTTCCACTCTTTTTTTTCTACACTCAAAACAAGTTTTTGCAACTTGGGATTTTGTTGAACCGCACTTACATAATTCTTTATTTGGTCGTAACATAAATCCATTATAGCATATTCTTTTGTTTCTGGATAACCCATAAGTCTTTCACATTCGGTGGGGGTTAGGCGACGAATTCTTCCTTTGTATTCGTAGGTGTCCCAATTCTGTTTTGACTGAGGGGGACTTGCACGTCCTCCGCTTCTGACTGTTCTACTAATTGTGTGATGTCCTCTGCCCCCTCCTGTGGCAGTATCAAGGGCTTCGGTGATTCCTTCTGGTGAAAAGGTTTGTCTGTTTCGTCTATATCCTTTTTTGTGGGCAATGATTTCAACGCGTCTACCATCTTGCTCGTCTGTTCCTCCGATAGGAAATACTTTTCGTCTGGGGAGTCCTCCAAGATGTCCGACAATGAACACTCTTTCCCTATTCTGTGGGACGCCGAAATTCTTTGCGTTAAGCACTTGCCATTCCACACAATACCCCAATTCAGTAAGCGTATTGATAATGGTTTTGAAAGTTCTTCCGTTGTCGTGAGAAAGCAACCCTTTGACGTTTTCCAATATGAAGTTTCTTGGTTGTTTTTCTTTGAGAATCCTTGCACAGTCAAAGAAGAGAGTTCCTCTGGTGTCGTCAAATCCCCCTCTTTTTCCAGCAATGGAAAATGCTTGGCAAGGGAATCCTCCGACAAGAAGGTCGAAGTCGGGGAGTTCGGAAACAATGATTTTTGT
>Ga0315288_10013828_pt1 | contig 10090 bp, 8 predicted proteins | sample YL17G11_20_MG_FD_203454 | JGI IMG/M metagenome (GOLD analysis project Ga0315288, IMG submission 203454) | Sediment microbial communities from Yellowstone Lake, YNP, Wyoming, USA - YL17G11_20 | ecosystem: Environmental > Aquatic > Freshwater > Lake > Sediment | place: USA: Wyoming | collected... | reverse complement strand
CCTTCGCGAAGAGGACGTACTCGTTGTCGACGTCAACGCGGGCGAGAGCGCGGATGAGGTTGTCGGTGTAGACGCCGGCGCCGGCCATCAGGCGTGGTATCGACGTGGCGTCGAAGGCGATGCGCATCACGTCTCCCGGAGCTGTTCCACTTCCAGCGTCCGGCCCATGCGGCCGCGGTAGTAGTCTAGCACGCCGCGTAGGAGCGCCTTCACCATCGGCCGGTCCCGCTTGATGGCGTGGCGGCCCAGGTAGACGAGCCGCGTCGCCAGGAAATACGCCGTGAACAACGCGAACCAGAGGCGCGACGACGAGTTCTTGCGCACCAGGTACAGCCGGTTGCGCGTGGCGTAGTAGTGCTTGAAAGGCGTCATCCAGCCGCCGCCGCTCGACGCGCTCTCCATGTGGTAGACGACGGCCTCCGGGTCGTAGCGGAGGCGAAAGCCGGCGGCGAGGGCGCGCCGTAGCCAGTCGGTCTCCTCGTAGTACATGAAGAAGCGCTCGTCGAGCAGGCCGGCCTCGCGGAAGGCGGTCGCCGGCACGAGGGCGCAGCAGAAGCTGGCGGTCTGGAGGTCGCGCGGACGGCTCGTCGCGGGGCCGTCGGGCTTGCCGTGGAAGGTCTTGCTGAACAGGCCGAAGCGCCAGTCGAAGTCACCGGCGTGGGTGCTTATGAGCCGCGGGTCGTCGTGGTAGAGGATTTTGGGGACGGCAATGGTGCGCTCGTCGGCGAACGCGACCAGCTTCGAGAGGAAGTCCTCCGTCAGCACGGTGTCGTTGTTGAGGATGAGAATCCGGTCGAAGCCCTCGTCGAGGCAGTAGCGAATGCCGATGTTGTTGCCGCCGGCGGTGCCCAGGTTCTCGGGCGCGCGCAGGAGGACGGCGTCAGGCAGAAGGCGTTGGAGCTCGGCGTCGGAGCCGTCCGTCGAAGCGTTGTCGACGATGACGATGCGCCGGTTGGCATAGTCGACGCGCGCCATCGACTCAGCGAAGCGGTCGATGAACCTCGCGCCGTTGTAGTTGACGACGACGATGCCCACGGAGGGCTGCTGCGGGGCGGATGGCTCTTGCATCGGTACGCGGAATGCATCTTATCATCCGCGAAGGCAGAGATGTAGGCATGCCACCGCGAGTCGGAGGTTGGATGCAGATGTAGGGGCGCACGGCCGTGCGCCCCTACGGACGCGGCGATGTCTCTCTACAACGCGAAGTGCTCGGCGAGCGCGTCTTGCCACGGCCGGAGCGTTATGCCCAGACGCGCCCCCGCCTCGTTGCGAAGCGCCGTATAGGGCGGCTTTGGAGGATAGGCGTTGTACTTCGCCAGCGTCGTCGGCTTGACCGTCACATCTGAGCGCCCGGCGAGCCGCAGGACCTCGCGCGCCCACTCGAAGCGAGAGCACTCGCCGCCGTTCGTGAAGTGATAGACGCCGTAGACCCCGATTTCGACCAGTCGCGCGATCGCTTCCGCCAGGTCGCGGGCGAGCGTCGGAGTCGCGATCTCGTCCGTCACCACCGTCATCTCCGATTGCTGCGACGCGGCCGCAAGTATCTTCGACGGGAAGTCGCGCTCGCCGCCGCCGTACAACCAGGCCGTCCGCACGATGTAGTGCCGGTCGACCAGCGCTCGCGCCTGCTCCTCGCCCTCAAGCTTCGAGCGTCCGTAGGCGTTTACCGGGTTCGGCGCGTCCGACTCGACATAAGGTTCGCCCTTCAGGCCGTCGAAGACCTCGTTCGTGCTCACGTAGACGAGCGCCGCGCCGCTGTCGCGACAGGCGATGGCGACGTTCCGCGTGCCGAGCCCGTTCACGCGATGCGCCAGGTCCGGGTCGTCTTCGCACAGGCGTGTGTCGGTGAGCGCCGCCGCGTGGATGACGATGTCCGGCCTAGCTGCTTCGATCCTTCGACGCGTCGTGTCGGCGTCCGTGATATCGAGCTCAGGCAGGTCGCCGCCGTCGACGGTGTGGGCGGAGAGCGCGCGCATCAGCTCGCGCCCCAACTGGCCGCGATTGCCGGTGATGAAGATGCGCATTTCGAGTCGAGGCTAGGCGTTAGCGGGAGGAGCGCTGCGGGCCGAGGCGAGCCGAGCGCCGTACTGCTTCTCGTAGTAGGCGCGGAAGGCGCCCGACTTGATCTTCTCCCACCAACGGCGGTTGTCGACGTACCAGCGGACGGTCTCTTCGAGCGAAGCGGCGAAGTCGTGGCGTGGCGACCAGCCGAGGGCGCGGACCTTTTCGAAGTCGAGGGCGTAGCGACGGTCGTGTCCCGGCCTGTCCTCGACATAACGGATCAGGCTGCGCGGCTTGCGCAGGAGGTCGAGTATCCCCTCGACCACGTCCATGTTCGGCCGCTCGTTGCCGGCGCCGATGTTGTAGACCTCGCCGGGCGCGCCCTCGTGCAGGAGGAGGTCGAGCGCCTCGCAGTTGTCCTTCACGAAGAGCCAGTCGCGCACCTGGCGGCCGTCGCCGTAGACGGGCAGCGGCTGGTCGTCCAGGGCGTTGCTGATGAACAGCGGCGCCATCTTCTCCGGGTACTGGTTCGGCCCGATGTTGTTGCAGGGACGGGCGATCACGACCGGCAGCCGGTGGGTCTCGATGAAGGCGATGCACTGCATGTCGCCGCCGGCCTTGCTCGCCGAATAGGGGCTGCGCGGGTGCAGCGGGTCGTCCTCTTTCGAACGGTGCGGCGCCGGCACCTCGCCGTAGACTTCGTCCGTCGAGATGTGGAGCACGCGCTCGATGCGCCCGCCGGCCTCGGCGACGGCGGAGAGCAGGCAGTAAGTGCCGTAGACGTCGGTCTGGATGAACGGCGCCGGCTCCAGGAGCGAGCGGTCGACGTGGCTCTCGGCGGCGAAGTTGACGACGGCGTCGACCTCGCCGATGAGCTGCGCGACGAGCCCGGCATCGCAGATGTCGCCCTTCACGAAGCGGTAGCGCTTCGCCAGCGGCCCGCCCTCGATGTCCAGCAGGTTTTCGGGGTTGCCGGCGTAGGTCAGCTTGTCGAGGTTGACGACCTCGTAGCCATCGTGTTGCGTCAGGATATGGCGAATGAAATGGCTGCCGATGAAGCCCGCTCCGCCCGTGACGAGGATCTTCCGCATGCTCCGCCTCGCTAGGGGATCCGCACCCGGCTGAAGTCGCCCAGCACCAGCGTGCAGCTTCGCGGCTTGCCGTCGGCGCCCCGCAGGTCGACGTTGCGGCCGATGAGGCTGTCCTGGATGCGCGTTCCGATGCCGCTAATCACCGTGTTCTCCATGACCACGCTCTGCTCTATCTCCGCGTCCTGCACCAGGCAGTCGTAGTAGATCGACGTGAACGGCCCGACGTATGAGTTGACGATGCGCGTCCTCTCGCCGATTATCGACGGCCCCCGGACGACGCTGTTCACCACCTCGCAGCCCTCCTGCAATACGACGCGCCCTTCGACTCGCGACGCCTCGTCGACCTTCCCGGCGCTCGCAGGCTCCAGGCCCTCGAGTATCGCGCGGTTGGCATCGAGGATGTCGTCCATCTTGCCGGTGTCGATCCAGCAGCCGCCGGCGACCTCGCAGCGCACGTCGTGCCCGTGGTCGACCAGGTACTGGATGGTGTCCGTTATCTCCAGCTCGCCCCGCGCCGACGGCTTGATGCCGTTCACCGCCTCGAAGACGGTGCGGTCGAACATGTAGATACCGATCACCGCCAGGTTCGACGGCGGCGCCTTCGGCTTCTCGACGACGCGCAGCAGCCGGCCGTCGCGCATCTCCGCCACGCCGAAGTCCTGCGGGTTCTTCACGGGGTAGAGCAGTATCTGGCTTGCCGGCCGCGGGTTCTGACGGCAGAACTGGTCGACGAACGGGACGATGCCCTCGCGCAGAAAGTTGTCGCCGAGGAAGAGGACGAACGGGTCCTCGCCCAGAAACCCCTGCGCGATCTTGACGGCGTGGGCAATGCCCAGCGGCGCCTCCTGCTCGATGTAGGTGACGTTCACGCCGAAGCGGCTGCCGTCGCCGACGGCCGCCATGACCTGCTCCTTCGTGTCGCCGACGACGATGCCGATGTCGCGCACGCCGCACTCGACGAGGTTCTCGATGGCGTAGAAGAGGATCGGCTTGTTGGCGATGGGTACGAGCTGCTTGGCGCCTGTGTAGGTGAAAGGACGCAAACGGCTGCCCTGGCCGCCGCTGAGGATCAGCCCCTTGAGCTTGATCGGCAGGTCCACCATCCGCGAAGCGACTCCTGTCTGTGAAGGGAGGACTGAGTTTAGGTTATTGTAGTCCGACTCTGATGGGTCGGCAACTTCGGCGGACACCTACGTCGAGTGGTGTTTCCCCCGAAAGCGCAGCAGCGGGCGGTGCCACGACATTCGCCGCGGCGACGAGCAATGATCGCCCACCAAGAGAGAGGAGTCTGTTCTAAAGGCAGATGACTAGCCGTATCTCCATTGAATACAGTCGCAACTGCACTGGACACGTTCCCGGTTTGCCTGGTCTGATATCCAGATCGGATCGCCACACGAACTACATCGCAAATAGGCCAATGCCTTTTCACACTGCTCGATAAGTCGATTGACTTCCGGCGCGACAAGCGTCCCCGTGTGGGAAGCCCTGTTCGCCCACGCTCCAAGAAGGCTACGTGCCTCGCGCCACTCCTCAATCGGCTCAGTGAACTCCAACCAGGCCTGCTCCTCTCTCTTCCTGAGACGACGCGGGGCTTCTGAAATGAGGCACTCAAGGAACTCAATGCACGTACGCCGGTCATTCCTGTCGCCCCTGGCAAAGGGCATCGGTACCATAAGCTTCTCAGACGCCAACGCCAACTCCGCGTCCATGATGGCGCGCACCCTGTTCCCTGCAGCTTCTGGATTCACCGCCACCAGCTCCCGCGCGTCACCGAGAATGCCCGCTGCGCCGGACCATTGCAGACCCAATTGGGGATTCTCCCACCGGCGCAACCGCATGAAGTTCCATCGAGCTGAAGGTAGGCGCCACCGCAGCTCACTGAACCACTCGCGATCATGAGTGAATAACAGGACCTGGCGATCGGGAAAATCCTCTAGCAGGATGTCAACCAGCATTCCTCTGTGCTCTCGATCGAAGCTCGATACGACATCATCCAAGATGATCGCCTGAGCGCCTGCCGTGTCCAACTTTGCCAGTGCCAAGAAGATGCACAAGCCCAAACTGTTTCGGTGGCCTTCCGACAGGGTCAACCTAGGCGAAGGCTGGTCCTTGCCGTAGAATCTCAGCCCTACGTCGATAGATTTGTCTGCATCCCCTGGAATGTACAGGTGCACGTTCTCGATTGGCTCCTCAGGATGCAGTCTGGACCAGAGGTGTTGAACCTCGTCTGAGATTCCTTCAACCACTGCCTCGGTGCGCGCCTTAATCGCATCCCTGATCGCGTCTTCACAAGACGTAAGTGCCTCAGCGATGGCCGATATTTCAGCGCACTTCTGCTCAAGCCCGCAGATCTCTTCAACACAAGCGGCAGCCTCGACGGCCTTCTTGTCTTCGAACAACCCGCTGGTTGAGGGCGGCGCCGTTTTGGTTGCGCGCTCGACATGAGAGCAAATGACTGCAACACAGCCAGCCAGAGTCTGCATCTGCTCGGCAGACCATCCTCTCTGGGAAGCGTTCCAAGCTTCAAGGCTGACCAGCGCTTCTCTGCACTCCTCTTGGGCTGGCGTGTTCAGCCATTGAACCGCTTCGGCTTGCCTCGACTGACGAAGTACTCCCTGCAACGAATCAACGAAGTTCTTCTGTTCGTTAAGCGCAGTTTCTCTCGCCGCTCGTGCCTCCTTCAACGCGGAGAGCTCATCTTGCAGATGCCTTCTGAAATCGTCAGCCTTTATCGTTCGACCGCACGCCGGACATAGAACCTCTTCCTCGTCCCCAGGAACCGACTCGGCAAAACGGGATGCTGCCTCAAGGACTGCGATTCTGCGATCCAGCAACGCATCGACGACGTTCTCGGCTTCCTGGAGAGCCGTCTTAGCCTTCGATAGCTTGTCAGGAAGGCCTTCTGAATCGATCCCCTTGAGACAGAAGTGGAGTTTGCTATCTGGCTCGGACGACTGAATCCTCCTGTCAATCGCTTTGCCTATGGCGTCGACCTTCTCCGAGAAATCCTCCGGCAATTCACTGTCAACGTACCTCGTGCCCATTTCGTCTAGATGTTGATCTACCGTCTCCCTATCCCACTCAGGGAAAGCTTGACTTACTGTTGCTCGCCGCCCATCTAGCTGGCGCTCAGCCTCTCTCAATCTCCCCCGCTGTCGCACACACTCCTCGATTCGATGAAGATTCTCAGCCGCCTGCTCCAGCCGTTCTAGTCCCAGAAGCGGGAGCAAGGCGGAATACTTCCCCCCTTTGGTCTTGTGGATGAAGACGGACAGCTCATCCTGACGAAGAATCAGCCTCGCGACTTCCCAACTTCGAACGACGCTTTCAGTTGTCTCGGAGTCACATGTCGCCGATGAGGCCCCATCTGGCTCTATTTTCACCTCCACCCGTGCCCCGTTGCCAAAGCGAATGCCAACGATCGTCGGCTGCTCTGAAGGTGCATGAGTGTTCCGGATTCCCAACTCCTGGCGCCTTCCGCTGTACTCGTGGACAAGGTGGCCGATTCGTCGCTCCCCGACCACGTATTCAACTGCATCGGCAAAAGCAGACTTTCCCGAGCCGTTTGCTCCATATACCACAACGCTCTTGTTGGCCGTTCTCAGCACGGCTTCACTACCAGCGCCTCGGAACCATGAGAGCGCGATCTCTTCAATCCTCATCGCCACCCTCCTTCCTCGCCTCCAGTAGCTCGTCAGCTATGGCGTTCAATCTCCCATCAGTCTGATGCTCCTCCAGCGCGCCCTCGTTGGCCAACGACATCAGAGCGTCGAACGCTTCCTGGTTCTCCTCGGACAGTTTCTTTGCGGCCATTCGCACGATGTCCGAGACGTTTCCTTCCTCGGGCCGCGATGGTCCTGACTCGGGCTGATACTCCATGGTGGACCCTCCCTGGCTACCCCTACTGACGATGCATTGGACTTTCAGGCCAACGCGCCGCGGTCCCGCGTTGCGACATTCGCCGCCAAAGCAGAGATTCGCTCGGGCTGCCCCGCGCATTATACCAAGTTCGAACAACTCTCTTCACCCTGTTCTCAACAGACGAATCGGACATCTGACGATTGCGGAAGGGGAAAGGCACCTTTGGTTGGTAGCCGCGACCCCATTTGTCATGACGTCTGCAAACGATGTCACCTTCGACCGCGGCGGGTCAGCGCCCCCCCAAAAACCTGTCCTGGATGAAACACGTCTGCACATCACGATCATCGGTCGCACACACTTAGTCCAGTACGTGGGAGTGTCACGACTGCCTGGGACGTCGGGCGCGACGACGGTAGAATGCGGGGCATGTTCTCCGGCAAATGGGTGTGGGTCTGGAACTGGCGGCGCTGCCTCGACGGCAACCCGACGGCCGTCGCCCGCAGACTGAACGACGCCGGCTGTCGCGGCGCCTTCGTCAAGAGCGACGACGGCGGTCACCCCTTTGACCAGGGGCGCCCCGTCTGGGAGATCGTCCAGGCGCTGCAGGAGGAAGGCCTGCTCGCCGGCCTCTGGGGCTACGTCTACGGCTGCGACGCCCCGGCCGTCATCTACGGCGACCTCAAGCGCACGGCGACGGAAGAGGCCGCCATGGCCGCTCGCTTCATCACTGAGAAACCGTCGCCCTCGTATCGCGGCCCCGACGCCTATGTCATCGACGTCGAAGCCGAGTACGAGCGCCGGCCGTCCGAACCGTCCGCCACGGCTGAGCGCTACCTCAGCGCCGTCCGTGCCGCCGCCGGCCCCGACTTCCCGCTGCTCTACGCGCCGCTGCCTCAGCCGGACTACCACCGCGCGCTGCCCTATCGCGTCTTCAACCGCTGCTGCCGGGGGGTCATGCCGCAGGCCTACCACAACGCCATGCAGGTCTCGCCGGAGCGGGCCATCGCACTCTGCTACGACGCCTTCGCCGCTGAAGGACTGCTCGACGTCCCGATCGCGCCCGTTGGCGGCGCCTACGGCTCCGTCACGCCCGACGAGCTGGCCCGCTGGGCCGCGGCCGCCATCGAACGCGGCGCGACGATGCTCTCCTGGTGGAGCTTCGAGCACATCGAGAACGACCGCCCGCAGCTCTGGGACGCCATCGCGCGCGTTGACCTCCCTCGAAAGGACGATACCGACGTGGACGAAGAGACGAAGAAGACAGCCGCCGCCGGCGCCTTTCGCCAGCGGATCGCCGGGCTCATCCTCAGCGGCGACCCCGATCTGGCGGAGCGCGCCTATCGTGAGATGCAGTACGTGCGCGCCGTCGCCGGCCTCCCCTTGATCGGGACCAACCAATCAGACAATCGGTAAAGCCGGTTCATGTGCGATCAGGCTCCTAGGATCAGCTGTGGATGCCTGCTCTGACGCTACAACCTTCGTATCTTTCTGAGAAGCTGAGGGATTCATCCCTCAGGACTGAAAACCGCCAACAAACGACCAGCCTCATAGAATCATTGCTCTCGTCATGTAGTGGCGGGCCCTCGCCGGCCTCCTGCCCGTCATCGCCAATAACACCTAGCGCCCTCGTCGACGGATCTGTAGTAGGGGCGCACGGCCCCTGCTTGACCTCGTGTAGCGGCGGGGCGTGAAATCGAGGTCATGCGCTAGCGGAAGGCGAAGACCCGCCTTGGGAGGGCGGCAGCGAGACGGTGCAGGCGTGCCTGCCTAGACTCGCCGCGTCCCGCTCCTGTAAGATACGGGATGCGGCTTCCCCGCGCCCAACTTCGTCATCCCTCGGCGGCGCGCAGCCCGGGAGCAACTCGGTGAAGATCGCTTTCATCATGTACCAGGGGAACATGTTCTCCGGCGGGCAGGGCATCTACACCTACTACCTCACGCGCGAGCTCGCCCGCCTGGGCCACGAGGTGCACGTCATCGCCGGGCCGCCGTTCCCTGAGACCGACGAATCGGTCATCTGTCACAACGTCAAGACCGAGAGCTACTGGAGCCTCTACCACAACCGCGGCGAGTTCCTCCACCAGCGACACCCGCTCTCGCACTTCCACCCCGTCAACTTCTTCGAGTTCTACTCCACGCGCATAGCCATTTCCTCGCTTCTCCTCACCTTCAGCATGCGCGCCTTCATCAAGATCAAGGAGCTTGCGCCGGAGACGCGGTTCGACGTCGTCCACGACAACCAGACCCTCAGCTACCCGCTTCTCTTCCTGAAGACGCTCGGCCTCCCGCTCGTGGCGACGATCCACCACCCGCTCTCCGTCGACCTGCGCAACAGCGTCATGCAGGCGCGCTCCATCTACGAGATGGCGCGTCGCTACCTCTGGTTCCCGTGGGTGATGCAGGAGTTCACCGCCCGTCGCATGGACCGCATCATCACCGTCTCCCAGAACACGACGCGCGCCGTCGAGCGCATGTTCCACGTGCCGCGGGAGCTGATGACCTGCGTCTACAACGGCATCGACGCCGAGCGGTTCCGCCCGTTGCCCGACGTTCCTGAGGTACCGAACACGATCCTCTTCAACACCAACTCCGAAGACCGCAACAAGGGCGCCCTCTACCTGTTCGATGCCCTCCGCATCCTCAAGGAGCAGGAGGTGCCCTTCCATCTCATCATCGTCGACAACGACAAGAAGAGCCTCAAACTGGCTCCGGAGCTGGTGCGCAAGTACGGCCTGAGCACCCAGGTCACCTTCATCGGTCGCGTGTCGAACGAAGAGCTGCTGAACCTGTACAATCGCGCCTCGATCCTCGTCTCGCCGTCGCTGTACGAAGGGTTCGGCCTGCCCGCCGCCGAGGCGATGGCCTGCGAGAAGGCCGTCATCGCCACGACGGCGCCCGCCTTCCCCGAGGTGATGGACCACGGCAAGACCGGCTGGCTCGTGCCTCCCGCCGACGGACCCGCGCTCGCCGAAGCGATCCGCATGCTCCTGGAGAGCCCCGATCTCAGGCGCCGGCTGGGCAAGGCCGCCCGCCAGAGCATCATCGAGCGCTTCAACTGGCGCCGGAACGCGGAGGAGGTCCTCCAGGTATACGAGCGGGCGATCGCTGAACGGAGGAAGTGAGCCACGCCGGACAAT
>Ga0315288_10013826_pt1 | contig 10091 bp, 8 predicted proteins | sample YL17G11_20_MG_FD_203454 | JGI IMG/M metagenome (GOLD analysis project Ga0315288, IMG submission 203454) | Sediment microbial communities from Yellowstone Lake, YNP, Wyoming, USA - YL17G11_20 | ecosystem: Environmental > Aquatic > Freshwater > Lake > Sediment | place: USA: Wyoming | collected... | reverse complement strand
ACCTGTTCAAATACCGCCTCGACCACTGTGAGAAGTCGAAAGTAGCCAGCGATACCAAGAAAGCCCTCGAACGCCTGGGCCAGCACTGGAAAATCAGCGGCCTGGCGGGAGAGCGGGCGACCTTCACCGGCTGCGCTTAGCCCGGGGCAATGGGCTTGAGCACCCTGACCACCAGCATGGGTATGGAGGACTCCCGGACCACTTTATCCGTAACACTGCCAAACGCCCACCGGCTCAGACCATGCCGACCATGCGTGGACATGGCAATTAGGTCGGCACTCTCCTCACCAGCGACTCTCAAAATTTCCTCGGCGGCGGTGTTGGCCGCGGTCACCACGGTCCGGGCCAGAATACCTTTGGCCCGCAGGTTATCGGCGGTCTTCTGCAGGTACTCCGTCGCCCTCTGCTTTATCTGGGCGATTTCTTTTTCCGTGTAAGGGACCGAGGTGCTGGCTTCCCCGGCTATGACGTAGTGCGTCAGCGAGGTTACCACCTGGAGCAGGACAACCTCTACCTTGGTCGCCAGCTTCATTGCCAGCTCTTGCACGGCGGGCAGAGCGGTCTCACCCACCTTCGAACCATCGAGTGGCACCAAAATTCTTTCGTACATCTTCCCCCTCCTTTTACAGCTTGTTTAGCTGTTCCTTGAGCCTTTCCAGTTTATCGGTGAGCATAGTCAGCTTATCGCGCTCTTTATCGACGACTTCAATGGGCGCTCTCGTGGTGAAGTTGTTGTCGCCCAGGCGGACTTTGAGGCGGGCAATTTCCCCCTCGCACCCTTCGATTTCCTTCTGAAGTCGTTTCTTCTCCGCCTCGATATCGAACATGCTCGCCATCGGGATGACGACGTCGGCGTCCGCCAGCACCATCACGAGGGCTTTCTCGACCGATTTGCCGCCCAGTCGCTTGCTGACGAAAGTCACCGGCTTGGCGTGCGCCAGGGTCTGGACAGTATCCAGGTAAGGTTTAATAGACGAGATGAGCCGCTTGGAGTAGACCTGTGCTTCCACCCACTTATCCTCAGCGACCTTGTACTGAGCGCGGGCATTGCGGATACTGCGCACAATCTCCACCAGCGAGCCGATGACCTCTTCCGCCCCGGGGTCGATGGCGCCGGCGGCCGCTTCCGGGTACGCGGCGGTCATAATCGACTCCGTCGACTGCCAGTTAGCCGGCAGGCGCTTCTTCAGTTGCTGCCACAGCTCCTCGGTGACGAAGGGCATGAAGGGGTGGAGGAGGCGGAGGGACGTCTCCAGCACGTGGATGAGGACGGGGAGGGGAGACAGCGCTTCCGGGCTGCGTAGGCGGATTTTGGCCAGCTCGATGTACCAGTCGCAGTACTCGCCCCAGAGGAAATCGTGGACGGTGCGCTCGGCTTCACCAAGCTGGAACTCATCGAGCAATGCGGTCACGTTCGATATGGTGCGGCTCAGCTGAGACAAAATCCAGCGGTCTTCCAGCGGCAGGGAGTTCGACTTAATCTTGATGTCGGCGGGACTTTGGTCGAGGCTTCTAACTACGAACCGTCCGGCATTCCACAGCTTGTTGGCGAAGTTGCGCCCGGCTTCGAGTTTGGCCGTGGAGAGTTTGATGTCGTTGCCGGGGGAAGTGCCGGTGGTCAGGGCGAAGCGCAGGGCATCCGTGCCGTACCTGTCCATCAGCACGAGAGGGTCGAGCACGTTGCCGCGCACCTTGCTCATCTTCTCGCCCTTCTCGTCGCGGATGAGTCCATTGAGAAAGACGAAGCGGAAGGGGCTCTCCCCTGTATCCTCGATGCCCATCATAATCATCCGCGCCACCCAGAAGAAGAGAATGTCATAACCGGTTTCCATGACCGTTGTCGGGTAGAAGTAGCGCAGGTCGGCCGTATTATCGGGCCAGCCGAGGGTGGAGTGGGGCCAGAGGGCGGAACTGAACCAGGTATCGAGCACATCCGGGTCCTGCTCAATCTTCTTGGACCCACACTTGCCGCAGGCTTTCGGCACGTCGACCGAGACGCTAAGCTCGTTGCAGTCCCGGCAGTACCAGACCGGGATGCGGTGTCCCCACCAGAGCTGGCGGCTGATGCACCAGTCGCGGATGTTCTCCATCCAGTTGAGGTAGATTTTGGTGAAGTGCTCCGGGATAATCTGAATTCTACCGTCGTTTACGGCTTTAATGGCCGGTTTGGCGATTGTCTCCGTCTTGACGAACCACTGCTTGCTGGCGAGCGGCTCGACCATCGTCTGACAGCGACTACAGTGCCCGACCAAGTGAGCGTAAGGCTCGGTTTTGACCAGAAGGCCGTCTTTCTCCAAATCGGCGAGGATGGCTTTGCGGCAGGCGAAGCGGTCCATCCCCACGTAAGGACCGGCTTCCTTATTCATCGTGGCGTCCGGCTTGAGGATGTTGATGGAGGGTAGACCGTGCCGCTGGGCGACTTCGAAGTCGACCGGGTCGTGGGCCGGGGTGATTTTGACCGCGCCCGTGCCGAAAGCGGGGTCGACCGCCTCATCCGCGATGATGGGAATGATGCGCTTGAGAACTGGCAGGACGGCTTTCCGCCCGATGAGCTTCGTGAACCGTTCGTCTTTGGGGTTGACGGCGACGGCCGTATCGCCGAGGATAGTCTCGGGCCGCGTTGTTGCCACGGTGATGAACTCATTGGGGTTGTCGGCGAGCGGATAGCGGACGTGCCACAGATGCCCGCCGATGTCCTTGTGGTCGGTCTCCAGGTCGGAGAGGGCGGTGGCGCAGCGGGGACACCAGTTGATGATGCGCTCGCCGCGGTAGATGAGGCCCTTGTTGTATAGTCGAACGAAGGCGGTGCGCACCGCTTTGCTCGGACCTTCGTCCAGGGTGAAGCGCTCGCGGGTCCAGTCGCAGGAAACGCCGAGCCGCATATTTTGCTCCCGTATGGTCTGGCGGCACTGCTGCGCCCACTGCCACATCCTCTCGATGAACTTTTCCCGGCCGAGCTTCTGGCGGGTGGTGCCTTCTTTGGCCAGCTCGCGCTCAACGACCACCTGCGCGGCGATGCCGGCGTGGTCTTCCCCGGGCAGCCAGAGGGTCGGCTCGCCTTTCATGCGGTGCCAGCGGATGAAAATGTCCTCGATAGTATGGGTCAACGCATGCCCGAGGTGAAGTCCGCCGGTAACGTTGGGCGGCGGCATGATGATGGTGAAGGGTCTTCGACTGGGGTCTATTTTGGGCGTGAAGTAGCCTTTATCCAGCCAGAACTGGTACCAGTGCCGTTCCACCTTGCCAGGCTCATAAGCTTTGGGCATTTCCGATTCAGTTGTGGGTGTTTGGGTCATAAGACCTCTTTTCTAGTGGTTGAGCGTTAGAACATCAGCATCTTCTATCTCATCTCGACCGAGAATTGCGTGATTGGAGGACTCTTGAAGTATCCTCTGAGCAATTGACAATATTTGCTTTTCGGTCAAATTCGCCATTGGCTTCCTGTTTCGAATGTATTGGTTCAACTCTGTGACCTGCAGAATGGGCACCGTTGGACGAGTGATTCGTAGCCTTACCAGGTCATTTGTAAAAACACAAATAGGCATAATTGGTACACTCATATTACGCTGTTTGAGTATCCTACCAAGGTCGCTGACGTTTCTCCAAGCTTGTTTACTTACACTTGCTACCGGGTAGATTCGTTGACTTCCTTTTTTGCTCCAATAATCCCCATTGCACCGAATATCCCCAGTCCAGTTCTTAGTCTCGATGCAGAAAATCCCCTTGGGGCTGATAAGAATGTGGTCGATGTTACCCTTCCCCTCGGCTAGCTGGATATCGTTAACTAAATGATACGAATCGTCTAGATTGTGTAGGGTTTCTGTTACCGTTCTTTCTCCTCTTATCCCAGCTTCGGCATTGAGATACCGTCGCAAATATGGCACGCTTATGGCCATGGTAATAACTCCGAAGAGAATTAGCCACGAGTTCCCAAGAGTGAAACCGATAACTAATAATACCGTACCTGTACCCGCGGCAAAATAGGAGCGTTTTTTGTTTTTCGCCTTCAGACCTTCTAGATAGCTGTAACTCGATTCTTTCAGTATCTTCATTTCACAGCACGCCATTGGATGCGGGTTACCTCTCCTGTATCCTCTCGCCTCCCGGCTTTCTTGGCTCAAACGGACTTAACATAACTCCATCTGATTTAACATAACTCCAAAAACGAATCAAAGCTAATCACGCTCGATTCGTTTCCCTTCAAAGGCCTTTTTGTCGCGTCGTCCTCTTTTTATTTCCCTGCCTTCCGGCTAAAAGTTTTATCCTGTCCAGTATCTTCTCCGCCACCTCGCGCTTGGTCAGCAGGGGCAGATTTTCTATTTTACCACTGCGGTCAATGATGATTACTTTGTTCGTGTCCACCCCAAAACCGCTGTCTGTGCTGGTAATATCATTCGCCACGATGAGGTCGAGGTTCTTCTTCTCCAGTTTCTTCTTCGCGTTGGCAATAATGTCGTCGCTCTCCGCGGCAAAACCCACTCTAATGAAGTCCCCCTTGACCTCGCTCAGGATATCCGGCGTCCGCACCAGCTCGAGGGTGAGGGTGGGGCTGTCTTTCTTAATTTTGCTCTTGGCTGTGGTCTTTGGCTGATAATCAGCCACCGCCGCCGCCATAATTAGGGCATCGGCGCCAGCGACCGCCTTAGCCACCGCCGACTTCATCTCCCTTGCTGTCTGGACGTGGAGAACCTCCATACCTGTGGGGTCGGGTAGGGAAGTCGGAGCCGTAATGAGCGTAACTGTCGCCCCTCTGTCCCGCGCTGCCTCGGCGACGGCATACCCCATCTTCCCCGAGGAGCGGTTGCCGATATGCCGCACGGGGTCGATTGGCTCCTGCGTGCCCCCCGCCGTCACCACGATTTTGCGTCCCGCCAGGTCGCCGGCCTTGCCCAGCACCTGTCTAATTGTGCCCAGAATTGTCTCGATATCCGCCAGCCGGCCCCACCCAGTCTTCCCCGAAGCCAGTCGACCGTAACCGGGGTCGATGATGGCAAAGCCTCGTTTTTTCAGCTTTGCCAGATTCTCCTGTGTAACGGGGTTCTGGTACATATTAGCGTTCATCGCCGGGGCGAGGATGACGGGCGCTTTGGTCGCCAGCACCAGGCAGGTGAGCATATTATCGGCAAAACCCCAGGCCAGTTTAGCGATAGTGTTAGCTGTCGCCGGGGCAATGACCACCACATCCGCCGCCTCGGCCAGGGCAATGTGCTCCAGGCTGTGCTCCGAGGCAAGCTCGAACATATCGGTCACGACGGGGCGGTGAGTAATGTTGCGCAGAGTCAGCGGCGTGATGAACTTGGTCGCCGCTTCCGTCATCACGACTTCTACTTTGGCGCCTGCCTGCACCAGCTTGCTGGCGAGGTCGGCCGCCTTATACGCGGCGATACCGCCGGTGATGCCAAGCACTATTGTTTTGTTCGTTAGCATAATATCACCTTTTGAGAGTCACAAACCCCAGGCTCTAAATTCTGAACCCCCCAGCGTACTGTCATTGCGACCCTTCCACAGAAGGGGAAGCAATCCGTAGTTCCCCGTTTTGGACGGGTTGCTTCGTCGCTTAGTTTACACTGAGCGAAGCGAATGTGCTCCTCGCAATGACAACAAATGCGTTGCAGCTTCACTCCTTATTCATCAGATAAACTAGCCTCAACCCAATCAGCACCAAATCGAGGTTGACGGCATCGAAAATCTTGGTCTCCTTTGCGATAATCTTCGAGTAGCCGCCGGTCGCCACGACCGTCGCCTTTTCGCCCAGCTCGGCCTGGATGCGGGCGATGATGCCTTCCACCAGCCCGACGTAGCCGAAGACAAGGCCTGACTGCATCGCGGTGACGGTGTTCGTGCCGATGGCTTTTTTGGGCCGGGTAAGCTCGACGCGCGGCAGCATCGCCGTCCGCATAAACAGCGCCTCGGCGGCGATACCGATGCCCGGCGCAATCACTCCGCCCAGGTAGTCGCCCTCGCGCGAGATACTATCGAAAGTGGTGGCGGTGCCCATATCGACGATAATGGCCGGACCGCCGTAAAGCTGGTGCGCGGCCACGGCGTGGACAATGCGGTCGGCGCCCACTTCCCGCGGGTTATCCATCCTGATTTTCACGCCCGTCTTCACCCCGGCGCCGACGATGAGAGGTGTAACCTTCAGGTACTGCTCGCAAAACTCGGCGTAAGTGCCAATCAGCGGCGGCACGACACTGCACATCACGGCATCGGTAATATCGGTGGTCTTCAGGCCGTGGTGCGCCATCAGGTCGAGAAGGATAACGGCATACTCATCGGTCTTGCGGTGGACATCGCTGGCAATCTGCCAGGTCGCCCGCAGTTCTTCACCTTCGAAGACGCCGACATGTATGGACGTGTTGCCGATATCGATGGCGAGTAGCATCACTTCTCCTTCAAGTGCTTGATGGCGAGCGGCAGTTCAGGGAGGAGGTCGCTGGCAAGCATCCCGGCATCGCCGAGTCGCGCTCTGACCATTTCGCCGGCTTTGCCGTGCAGGTACACCCCGAGCGCCGCGGCATCGAAATAAGATAGCCCCTGTGCCAGGAGTCCAGCAATCGCCCCGGCGAGCACGTCACCCGTCCCCGCCGAAGCCAGCCCCGGGTTGGCGAAGGGACTGATTCTGGCTCGGCCGTCAGGCTCCGTGACCACGGTGTAAGCCCCCTTCAGCACGACCGTTTTCTGCCATTTCTGCGCCATCTTCAGGGCAACGCCCAGTCTATCTGATTGTACTGCTTCTATCGAGGTGTTTGCCAGTCGCCCCATTTCGCCGGGGTGTGGCGTAAGTATAGCATCAGGCAACAGTCTCCGCCACCAGTCGGAGACCTTAGCTAGAATATTCAGGGCGTCCGCATCCAGAACCAGTTTGGGCAGCTTCTTTTCCGAAAACAGGTCGGCGAGGAAGTCGCCCGTCAGGTGACTCTGTCCCAGTCCGCAGCCGGTGAGCAGCACATCGTAATTGGCCAGGTTTTGCCGCACGATTCTCGCCGATTGGGGTGAAATAATGCCCGCCTGCGACTCCGGAAGGGGAAGATAGGTGGCTTCAGCCAGCTTAGACGCCACGACCGGCTGGAGGCTGGCGGCCGTCGCCAGGGTGACCAGACCCGCCCCCACCCGTAGCGCGCCGCTGCAGGCCAGGTAGGCCGCCCCGATGTAGTTGACGGACCCCGCCACCACCAGCACCCTGCTGAAAGTCCCCTTGTTGGCATCGATGGGACGTTTGGGAAGTATGGTTTTTGCCCAGCCGTCAGTTAGAAGCTCAACGGTAACGCTATCGGCGAGTTGCGGTGGGATGCCGATACCCACCACGCTCAGCTTGCCCACCCGCTCTGCGCCGGGGAAGAGGAATAGTCCTAGCTTGGGGAAGCCGAGGGTGATAGTCTCGTCGGCATAGGGGGTATGTGGGTCGATAGTGCCGGTATCGGCGTCCAGCCCGGAAGGCAGGTCGAGGGCGATGACGCGGAGGGCGGGATTTCTGGCTTTAGCCTCAGCCACTTTGTCGAGCGCCTGTGGGTAGATGCCTTTGAGCGGTCGCACCTTGCCCGTGCCGAAGAGAGCATCGATTATGACGGTGGCGGAGGCAAGCAGTTCGTCAAACCGGACCAGGTCTCTGTTTTCCGTTCCATCGATGCAGGTAATGCCGCGCTGGGTGACCAGCTCGTAGTTTTTGTCAGAGGCTGGCCTTGAAGCGCAGAGGTAGACGCTGACGGCGGCGCCCCACTCGTGCAGGTAGCGGGCGGCCACCAGACCGTCCCCGCCGTTATTCCCCGGCCCGATGAGGCAGAGGAAGTGCTGGCGGTCAATGCCTGTCATTCTCTTCACCTCTTCGGCGAAGGCTTTGCCGGCGTTTTCCATCAGGATATCGGGCGGGATGCCCGTCCGGGCGCACTCCTCCTCAATCCGGCGCATCTGCTCGGCGGTGACGATTTTCATAGTACCCTTGAGTGTAGCAGTTGTTCTTAGCTACGGTCAAGAGGAGGATACCAGTTTTTCGAGTTTGTTGAGTTCGTAGAGTCATAGAGTTGCTTATCAAAACCACTTAACAGACTCAATCAACTCAACGAACTCGTGACGGAAGGGGGATTAAGGGGGTGAGTTCTCGAACTCAGAAATCCAGCACCTTGCCCGGGTTCATGATGTGATTGGGGTCGAAGGCGTGCTTGATGCGGCGCATCAGCTCAATCTTGGCCGGGTCGGCGGCCAGGTGCAGAAAGCCTTTCTTGACCACGCCCAGCCCGTGCTCGCCGGAGATTGTCCCGCCGAGGGCGATACCCGCTTTGTAGACGTCCGTGAGCACGTCTTTCGCCCAGTCGCTTTTCGCGGTCCGGTCCTGGGTGATGGGGTGAAGGTGGACGTTGCCATCGCCGGCATGGCCGTAGGCGATGATGGGGATTCCGTGCTTGGCGCTGATTTTCTGCACCTCATCGATGAAGTCGGCAATGCGGCTGCGCGGCACCACGACGTCGGCGATGTCCAGCATGCCCAGCTCCTGGGCTCCGGAATAGAACTTCTCCCGGGCGTCGAGCAGATTGCGTTTGGCCTCCTCGTTGCTCGGGATGTAGATATCCACAGCGTTGTGCTTCTGGCAGACCTCATCGATACGCCCCGAAATGCGGAAGAACTCGTCTTCGTCCTCAGCTTCGACGAATATCATCAGGAAAGCGGCGTAGTCGTGCAGGGGTAGCTCTTTGCCGGTGTGCTTCTCGATGGCGGTGATGATATCTTTCTGCATAAACTCGATGCCGATGGGCTGGATACCCGCCTTCAGGATGTCCGGGACACAGCTGATGGCTTCATGCAGGCTGTTGAACGGGATGAAGAGCAGCTCCGTCTTCTTCGGCGCGGCGGCCACTTTGAGCGTGATGCCGGTGACTACCGCCAGCGTGCCTTCCGACCCCACGATGAGCTGGGTCAGGTCGTAGGCGGTGGAGCACTTGACGTACTTCCCGCCCGATTGAATGACCTCACCGCTGGGCAGGACGGCCTCCAGCCCCAGGACCGATTGCCGTGTCACGCCGTATTTGACCGCCCGCATTCCTCCAGCGTTGGTGGCAACCGTCCCGCCGATGGTAGCCGTGGTCTCGCCGGGATAGACCGGGTAGTAAAGCCCGTGCTCGCCCAGCGCCTTGTAGAACTCGGCCAGAGTAACGCCGGGCTCCACAGTCGCGGTGAAGTCAGCCTCATCGATTTCCTGGATTTTCTTCATCTTCTCGAGGGAGAGAAGGATGCCGCCGTAGACCGGTATCGCTCCGCCGGAGAGGCCGGTGCCGCCACCACGTGGGGTGACCGGGATGAGTTTTTCGTTTGCCAGCTTGAGAATGCGAGAGACCGATGCCGTGTCCTCCGGCTTGACGACCACGTCGGGTGGGTGGGAGGGGGCATTAGGGGTCTCGTCGCGGGCGTAGTTTTCCAGCCCTTCGGTCAGGACGTTCTTCTCACCGACTATTTCCTTGAGTTGTGCGATTACTTCCGGGGTTACTTTTTCGTATTGCATTGCATTAACCTTTTCAGTTTATTTGCCATCGCTGTCCAGTGGGTGCCCCGCCAGTAGATACGGCGGCAGCGCGGGCACTCCATGTACTGGTTCTGCGTCTTGAAGACGTAGGGCGGGACGCGGTCTTTGACTTCTTCCCTGGTCCGCTCCTCCAGGGGCTGGTTGCATTCCAGGCAGATGCTGAAGGGTTTGAACTCGCAGTCGAGCTTAAGGGTTTCGACGACCTGCTGGAGTTGCTGCTCCGGCTCGTCGCTGGCGATGAGGATGGCTTTGACCCGGCCGCTGGTGATGAGACCCCGCTCCATTATCCGGGTGTCCCGGGTCAATATGACCCGCCCTTCCTTCAGCGCTCTGGCCACCATCACCGAGTCGTTTATGCCCTTGAAGAAAACAGTATCGTAGCCCATTACTCTCAGCCACCGGGCGAGCTTGCCGGCGTTAGTATCGACGATGAATTTCGGGTTCGCCTTCTCGATTGCCCTCACCTCTTGAGCGGCGAATGGCACGCGGGGCAGACGCGGGCGAACCAGTACAGCCGTTTGCCGCATTCCGGGCAGCGCCCGGCCTTGTCCTGTTGCTCCACGCAGGCCTCGATGCC
>Ga0315288_10013825_pt1 | contig 10091 bp, 8 predicted proteins | sample YL17G11_20_MG_FD_203454 | JGI IMG/M metagenome (GOLD analysis project Ga0315288, IMG submission 203454) | Sediment microbial communities from Yellowstone Lake, YNP, Wyoming, USA - YL17G11_20 | ecosystem: Environmental > Aquatic > Freshwater > Lake > Sediment | place: USA: Wyoming | collected... | reverse complement strand
CCGTATGAGGGCATCGTGTTCCGCCCAGCATTTGGGCGTCTTGTTCCGGGTGTTGGTGCTGACGGCGGCATTTTCGGCCGCGGGTGATCAGCCATCGGAGCTGGCTGGTCCCACGACGGGGCCAGGCGGGGCGAACGATGCGATGAGCCGGATGTGCGGGCCAAACTGCCTGCTGGCGATGCTGCGTCTGTACGGCCGCCCTGTGAATCCGGGCGACATCATGCGGTACTATCCTTTGCATCCAGACGGCATGTCTCTGATGGAGCTTCGCCAAGCGTCCGGCGAATTGGAGTTGGCTGGCGATGTGCGATTGTTTGAGGACAGGGTGCTGGCGGGGCGTTTGGCGATGCCCATCATCGCGCATTGCCGGGCAAAGGATTCCCCGCGCGCGGGCCACTATGTGGTCGTTACATCCGCCGGCGAGCGGTCGGTGACTTTTCTGGATGGAACGACGGGCGGTACACAGACCATGTCCAACGAGGCGTTTGCGGAATACTGGACGGGGTATGCCTTGGTGCCAAGACGGTCTCTGGCGGGTGTACCGATGTCCATCGTGTACGCGTCCGGCGCTCTGTTGTGTCTTGTGCTTCTTCTGGTTGCTCGGGCCGTGGTTCGGGTGCGGAGAATTCAAGGGCAGGCGGTCACGGGCGGCAGAGGCGCCGGGGCGGGATCGCCAGGCCGGCCTGCGTGCTCGAATAGTCTGACTGCGTGATGAAACCTATGGCACTGTATTGCCGGCAATCCCGCGGCCGTGGCAAGGCGGTTGATCCTTCTGGCTCAGCGGCGGCGCTGATCTGTGCGGGGCTTGTGGCCATGATGGCCGCGCGGGCAGTCGCCGGTGAGGCCATGAGCATGTCGCAGCCAGCAACGTCGGCCGCAGTTGATACAGAAGGTACGCTGATCTGGCGACGGTCTGAGTGCGACGGGCTGAACTGTCTGTACGTCCTGCTGCGGGTTCATGGCTATCGTGAGAGCTACGCGGCCTATCGCCGGCTGGCAGGCGACGCGCAGCAGTACCGGACACTCCAGTCCCTGGAGAAGCTGGCCAGGCGAAGCGGATACGAGTTTGCGTGCGTGTCGATGACTGCTAAGCAGCTTCGTTCCGCTCGGAGGCCGGTGCTCGTGCATGAAGAGCACCAGGGGGTGACCAGCGGGGACTTCTGTCTGTATCTCGGCGGCAGCCGCGACTCGGTTCAGCTCGTTTATGGGCCGTCGATGGTCTGGGTGGAGACGTCCCGGGAGCGTTTTGAGCGGAACTGGACTGGCTATGCGTTGGTTGCGCGCCCGCGGGCCGCCGTGTCAGACACGATTCGGCGGCTGGTCGCCGCGTTCTGCGTGGCATACGTCGGCTGCGGTTTTCTCGTTCGCGCGCGACCGCGACGCGACCGCTCGGGTGAGGCAAAGCAAGCGCTAACTACGGATGGGGTTTGACCATGAACGTCATTACGCCACATTCCCGCCACCGGGCGATTGCACCCTCTCTGTCGTTCGCCATGTGCGTGTTGATGCTGGCGCGAGCGTCAGCCGCGTCGGGCGCCACGGCGACAACGCTTCCGTCGGAGGTACGGGCCGCCTTGGAGAGCCATGCACGACAGCTTGATCCCATTACGGTCGGCTCAACGGACGTGCTGACGGGCGAGGCGCCGGGGCAACCCAGGAGGGAGCGCAGGACGGCCAGACATCTCACATGGCAGGAGGGAAACCTGTACTGCTACAGCAAGGACGGGCGAGGCGAAGGGGGAGTCAGCGAGTTCAGTTTTGACGGGAAGCTGTTCTATTCCGGCAGTGGTGACGGCGGGCTGGTGACGAAGACGAATCCCGAGTCGTCGGAGCCGTTTGTCTCCGCGGATTATTTTGAGATGGCGGGAGTGAGCGTTCCGACGACATCCCGGGACCTACTGGCCAGGCAGGCCAGTTCCATGGTTCTGCGCAGGATGTCCGAACCGGGCGGGGCGTTGCTGTCGGTGGATACGGTGACGGTCGAAGGTCATGAGCTGCTGCGCGTCCGCATGCACGTGCCGAACGAGGTGCGCGAAGCGGGCTTGAGGACGACCAAGGCGGATGTCGTGAGATCTGTTCGGACATGGTCGAATAAGGAAGAGGACATCAACGACGAATGGAAGAGGATCCTCAGCATCCGGGCCATGCCGCCAGTCCTTGTCGAATCCTTCTATCTCGATCCGCAACTGAATTACGCGGTGCGCAAGTTCGAGCGGCGGTATCAGGATGGGACTCTGCTGCGGGAATACGAGAACTCCGACTTTGAGCGATTGGCAGGGAGGGATTTGTGGATGCCTCGCAAGTGCCTCGAGCACAGGTACATCATTCTTGACCACAAACGCGGGGTGATCATATCGGAGAAGCCGGTGTATACCTGGACGTGCGAGGCGACATTGATTGTTCCAGGCCCGATCACGGGGGTGAGTTTTGCGCTGGAGTACACCAAGCCGGGCACGCTCGTAACCGATCGGAGCAATCCCAATGCGGAGAAGGCCTACATGATTCCGCGGCCGACGGACCTGGGGGACCGGCGTCCGTGGTATCGTCGGCCGCACGTGCTGTTTGTGATACTGAACGTGGTCGTGGCGGGATGGCTGGTGGTGTATTACCGTCGCCGACAACGCCTCGGGCAGAGGAAGTGAGGCAAAATGCCGTCGAATCGCGTCACCATGTTGGCCGCGCGCATGCTCGTCGCGCCGGTGTGCGCGTTGATGTGCATTGTTGCGAAGCCATCGTTAGCGGACGAGGCGCGCCGGCCGGTGGCCTTGCCGGCCCAGGAGGTGAAGGTTCAGTTGCAGCAGGCGATGGGTCGCATCCGTGCGTGGAGCCTCGAGTACGAGGTGTTGCGGGAGGACGGCGAGAATCGCAACGGGGTATACATCAGGAAAGCTGTCGCGGCCAAAGACCCAGACTGCTTCTTTCTTTGGGCCGCCAAGGGTTCGCGGGATTACGACTGGCGAGATGACCCGTTCCAGCAGCGGCTGACGGTGCGGGGCGCCAGAGCGGTCACCGAGTGGCCGTTCAACAGAGAGTTCAATGAGTTCGCGCACCCGGTGGGCGCGCAGCTTCCGGGTACGGCCGTGAACGACATCGTGTTGGTCAGCCTCGGGTGGTGGTCGTTGAGCAAGAGGCCTTCGCCCGCAACGTCCGACGGCGTGGAAACGGTGCTTTCGGCGGTCGCACGTTCTCCGAAGTACTCGGTGTTGCCCGATATGGCCGATGTCGAAGGCCGTTGGTGTTATGTATTGGAGTATCCCGGTCGCGACCGGATCTGGGTGGACCCGGAGCGTGGCTACGCGATGGCCAAGCGAGAACGATACAATGCTCAGAACGGAACGCTGATTCAGAGGTTCATTTCCAGCGGGCACAGTGAGGTGGAAAGGGGGATCTGGGCTCCCGCCAGAATCCGACGGGTGTGGTTTGACCCGCGTGGGGCCGACAGCACGGGGGCGACACAACCGGCGGCCAGGGAAGCAATGACTGTCCTGAAGAACGTCTCGGTCAACGATCGTGTCCCAGACACCCTCTTCGTTTTTGAGGCTCTGCCAGGGAGCTTGCGTTTTTCACCGCCTGGCCAGTCGGCCGATCAGGCAGTGCCCGGCGGCAGCGACCACCTGGACCGCCTTGCGGCATGGATTCATGAGCAAGTCGTGCTTCCGCAGCCAGCCGCCGGTGAGGGGCCAACGGTTGAGGCGGTCATCGAGTATGTGGTGATCAACGTGTGTGTGCTGGGCGGCATTATCGCGTACCTGCGCCGGCGTGCCCGGTACGCCATGCTCAGAGATAGCGTGCGTTCGGGAGTGTGATGGCTTCGAATATGGAAGAATCGTTTGCCCAGGTGCCGGAGAAGCCGGGAGATCAGGACTTGGCTTCCGACGGTTCTTCGGCGAAGCGAATGAGCGCAGCGGGTTGCCGGGTCTCGGCCCGCACGGGTCGCGCACGCCGCGTGGTCGCCTTGACGTTGCTCCTGGCCGTCCATGCTGCGTTGCTGGCGTGGCAGGGCTTGGGCGACAGCGCCACCTGGGACGAAGTCGGCCATTTCTCAGCCGGTCTGGAGCATTGGCGGCATGGGCGCTTTGAGTCCTACAAAGTGAATCCTCCCCTGGTCCGCATGGTTGCGCTCGCGCCGGTCGCTATTTTGCGGCCGGATCTGGATCCGACACGCTACATGTTCTGGCGCAGTCCAGGGGTCCGGCCGGAGTTCGGCGCGGGGACCCTGATCGCCAGGGACCTCGGACCCCAGTACTTCTGGTGGGTCACCGTTGCGCGCTGGATGTGTATCCCGTTCAGCCTGCTTGGCGCCCTGGTGTGCTATGGATGGAGCAGGGATCTGTTTGGCACAGCATCCGGATTCGTGGCGGCAGCGCTGTGGACGTTCTCGCCGTCGGTTCTGGCCTACGGGCACCTGATCACGCCCGATCTGGGGGCGGCGGGCGTGGGCGTGGGGTCGGCGTATCTGTTCCGTCGCTGGCTCCACAGGCCGACTCTCGGTCGAGCCGCGGCCGCGGGCATAGCGCTTGGTTTGACGGAACTCACGAAGAGCACCTGGATCATTCTGCTGGTTCTTTGGCCGGTCATCTGGGGGGGGTACCGGCTGCTGGACGGCGGCGCTGCTCTGCGGCGACGGCAATGGCTGCAACAGGCCGGGCACATTGGATTGCTGCTGGTGCTGGCGGTGTGGGTCCTGAATCTGGGGTATGGCTTTGATGGCTCCTTCAAACGGCTCGGCGATTATCAGTTCGTGTCGACCTCACTGGTCGGATCAGGTGCTGCCAAGACCACGGCGGAGGGCGTGAGGTTCGGCAACCGCTTCGCGGACTCCTTCCTGCGCCATGTGCCCCTTCCGCTGCCCGAGTGCTACGTGCTGGGAATGGACCTGCAGAAGCTGGATTTTGAACGCAAGCTGCCATCATATCTCCGCGGCGAGTGGCGAGAGGGCGGGTGGTGGTATTACTACCTGTATGCTCTATCCATCAAAGAGCCGATCGGGAGCATCGCATTGGCATTGTTGGCCCTGGTCGCGGCGATCCTGATGCGTCGCCAATACGCGGCGCCCTTGCGCGAGGAACTGCTCTTGTTGGCGTCGGCTGCGGGGATTCTCGGCTTCGTGAGCTCCCAGACCGGATTCAGCCATCACCTGCGTTACGTGCTGCCGAGTCTGCCGTTCATGTTCATTCTGGCCAGCCGAGTGGGGCGATCATGGGAGGTCCGGCATCGGACGGTGTCGGTGCTTACATGCCTTGCTCTGGGGGCATCGGTCGTCAGCAGCTTGCGGGTTGTGCCGCACAGTCTCTCGTACTACAACGCGTTTGCCGGCGGACCAGAGGGAGGCTACCGGCATCTGGCAAACAGCAATACCGACTGGGGCCAGGATTTGCTTTACCTGAAGCGGTGGTACGACCGCAACAAGAATGTCAGGCCGATCCATGTGGCGTACGACATGCTGCTGGTCAGGCCGGACATCCTCGGCATCGAATGCGGGCCGGTGCCGGTTGATCCCCGCTCGCAAGAGGCGATGTCGGTGGACACGGCCGAGCAGGGGCCTCGGCCCGGCTGGTTCATCGTGAGCGTGAACAAACTCAATGACCATGGCCATCGGTACGATTACTTCCGCGACCTGACCCCGGTCGGTCGGATTGGGTACACGATGCGGGTTTATCATGTGACACTTGAGGAGGCCAATCGCATGCGGAACCGGTTTGGCCTTCCAGAAAGGTACTAGTGCCTCTAGTGAAAGGTGCGATGCGCTCGTGTTATCGTCTAGATTCAGGTCCTGGGCAGGCAGGAATCCCCGCCGCGCATCCGCTTGGTTATCTGGGGCGCGAAGGAGAGCCAACACTGTCCGCGGACGCCGCACTATCGGGAGCGACATCCGCGATTCCCGGAGCACACAATGGCAGGCCTATTCTCCCAATCGCACTCCGGTGATCAGTCGCCGGTCATGTGGAGCACCGCGAGCGGCCAACCTCTGCTGACGGTCATCATCCCCGTCTACAATGAGGTGAAAACGCTGAACGCGGTGCTTCATCGCGTGGTTGCGATCCCAATTGACAAACAGATTGTTGTCATTGACGACGGCTCTACGGACGGTAGCGGAGACATCCTGAGCAAATGGTCATCACGCGGCAATATACTGGTCCTCAGTGACAGCACAAATCGTGGCAAAGGCTACGCCGTCCGCACAGGTCTGCAACGGGCTCTGGGGGCGTACACGATCGTACAGGACGCGGACCTGGAATACGATCCTCAGGACATTGTGAAACTAATGGATGTCCTGCAGTCACGATCAGCAGACGTGGTATTGGGATCGCGCTATCTCGGATCGCCAAATGCGCAAGTAGGTCGCTTGTACCGACTGGGCGTTGGCCTCCTCAACGCCCTGGTGAAGCTCCTGTATCATGTGACCCTGACCGATGAAGCGACGTGCTACAAGGCAGCACCGACGTCAACGTTTCGCCGAATGGACCTTCAGTGCGAGCGGTTTGAGATCTGTTCGGAGTTCATTGCGAAGGCCTGCCGGATGCGCCTGCGGATCCAGGAGGTGGCGATCTCCTATTATCCGCGCACTGCGAAGGAAGGGAAGAAACTGCGATTGCGGGACGGCTGGGCCGCCGCGCGGGCGCTCTGGAAATGGCGAAGATGGAGCGAGGAGCAGACGCGGGCAGCGCCGGCGCCAAGCGAGAACGCGCCATAGCGGTGTCGTCTTGCGAAGCAGGCGAATCCGATGCGTGGCGCGCGGAGTCGGCGGGCTACCGGCGATTGTTGGCCGGACGAAAGCCATGAAGACTGCCGTAGAGAGAAGCTGGTCGGGAGGCCGCATTGAATCTGAGAAGCAACTTGAAGAGCAAATCGGTGGTGCGTGCGATTGCGGTGTTCATGACCTCGTGGGCGGTCGTGGTGCTGGCCGTAGCCTATGGGCAGAAGTTCATTCCCCTTCTGTCGGAGCACCCTTCCGCACGGAAGGGCGGGATCATCGACGGCATGGCGGCATGGGACGGCGAGTGGTTCGTTCGCATCGCCACAGAGGGCTATGACTACAGTCCGACACAGACGTCCAGCATCGTGTTCTTCCCGGCATGCCCGCTGCTCGCGAGAGGTGTGATGAGCCTGACCGGCTTGCCGGCCAACGTGTCGCTCGTGCTCATCAGCAACAGCTTCCTGCTGGCGGCGTTTGTCATACTCGATCGATATATGCGGGATCGGCGGGAGGTGTCCGGCGGCGAGAGCGCCATCGCCTATACGCTTTGGGCGATGGCGCTGTTCCCGACCACATTCTACTTCCGAATGGCCTACACGGAGTCGCTGCTGGTGTTTCTGATGATCCTCGCCATGTACGGGATGCGCCGCAATTGGCCACTTGGCGTGATCGCACTGATGATCGGCGCGGCGACGGCAACTCGGTCCGTCGGCGTAGCCCTGCTTGCGCCGTTCATGGTGCACATGTGGAACAGGAGTCGCCCCGAAGTCGCAGGTTTGGCGGACCCGCCCGCCATGGCTGAGGGTCCGTCTGAAACGCAGCGACATCTGCCGGGCGGCGTGATACCGGACTGGCGGAAGCGAGTTCATCGCTTTGCGGTGCGCAGCATCCTGTTGACACCCCTCGCGTGCTGGGGGCTCGTGATGTTCGTGGGCTATCAGGCATGGGCGTTTGGGGATCCTCTGGTCTTTGCCAAAGGGCAGGCGGCCTGGCACGACCGGTCGGTGCCCGAGAGCAGGTGGGAGCGCGCTCTGGACCTCATCACCTTGGAGCCGATCCGGGCTGTCTATACTCCCGGAAGTCCGTGCTATTGGGGCAATCGCGCACCTCGCAACGACGCAGTGCTGAACATGAACTTTGCCAATCCGATCTTCTTCATCGGGACACTTGTCCTGGTCGTCGTCGGAAGAAGGAAGCGGTGGCTGGACGGACCCGAAGTGGCGTTGAGCGTGCTGTTGCTGGCCATCCCCTATGTCTTGCAGTCAAACCGTATGGGCATGACGAGCCAGGCTCGCTACGCGTCGGTCGTCTTTCCCGCGTACATTGTGATGGGGCATCTGCTGTCGGGTCTGCCCAAGCTGATATCGGCGCAACTGCTGTTCTGCAGCGGGTTGTTGATGGGTGCGTACGCGGCTCTCTTCAGTGTGTGGTATTTTTTCTTCTGATGGTCTATGCGCGGGAGAGATGGAGGAGGGTGCCGTCGTCGAGCCTGACGGCCAGGAGCAGCGGCTGGTCGCTGACGACGACATGGGAGCCGGCAGCGAGGCGGCGAACGGCGCCGCGTTGGCCGGAAAGAGGACCCTCGTAGTCCAGGTACAGCGGGCGATGATCGGGCAAGGGTGTGAGCGGGTCGCCGGTGCTGAGCGGCCAGCGGGGAGCGCGCCAGGCCGCCAGCATGGACCCGGCGGCGGTCTCAAACAACAGATCGACATGAGGGTCGCGGATGCCTTCGTGCGCGAGGATGGCGTACCGCAGTTTGCTCATGTCTCATCCAGGTCATGCGATCATGGTGGTGGGGGGGATGTAGGAGCTGGGGACTTTGCCAGCGGGGTGCGTGCTGCTCATAAGGTCGGGCGGGCGGGCGTCGGGGCCGAGGCCCCAGTCGTTGGCGTAGTCGTGGGCAAGGCGGGCCAAAGTGTCCATGGTGAGGGGGGGCGTAGCGAGGGCGCCGGCGGCTTCTGTTATTTCTTGCTCGGACTGGAAGGTGGCGGTGATGCTGGCGAGGGCTCCGTGCATGAGGAGCCACTTGCAGGCGAACTGGCGGATGGTCAAGCCATGAGCGTCGGCGTATTGGCGGAGAATCGCGAGTTTCTGGAGGGCGATGGGCGGCGTGGGTTGAGGGAGGCCGGCGGGGTCGTAGTCGGTGGCGAGGACGGTGCAGCCACAGGCGTTGGCGAGATCGCAAAACTCACGGCCGGGGTCTTGCTGAAAGAGGCTGAAGGGGGTCTGGACGGCGTCGGCGTGTCGATCCGTGATCGCGGAGATGCCTTCGTCGCGCCAGCCGATGGATGGGCCGAGGGACAGGCCGTAGGCGCGGATCTTGCCTTGGTCGCGGAGGGTGTTCAGGTCAGCAAAAAGATCGTCGCGGAACTGCGGGAGCTGGATGTGGCGGGCGAAATAGAGGTCGATGTGGTCGGTGGCGAGGGCTTTGAGAGACTGCTCGAGAGCAAGGCGGGGATTGGGGGAGGGGGCGTCGCAGGGAAAATGTGTGGCGATCTGGATCTGGCCGCGGGGGAGAGTTCTGAGGTAAGCGACGAGGGATTCGGAGGGGCCGTCGGCGAGGTCGAAGAAGGTGATGCCGTGGTGGCGGGCACAGGCCATAAGTCGGAGGGTCTGGTCATCGCAGGGAGCGGTGCAGCGGAAGGCGAGAGGGGAGAGTTCGAGGTTAGTATTGCCGAGTTGGCGTGGGCGCATGTCGGGCCTCTGGGCAGAGGATAGCTCGGGCGAAGGCGAAAGTCAGGGCGCCGGCGGGCGGTTCAGCCAGGGCAATTGCGTTTGATGGAATCTCATGCCAGCAGGACCTTTAGGAGGTAGTCCTTATCCCATCCACAATGTTGCCGCTTGATTGCGATGCCCGTCTTCTGCGTCTTCTCCTTCTTCAGCACATTCAGGCCCATCCGACACAGCCGGCTGAAATTCTCGGCCCCGTGGCCCTTGCGAATCCGCCGCTGATCTTCCCGAAAACTCACGTCCAACTGCCCGTGCAGATGGTTCTCCACACTCCAGTGCCCGCGAAGGTACTCGGCCAGTCGCCTGGCCTTGGTCCGCCGATCCAGCGAACGGATGTCATCGTGTCGCTCGACGCTGCACCGCTCGATGCCGTGGGGCAGGTCCAGGAAGGTCCGCAGCCAGGCGAGCCTGGCCTTGCCATAGGCCGCCACTCCCGCCCAGCCGTCGGCCCGGGCCATCAGCGCGAAGAGGGCGATGGTGAGGAGATCGATCAGTTTGTGGCGGCGGTTGGGGCTTCTGGGGTCGGGCATTGTTCTATTGAAGGCGCGGGGAATCTTCGCGGTCGCTTGGGCGTCCATGCCAAAGCTCCTTTCCAAAGTCAGGCTTTGAGCGTGTCCAACGCGAAGCTTCGCAACCGATGGGGTGAACTATTCCTGCGCGTCGG
>Ga0315288_10013824_pt1 | contig 10091 bp, 11 predicted proteins | sample YL17G11_20_MG_FD_203454 | JGI IMG/M metagenome (GOLD analysis project Ga0315288, IMG submission 203454) | Sediment microbial communities from Yellowstone Lake, YNP, Wyoming, USA - YL17G11_20 | ecosystem: Environmental > Aquatic > Freshwater > Lake > Sediment | place: USA: Wyoming | collected... | reverse complement strand
GCCCGGACCTCTGGCGTATGAGGTCTCGCTCAAGCTGGCGCAGACGTGCCTGATGCTCAACCAGGATTCACAGGCAATATCCGTCTGTTCCCAGCTCCTCGATTCAGCCGCGCCCGAGCAAATCAGAACCGAAGCCGCCCAAACGCTCGCCACGGCGTACAGCCGGCAGAAAAACTACGACAAAGCGGCTTTGGCCCTTTTGGACCGCCCAAAATGAAGACGAATAACGACTCCAAGAAGCAAAACTGCGGCCTCAGGTCCGAATTCCCCCGCACCAATCTCCTGCCGTGCTCCGGGGAAAGCCCACGCGGTTACCCAGTCCCGTTTGCCAGATGCAGTCTCATCGGCGTCAGGAAGATTGGTGCGGGGTTATCTCTCCGCGCCTTCTGCCTGACTTGCCTGCTGCTTTGCATCCACGGATCCCCGGCCATAGCTAAGCTCTCACCAGGTCAGCCCGACCCGAACAATCCTTCACCATCCGCCCTGGCCGAAGCTCCAACCGATACGACCGCAGACTCTAACTCGCAAATCGCTGAGGAACCGCCCGCCCGCAACTGGCTAATCGCAAAAAGCCCGACTACCGACATTGGACGCAAACTCTGGCAGACCAGAATAACTGTGCCCAACAGCAAGAACGATGCCAACAGTGACGATGACCTCCGGCGAATAATCGAGCTGGTCCGCTCCGTTGAGTTCAAGCCACGCAACAACCCCCCCAAATCTCTCATCACCCTCGAATCGCCCGCGCAGCCGGAGCCAAACGAAACCGCTGGCGAACCGTCGCCCGCCAAAAACGCCGAAACGCAGCAGATCAAGCCGAAACCTCGACCCGGAATGTTGTCCGAAGAGACCCTGCAAATCCTCGCTGAGCAGTTGCAGAATCCCGAACAGATCAAAAACCCGTTTGAGCTCGCAGAAGTCCTCTTTCACGGCGGTCGTTTCAAGGAAGCCGCAATATGTTACCAGCAGGTCCTCCTTCGAGCCGACCCAAACCAGCCCGCCGCGGCGGGCTGGCCCGACCCGAACCGCCAAATCGACTGGACCCTCTTTCAGATAGGCAACTGCCTGCGAAACGACGACCCTCTCAAAGCAATGGAAGTCTATTCGCGCCTGTGCAACGACCACGCAGGCTCAATGTGGGCCGACCTCGCAAAGGCCCGCAGCATGCTGCTGAGCTGGTACCGCCAGGATGAGCCAAGAAAGCTCATTGAACAGAATCGACGGCAGACAACCAACTACCCGAACGAAAATGATTACATCTTAACGACAGAATCCCAACCCAAAACGGAGCAAGCAAAAGGTGGATAGCGCCCGTGCAGACGAAAACCAGGTCACGCAAACTAGCCCGCCGTCACTTGGGCGGGCCGGTCTCATCGCAAACGTGCTGATAGCGGACGACGACCCGCAGGCCGCCGGACTCTTGCTCAGGATACTGGCCCAAAAAGGCATTCGCGGAATAACCGCCGACAGCGCCGAGGCCGCAATAGACTCTCTCGACAGAGCCGATTACGACCTTGTCTTCATCGGCGACGGAATATGCCGGCGCGTGGCACGGGCGTCCCGCCCGTGTTCGGACTTTATTCCGCAAAACGCCTTTGACCTGCTCCACAGAATCAAACAGAACTCGCCTGAAATGCCTGTCATTATGATAGCCGACCCCTGCGGACAGGATGCGTGGCACGGCCATCCTGGCCGTGGTCTCACGGGCTTCAAGCCCGTGCCACTGCAACAGATTGCCGCCGCGGCCGTCAAAGCCGTAAGAGCCGGCTGTTGCGACTTCCTCGTCAAACCCCTCGACCTTCAAAAACTCCGGGGCATCCTGGACACCTTACTGCCAAACCACACTGTCCAGGCCTGCGAGTCCGCGGAGCACGGCATCCACAGCCTCTACCAGATCGTCGGAAAGAGCAAAAAGCTCCTCCAGACCGTCACCCTCGCAAAGAAAATAGCGCCCACCTCCGTCCCCGTCTTAATCAGCGGTGAAAGTGGAACAGGCAAGGAATTGATCTCGTATCTCATCCATCACAACAGCAAACGCGCACAGGCCCCTTACATCAAGGTCAATTGCGCCGCGCTCAGTGACACGCTTCTCGAAAGCGAGCTCTTCGGCCACGAAAAAGGCGCATTCACCGGGGCCTATAACCAGCGCAAAGGACGATTCGAAATGGCCCACGGAGGAACCCTCCTCCTCGACGAAATCACCGAAACTCCGATGAGATTCCAGGCCAAGCTCCTCAGAGTCCTCGAACAGCAGAATCTCGAACGCGTCGGCGGAAACGACAACATCAAAATCAACGTGCGAATAATTAGCACCACCAACAAAGACCTCCTCCACGAAGTCGAGCAGGGCCGCTTCCGCTGCGACCTCTACTATCGCCTAAGTACGGTAAGATTGATCATCTGTCCTCTGAGCCGGAGAACCGAGGACCTCCCGGACCTCGTATGGCATTTCGTAAATCTGTACGCCCGTGAAGCCCAGCGCCGCATAACCGCCCTCGACCCGGCTATGATGGATATCTTCGCCAAATACCACTGGCCCGGCAACGTCCGCCAGCTCAGAAACGTCGTCCTGACCTCGCTGCTTTTAGGCGTCGGCGAGACCCTCTCCCTCGCCGATGTCTCCTGGCTCTTCGATGAGCTCCAGCCCCGGCAGCAGGAAAACACACAGTGGCACGGGCTTCCAGCCCGTGAGGCCACGGCCATGCCTGTCCCGATCCAAGCATGCCCTGAGCCGAGTCGAGGGGTCGAGGGAATGGTCGTGCCGCAAGCCGCGTCACTCGGCGGAATACCGCTCGTGGAAATAGAGAAGCAGGCCATTCTCGACACATTACGACAAACAGAAGGCAACAGAACCGAAGCCGCAAGGGTCCTTGGAATAAGCGACCGGACCCTGCGGGACAAAATACGCCGATACCGGCAGGCAGAATCGCTCCAGCCCGTCGGATAATCGCCGGCTTGTATTTGAGGTAGAAAAATGGCGGATGAAAAAACCAAAAAGAAACAGGAAGACTCAAAAGAGCCAAAAGCCTCCAAGACAGGCATTCTGCCCTGGATTATCCTCGCCGCTGTAGTGCTCCTCTGCGCCGGTGGCGGTTTCCTGCTCGGTCGGTTAGTCACCGGCTCCTCTATCACCGGGGCGGCCCAGGCCTCTGAAGAAGACCAAACCGCCCAGCCCGCGCCACAGGCCGACAACGAAGCCTCAAAGACCGGGAAAACCTGGTTCCACGACCTCGAGCCCGTGGTCGCAAATCTCGACGAGCCGGGCGCTACCCGCTACGCCAGAGCGACCTTGACCCTCGAGATGAGCCCTGATGTCTCGCAAAAAGATGCCGCCAAAATCTTCGAAGAAAAAACGCCCCTCCTGACAAATTGGCTCACCATTCATCTCTCCAGCCTGAGCATCGAAGATATCCGGGGAGACAAAAACCTCAAACGAATTCAATTGCAGGTGCTGGACGCCTTCAACGAAGAGCTCTTCCCCAATCAAAAGCCCAAAATTAAGCAGGTCCTCTTTAAGGAGTTCGCCGTGCAATGACCAGCGTAGTTGCCGCCCAATTCAGTGCAGAGAAGATGCGACGGTTGCTCGCCGCCATACGCGCCGAGCCGGGCGAAGATGCCGCAAAAAACGCCGAGCTCTCCCCGTACGACTGGCGCCGGCCTCATTACTTCAGCCGAAGCCAGCTCAACGAGCTTAAACACTTCACAGAAAATGTGTCCGCGGCGGCGGCTGCGAAATTCACCCGCCTCTACCGCAGCAATTACGACGTCGCAACTGAGTCGATCTCAGAGCACTTTGCCGGTGAATTTCTCCGCCATAGCTCAAATGGCGAGCAGCCCGACCATTACCTGCTCTTTGGCCCCAGGCCCCGCGGTGGGGCCGGCCCGGCCCCGTCACACCAGGCAAAAGCCAACGCCTCCGCAGAACTCCAGCCCTGGGGCTGCGTTGGAATACCGCATCAAACCGCGCTGGCCTGGGCGACTCAATCCCTCGGCGAGGCCAAACCTGATGAAGCTTCCGCCAGGAGTCTGTCGCAGTTGGAGAAATCACTCTTGCTCGACATCGCATCCCTGCTCATCGAGGCCCTCCGTGAATCTTATGACGGCTACGATTTTCACGCAATCGGCGACATCGTGACCGGCCAGTTCCCCCTCGACCTCGAAAGCATAAAGGAGCTCTGCAAAATCACCTTCAACGCCAAACAAGCCGCCTCACAGGCCGCCGCCAAAACTTATCTGCTCATACCTAGCGATAAGCTGCTGCCTGTCGCCAAGACTATTACGAAAGCCACGCAGCAGCTCTCAGCCGAAGATGTCTCAAAAGCAATCATCGGCCACTTACACCGGATGCGCGTCCCCTTGACGACCCAGCTCGGCTCTGGAACACTCACTTTTGCCGAGCTGATGAATCTCAGTGTCAACGACATACTGATGCTCGACGCGCCGGTCAGCGAACCCGTCAAATTGATCGTCCAAGGGCTCGAACTCTTTAAGGGTCGGCTCGCAAAATCAGCTGGCAAGTATGCCGTCGTAATCGCAGAACCCGCCGCCGCGTTGGCAGGGGCCACCGCCGGGGTGGCAGGGGCCACTTTAGCCAATGCAAGGTGAAACAAATGCCAAAGTACGTGAACTCGATAACTAAGAGGAAATAGAAACATGGCACAAGCAGCTCAAGCCGTAGAAGAAAAGGTCGAAGCAGAACAGGAACAAAACAGCGGCCCCGCCGTGGCAAGGCCACAAACCGCACAGCACGACCCCAAAAAGCAGGTGCAGGCCGTCGAGTTCTCGGAAGTTGCCGAGAACGAGGTCCCCGGCGCCGGCGCCAATATCGATGTCTTGCTGGACATGAGCGTGCCCGTTACGGCCGTCATTGATAAAACAGAGATATCCGTCCGCCGGCTCTTGCAGCTTGGACCCGGCTCGGTGCTCAGGCTCGATAAGCCCGTCGGCGCGCCCGTGGACCTGTATCTCAAAGACGTTAAGCTGGCCACCGCTACCGTAGTGGTGATAGACGACAGATTCGCTGTCAGAATAGAAGAGATTCTCGGGCCCGGCCCGAGAGGGCCGGCAACTGCCGCCGACGCGCCAGATGCCTAAGACAACCTAAGGAAAATTCCGCTCCGGAGAAATAGTGACAATGGCGGTTTCTAACAAATCGAGAATGGCGCAGATGGGGTCGTTCGAGCCCCCCTTTGCCTCGCAAAGCAATGTCATCCTGACCGTCGGCCTCGTCACCATCCTCGTCACCCTCCTGGTGCCTCTGCCGACCATGTTGCTCGACGCACTCCTGGCCGCCAGCATCTCCCTGTCTATTGCCGTCCTGATAGTAACCCTCTCCTCAAAAGAAGCCCTCGAATTATCCACATTCCCCTCGCTGCTGCTCTTCGTAACGCTCTTTCGACTCTCTCTTAACGTCGCATCCACCAGGCTCATACTCCTCCAGGGAAACGCCGGCAAAGTCATCCAGACTTTCGGTGATTTCGTCGCGGGCGGCAGCTTCGTCGTCGGGCTCGTTATCTTCCTCATACTTGTCGTCATACAATTCATTGTTATCACAAAAGGCGCCGAGAGAATCAGCGAAGTTGCCGCGCGATTCACACTCGACGCGATGCCCGGAAAGCAAATGGCCATCGACGCCGACCTCAACGCCGGAATGATCACCGAAGTCCAGGCAAACGAAAGAAGGGCAAAAATCGTCAAGGAAAGCGAATTCTACGGCGCTATGGATGGCGCCAGCAAATTCATCCGGGGCGACGCAAAGGCCGGACTCATCATCACCGCAATCAACATCATCGGCGGCATCGCCATGGGATATTCACGCGGCCTGCCAATTGCCGCCGCCGTAAGGACATATTGCATCCTCTCCATCGGCGACGGACTCGTCAGCCAGATACCTTCGATGATTATCTCCATAAGCTCCGGATTCCTCGTTACAAAAATCTCCTCCAAGCACAGCGTCGGCCAGGACCTCAGCAGGCAATTCCTCAGGGCCAGCGAGCCGCTCACCGTAGCATCCTTCATAATCGCCGCAATGGCTCTTGTGCCCGGCCTGCCACCGGTGCCCTTCCTGCTTCTGGCCGCAGGCACCGCTCTGACAGGACGAATGGCTGCCAAATCAGAAGAACCCCACCCACAGAAAACCCAGGCCCCTCAGCAGCCAACCTCCGATAAACAACCCGTCGAAGACCTCCTCGACCTCGACCGAATCTCCGTGCAGGTCGGCGTCAGGCTGATTGCCCTCGTTGACCCGCGAAAGCAAAGCACAATCTTCGACCGCATCGGAGCGCTGCGAAGGAAATTCGCCCAGGAGTTCGGCCTCATTATGCCCCTGGTCCGCATCAGAGACAATATCAACCTCGAACCGGCAACCTACCAAATCCGAATATTCGACCACGTCGTTGCCAAGGGACGACTTGAGCCTAATATGTTCCTCGCTATGGACGCCGGCAGTGTCCGCGAAAAAGTCGGCGGAATTAAGACCGCCGAGCCGGTGTACGGGCTGCCCGCTCTCTGGATCGCCCCAAACGACAAGGAAAAGGCCGAGCTAAATGGATACACCGTCATCGACCCCGAATCCGTCTTCATCACCCACCTCTCCGAAACGCTCAAAAAGCACGCCGACGAGCTGCTGACGCGGGAAGACGTCCAACTCCTCGTTGACCGCCTCCGAAAGACCCAGCCCTCGCTCGTCGGAGAAGTAGTCGGCGAGCTTGTCCCCGTCGGATTGCTCCAGCGGGTCCTCAGAAATCTCCTCAACGACAAAATACCCATTCGTGAGCTTACCACCATACTCGAATCGCTCGCAGAGAACGCCGCAAAAACCAAGAACACAAACGTCCTTACCGAGCTGGTCAGAAAATCCCTCGCCAGAACCATCACGGAGCAATACAAGAACCAAGCCGGCAGAATCTCCGCCATAACGCTCGAACCGGTCCTCGAACATCGAATGAGCGCCGCCCTCCAGCAGGATGCCGAACAGCTTAACCTCGCCCTGCCGACGGACCTGGCAATGGATATAAGCCGACAAATCGCACGCGCCTGGAAAACGGCTATGGACAAAGGTATCGAGAAAATCGTCTTGCTCTGCGACTCAAGATTGCGCAGCTCGTTGGCCGCTATGCTCGCCCGAACGGTCCCCCCGCTGCCCGTCGTCGCTTATGACGAAATCGTCCTCGGAACCGAAATAGACCCAGTGCAGGTTATAGCCCTTCCACAGGCCGCCCGGACCGAGCCGGCAGATGCAGAGCTTGTCAGTGCATTTTAGTCAGGAATCTTATGAAGAATAGAACCGCTGCAGCAGAAAGGAACAAACGCTTATGCCGTTGAACATCCGGTCAACCGCCGTCAGTATCGCCGTTATATGCCTCTTCGCAGTCAGTTTCATAGCCTGGCTCAGCGGCCTTTCGCCATTCACCTGCTGCAAAAGAGCGATAACCGCAGCGCTCCTAACCTATATCGCAGCCGCCCTCGCGCTGAAGGCCATAAACGCCATCCTCATCAGTGCGATGGTGGAAAATCAAATGCGCCAACAGAAGGAACAAAACAGTGGCGACGAAAACTCTCACTAAAAATATCCCCGAATGTCCGCTCGTCGAGGAAAGCCAGAAGCGGCTTAGAACCGCCGCCCGGCGGGCGTACGCTGGCCAGAAGCAGCAGATCATCGACAATGACCGGATCGCCGAGTTGTTGCCTCTCGTCCATAATATCGTTCAGCGCGTCGTGACATACCTCAAGCCCCCCCTGTCCTACGAAGACCTCGTCTCGGCAGGCACGCTCGGACTCGTCAAGGCCGCAAGAGACTATGACCCCTCCTTCCAGGCCGAATTCAAAACCTACGCCTACATCAGAATCAGAGGCGCCATCCTCGACGAGCTCAGAAACTGGTCCTTCGTCCCTGCAAACGTTGACAAACAAATCCGCGAAACACTCCAGGCAAGCCTCGAAATCATCGACCGCACCGGATTGACGCCAACGGATACTGAGCTGGCCGAAAAACTCGATATCACCATGGATCAGCTCTACGACATATTCGAAAGCGCCCGTGCAAAACACTTTGTCTCTATCGACAGTTCGCCCGAAGATGCACCGCCGCTCGGCGAATTCCTCGCCGCAGAAAATAAGAGCACGCCGCACGACCACGTGGAAAAAAATGAGCTTATTGAGCAGTTGACCGAGGCCGTCAGCCATTTGGACCCCAGGCAGCGCCAGATAATCATACTCTACTATCAGCAGCAATTGACAATGAAGCAGATAGCCGAGGTCTTTGATATTACCGAACCGCGTGTCAGCCAGCTGCACGCAAGTGCTTTGTTCAGGTTGTCCTTGAAATTGAGGCAATGGAAAGATGGCAAATAGCGATTACAACATAATCAAGCCGGTGGAAAACCTGCAGACTGTCGGAAGTCTGACCCCGGCGAACAAGCAAAATGAAAAAAAACGGCGCCAAAATACTCAGCAGCAAGAGCAACAGCAGCCAGGCGAATCAGGCGAAGCCGACCGCGACAACAAAGCCGCCAAAGGCCAGCCGGACCGCCCTTCCATCGATTATTGCGCTTGACTTGATAGAACCCTTTGGCGCGGCAAGAGCAGATGAACCATGACAAAAACCGAAACAAACATCTTAAAAAGCAGCGACGTTAAAATCGAGGGACGATTCCATCTCAATGTTGACCCCGGCCCTCATCCCGCGCCGCCGCAGCGAAAGAATCGCGACCTCCCGCCGCAGGTCCGCATCGTTGAAAAGCACCCCGAATTTGCCGTCCTGGAGCTGACCTGTTCCTGCGGGAACAAATCGTATATCAGGTGCGAGTATGACAATGCTCGGCCTGAGGACCCCAAATCTCAACGGAACTAACGAGGAAGAACGCTATGCGAACCAACAAAACAAAACTACGGTATCTGATTCTCACGGCCTTGGCAATCCTCTGCGCAGGCTGCACAATCGAAAAGCCGGTCGAGCTTGTTGCCAGGCCCGGCTCCCCCGGAGGGTTGGTCGGTAATGCAAATACGCCCAGAAGGTTCGAAGACCCCGCCGAACGAGCGCCGACTCCCATCGAGTCCGCGATGGAGCTGTCGGCAAAATACGCAAAGCTCTCCGACGAAATGGCCGTGCTCAAACAGAAAAACCAGCAGCTCCTCGCCGAGAACCAGGACCTCAAGGACCGCCTCGCCCCCTGCCAGGCACAGCTTGTGCAGGCCCAAAAGGAGCTCGCCGAAGCCAACGACCTCCTTATCGAGATGCGCGTCGAGCTGAACAACTGGCAGGCCAACGTCCTCGGATTCCGAGACGAAATGCGGGACGCCGACAAAGCACAGCTCGAAGCATTGCTCAAGATACTCCAGGTCCTCGGCGGTGAAACAAAGACCCAATCCGTCTCGGACCTCAAAAAGGACTCCGCCAATACCACGCCCCAGGAACCCAACCGCACTCAACAGGAGTCCCCCCAGGCAGGGACTACTACAGGTGAGCTCAATGGATAGCCCAAGAACAATACTACCGTCTGAAACCACAAAACGCGCAGTCTTGCGCGCCGCGATGCTCCTGGCGCTTGCTTGCCTGCCCGGCTGCAATGTCATCTACAAAACCTCATTGCACCAGCCGGATTATTATTACCTCAATCCGCACAAGAACTTGCCCGCTGTCGGCAAGGTCGTCATCCTCGATATGCACAACGACTCGATCTACCCGCAAATCTCCGCCGATATGACAGAAGCCCTCTTCCAGGCATTGCAGAAGGAGCAGCTCTTCAGCATCACCGTCGTCCGCCGGACCGATCCATCCTGGAAGAGCCTGCAATTAGATGCGGACGCGCCGTACACGCTCCAGCAGCTCGCAGAAATGCGAAAAGCCCTGAACTGCAATGCCGTTATCGTTGGTTCTGTTACCACGTATCAGCCCTACCCCCAAATGATCATAGGACTGAGACTAAAACTTGTTGACCTGACGGATGGACAACTGCTCTGGGCGATCGAGCAAATCTGGGATACGACCGATAAAACAATGGAAAAACGAGTCAAAGACTATTATCAGGATCAGATTCACTCCGGCTTCGGCCCTCTCCGCGAACAATTGGTCCTCGTCAGCTCGCTCAACT
>Ga0315288_10013823_pt1 | contig 10092 bp, 8 predicted proteins | sample YL17G11_20_MG_FD_203454 | JGI IMG/M metagenome (GOLD analysis project Ga0315288, IMG submission 203454) | Sediment microbial communities from Yellowstone Lake, YNP, Wyoming, USA - YL17G11_20 | ecosystem: Environmental > Aquatic > Freshwater > Lake > Sediment | place: USA: Wyoming | collected... | reverse complement strand
TGAAAGGGTTAAAAGCAAACAAGAGCCGCTCGGCCCTGACTGTTTTGGGTATTGTTATAGGCATTACGGCGATTATGATGGTAATGTCTTTGGGCAAAGGGGCGCAGGACTTGATTTTGAGCCAAGTTCAAGCCGTTGGTTCTAAAACAATTGGCGTTTCACCGGGCCGCCAACCCAAAGGGATAACCGATGTTTTATCAACTTTTACCGATTCTTTGAAAAATAAGGACTTGGAGGCGCTGAAAAATAAAATCAACGTTCCGCATCTAGCCAAAATTATGCCGGTGGTTTTTGGGAGCCAGTCCATGGCTTTTGGCAATGAAACCTATCGGCCCACTATTTTGGGCGTTACCGATTTGTTCGCGAAAATTTACGATATCTATCCGGAAGAAGGGAGAATTTTTACCGATGATGAAACAAAAAGCTATGCCAGCGTAGTCATAATCGGTTCCAAGGTCAAAGACGAACTTTTTGGCGGTGAGGAAGCATTGGGGAAAAACGTAAGAATAAAGGGAAAAAGTTTCCGGGTGATCGGCATTTTCGGCAAAAAAGGGCAGGTTTCATTCCTTAATTTTGACGATGTCGCAATTGTGCCATATACCACCGCCCAGGAATATGTCTTCGGAATTAAATATTTTCATCGTTTTGCTATTGAAGTTGATGATGAACAAAATATACCTCAAACCGTTGAAGACATTAAAACAACTTTGAGGAACTCGCATAACATTACCGATCCCGAAAAAGATGATTTTTTTGTTGAGACCCAGGCCGATGCAATGGAAATGGTAAGCACTATTATGAACATTTTGACGCTTTTTTTGGCGGCCATTGCCGCAATATCGCTTTTGGTCGGCGGTGTCGGCATTATGAATATAATGCTGGTTTCGGTTACCGAAAGGACGCGGGAAATCGGCCTTCGCAAAGCCGTCGGCGCCACCGGAAAAGACATTTTGAACCAGTTTCTTTCCGAGGCGGTGATACTTACGGCTATGGGCGGACTTATTGGCGTTACTTTGGGCGCTGTTTTGTCTTTTGCCACGGCGATAATTTTGAGCCGATTTGCCGGTTTGAATTGGGAATTTACATTTCCCGCAATGGCGGCGCTTCTGGGCTTGGGCGTTTCGGCTTTTATAGGACTTGTTTTCGGCCTTTACCCGGCCCGTAAGGCCTCTTTAAAAAGTCCTATTGAAGCATTGAGGTACGAGTAATCATCAACGAATAACGAATTTGTTGACTGCCCGACTTCGCCTTGCGAAGTCAAGGCGGGCGGGCGAATAAACAAATCCTTCGAAAATTCGGAAATTGGGAATTTCTAAATTGCATATTAATAATCGATCGCTTGCTAATATGCAATTCAATATGATATTGTTTCCGGGATATGGAACGCACAAGTTCACGCATGGGATCGCGAGCGAAAAAGATTTTACTTTTACTGGAAGCGGGCATTGCTTTATCGTTAACGCATCGTCCGGATGTTTATTTCAGTATCATCAAAAAAGCGGCGAAGGAGTGGAAGAAAATAGACGAAAGAAGTTTAAGAGATGCGATAAGGCGTCTGTATGAGTCAAAGCTCATTAGTTGCAGAGAAAACAAGGATAAAACGGTCACGCTTGTTTTAAGCGAGGAGGGAAGAAAAAGGATTCTAAACTATAATTTGGGCAATATCCAAATTAAAAAACCTTCAAGATGGGACAATCTCTGGCGATTGGTAGCGTTTGACATACCAGAGGGCAAAAAATCAGGAAGAATGGCCTTAGCCGCAAAATTAAAAGAATTGGGTTTTTATCCGATGCAAAAGAGTGTTTATATTCATCCATACGAGTGCAAGGATGAAATTGATTTTATTACGGAAATATTTAAATTAACTCCCCATGTAAGATTTTTAAGAATTAAAGATGTTGACATAGAACTAGATCTTAAAAATCGGTTTCGCATATTATGAAAATATCCTTAAAATTTGAAATGCATATTAATAATCGATCGCTTGCTAATATGTAATTTAACTATATAATTGCAAATAATTTGTTGGTTTGCTTAATAGTATATAGTATAATAATATTGAGAAGGTGTTTTTAATATAATATAAATTATTACTAATTAAATTCATGAAAAACTATTTTAAATATTCATTACTCATAGTATTGGCCGCGGTTTTAATTATGCCTGCGGCTGCCAAAGCCGCTACAGCCGAAGAAGTCCAAGCCCAAATCCAAGCGCTAATGCAACAGATTCAGCTCTTACAGCAGCAAATTGCCCAATTGCAAGCCCAGCAAGGCGGTACAGCTCAATGGTGCCATACGTTTGATGTTAATTTGAGATATGGCGATCAGAGTAGTGAGGTTGAAGCATTAATGATGGCCTTGGAAAAAGAGGGTTTTAATATGCCCGAGAAAAAATATCTTTTTGATGAAACGGTAGCATCGGCAGTCTCCGGCTTCCAGCAAAAATATGTGGATGAAATTTTGACTCCCAATGGGTTAAAATATGGCACCGGTTTTGTCGGTAAATCAACCCGCGCGAAATTGAACGCGCTTTATGGGTGCGGAGTTACGCCGCCCCAAGCATGCGCCCAAGTAATCACTCCAGCGACAAATCCTTTAACGGGCGAATGTAAAAATTTTCCAACACCTTGTGATGTCCCGGCAGGGTGGCAAAAAGTGAATTCTTGCGAAATCCCAACTCAATCTTCCATTACCGTTCTTTCACCGAATGGGGGAGAGGTGTGGCAGAGAGGGAGTTTGCAATATATAAAGTGGGTGTCGGTCTCCGGAGCTGATTTTGATATCTTTTTGGTTTCCGCCACAGACCGAACGAAGTACACCATGGCAGAGGTGGCTGGCAGTCTCGGCTCATTTGCTTGGACAGTTGGAAAGGTGGCCGACGTTCAGGTGCCCCCAGATGGAAAATATTTGATACGAATGGCTTATACCAATAGCGCGTCCCTATCAGCTTTCGATGAAAGCAACGCGCCGTTTAGCATTGTGACGGGGGTGGCGGGGCCAACCGATAGCGCCGCTGCTTCAGTTAGTATACAAAGCGGTTTGTGTGTGCGATCGAGCAGCTCCTATGGTAAAACCTTTACCGATATCGATGCCGGTTCGATTTTAGTTGGGAGCCAGACATACGGACTTAAAGCTCTGCCGGGAATAACCGCCGGGGCGAACCAAACAATAAATTTCTACGCCTACGTTCCATCTAGCGGCTCGACTGCATATGTTGGCACTGCCGTGGCTGGTTCAAGGGAAGATGCGACAGCATTCCTGCCAAACAGGGTGCTGATCGCCAGGGTGGTAAGTGGCTCTAATCCGGCGGATACAACTTCTGCTTTTGGCGGCGTTATCCAAAGCATGACAAGTTATGCGCCGGGATGCCCGAATTATTCACAACCCATAACTACCCAACCCTCTATTCAAGTTCTTTCGCCGAACGGGGGAGAGGTGTGGCAGGTTGGTTCAACACAGATGGTCAAATGGACAAGTAGCAACCCTGGACCCACTTGTGGCGTAGATCAGGCGAGTAACGCTTGCGCGCAAAACAAAATAGATGTAATTAGATTAAGAAACTCGTCCGGTCAAGAGATAAATCTTCTAACCAATACCCTAAATGATGGCACAGAACAAATAATTGTGCCTTCCCTGCCAACCGGTTCATATACGCTAGAAATAAAAACCTTTGCTCAGATCGGATATTCAGTTATGGATACCAGCGACGCGTCGTTCAATATTGTGGCAGGGACACAATCAACTGTAAGTTTATCAATTAACGCTTCGCCTTTAGGTGCAACATCTGGTCGCGTTATGAACGCGGTTGATGATATTGGAAACTTAACTTTTACCACGGGCGCTTCCGATGCAACCTTAAATTATGTGAGACTTTATATTTCCGGCACAGCTCCGACAAGCCAAAATTTCAATGTCGGCTTAATTGATCCCACGACTGGAGCCCATTGGGCCGGTTCGATTGATGAACCTTTATCAAATTACTGCATAGTAAATAACAATCCTCTTGGTTGCTTTACAACTTTTTTCCTTAGTCCAGGTTATGTTTTAAGTGCAGGCACATCCAAGACTGTTAAAGTCAGGATTAATTCAACAAGTTTCACGTCAGGTGGCACACTTAGTGTTTACATTAAATCGCCATCAGACGTGAATCGGAGTGTTAATGGCAGCACTGGTTCAAATATATTCGCGCAATTTCCTTTAACTATCACCAATTTGAGTTATGCGGGTGGCGGAACAGTTTCTTCTTCCATCACCGTTCTTTCGCCAAACGGAGGAGAAAGGTGGATAATGGGTGAGCAGCGCTTGATTCAATGGACGGGCACGTTTCAACAAGGAGGAGCAGCATTTGAAGTATATCTTGTTGACGCCTCGGGGAAATCCTGGACCATTACCGCGACAGATGGAAATAGTTTGCTATGGATAGTAGGCAAGGTCTCGGATGTTGAGCAGCCGTCCGCCGGGATGTATTACATACGGGTAAAGCAAGGGAGCAATGCCGATCAGAGCGACGCGGCGTTTAATATTGTGGCGTTCGGCCCGACAACAGGGACCGTAACCGTTACTACTCCGAATGGCGGAGAGACTCTTGGATTAACCTATGTAATCAGGTGGACAAGTTCCGGATTTGGCCCGGATGCCTGGGCGCAAATTCAGCTACGGGATTCAATAGATTCCTCCAAGATGGTAAATCTTATCGTTAATTCAACAACGAATATAGGTTCGTATAATTGGACTATCCCAACGACTATACCTGACGGGAAATATCTCATTTGGGTGACAATAGGAAGTGGTCTGGATTCGCTGGGAACCCGCGTTCTCGGTTCTGATTATTCCGACGCGCCGTTCAGTATTTCGAGGGGCATGGGTGCCTTGGCGCCAGCTGGCCAATATACTGCTTCTATTCTTGAAAACATGAAGATAACCCTAGATCAGATTCAGAAAGCGATTAACGATTTGTATAGATAATAAGCTAGGTTAAAAAATTTCTCCCGACTACAATCGGGAGAAATTTTGATTTGGAAACTAAATTTGGCGGATTTTTAATTTTTAATCTCTCTTATGCTATCCAGACGATCGTCCGAATAGCATTAAAATAAGCAGTTTAATTGGAATGACGTATAAAAAAGCGATCGCATAAAAGTGTGTTAATTTTATTTAACCGCATAAAAATTAATCAGAAGTTGACGATCGTCAGAAAGTCGTTAGTTTTACTTAACTATATATAATCTTTTAAGAGAAGATACGCGATTGATTTTTTATCTTGCTAAAAATCACATCTGATAGTATGATTTTTCTAATGGGTGACAATGAAATTAAAGAGGTTTTGAAAAAACAGGAAGAGACGCTGGTTTTGGTACATAAACTCTGGCGGGCGGAAAAATGGCGCCGGGTTTGGAAAGTTGTTAAGTGCGTGGTTTTTCTGGGCATTATTGTGGGCGCTTTTTACTTCATTACGCCCTATGTTGAGCGCTATATTGGCTTGATTCAGCAGTTTCAAGGCATTAAAGGTCCCCAGGATTTGCAAGGAATTTTGGAGCAATTAAAATGAATAAAAAAATTCTGATTGCAGTAAGTTTGGTCATTATGGCGGCTGCGGGTATCGCCATTTTTTATAATTACAGGGTTGGGAATAAAAAAATATCTTCCGAAATTAGCAACGATAATGGCGGTAATTTCATTCAAAGCGTGGCGCAGTCGCCGGCGGTTGAAGGCAATATTGTTAATTCCGGTATTGCGGGAAAAGTGGTTTTATTGGGCGGTGGGCCGTATGAATATGAGGCGTCGCTTGAAATTTTTTCCGCCGACAATATTTCAAAACCTTTTATTTCAGTCCGCAGTCACGCTGACGGAGCTTTTCAAGTTCCGTTAAGGCCGGGAAAATATGTTTTAAAACCTGCAGATCCGGATGGACCCATTGCGCCGGTTCGCGACAGTTATAATTTTATAGTGGGCGATGGCCAATGGCTGCAAGTGAGAGTAGAGTATAAATAATTTATGTCTGATAATGTGCAACAAATTAAAGAACGGTTGAATGTTGTGGATGTTATTTCCGGTTACCTTAAGTTAAACAAAGCCGGCGTCAACTATAAAGCGCTTTGCCCTTTTCATAATGAAAAGACGCCGTCTTTTATGGTTTCTTTACCCCGTCAGAGTTGGCATTGTTTTGGCTGCGGCGAAGGCGGAGACATTTTTACATTTATTCAAAAAATTGAGGGTGTGGAGTTTCCGGAGGCCTTGAAAATTTTAGCCGAAAAAGCCGGAGTGGTTTTGGAACGAGTTGACCCGAAATTAAAAACAGAAAAAGACCGCGTACTAGAAATTTGCGAAAAAGCAGCGCAGTTTTTTACCGAATCATTTTCGCATGGGCCGCGAAACGGCGAACTTTTATCTTATTTAAAAAAACGAGGTTTAAACGAAACAGTAATCAGTGATTGGCGGCTTGGCTATGCTCCCGATTCCTGGGATTCGCTTTTAAATTTTTTGAGAAGCCGTGGCTATAAGGACTCCGAGATAGAAAAAACCGGCTTGGTAATTCAAACCCCCCACCTACGTCAAGACTTCGGCGGGCAAGCAAGATATCATGACCGATTCCGTAATCGCCTGATGTTTCCGATTTTTGACACGTCGGGGCGGGTAATCGCGTTTTCTGGCCGGATTATGTCCGATGTTATTCCTTCCAAGACCGAAAAGCCGGATGCCGGAAAATATATAAATTCCCCCGAGACGATTTTATACAACAAAAGCCGGATTTTATACGGGCTTGACCGCGCCAGAACCGACATTCGGAAATCCGACAAGGCAATTTTAGTTGAAGGCCAGATGGATGTGCTGCTGCCATGGCAGGATGGAGTCAAGAATATCGTTGCTACTTCGGGCACGGCGCTTACCGAGGAACAGCTTTCTATTTTAAAGCGATTAACAAGTAATTTGGTTTTGGCTTTTGACACGGATGATGCCGGTTTTAAGGCCACCAAGCGCGGCATTGATTTAGCCCAGACGATGGGATTCGATGTTTCGGTTTTGAATTTGGAATCGGGCAAAGACCCGGCTGATTTTGTGAAAGAAAAACCGGGCGAATTTTTCAATACGGTAAATAATGCCGAACCGATAATGTCCTATTATTTCAGGCAAGCGTTTAAAAGATTTTCCCCCGAGCGGATTGAAGGCAAAAAATTTATTGCCGTAACCTTGCTTTCGGAAATAAAGCGTTTGCCATCGGCGATTGAAAAAAGCAATTGGTTAAGGGATTTGGCCTTGCGCCTCGGCGTTTCCGAGCGCGACCTGGAAGAGGAAATGGATCGCTTGGACGTCCCTGTGCCGATATTGTCTTCCGTTGAGGCATCTCTTGTCTCTTCGTGCCAGAAAGCCGGTTCAACATCGGCACGGGGACGCAAAGAGATTTTGAGCGATCGGCTTTTGGCGTTATTATTAAAGAGGCCGGAGCTTGTTTCAGAAGCGGCAAAAATAACTACCTTTTTGCCGGGGCGCGACTGCGAAATCCTGTCCGCCTTCGTCCCGCAAAGCGGGACTTCGGCGGATAAATCTGCAAGAGATTTTTCAGAGATAAGATCAGCGCTGGTTTCTGATTTAAGGCCGCGGCTGGATTTTTTGTGTTTAGCCGCCGACTATGAGATGGAAAAATTCGGCGCCGATTTTGACGTTGGCAGCGAAATAAAATTTTTGATAAAAGAAGTTGAAAGAGAGTATTATAAGGAGAAACTGAACAGAATCGGATTGGCTATTCAAAATCAGGAAAATTTATCTGCGGTGCAAACCGAAGATGATGGTGGCAAGGGATTGGAAGCGCTTACCAAAGAATTCCAAAGTATTTCAAAAAAAATACATCAAATAAATGACAAAGAAATTAAAAGTTAAAAAAAGAAAAAAAGTAAGAGCGAAAAGAAAAGCGGCAAAACGAGCTAAACCAAAAAAAGAGAAGTTTGTTACCAGAGAAATTGCTCTTAAAAATTTTGCGGCCAAGACAAAAAGAGAGGCGGCTAAAAAGAAAAGAGAGGCCGCCAAAAAACCTTCTAAAAAAGAAAGGGCCTTTGAAGAAAAAGTTAGGATGGTTATTGCCAGAGGCCGCCAAAGGGGCTTTATTACCGAATCAGAAATTCTTAAATTTTTTCCCAATGTTGAAAAAGATGTCACAGAATTGGAACAACTCTACGATCGCCTGGAAGAAGCCAATATTAAAGTTGAGGAAAGCCGGGAGTTTATAGAAGAGGCCGCGCCGGAACCGTCCGAAGAAGAAATTAACCGCGCTTTAAATATTGAGGCCGACGATACAATTACTTCCGATTCGGTCCAAATGTATCTTAGGGAAATTGGAAAAACGCCGCTTTTAACCGGTGATCAGGAAAAGGAACTGGCCAAGCGGAACGAAAAAGGGGATATTGAAGCGCGGAATAAGCTAATCCAGTCAAATTTGCGGCTGGTGGTCTCAATTGCTAAAAGGTATGTGGGTCGCAGTTCCAATCTTACTCTGCTGGATTTGATACAAGAAGGAAATATTGGTTTGGCGCGGGCCGTTGATAAATTTGATTACCGCCGAGGTTTTAAATTTTCAACTTACGCTACTTGGTGGATCAGGCAAGCTATTACCCGGGCCTTGGCCGACCAGTCGCGCACCATTCGTATTCCGGTTCATATGGTGGAAACGATTTCCAAATACACGCAAATGAAGCGCCGGTTGCTTCAGGACCTGGGCCGCGAGCCGCTGGCCGAGGAAATTGCCGCCGAAATGGGTGTTGATGTTGAAAAAATAAGACACATTATAAAAATTTCACAGGAAACAATTTCTTTTGAGGCGCCGGTGGGCGATGATGAAGAAGAGTCGTCATTGGGTGATTTTATAGAGGATGAAAAAGGCCAAACGCCGGCCCAGGCCGCCGCTTTGCGGCTTTTGGGCGATCAAATTAAGGAAATTATTACCGATCTTCAGCCGCGCGAACAAAAAATACTTAAAATGCGATTCGGCCTTGACGATGGCGTTACCCATACGCTTGAAGAGGTCGGCAATGAGTTCGGCGTTACCCGGGAAAGAATCCGCCAGATCGAATTTAAGGCGTTGGAAAAAATCCGCCAACACCAGCATCTGAAAAAACTGGAAGGATATTAATTACAATTAAAAATTTAAAATTAAAATAAAAACTATGAAGAAATACTTATTGATTCTTGGCACTGTTTTGCTGGTAATACCATCTTTGGTTTTAGCGCAAACTGTCAAACAGGAAAAAGCCGGCCTGAGAGAGAATATTGAACTGAAAAAGGCCGAACTCCAGAAAAATATTAAAGAGCAGAAAGAAGCGACCGTGAAACGGATTGAAGAAGTTCGCAAAGAGGCCAAGGCAAAAGTTGAAGCCAAAAGAGCCGAAGTTAAAGAAAAAATCCAGCAATTGAAAGATGAAAGGAAAAAAGCCATTGCTTTGCGGATTGACGAACAATTAAACCGCCTGAACGAACAGTGGACAAAACATTTTTCCAATGTTTTGAACCAGCTTAATGACATATTGGGTAAAGTTGAACTGCGAGCCGAAAAAACCAAAGCCAATGGCCAAGATGTGACAGCGGTTTCAACTGCGGTTGAAAAGGCCAAACAAACTATTGCGGCGGCAAAATCCGCTGTTGAAGAACAAGTGAAAAAATCGTATATTGCGACGATTGAATCGGAGGATAAATTAAAGGACGCGTTTAAAACGCAAAGAGATTTGCTCCACAAGGATCTTTTTGGCCTTCGCGATGGCCTGATGAAAGACGCGCGAAAGGCGGTTCAGGACGCGCTTCAATCATTGCGCGTTGTTCCGGAAGTTGATAAATAATTTATTTTAAATTTATGAACACTCAAAATGGAAAAATAATAATCTGGTTGGTTGTATTGGCGCTTATTATTGCCGCCGGTTTTATTTGGTACCGCTACTATTTTGCGCAGAGTGAACCGTTGAGTGGCGAGGACACAACCTCTGCCATTGAAAATGATCTTGGCGCCGTTGACCTCGGGGATTTAGACAGTGATTTTCAGTCGGTTGATAAAGATCTCAATAGTTTTTAGTCGTTGCGATTTTCTCAAAAATAAAAAATTCCCATCCCG
>Ga0315288_10013821_pt1 | contig 10093 bp, 6 predicted proteins | sample YL17G11_20_MG_FD_203454 | JGI IMG/M metagenome (GOLD analysis project Ga0315288, IMG submission 203454) | Sediment microbial communities from Yellowstone Lake, YNP, Wyoming, USA - YL17G11_20 | ecosystem: Environmental > Aquatic > Freshwater > Lake > Sediment | place: USA: Wyoming | collected... | reverse complement strand
ACGGCGCTCGCCCTGGCCCTTCGGAATCGGCCCGACCTTCAATCGTCCGCGCTCGGGGTCAAGAATCGGGAACTGGACTATGCGTTCGCCCGAAACCAAACCCTCCCCGCTCTCAACCTCAACGCCCAATACTGGAGTCCCGGATTGTCGGGCGACCAGATTCTGTTCCTCGACGACAATCCGCTGACCGGGGTGATCATCGGCAAGCTGCCGGGCGGATCCAGCCAGGCCATTCGCGACGCCCTCAACTTCAAATACGACAACTGGTCGGTTTCGCTCTCGCTCGATATCCCCTTGACCTCGGTCTTCACCAGGGCCGCCCAAGCCCAGGCCAAGGCCGTCCTCGACCAGGAAACCGCCCGGATGAAACAGACCGAGCAGTCGGCGGTCCTGGAAATTCGGGCGGCCGTCCGGGCCGTCGAGACGAATTATGAACGGGTCAACGCCCGCAAAACCGCGCGCGAGCTGACCGAGGAGAAGCTCGCCGCCGAGGAGGCCAAGCTCAAGGTCGGGCTGAGCAACAACTACTTCGTCCTCAACTATCAGAGGGACCTGGCCGCCGCCCGGACGGCCGAGCTGAGGGCCCTGATCGATTACACTCTGTCCCTGGGCCGGCTCGACAAGGCCACGGGGACGAGCCTGGACAAGCGAAATATCAAGATCACGGATGCCGCGGAGGTGCAACGATGAAAAAGATCGCGACGGCCTTGTGCGTCGGACTGATCCTGGCGGGCGCCGCCTTTACGGCCTTGCCCGCCCAGGAAGGCCAGTCCCAGACCATGAAACTCCTGACCCTGAAGAAAGCCCAGCTTCAATTGGAAAAGACCAAGGGCGATTTCGACCGCTCGCTCAAGCTCAAGGAGCAGGGTTTGACCTCGGAGGAGGAATTCGCCCGCGTCCGCACCGCCTACCTCCAGTCCCAAGTCGATTATCAGCAATCTCTCATCAATTTCATGGGCAGCGAGGCCCGCATCGCCGTGGCCAGCGCGGTCAAGTTCCAGGATGCCGGCGGGAAGAAATACGTCCGGGTGACCCTCCGCTATTCCTCCAAGGAGCTCAAGGAGCTGGCCAAGCTCAATATCGCCGCCGAGGACCTCTTTCCTTTGGACTTCATGAAGGAGATCAAGGACGTCTCGGTCTCCTTGCGTTCCGACGGCAAGATCATCTCCGATCCTTACGAAAAGACCATCGCCTCCCTTCCTCTCGAGTCGCAGCGGGACGTGACCTTCCAGCTCCTCAAGGATGTCGAGACCCTGGACATCAACGTCTTCTACTCGGGCAAGGATGAAGCGACTTCGGTCTATCTTCAGAAGGGCGTCAGCGCCAACATCGTGACCATCAATTCCGCCCAGTTCTCCCAGGAAGCCGACCTCGAGAGCCAGGCCGTCTACGACTTGTCGCTCGAGAAGTTCTCGGGCGAGGCCAACGTCTTCAAGCTGGATATCGCCAACCTCCCCCACCAGATCAATTACGAATTCAGCGATCCGGCGACGAGCGCCCGCCTCTCCCAGATCAAATTCACCGAGGGCGTCACCAGCATGAAGCTGTCCCTCAAGCTCTACCTGCCCAAGAACGCCGACGCCCAGGTGGTGATCGACAAACCCCTTTCCTTCTACGCCTTGGCCCTGGACCTCGACCAGGCCGCCGGACTGCAAGCCCTCCTGGCCAAGAGGCCGGAGATCGGCCCGGCGGACATCGCCGCCCTCAAGGCCGGCAGCGTCCGTTTGGAGCTCCTCCCTCGCGGCGTGGGCAAGATCGAGGTCCAGGCCGTCAACCTCTACCACGAGATCAAGGTCGGGGAAGAGGTCGCCATGGAAGTCCGGATCAAGAACGCCGGAACCCGCAAACTGAACAACATCCGGGTCTATGCCGATTTGCCCCTCAACTGGCGCTCCGAAATCGCCCCCGACCTGGTCGCCTCGCTCGAACAGGGCAAGGAGGAAGTCATCCGGATCCGCTTCCAGCCTCCGGCCGATGTCGCGATCGGCGACTACGAGCCGAAGATAAAGACCGAGTGCAGCGCCGATAACCGCAAGGTCGAGTCCGAGGATAAAATCGTCCGCGTCCACGTGGCCTCGAAGACGAACGTCTTGGGCATCGGCCTGCTCGTCCTTCTCCTCGTCGGCCTGCTCGTCGGGATCGTCGTCTTCGGCATCAAGCTGACCCGGAGATAAAGGAGGTTGCCATGTCTCCCCAAGAATCCATTCTAAAGGCCGACGATCTGTCCAAGCGTTACGAAGACGGCGTCCTGGCCCTCGACCACCTCAACCTCGAAGTCCAAGCGGGCGAGGTCTATTGCCTGCTGGGAGCGAACGGGGCCGGGAAGACCACGACCATCAACCTCTTCCTCAACTTCATCCCGCCGACGACGGGCGGGTGCTTCATCAAGGGCATCGACGTCGTCCGGGATCCGCTCGAGGCCAAGAAATACGTCGCCTTCGTCTCCGAAAACGTCATGCTTTACGGCAACTTCACCGCCCGCCAGAACCTGGAATTCTTCGCCAAGCTGGGCGGCAAGTCCGACTTGACCAAGGAACGATATTACCAGGTCATGCGCCGGGTCTCGCTCCAGGAAAAGGCCTTTGAACAGCGGGTCAAGACCTTTTCCAAGGGGATGCGCCAGAAGCTCGGCATTTCGATCGCGATCATCAAGGACGCTCCGGCCATTCTGCTCGACGAGCCGACTTCGGGCCTCGATCCCAAGGCCGCCGAGGAGTTCCTGGAAATCCTGGCCGAGCTTCGGAAAGAAGGAAAAGCCATCCTGATGTCCACCCACGACATCTTCCGGGCTAAGGAGATCGGCGACCGGGTGGGGATCATGAAAGAGGGACGGCTGGTCATGGAACGGACCCGCGAGGAGCTTCAATACGAGGACTTGGTCAAGATTTATATCGACTACATGAAGTCCGAGCCGCTCTCGGCTTGAGGACGCACCGTGCCCAAGGCCGCGCCCCGTCTCGCCGGGACGATCGTCCGGAAGGAAATCGTCGCCAACCTCCTGAGTTATAAATTTTTCATCGTCATCGGCCTGACCTCGCTGCTCATTTTCACGGGGTTGTTCGTCATGGCCCGCGACTACAAGGGCCGGCTGGCCGATTATGACCTGATCAAACCCAAGCCCGGCGATCCGATCGCCGTCCTGGCGCCCAATCCGCTTTCCGTCCTGGCCAAAGGCTTGGACGAAGCCATGACCCGCTCGTTCGAAGTCGAGTCCATCGGCATCGAGGTCCGGGCCGGTCGGCAGTCGGGCAACGCCGTCTTCGCCTTCTTTCCCGCCCCGGATTTCGTCTATATCGTCAAGGTCGTGCTCTCTCTCGTCGCCCTTCTCTTCGGCTTCGACCAGATCAGCCGGGAGCGGGAGGGCGGAACGCTCAAGCTGATTCTGTCCAATCCGGTCTCCCGGGCGGCGGTCTTAGCCGGAAAATGGCTGGGCAATTTCCTGACCCTGGCCGTCCCTTTCCTGATCGTGACGCTTCTCGGGCTAGCCGTTCTTGCCCTCGATCCCGGATTCCGCCTTCGGGAGGGGGACGCGGGCCGCTTGGCCCTTCTGTTGGGAATCTGTTTGGCCTATATCGCTCTTTTTCTAAGCTTAGGATTCCTGATCTCGGCGACGACCCGCCGGTCGGCCTCGACCCTGGTCATCCTCCTCCTGATCTGGGCGGGGATGGTCTTTGTCCTTCCCAACTTGGGCACGCTGTTGGCCCGCCAGATCGTCGATGTTCCCTCCGTCCGTTCCCTTCACGAAAAACGACAGCAGATCTGGACGCGGGAAGTTCTCCTGAGCATCGCCGACCGGAGCACCTGGGATGCCCGGATCCAGTCGATGAACGAGGAGTTCGACCGGCTGACCGAGGATTACCGGATGAAGTTCGACCGGCTGGTCCGGCTGTCGAAAAATCTCAATCGCCTCTCCCCGGCGGCGAGTTTCGTTTATGCCGCCACGGAAGTCGCGGGAACGGGAATCGGGGAGGAAGGCCGCCTCAAGCAGGAGATCGTCCGCTACAAGAACCGGGTGCTCGAGGACAATCGTCTCGGCCGGAAAGACCGAGCCGCGTTTTCCTACCGCTATCGGCCGGCGGGCCGGGTGCTGGCCGAAGGCGGGCTCTTCGATATCGCCTGGCTTGTCGTTCTCAATATCGTCCTTTTCGCCGCGGGCTATGCCGCCGTCGTCCGCTATGATGTCCGATAGGGGAGTGAGGACATGTTTCGCGCCGTCATCGCTAAAGAGCTCCGCAACCATCTTTTGTCGTTCCGTTTCGTGGCCGTTTTCGTCCTGCTCGTCGTCATCGTCCCGGTCACGGTCCTCGTTCTGGCCAACGATCATGTCCGCGACCTGGACGATTACGCCCGGCGCCGGGCCGAGATCCAAAATTACCTGAACCGATACGCCCATTTCAACCGGATCGGAAATATCATCGCCCCCACCCAGCCTCCCGTTCCTTTCCAAGCCCTTATCCGCGGACTGTCGGCCGAGACCGACCTCAACTCTTTCGATGACGATCCCTTGCCGGTCATGTTCCCGCTCCTCGACCTGACCTTCATCGCCGCCGTCCTCCTCAGCCTGGCGGCCCTTGTGTTCACCTACGACGCCGTCTCGGGGGAGAAAGAGGACGGAACGCTCAAGCTGATGCTGTCCAACGGCGTATCCCGTTCGATCATTCTTCTTGGGAAGGTTGCGGGAGGGGCGGCGGCCCTTCTCATCCCGTATCTCGTCTCCTTGGCCGTCGGCATGGTCCTCCTGCTTTTCAATCCGCGCGTCGGCTGGTCCGGGGCGGACTGGGGTGCCTTGGGGATCATCCTTCTCGGGTCGGTCGTCTATATCGGCGTTTTCTGCGGCTTGGGCGTGTTCATTTCTTCCCGCCACCATTCGAGTTCGGCTTCGATCCTGACCTGCTTGTTCGTCTGGGTCCTCCTGGCTTTGGTCATCCCCAACCTGAGCCCTTATCTGGCGTCTGTTCTCCGCCCCACCCCGTCCCGGATCCAGATCGGCCGCGAAATCACCCGCTTGACCGACGTCGAACGCGACGATTTGGGCCGCAAGTTGTCCCAGGAAAGGCGGACGGCCGTTCTGGCCAAGTATCCGATCCTGGCCGGCGCCGAGAGGCTTTCGGTAGCCGAAATCAAAGCCAGGATCGAGAAGGATGCGGATTTCGCCAAGGCCTACGCCGTCTTCCGGGACGAGAGCGCAGCCGGCTGGAAAGAGGCCAACGCCATCCAGGGCGGAAAAGCCCGGATTTTACGCGAGGAGCTCGGGCGGAAAGAGGCCGCCCAAACCCGGCTTTCGATCAGTCTTTCGATGATCTCGCCCCTGGCCGACCTCACTTACCTGTTTGCCGACTTGTCCAACACCGGAATGCGGAACCAAGCCCATTTTCGGACTCTGGCCGAAGCCTGGGACCGAACGTACGGAGAATACGAGAGCGGGAAAATCGAAGCGTTGCGCCGGGGGAATCCGACCATGGATGTCTGGAACACCCCGGTGGACGTCGGCGACATGCCTCGATTTCAGTATCAGGAAGAAACCCTGACGTCCCGGATCAGAGGTGTTCTGACCCCTCTGACCGTTCTCCTTATCATGGCCGTGGGGATCTTCGCCGCCGCCTTCATCTCTTTCGTCCGGACCGATCCCCGCTGATGGGGCCAAATCCGTAGCCCGGTTTCCTTCGGCATTCGTGATCGGCCGGAACGTGATGAGGGTTTGCCGCCTCGCAGACGTTTTTTGAGGCTCCCGATTTCGGACGCCGAAGTTCCAGAGGCCATCAAAGCCGAGCTGAAATCTTCGAGCTGGTGAAGGGGGAGGAGCGTAAGGTCCGAGGCGCCGAGAAATAACGTCGAGAGGCGGACCTCCAAACCCGGTCTGGAGTGGAGGCCGAATACGGATGCCGAATGGGGGGGTGAGCTAGGTCGAGGATGCTTCCCGCTCCTCCATGTACTGGATGTAGAGCGCGGTCAAGTCCTCGCCCTCGAGTTCGGCCCGCGTCTTCAGCATGACCAGCTTGCCCTTCTTCATGAACCCAACCCGGTCGGCGATCAGCTTGGCCCGGAAGATGTCGTGGGTGGACATGAGAATCGATTTTCCCCGGTCGCGCATCTCGAGGAGGAGGTTGAGGAACTCCTGGCCGGACTTCGGGTCCAGGCCCGAGGTCGGCTCATCGAGGAGGATGTTGGGCGCGTCCTTGAGGATGGCGATGGCCAGGCCGAGCTTCTGCCGCATTCCTTTGGAATAATTCTTCGTCCTCGAATCGAAGGCCTCGTCCTGCAGGCCGACGCTCCGGAGGGCCCGGGCGAAATCGGCCTTGGTGAGCGATCGTTTTCCGGCCAGCTTGCAGAAATAATCCAGGTTTTGGTAGGCGGTGAAATTGCCGTAGAGGGTGACGTTTTCCGAGACGAAGGACAGATAATCCTTGGACTTGAGCGGCTCTTTGGTCACGTCGATGCCCTCGACGAGGGCGGACCCCGAGGTCGGCGGGAGGAATCCCAGGAGGATGTTGATCGCCGTCGTCTTGCCTGCCCCGTTGGCCCCGAACATGCAGAAAATTTCGCCGGGTTCGACTTTGAGGTTCAGGCCGTCGAGGGCCAGGTTCCCGTCTTCGTAACGCTTGGTCAGGTTGATGGTTTCGATCATGGCCGTCTCCCTCAGCGGACGTCGTACTTCAGGAACGAAACATAGGCCCCGGCGAAGAAGACGATGATCAGGAAGAGCATCACTCCGAAGTCGGGGATCGCCCGGGCCAGCGATTTGTTCAGGGTTTCGGACTCGAATTTATGGGCGGGCATGTCGTCGAGGACGACTTTCGTCTGGGGAGCCAGGCCGGAAAAGTCGATGCTTTTCATCATTCTATCGTTGGCCCATTTGGTAAAGATGGGCTTGTAGGCCCGGATCGAGGCGAGGAACCGGTCGTGCTCGTCGACGCCCGTCCGGGCCAGGCTCATGGAGGAGAACATCAAGGCGGAGGCGGGCGAGACTCGGGAGAGGTTGACGGCCAACTGCTCCTGCGAGCGCTTGCGCAACTGGTAGTCTCGCTCCAGGGCGGCGTTGTTGGCATCGATTTTCGCCAGCAGATCGTTCTGGAGCTCCTCGATGTATTTTTTAAGCTTTTCCTGGAAGAGCTTCGGGTCCTCCCCTTGTTTGGGAGAGTTGGCTTTGATCCAGTCCTGGGCCTGCTTCTGGCCTCCGCCCTGGATCTGCTGGAGGAAGGCGTCCTTCTTGGCCGTGATTTCATGGACCGAGGGGATGGGATTGAGCCGGGCGGCGACGAGGACCGAGACTTTCGGAATGACCGTGACGAAAACGACCCAGACGAACAAAAGGACGAGAAAGCTCGTCGCGCTCTTGCTCGTCCGGGCCGAGACGAACAGCCCCAGGGTGAAGAAGACCGAGAGATAGAGAAAGAACATGAGGAACATCAGGAGGAGGCGGATCCAGTCCTCGCCGGCCAGGGAAATGTTCGGGTAGACGAGGAGGATGAGAAGGCTGAGGATCAGGGGGATGATGAGGGGAATGAGGAGACTGATGTAGCCGCCGATGAACTTGCCCATGATCAGGCGGTCGCGCGGGACCCGGTTGGACAGGGTCAGCTTCAGGGTGCCCCGCTCCTTCTCGCCCACGATCGCGTCGTAAGTGAAGAGGATGGCGAACAGGCTGAGGACGATCTTGACGATGTAGGTCAGGTCGAGTGCCCCGAAAATCGAGAAGACGGGATTGCTCTCGTATTTGGAATCGACCAGGCTGGGATCGTAGGCGATGTTGACCGAGGCCACCCGGCCGACCGCCTCGGTCACCCCGCTGGCGATCGTGCTCAGGACCTGGGGCGGCCGGTTGATTTTCGTCCCCAGGCCGGCCAGGGCCTGGTAGCTCGGCTGGTTCTCCAGGTTTTTTCGGTTAAGGGCCACGGCCGCGTCGAATTCCTTCTTCTCGGCCCGGTAGGTGGAGATCCCGGTGAAGACCGAGAGCAGGATCAGGATGGCGCAGAGGAGGAAGGTGAAGACGAATTTCGGGCTGGTGATCGTCTCCAGGATTTCTTTCTTGATGATGTCTTTCAGCATGGCGGACTCCTCTCCTTCGAGGTCTCTCTATTATTCCCGATTTGCCGCCGCGGTGCAACGCCCCGCGTTTTGTCTCTCCGCCTTTAAATACCTGAGCATCCGCCTCTGATTCCGGGAGGCCTTACCGAACCCGGGGGAATTCGGTGATGCGGATGTTCGTGCAGCCGTAGGGAATGAGTTCGATCGTCTCGACCGGCTCCTTAGAGTCCTGAATTCCCGGCGCGATTTCCGCCGCCCAGCCGTGGGCCGGACGCCAAGCCGGGAGTTTTTTTCCCTTTGTCACGGCCACAACGCCCGCTCCCTCCGGCGAAAAGGGTTTCTCGCCGACGGGGCGTTCCTCAAAGCGGATATCCGCTTCCGGTTTTTCGGGATCGAGCAGGAGGCCGTAATTCCAAGGCGTCGTCGGCCGGACCTCGAAGTCGCCGTGGGGAAGCTCTCGATGCGGTTTGCCGGCGTTGACCCGTGTCCAGGACTCGCCGATTTTCAAGGCATAGACGAGCGGGCCCCTCTCGACCGCGACGGCCTCGTTATAGCGCCTGGTCGCCCGGGCTTTCATCGGAAAGCGGAGATGAATTTCGACCGTTCCCCGCCATTCCCGTTCGAGCCGGTGGAACGTCCCCGGCTTCAGCCGGATCTCGTCCTCCCGGGCGATTTTGAGGACCGCGCCCTCGGCCCAGGCCGGGACGCGCAGGACGAGGGGGAATCGGGCCGGCCGCTCGGGCTGGACCGAGAGATGAAGGGACTCGCGGAAGGGATAGTCGGTTTCGAGCGTCACCTCGACCGGAGTCCCGCGGGAGGAAAACCGTGCTGAGCTCGGAGCGTACGCGACCGCGGCGATGCCCTCGTCGGGCGTTTTCATCCATAGATGGGCGGCGAATTTGGGCCAGCCTTGATGCATATTGGACGTGCAGCAGCCGTAGTTCGGCTCGAGGCCGTAGAGGTTGGACTCGGGCCCGTTCGTCGTCCACATGTGGTCGGGATTGATCGTACCTTGAATCTGGTTGACCTGCTGGTCGTACTGATGGGCCCACATGTCGGGCGAGAACGTCGCCGGGAGGGCGTTGAAAGCGACGCGCTCGAGCCGGTCGCCGAAGAAGGGATCGCCGAACGCGGCGAGAAGATGCTCGAGCGAATACATGAACTCGACCACGGCGCAGAGCTCGGTCCCCTGGACCGGATTTTTTCCGGCCAGACACTCGTCGCCGGTGAAGACTCCGTTCACCTGGCCGTGATACCGGTCGAGGATCTCGATCATCTTCGCGGCGAAGGCCCGGTCGGACTCGCGCCGGTCGAGGCGCCAGCTCAAGGCCGAGGCTTTGGGGGCCATGCCCGTGTTGACGACGTGCTTGGCCCATTTCCAGAGCCCGCGCCGCGGCGTGGGAACGGCGATATCCTCGCCGGCGTAAAAGGCGGCGTAATCGAAACCCTGGTCGCGGAGCTTGCGGGCGAGGTCGAGAAGCCATTTTTCGCCCGTCTTTTCGTAAACGGCGAAGGCCGGGACCAGCCCCTCGAACCAGCGGTACTTGCCCCAATCGTAAAGAGGCGTACGATCGAGACCGGTGAGCATGGCCCGGAGACTGCGCTCGACGGCCTTGAGGACGCGCTCATCGCCGGTCGCATCGTGGTATTGGACAAGCATCTTGTCGGCCAGGAGGATGGCCCACATGTCATAGCGTTTCGTGACCGCGTCCTCGGGGTAGGGGCCGAACCAGCCGTCGGCGCGCTGATGGGCGACGATATAATCGATATATTTCGCCGCCTTGGCCTTGAGGTTCGGGTCGTCGAGCAGGAAGGCGAGGGGAATGAAGCCGTCGAGCCAATAGGGGGCCCGCTCCCAGCCTTCGGCCTGGCCGCCGAACCACTTGCTCTGCCCGACATCGGGCCAGAACTCGTCAAGATGGCCGCTCAGCCCATCGGCCTGGATGCGGAGCTGACGAAGAAGCCACCCCTGGGGCTTGACCGCGCCGAGCGGGAGTGGGCGGAAGGCGAGCTCGGCCAATCCGGCGGACGAAGCCCGGGCTTGGCGGGCAGATGCGGGGGCCTTGGC
>Ga0315288_10013820_pt1 | contig 10094 bp, 7 predicted proteins | sample YL17G11_20_MG_FD_203454 | JGI IMG/M metagenome (GOLD analysis project Ga0315288, IMG submission 203454) | Sediment microbial communities from Yellowstone Lake, YNP, Wyoming, USA - YL17G11_20 | ecosystem: Environmental > Aquatic > Freshwater > Lake > Sediment | place: USA: Wyoming | collected... | reverse complement strand
AGACGATTCTCTCGTGCTTTGATTTCTTCAAACTGTTGTCTCAGCGCTTCGCGGCCAATGTACTCACCCTTGAGACTCGAGAAGCTCATGGCCAATCGGGCCGCCGAAGGGACGGCATAGATCGGAATTTCTTTCCCTTGGACATCGAGCCCGAGCTCATGACCATAGAGAGGAAGCCCTGCCTCGAGTCTCAGGGTATCTCGTGCGCCCAAACCTACAGGAACGATCCCGCGACCTTCTCCCACAGAGAGAAGATGTTCCCAAACCTCTTTCATACGTTCCGTTGGAATGAAGAGCTCGAAGCAAAGAGGTTCTCCGGTGTAGCCTGTCCTTGGGATGGTCACCCAGGCCTCATTGAACTGACAAGCCTTCAATCGGTTTCTCCAAGGATCGGGAAGTCTTGAGCGAGTCTGTCGCAGAATGTCTTCCAGAACTTCCTTCGATCTTGGCCCCTGCAGCGCTACCATGCCGATCGCATCGGTCTTGTCCTCAACGGTGACCTGTGGAAATTTCTTCTTCTGCTCCATGAACCATTCCCAGTCCTTGTCTTTGTTGGCGGCATTGACGACCAGAAGGTAGCCGGACGGTTCGGTGGGATCGTCTTCACTCAATCGGTAGAGATAGGCATCGTCAATGGCCCCGCCCCTTTCATTGGGGATCAAGGTGTACTGAGCCATGCCCGGATCGAGAGCAAGGGCATTATTGGTCAGAACGTGCTGGAGAAAAGGGATCGTGTCTTTTCCACGAATCAAGAAACGGCCCATGTGTGAGATATCGAAGAGACCGCCGTATTTTCGCGTGGTGAGATGCTCGTCGATAATTCCCCGTTTGTAGGTCACAGGCATCTCCCAACCCGCGAATTCGACCATTTGCCCGCCGTGCTCCTTGTGCCATGCATTCAAGGGTGTTTTCTTTAGGTTCTTTTCCATCTAAGAACTCCTTCCCGCACCGATACTTCTCTGACTCAGATCGGTTGCAATCTTATTTTTATAAAATATTAGGTGTCCCGTCAAACATAAAATAATTCCTTTGAAGTTGCCTGTCTCGTTCCTGCCAATGCCCAAGCCAGGGAGCGTGACTTATCGAAGCTATTTATGAGACGCAACACCAGGAAGTCAATCTTTTCTTTCAGCGACAGGGCGGGTCAAACAAAAAAGCCCCGAGAGGGGGCCTATTTGTTTGACATGGAGGAAAATAGGTCAGAGATCAACTCACTCGCACTTCTTTTGCAGCAACGACCTGAAGAGCCGGTTGCTTAACCGTTTCCTTCTCGGGAGCCTTGGTGAAGAAAGTGAGAACGGCGGCGAATATCAAGAGAGCCGCCGAAATCATGTAAGCTGTCGTATAACTTCCTGTGGCATCGGCCACTTTCCCTGCCAAAATGGGTCCAAAGACGCCTCCCACGCCCCATGCAGTGAACATGATGCCGTAATTGAGCCCCAGGTTCTTGGTGCCCCAATGATCTGCCGTCGTTGCAGGAAATACCGAAAGACAGGCCCCATAACTGAATCCGACAACGGCTGAACCAACCACAAAAGCCGTGATCGTAGAAAATCGCCCAAAAAGAAACATGATGATCGCCTGGCTGATAAAGACCAAGAGAATCGTCTTCATCCTTCCGATGTAGTCAGACATCACGCCTGCAACGAGCCGACCTCCTGCATTAAAGATGGCAAGCAGTGCAACAAATAAGAAGCCAGTCTGAATGACGTTGTTGGATTGAACAGCCACGATCCGGGCAAGGTGGCCAATGATCATGAGTCCAGCCATGGCTCCACAAACGTACTCTATCCAAAGCAGGTAGAACGTGCGGGTCTTCATCATCTCCCGCCAGGTGTAGTCCACCTTCACTTGGCGGGTTTGACCTTGGGACGCCACACTCACTGCAGCCGTCTCGGGGTTTCGGATAAATTGACTGATGATCACTGTTGCTATGGCAAAGGCCACACCCAGAATCATGAAAGAGGTGTTGACTCCATACCTGCCTAAGAGATATCTGCTTAAGGGCGCAATGTACACAGAGGCAAGGCCAAACCCACTCACGACAATGCCAGTGATCAAGCCCTTCTTCGCTGGAGGAAACCATTTAACAGCTGCTGGCGTAGCGGAAGCGTATCCCAGGCCGATACCTGTACCTGCCAGGATTCCGAAGCCGATAATGACAGGAGCCATGTTTCCCGGTGCGGCAAAGCCAGCCACGATGAGCCCAAGACCTGTCAAGATGGCGCCGATAGTGGCGACAACCCGGGGACCGAATTTATCTTGAAGACGCCCCGCAGGAACCATCATCCCCGCAAAAAAAGCAATGGCGATCGTGTAGGGTAAAGCGGCTTGAGTTTTTGTCCACCCAAAACCACCCTTATCCAGTGCATCCGTCAATTGTTTTCCAAATACGCTCCAAGAGTACAGAACACCTAAAGCCAGATTCAGACCCGTTCCTGAGAAGGTCACTAACCAACCTCTATTCATCTTTGTCCCCTTTCGGAAAAATTTTGTCGACACATTATACTACCCGAGGATGGAGAATTCAATAAGAAAAGTGAATTTTTACACAATTTGAACTATAAATTTATTCATTAATAATATCATATCAGTACGTCCAATAATGAGATTTGAAGTGCTATCATTTTGAGCGCTTGACTGTGGGAAGGAAGGGATCTGAGATGTCGAAAGTGAATTCGTTAACAACCCAATCCCTATTTGATTTTCTATTCCCATATTATAAGATAGTTGGCAATTTTGTTGATCAAGGAAAGAGTAAGAAAAAATTCATGAAGTCGATCGGAAAGGAAAATCATGTTTGAAACAATGATCGGCAGACACAAGACAGAAGTCGATACTCCGGCCTTGTTGCTCTACATGGATCAGGTTGAGAGGAATATCAAGACCATGGCAACCTACTTCGCTGATAAGCCGTGTAAGCTCAGGCCTCACATAAAAACACATAAACTCCCTTGGATTGCTCACAAACAGATTGAGGCAGGAGCAATTGGCATCACCTGTGCCAAGCTTGGGGAGGCAAAGATCTTTTTCGAAGCAGGAATCAAGAATATTTTGATTGCCAATGAGATCGTGGGAGGCACGAAGATCCAACGGTTGGTTCACCTTGCGAGTTATGGAGATCTTATTGTCTGCGTGGATCAGTTTGAGAACGCCAAGGAGATTTCGGAAGCAGCCGGAGAGCACGATCGGAAGATAAATGTTCTTGTAGAGGTCGATGTCGGCCTGGCCAGATGCGGAGTGAAAGCGGGCAAACCTGCTCTGGAGCTGGTTCAAAAGCTATCTCAACTGAGGCACCTCAGATTTCGAGGTGTCATGGGTTACGAAGGCGGGATGTTTATCGAGAGTCCGGAGGAAAAGATGAAACAGACTCGAGAGTGCAACCAGCGCCTCGTCGAGACGAAAGAACTGATCGAAAGAAACGGGTTCCCTGTCGAGATCGTGACAGCCGGGGGATCGAATACATTCAATCTTACAGGGGGTTACCCTGGCATAACCGATATTCAGGTGGGGTCCTACGTGACGATGGACAGCCATAACCGGTATTATGGTCTCGACTTCGAGCAGGCCATCACCGTCCTAACGACAGTCATCAGCCGTCCCGAAAAAAGAAGAGCAGTGATCGATGCCGGCATGAAGTCGCTTTCTTCGGACAATGGGTTCCCTCTTTGCAGAGATCCCGGCATCGCGCTGTTTAGCCTGAATGAAGAACATGGCCATATCAAGATCGAGAACCCTGAGCACGATCTCCGAACAGGAGATAAGGTTGAGATTATCCCAAGCCATGGATGCACAACCATCCCTCTCTATGAACGTTACGTGGTGATTCGAAACGATCGGGTGGAGTCTATCATGGAGATGCATGCCCGCGGTGCCAATCAGTAGGCAAAGAGCATAGCGCATAGCGCGAAGCGCAAGAAGCGTATGTAGGTCCGGCGTGAAGAAGAAAGGAGCGGAGTCTATGAAAGTCGTTGCGTTCAATGGAAGTCCAAAGAAAGAGGGGAACACGTACTTACTCGTTCAAAAAGTGTTTGGCGAGCTTCAGAAGGAGGGGATCGAGACAGAGGTCGTCCACATCGGGGGAAAATCTCTCCACGGTTGCACGGCATGCCTTCGCTGCAAGGAGAACTTGGATAAGAAATGTGCATTGCCGGACGACGGACTGAATTCCTACATCGAGAAGATGGAGACAGCAGAAGGGATCATTCTGGCCTCACCGGTCTATTTCAGCAATGTCACCTCGGAGATGAAGGCGCTCATCGACAGGGCAGGGTATGTGTCCAAGGCGAACGGAACGCTTCTTAGACGAAAGGTGGGAGCAGCGGTGATTGCCATGAGACGAGCGGGGGCGACTATGGCCTATAGTGACATCAATCTCTTCTTCGGCATCCAGGAGATGATTATCCCAGGTTCTTCCTACTGGAATTTTGGAATCGGGAGACTCCCAGGGGAAGTTCTCAAGGATGAGGAAGGGATAAACACGATGGAGACCCTGGGGAAAAATATGGCCTGGCTCTTGAAGAAACTCTATGGCTAATGCCTGGCAGACTCCAGGGTCGCAGTATAATCCTGAACTCTACACAATCAGCGGACCTAATCCTGAGGGGCCGGGGTGTAGCCGTATTTTGGTCAACCGATCTATCGGTGCATACACCCCTCTCTCCTCTTCCGGAATAGCTCTGCAAGGTAACTATTCGGAATAAGGTAATTCAGGGTCTCACAATTTCCAACCGCCATCCATACCGATCACATTTTCTATCACCCGTAATGCCGAACAGATCCCACTGTCATTGCATTGGACAAGGGCAAAGGTGTGTGTGGAGGAAGTTTGACCAACAGCTCGGGAGCAAAGAGTGTTATGAATTGCTTCATGGCTGCTGATACATATTTGCCCCTCCGAAGGTATATACCGTAGTCCCCCTTGCCGAAAATATGGTTCACATTGAACAGGGCGAATGTTTTTTTGTCTTCAGGGGTTATACAAAGAGAAGAAAGGATGGATGGGCCAAAACCCATTTCAACATACTTCTTGATATTTTCTACTATGTCCATCTCCATCGCGATTTCATACGAGACTTTTCCCTGGACAAAAGTTTCCTCAATATTCTTCCTGATTGTGATTCCCCCTCTTGGCAGTACAAGCGGATGCTTTGCAATCTCGGGCAATTCAATTCTTCTCTTCTTGGCTAGAGGATGATTTCTGGCAACCAGAAGAATTCTGTCGAATGATTTCCAGAACAGAAAGACCAAATCTTGTGGGCATGGTTGACTCGGGTTTGGTCCAATTCCTAAATCCACATGGTCATCTGAAACCATGGAAGGAATCTCACGTGTAATGTGGGAAGTAATCAGTTTACACTTGATCTTAGGATATTGATCTACGAATTTGGCAATAATAGCAGGCAACACATACCTCGTTACTCCACTGGTAGCAGCGATCGTTAAGCTACCGCTTGCGCAATCTCGTATATCTTCGTAGATTTTCTTTAGATTCTCCAAATCGTTAACAAATGTGCCAATAATATCGTATAAAAATTTCCCTTCTTCCCTCAATTTTACAGTTTTTCCTAGCCTTTCAAACAATTTGATTTTAAGTTCCTTTTCTAATTTCGTAATTTGATGACTCAGCGCAGACGGCGATCTGTAAACATTTTCAGAAGCCTTGGAGAAACTCCCAGTCTTCACAATCTCGAAAAAGCTAAGCAACTGGTTAAGCTCCATCCGGGACCTCCCTTGCCAGCCTACTCCCCTCAGATTTTTGGCAACGCGCGCAACTAGGAGCCTTTCCTCAACAGAATGTCTGATGAGGACAGTCCTATATATTATTGAATTGTATTCATATATTAAATGAAAAGAATTCATTTGACAAGAACTCCCATTTACTAGTATTTACGCATTGGACTGTTCAGTCGTAATGCTATTCACAACCAGCGCCTCTAAGAGCTGGGAATGAGGTTCCGGGTGAATTTTATCCGCCTACGCAGAAGACCACGGGCTCTGCCCGTGGATGAATGCGTAACCTGTGCCTCAACCCTGGATGTGTCGAAGCTCGTTGCTTCGGCGGATTTCGCCAGTGGCGGATAACCCTCCGAAGCCTTGGCGCCTGCGCACCGAAGCGCTTCGGCGCCCAGGGGCGTAGGAGGGTATTTTTTGTGGAGGTACCACGGGCTAAGCCCGGGGGCTCCATGTGATGAATTAGCCCACCCACGGGTGTTTGGATAGACAATACTTGTTAAGAAGGAGGAGAGATGAAACTAAAAACAGTAGTTTATGAGAAGTCCAAGTTCGCAGAGGGTGCTGTGGCGACAATTACTCTTAACAAGCCAGAGACCTTAAATGCTATGGACGTTGAGCTGACAGAGGATATATTGAAGGCCCTAACCGAAGCAGAGGAAGACGATGATGTCAAGGCAGTGATCTTTAAAGGGGCCGGCCGCTGTTTCTCATCTGGATATGACCTAGGGCGTGTTTACTATGTTTATGGGGGCGGGACAGGTAAGGCCGAGGAGAAAGTTCGACGTCCAAGCCAAAGGGCAAGGTTAAAATATGATCGCTGGCGCTCCGAAAGTCTGAGGCGTATCTACACGTGCCCTAAGGTCACTATTGCTCAGGTACACGGATACTGCATAGGGGGTGGGCTGTACACAGTATTGTGCTGTGATTTAGCTATTGCGGCCTCGAATGCAAAGATTGGGCATTCAGAACAGAGGCTGGTTTTCGCCGGGGCGATGTATGTCCTTCCGATCGAGGTCATGCTGATTGGGCAAAAAAAGACGAGAGAGTTGCTCCTAACGGGCAAACTGGTTGATGGAGATGAGGCCGAGAGAATCGGGTTGGTCAACAAGTCAGTTCCGGAGGACAAGCTGGAAGATGAAACCATGAAGATGGCACAGATCATCACATTGATGCCACGGGATGGTTTAGCGATAGGAAAAGCCATGGCCATGGTAGCCTACGAGACACTTGGCCTCACTTCAAGTTTTGGGCAGGGATATCTCGGGCATACGATGGCGACAAATATCCGATTTGAAGAGGACGAGTTTAACTTTCTCAAACATAGGCGAGACCTGGGAGTTAAGGGAGCTATTAAAGCCAGGGATAAAAGGTATGATGGACTTCTGTAGAAATCAACTGAAAGAGGTCGTACGGAATCAACCATTATGTTGTTTTGAAAAGGATGCAAGGAATGGGCAGCCGTGAGCTTAAATTAAGGGATATCTTTTATCCGGAATCAATTGCCATCATCGGGGCCTCCAGTGACGATCTGAAGGAGAAGAGCGGATGGACCGGAACGCTGTTGAACTTCGGGTATAAAGGGAGGCTCTACCCGGTCAATCCCAAAGCGACAACGATCCTTGGGCTCAAGGCCTACCCGTCGCTCAAGGAGATCGAGGGGCAGGTCGATTATGCCATTCTCAATCTTGCGACCACCTTAGTGCCGAAGGCCCTGGAAGATTGCGCTGCAAAGGACGTGAAGGTGGTCCATATCTTCACCTCGGGCTTTGCTGAAGTCGGCAATGAGGGGAAGAGGCTGCAGGAGGAGATTCGATCCATTATTGAGCGGACAGGGATCCGAACAATCGGACCCAACTGCATGGGGGTTCACTCTCCAGGAGGGGGCGTCAGCTTCGCAAATTTGCCGAGGGAAGAGGGACCTGCGGCTCTGATTTCCCAGACTGGGGCGGGTGCTGCCCGGACCATCCTCTACGGAAATGGCAGAGGGATACACTTTGGTAAAGCAATCAGCTACGGCAACGCGGTGGATCTCGACAGCCCTGATTTTCTGGAGATGTTGGCCGACGATTCAAAGACAAGATATATCGCCCTCTATATTGAAGGGGTGAAGGATGGTCGGCGCCTCCTCTCCGCCACCCAGAAGTGTTTGAAGAATGGAAAGATGGTTGTGATTTTGAAGGCGGGTCTAACGGAAGCAGGCAGGGAGGCAGCAACTTCCCATACGGGCGCCCTCGCCGGCTCTGAACAGGGCTGGGGGGCCTTTTTTGCTCAGACCGGTGCGATAAGAGTACGTACGCTGGAGGAGATTGTAGACCAATTGGTGGCATTGCAATGCATGTCAAGACCTGGGGGGCGAAGGGTGGGCATCATCGGCCGGGGCGGGGGGCCGGGGGTGATCGCCACGGAGATTTGTGAAAGATTGAATCTAAAGGTGCCTCCTTTTAGCGGAACAGTTCGAAGCCAACTGGAGAAAATAACCACAGCGAGCGGGGGCTCGATGGTTCGAAACCCGGTAGAGGTCGGTGTGGGACGGATTGGAGCCCAACAGGGTTACATCGAGGCCTTTAAAATCCTGGCGTTGAGCCAGGAGGTGGACTTGATTTTGACCCATCTCAACCCCGAAGCATTCATCCTCTATGGCGGGGCTCCGGAATGGTTGAATGAGAGTATTGGCGTTTTGTGCCAGGTCTTCAAGACCTTGTCGATCCCCGTGGCGCTGGTGCTCCCCTCTGGGGAAACGCCTGAGAGCAGGGAGATCGTGCAGCAGGCCTGGGCACAGTGCTCGAAGACGGGTCTGGCTGTCTTCCGGAGCTATGAGAGTGCAGCGACGGCGATCAGCAACCTTGTCACTTGCTACGAATGGAGAACGGAGGAAGATCATTAAGGATATGCACAAGACCCTGGAAGGGATTAAGGTGATCGAACTGGCCCAATATATTTCGGGCCCCTATTCTGGAATGCTTCTAAGCGGCCTTGGAGCTCGCGTGACCAAAATAGAAGAACCCGGCGTCGGGGACATCTCGAGGCGGTGCGGTCCTTTCCCAGGCAACAAACCTCATCCGGACCGGAGCGGCCTTTTCATCTATCTGAACCGGAATAAACAGGGGATCACGCTCGATTTTAGAAAACCTACCGGACGACAGATCCTTCTCGATCTTTTGAAAGATGCCCATGTACTTCTTGAAGATCTGCCACCCAAAGTGGCCAGAAATCTGAAACTGGATTATGGCCATCTGAAGAAGGCAAACCCTCAGCTCATCGTGGTCTCAATCACCCCCTTTGGCCAGACAGGTCCTTACAGGGATTACAAGGCCTATGCCATCAACGCCAGCGCCATTGGGGGCATGAGTTCGATCATTGGGGAGCCGAAGAGGGAACCCCTTACCCCTCCATTTTCACTGGGCCACTTCCAGACAGGGATCATCGCAGCCAACGCGGTCATGTTTGCCCTGATGGCCCGAAAGAGGATTGGAAAGGGACAGCACATTGATATCTCAGAGGCGGAGTCGTGGGCGATCTTCCATACGGGTAATGTGGTTTCTTCGTTTGTTTACAGTGGACGGAAACGAACCAGAACAGGTCACCGAACTCCAAGCCCTTACCCCTATACGATCTTGCCATGCAAAGATGGTTACCTTTCGATGATCGCTTTACGGGGTTCAGAGTGGAAACGCTTTCTTGAGATCGTAGGCAATGGCAACGTCCCCGAATGGTACTCCTCTGATGAAAGATTTCAGGACCGCTTGAAAGCCGGGCAGCAATATGCCGACATCCTTGACAAACTGCTGGCGCCGTGGCTGATGTCCCACACGAAAGAGGAAATATTTACCCGCTGCAGGGAGGAACATGTTCCCTTTACCCCTGTACGGAACATGGACGAGGTTGTCAACTGCGAGCACCTTAACCAGAGAGGGTATTTTGAAGAAATAGAATATCCTGGGGAGAAAGGGTTCAAATGCCCCGGACCCCCCATCCGTTTCTCCCGAAGTCCATGGCAAATGGACAAACCGGCGCCGTCGCTGTCGGAGCATAACGACAAGGTTTACTGTGAAGGCTTAGGATATTCAAAGGAACAGTTGGTCCAACTGCGAAACATGGATGTCATCTAGGTCTTAGCCCGAGAGAACTGACTGGTTTAGTGGAGGAGCATTGTGACGACTTATCCCCTTGAAGGATATCGAATCATCGATTTTGGCTGGGCCGCGGCTGCTCCACGGGCAACATGCCTTCTGGCCGATATGGGGGCAGAGGTGATCAAGGTGGAGACACAGAAGCGCCTTGACCCTGTCCGATTTGGCCCTGATAATCTGACCCGGGACCCTGAGAAAGACCCTCTCTTTCACAGTATCAATCGCAAC
>Ga0315288_10013819_pt1 | contig 10094 bp, 8 predicted proteins | sample YL17G11_20_MG_FD_203454 | JGI IMG/M metagenome (GOLD analysis project Ga0315288, IMG submission 203454) | Sediment microbial communities from Yellowstone Lake, YNP, Wyoming, USA - YL17G11_20 | ecosystem: Environmental > Aquatic > Freshwater > Lake > Sediment | place: USA: Wyoming | collected... | reverse complement strand
GGTCCCGAATGCGCCTGTCTTCAAATCCTTCCTCGTCACTCCACCTTGATGTCACGCAGGAAGCCGGCGCTGTCCTCCGGCAGCGACACATTGATGAACATGCCGGAGCCCAGCTCGAACCCGGCCATCTTGGTGAGCCGGGGGATGATACTCAGGTACCAGTGATAGTACCTGACCCCGGTGTACTCCATGGGCCCAGTCCGAATAGTGTAATTGAAATCGGGGTCCGCCAGCCCGTGATAGAGCTTGGCCAGGGTGCGCCGCAGGACCCGGGCCAGATCCGCCGCCTCGGCATCGTTAAGCTCGGCGAAGCAGGCCATGTGCCGCCGCGGCATAATCAGCATCGAGAAGGGGGTTAGCGCCGCGTACTGGACGAACGCCACGAAGTGTTCCGACTCCAGCACGATGCCCGTCCCCTCTTTCAGTTCTTCGTCCAGGACATGGCAGAAGATGCACTCGCCGAATTCGTCAAAGTGCTTCAGCGCGTTGATCAGACGGTCACGCGACTGGGAGGTGATTACCGGCGCCGCGATCATTTGCGAATGCGGATGCTCGAGCGAGGTGCCGGCTGATTCCCCATGATTCTTGAAGATGGTGACTTGTTCGATGCGCGGATCCATCGAGGCAAACTTAAAACGGTTGAGATAGGTCTCCAGGATGGTCTCCACCTCGGTATCCTTCAGCAGGGCCATCGGCATGTTATGTAAAGGTGTTTCGATGATCACCTCGTGGATCCCGACGCCGGTCACGACCCGCCGAATGCCGTGAATCGAAAGCTGACGCGACCCCTCGTACGAGAGGGCCCCATATTTGTTGGGGGTGACGCGCACGCGCCAGCCGTTGGTGTCACGCACGATGTAGGTTTCAGGGGGGGTCATCGCTTCATTGCCGGGGCAAAAGGGGCACTTGGGTTCGAAAGCCGGCAGCGCTTTCTTCTCCCCCTTGCGGACGAACTGATCCGGCCGCTTGGCCCGCTCGGTGGCGATGATGACCCATTCACGGGTCAATAGGTTGTGACGAATCTCAGGCATGAGTATTCTCCTCCAAAGCTGAAGTGATCCACGGTCGCACGACGTCACCTAGAAACCAAAGTCCGATGAGGCAGGCACAATCCCGCACGCAGCCAGCCACCACCCAGGACTTTTCGGTTTTCAAAACAAGGCGCATTGTATAACATTCAAGACGGCAATCATACAGGCGGCAGAAAGCTCGCGCAAAAATGTCCAAGAAACACAAAGCAGCGGTGCAACGGCAATTTACGAAAACCGCGGAGGCTTTTTCCAAACTGGCAGTTCGCGATACCCCCGAATTAGTGGCGGAGAAGGTGGAGTGGGCGCGGCCCCAGGCCACCGACCTCGCCCTCGACGTGGCGTGCGGCCCGGGAGCTTTTGTCCTGGCCTTGGCTCCGCGCGTACGCTTCGCCCACGGCCTTGACCTGACCGAGGAAATGCTCCGCCAAGCGCGGGGATTCCAGCAGGAACGGCAGATCCCCAACGCGTGCTTCCTGCGCGGTGAGGCGGAACAACTTCCCTTCCCCGACACCGCTTTCGACCTCGTCACCTGCCAGTTTTCCTTTCACCATATGCCCCGGCCTGAACTGGCACTCAAGGAGATGTTCCGGGTGATGAAACCCGAGGGGCGCATTCTTGTTATCGACAGCCTGGGGCCGGAGAGTGATGAGAAATTTGACTTACACAACCGGATGGAAAATCTCCGCGACCCTTCGCACGTGTTCTCCCTGCGGCTCACGACCTTCCTGCGCCTGTTCGCCGAACAACGGTTGGACATCCTTCGCCAGTCCATCAAGCGCCGCCCGCGCTCGTTCCATCACTGGATGTTGCGTGGCGGCCTCGAACCGAAACACAAGCGTTACCGGGAGACCCGCCAACTTCTTGAAGAGTCTATCGCTGGCGACCGCGCCGGCTTTTCCCCGCAGCCGCAAGGCGACGATATCCTCCTCGTCCACCATGAAGGGATGTTCTTGCTCGCCCGCCCCGAGGTTCCGTAGGGACACAAGGCATGGCGCCCTCACTACGTGCTGGTCGCTGCTCCCTGCCTACTGCTTTCTGCCTGCTGGTCTAGGAACGGCCATTCGCGGCCCATTCGCGCCCGCACGAGATAGGTGCCTGTACCCAAGAGGAAGACTGCCGCGGCAAACACCAGCGATCTGCCCGCCGAGATGGCGAGAATGTAAAGCCATCCGAAAATGGAAACAATCCCCGGCAGCGGGTAGAACCACATGCGGAAGGGGCGCGGCAAGTCCGGCTGGCGAAAACGCAGGACAAAAAATCCGACGGCCTGCGGCAGGTATTGCACCAGGACGCGCGTCGCCACCAGGCTGCCGATGACTTCAGACAAGTGCCCGAGACTGAACACCGAAGCAATCAAACCTAAAGCAATTAGAGACACATAGGGGAAGTCACCCTTCGGGTGCAGCCGCGCGAAAACATGGAAGAAGTTGCCATCGGTCGCCGCCGCGTAGGGAATACGGGTGTAGCCGAGGAGGACCGCGAAGACCGAGGAAAGAGCGATCCAGAGCATCAGCAGCGTCATTAAGTTGCCGGCCCCGGCTCCGTAAAGCTTTTCGATGTACGCGGAGGCGATGAACTGGCTATGCTGGGCTTCGCGCCAGGGAACCACGCTCAGGATCGAGATGTTCATCAAGATGTAAAGGACACCCACCGCAATAATCGAAAACAGGATGGCGCGCGGGATCACCCGTCCCGGATCGCGGATCTCTCCACCGAGATAGCACACGTTGTAATAACCGAAATAGTCATATAACGCATATAAGGTGGCGTTGCCCAGCCCCGCCCAGAAGGCCCAGTTCTGCCGGAAGGCGTTCGGGGGGAAGTCGAAGATGGGCGCCGGGCTGAGGTGCGGCAAGCCGGAGCCCACGATCCAAAAACATCCGAGCAACACGCCGGCCAGCAGCACCACCGAGAGGTTTCCCACGGCGCGGATGCGGCGATACAGCAAAAGGACCAGCCCCAGCGGGACGGCGGCGGCGCACAAGTGAACACCCTGGTCCGTGAGGCTCGGAACCAGATAATGGAAGTAGTTGGCAAAACCGATGGCGCCACTGGCCACGGAGAGCGGCGCGGAGAACATGATTTGCCAGACAATCAGGAAAGAGAGCCAGCGCCCCGCACCCCTGGGCCCGAAGGCCTCGCGCAGGTAGTTGTAACTCCCCCCCGCCTGGGGCATCGCGGCGCCCAGTTCCGCCCAGACCAGCCCATCGCAGAAGGCCAGCCCGGCGCCCACCAGCCAGCCGAGCATGGCTTGAGGCCCGCCCATCGTCGAAAGAAACAGGGGAATGGTGATGAACGGCCCGATGCCGATCATATCGGTAATCGACAGCGCCGTGGCCTGGACCAGCCCGAGTTCGCGCCGCAACGCCGGATGGTCAGTTGATGCAATCAATGATTAGCCTCGTTGCCTGCCGCTAGCGGCGTGAATCCGCTCCTGCGGCCCCGGCTGGCTTAGCCCCCACCCTCACGCTTGCTTCCTCGCCGCCCGTCCCGCTCGGCTTATTTCACATCAGGCAATTGAAGTCAAGCGTCCCGGGGCCCACCGCCAATCCCTACGAGGATTCAGATACTTCGAAGGGTCAATTTGCTCTTCTATTTCTTTCCCACCTGTCGCAGGACCTGGGACTTCAACTTAGGATCCAGCCGGGCAGGGCGGACGGTCTGGCTGAGAAGGTAAACAGTGAGGGCAGCTTCGCGCAGGTGCTCCAGACAGTACGAGCACCCGCGCTCGACGTGTTCGGACACCTCGACGGCTTCGCGGGCAGGGAGCGTTCCCAGCAGGAACAATTCGTAACTCTCGTCTAGATGTTGGCAGTCCATATCCCTAAGACGGCGCGCAGCCGCTGTCGCAAGAACGACATCGCCGCGCGCAGTTCCGTCGAGGCCCTTGCCAGCGGCATACCGAGCCGGGTCGCGATCTCCGCCTCCGGGCAGCCCTCCAAGAAGGCCATTTCCACCACCTTCCGCTGCGATTTTGGCAACTGATTCACGACTTTCTTGAGCAGGCCCATTCGCTCCTCAAGCTGCAGTAGTGCATCCGGCCGAGGCAGCCAGGAGAAGGTTTCCACCAGCAAGTCGGCGCCGGCGGGCGTGGGCGCAGGCGGATCGGTAGCGCGACGCAGTCGGTCCAAGGCCAGTTGACGCGCCAAGGCCACAAACCAGACGGCAAGGCTTCCATCTTGCTGGCGCAGTAGTTGCGCGTTGTCCCCCAGCTTTACGAAAGCCTCGCTCAAGACCTCCTCGGCCAAGGCACAATCCGGCAGCATCTGCCTGAGCATCGGCCACACCCGAGGGCCGAGGAAATCAAAAAGCTCCTCCCCCGCCTGGGAATTATGCTCAGCCAGGAAATCTGGCAACCTTTCCGCTGGAAGTTCTTGAACCATCTCCAACCGCAAAAAAACACTGGAGGGAACTCGCGGCGTCATATCAGTTCAGCTTCGGTCCGCGTTGGCCCTTCAAGCAACGCCCCCGATTCTACCCTAAGCGCCGCCGCTTGCCGGTGAAAATCCGCCGGCGAAGACAGATTAAGAATCTGTAATGGGAGCTATAAAGAGAATCGATTGGACACTGGAGGCCCGCTGAACTAAAAAAGATAGCGGAAGTTCCGTAAGACGAGGAGTACCGCACCACGAAAGCCACGCCCCCAGGGCTTCCCGGTGCGGCTCGCAGCGGGACATCACATGCGTTAATAGCCCCTCCGGTCGCGCACGTCCGAGGGGCTATTTTCGTTTACACGCGCATGCCAGCCCGTTCCAGGGTCTAGCCGACGGGTCATTCGCGGCCAGCCTTCAATACTCCTTTGGGAATGACCGCGTGTTTGATTCTCTTTCTTTTCCAGGTGTAGGTGATGTGTACGTCGCCATTGAACGATTGGATGACGGCAGGATAGCTGAACTCGCCGGGCTCAGTCTCAAGTTGGGCGAAGGGTTTCCAGGTTTCGCCGCCATCGGAGGAGAGAGCTACGCTCAACGGCGAGCGCTCGCGGGTCGAGTGGTTGTAAACCATCAGGATGCGTCCGTCGTCAAGCCGAACGCAGTCGATGCCGCTATTAGGGTTAGGCAGTGATGTGGGGCGCGCCGGCCTCCACGTGCGGCCGCCATCCTCGGAATCGGCCCGATAGATGAAGCCCTGCCGTGAACGGAGAAATGCTCGGAGATGATCGGACGTGAGTTCGACCAGTGTTGGCTGAATCAGCCCGAAGGGCTTGCCGGGGATGACGATTGGACCGCACCTCGTCCAGGTCTTACCCTCGTCGGCACTTCGTTCTACCCAGCCCGTCCAGTTTCGGTAGCGCTCCACCGAAGTCCCGGCGACGATATCGCCATTCGCCAAGCGAATCGGCTTGTTCTTGATCGGGCCGAGCAGGCCCACGGCCAGGCGCGTGGCTTTCGTCCAGGTCCTTCCGTTGTCGTCCGAGGTTTTGTAGGCGCCGGCCCAAGATTTTGGTGAGAGGCCAAATTTGTAAAAGAGCCAAATGCGGTTGTCCCGACCGCGGAAGAGCGCGGGATTCCAGGCAGCGACCCCGGCATCTCGGGCGATGACACGCGGCTCCGACCACTTGCCTTCCGAGAGGCGCGACATCCAGATCGCCACGTCCTTCGCACCCTCGTACTGACCTCCGAACCATGCAGCGAGGAATTCACCTTCAGGAGTTTCGACAATCGTCGAGGCATGGCACTGTGCAAAGGGCGCACTCTCAAAGACGAATTCTGATTGGACTTCTGCCCCTAGGGCTGAAGCGCCAAGAAGGAAGAACCACAAGACGATGAGCAGCCCGCATGAGGGAGGCTTGCTTCGGCGAAGAGCGCCGGCGCTGTGGGTTCCAACGACCAACTGGAACCCACAGTTCACAAAATGATTCGTTACCATTGTCTGCGCACCGAGTCCCACCGCTCGCGCGGCGCGCCTGATCTCTCTGATCTTCCCCTTCTCCTAGTGGCCGCTCGCTCCGAGCTGGCGGTATTCCCCAACCCCCAAGAAGCAGGATCGCAGACGGCTCGTCACGCCATCTTGATCTTCTTCCCCCCGGCATCCCACACGGCAGCGGCTTTCTTGAAATAGGACTGATTCGCCATGTGGCAGGCGATCGCGGTGTTGTTGCCGAAGCTCGCGTCTTCGACGACGGGCCGCCGCGCACGGACGGCGTCAAAGAAGTTCCACAGGTGCTCGCGGGTCTCGTCGTAACCGGGCGGCGTATGATAGCGCGTGGTCTCGAGTTCCTTAGCGGCGCCGTGCTCGTACGGATGTTCCTCGCGCCATTTGGCCAGATACTCGTCGCGGAGTTTCTTGGGCCAGGTGCCCGACATGAAGCTGGGCCCGTGGTCGAGCCCGTCCTGGGCCGTGTAGGTCAGCTCGTTGTCCAAGATCTCGAGCATTCCCCGCGTTCCCATGAAGCGCGTGACTTCCGGGGTCTCGGTATTCAGCGTCACTCGTATGAAGACCTGGAACTTCGGGTAGTCATACACGGTCGCGTGGACATCGGGCACGTCGCGCCCATCCTTCCAGCGGTAGAGTCCGCCAGAAGCCAGCGCGCGCTCGGGTGGCGCCGTGAGCCCGCCGATGTAGTGCACGCCGGTCAGCAGGTGCACGAAAAGGTCCCCGGCCACTCCCGATCCATAGGCCTGCCAGCAGCGCCAGCGCTGAAAATGGTAGGGATTGAACGGGACCTTCGGCGCTGTGCCGAGCCACGTATCCCAATCGAGGTTCTGCGGTGAGAGGTCGGGCGGGATGGAATATTGCCAGGCGCCCCCCGGCTCGTTGCGCCCCATGAACGCTTCCACCAGACACACTTCACCGATTGCGCCCTGGGAATAAAGCTCCTTAGCCTTGGTATAGATGACGGAGCTTGGCCGCTGGCTGCCGACCTGCACGATCCGCTTGTTCTTCTGTTCCGCCGCGATCATCTCGAAGCCCTCGCTCACGGTGTGGGTCATGGGCTTCTCGCAGTAGACATCTTTGCCGGCGTTGCAGCAGTCCACCACAATCTGCCGGTGCCAGTGGTCGGGCGTGGCGTTGATGATGCAGTCGATTTCCTTGTTGTCCAGCAACTCCTGGTAGCGTCGGGTGGTGGGAATGGGCTTGCCGACAATCTCGCGGGCCAGTTCGTGCCGGCCATCGTAAAGCTCACAGGCCGCCACGCATTCGGTCCCCGGCAGCGTAAGGGCGGTCTTCAATAGGCCGCTCCCTTGCATCCCCACACCGATGATGCCGAAACGAACCCGGTCACTGGGCGCCACGGCCGCCTGTGGCGCGGCCGCCAGCGTCACCGGCTCCAGCAGGACGGTCCGCGCCGCTACGGCAGCACCTGCCACGCCAGCGCTCCGCCACATGAAGTCACGGCGCGAAATTCTTTGCTTGTTCATAGGCTAGAACCTCCAATACGGGGAGAATTAGAACGAGTCCTCCGAGCCCCTATCCTAAGCGCGGCCAGGCAGGAGGGCAAGAAAAAATTTGGCGGAGCGTGCCCGCGTAGCAGCCGCCCCACGACGCGGTTCATCAGCGACAGGCCGGGACGCGCAAACAGCCAATCAGGAGCAGTTCTCATACAGGCACCCTTAGACACACAGCATCCTCCAGCAAGACGCGCCGACGCTGCGCGACCACTCACCCGGCTTCGTCCCTCGGCCACTCTCTCACCAAGAGAGACTGAGAATCTGTGGCCTGTGCCGGGCGGCACCTGCAGGGCGAGGCAGGCGCCTGGAATGCTATTGCGCGCGTCCTCATCGGCCTGTGACCGTCACCACCGCCGGCGGCAAATTCTCGAAAATCGCTCGCCCGGTTATCTCTCCGGGCTTCGTCGTGCTTTGCAGCAACATTCGACCCACGCCTGCCGATATCTTCGCAGCCGGCGCTCCGCCGATCCCCCTCAGCATTCCGGGACCCGCCACTTCAAAATGAACTTCACCCGAAATGGGAACAAGAGTGCCTTGCGCGTCCCGCAAGCGGACCGTGAGTTCCGTGACGTCTGCGCCGTTCGCGTCGAGGAGGAGGGGATTCGCGTCGACCTCCAGTTTCGCCGGAGGCCCGGTCGGGCGCAGTGCGTCCGTGAGTTCGCGCCCGCCGCAACTGCCGACCGCTTTCAGGGTGCTCGGTTCATAAACAACGTCCCAGCGCATGGGGTTCTCGCCCTGTCGAACGCCTTGCGAGCGTCCGCCAAGGAACAACTCCACAGAAGGGCAGTTTGTGACCACAGTGACGACGCGCGGCTTGCCTTCTTCACCTGGCCACGTCCAATGGCCGCACAGGTGGACCATCGGCTCCTGCGTCCAGCGGCTCTTGAGGTAGTACCAAAGTTCTTTCGGCAAGCGCGTGGAGTCCAGCGCACCCGAATGCTGTTCCGGCCAGACGGGCCAGTAGTCGGTGCCGTAATCGTGCATACACCACAAGGTGCTTCCGGCCATGTAGCGGCGTGATTCCAGGATGTCAAGATTAGCTTTGACGTTATCAATCTGCTTCATCTCGGCGTCCAAATCCCCGCGCCGCGCGCAGGCATTCGAGTGTTCGCTGGTAACGAGCTTGCAGTTGGGTAAGAGGGCGTGAACCTGGTCGATGCGGTTGGTCTCGTAGTTGATCCCGAGCAAATCCGGCACCTCCACGGTGCCTAATTTCTTGCCCTCGTCAGGATTGTTATCCCCATAGACCGTCAGCCGAGTGGGGTCCGAAGCGCGGGCGATGCGCTGTAAGCGCTCAAACATGGGCCGCGACCGGCCCTCGTTCATCAGTCCCCACAAAATGATGGAAGGATGGTTGGCGTCGCGCGCGATCATCTGGCGCATCATCGCTTCGGCGTTGCGCATGAACTGCTCCCCGCCGATGTATTGCCAGGTGGCAATCTCTTCGTAAACCAGAACCCCCAAGCGATCGCAAGTGTCGAGAAAGACCGGGTGTTGCGGATAGTGCGACAGGCGCACAAAGTTCGCCCCCGTCGCTTTCAGGATCTCCACATCGCGCACCTGTAGACGGCGCGGCAGGGCGTTGCCGAGGCCGGGATAATCCTGATGGCGATTCATGCCGCGCAATTGCCGGCGTTTTCCGTTCAGGAAAAACCCATCGTTCACTTTAAACTGATACCAGCGAAGGCCGAACGCGGCGGTGTCCTCGTCGGAGGGCGTAGCGCCATCCTCCAATTGGACGTGAGCCGAGTACAAGCGTGGCGTATCCACCGACCACAGGGCGGGGTTGGGGATGGGGTCGAAAGTGAGGTCCAAAATCTTTTCCGCGCCCGGCGCAAGCGGTGCGGTGAGCACCTTCTCCGCCACGGTCTTTCCCGCCGGATCGCGGAGTTGCACCTTGGCCGTGCAAGTGCGCCGGTCAGAGTAATCATTGTGCACCCTTACCGCCACGTGGACGACGGCCGCAGAATCCGACACTCGCGGTGTGGTGACGCGAATGCCGTACTGCGGAATATACAGGCGGTTTTTGATGACCAGCGCGGCCTTACGATAAAGGCCTCCGTACAGGTCGTAGTCGGGAATGTCTTTCCCCGGCAGGACGTCCGGATCGTGCACGTTGGTAACCTTGACGGCCACCAGGTTATCACCAGGCTTGACGAATTCCGTCGCGTCAGCGCTGAAGCCGGTGTAGCCACCCATGTATTGGCCGAGGTGATGCGCGTTCACCCAGAGGTCGGCCACGGAGAAGGCCGCGCCGAACTCCAGAAAAACCTTCCGGGGAGCTTGTTCGGGTGAAAGCGTGAAGTGCTTACGGTACCAACCGATTCCCCGGTAGTATCCTCGCACCGGCACAAAAGTGTTCTGCGCGTTGAAGGAATGCGGCAGATCTACGGGATCCCATTCGGGCCCTTGTTCAAACGTGCCCATCGCCTGGCCGTCCCCAGGCTTTTCGCATTCCCCCAGGTGGAAGTACCAACCCGTCGAGAAGTGGAGCGAGTCCGTGGTGCGCAAAGGAGCGTTTTGCGGCGCGGATTGCGCGGCCGCCAGCGTCACCGGCTCCAGCAAAATAGTCCGCGCCGCCAGCGCAGTGCCCGTCACACCAGCCGTCCGCCACATGAAGTCACGGCGGGAAATCCGCTGCTTGTTCATGAGTAAGAACTTCCATTAGAAA
>Ga0315288_10013818_pt1 | contig 10094 bp, 5 predicted proteins | sample YL17G11_20_MG_FD_203454 | JGI IMG/M metagenome (GOLD analysis project Ga0315288, IMG submission 203454) | Sediment microbial communities from Yellowstone Lake, YNP, Wyoming, USA - YL17G11_20 | ecosystem: Environmental > Aquatic > Freshwater > Lake > Sediment | place: USA: Wyoming | collected... | reverse complement strand
TGCACTTCCCCAAGTTGTCCCGGTTCGACCGGCCGCTGGAGCCGGTGACCTTCGGCGTGCCGTTCCCGCAGGGGGCGCTGCCGAATCCGGCCCGCATCGCGCTGCGCGATGGGGAGCGCGTGCTGCCGGCGCAGTTCACAGAGACCGGCCGCTGGCCCGGCGGCAGCGTGCGCTGGCTCCTGGTGCACGCGCTCGTGGATCTGCCGGGCAACGCGTCGCGCGATTTCGCGCTGGAGACGGTCGCGGAGCCGCCCACAGCGCCGCTCTTCGCCGTCACGGCCGTGAAGACGGAGCGGGGCGTGGTCATTGATACCGGGTCGCTGCGGTTCCGCGTCCCCGAACGCGGCACGCTCTTCGAGGAGATCAGCCTCGATGGCCGGGCCCTCCTGGGCAACGCGGCCACTTCCGGCTTCACCATCACGCTTGGCGACGGCGCCTACTCCACGGCGCAGGACCGCCCCGTCCTCGAGATCGAGGAGGCGGGCCCGATCCGCGCGGTGGTGCGGCTCGACGGCAAGCACCGCGCCGCGGATGGCGGTTCCCTGCTCACCTATCGCATCCGCATCATCGCCTGGGCGGGCAAGCCCTACGTCACCGTGACCTACCAGTTCGTGCACGCCGAGGAGGCGGCGGCGTTCGAGATCCGCCGCATTCACTTCGATCTGGTTCCCGACCCGGCGAAGCGCCCGGCCTCGGTGGCCGCCGGCGAAGGCTACTACAAGACGCGCCTCCAGGAGAGCGACGCCGGCGTGGAACTGGTGACCCACGCCGAGAAGATTCTCTTCGAATCGGTCGAGCACCACACCGACTGCTACTACGGCGATTTCTGGGCCGACTGGCGCGGGCCGGAGGGCGGCCTGGCCTTGACCGTGCGCGCCGCCCAGCCCAACTTCCCGAAGCGCCTGGCCGCGGCGCCCGATCGCCTGACCCTCGATATCTGGCCCGAGTCGGCCGAGCCTCTAGTCCTGCGCCAGGGCGTGGCCAAGACGCACGAACTGCTCTTCCACTTCCATCCGGCCGATCTGCCCCTCGAGCAGATCAGCGTGCGCAGCCTGCAATTCCAACTCCCCGACCATCCCACGCTGCCGCCGGAGTGGCACGCCCAGAGCGGCGTCTGGGACGATGTCTTCACCACCGAGACCCACGCGCGCATCGAGGCGCTCATCCTGGACACGCTCGACGCGCGGGTCTCGGCCCTGGGGATGCTGCACTACGGCGACGAGCCCGGCTGGCCCTACACCGCCCAGGGACGCGGCCGCGGCGCCATCGTCTGGAACAACCTCGAGTATGACCTGGCGCACCACCTCTTCGTGCACCATGCGCGCCTGGGCCAGCGCCGCCATTTCGAGGCCGCCCGGAACGCCGCCCAGCACTGGCTGGACGTGGACTTCTGCCACTACAGCCCCGACCCGCTGCGCCGCGGCGGCCTGATCGCGCACAGCGCGCACCACGTGACCGATGGCGTGACGCCCTCGCACGAATGGGTGGAGGGGCTCTTCGAGTACTACCACTTCACGGGGCTCCGCGACGCCTGGGACGCCGCGCTGGCGGTGGGCGAGAACGTGATCCGCCACGTCGAGGCGTCGAAAATCCTGGACCGCCCGGGCACCTACTCCGTGCGCGAATTGGGCTGGGCGCTCTACACGATGATGGCGCTCCATCGCGAGACCAACCAGCCGCGCTACCTGGAACTGGCGCGGCGGATGGTGAAGAGTTTCCTGGAGTGGTCCCAGAGCGCCGGGGGACTGTTCTCGCCGTACACCGATCACATCACCGCGCTCAAGCCGTTCATGATCTCGGTCTCGCTCAACGCCATCAAGCGCTACCACCGCGCCACCGGCGACTCGCGCGCCGCGGAACTGATCGTGCGCGAGACCGACCGCCTCATCGAGCACGCGCGCAGCCCGGCGGGCATCTTCTTCTACAAGGAACTGCCTTCCCTGATGACCCAGCAGGCGACCGGCCACATGTTCGAAACCCTGGCCTATGCCTACGCGCTGACCCGCCGGCGCCGCTACCTGGAGATCGCCCTGCGCCAGTTCGAATACCGTTTTGGGACGATCCACCCCAAGAGCCGCGGCTGGGACAAACACATCGAGGGTGATGCGCTCTACTTCCTGCCAGGCAGCGGGAGCGTGGACAGCCCGACCATCGGCTCCACGCTCACGGCGCTTGCCTGCCTGGTCGTGCAGGCCGAGAAGGAGGGGCTGCTCGCGCCCTTCGAGTTCGCATTCTGAAAGGAGTGCTCCATGCCATCCAGCAAGGTCCGCGCCCACAAACTCCACGATGCGCGCCCGCCCAAGGAGCCCGCGCTGCCGGGCGAGAAGCGCGACTACCACTGGCTCCAGGAGCACGACCCCTGGGCCAGCCAGTTGATCGCCTTCACCTCGCTGCTTTTCGAGCCGCGCGAGGGGCTGGTCTACTGCGGCCTCACCTCGCTGAACGGCGATCTGCTCTACACCTTCGATCCCGGCAGCGGCCGGTTCACGTCGCTGCGCTACCACGAGGCCGAGGGCCGCGAGCGCTACGACGTGAAGATCCACCGTTCCCTGGTGCGGGACGACCACGGCGCCATCTACGGCGCCACCGCCGGGCTGCATCCGCACGAACTGCGGCTGCAAGCCCCGGGAGGGAAAATCCTCCGCCTCGATTCGAAGAGCAAGCAGATCGAAGTGCTGGCGATTCCCGTTCCCTATGACTACCTCCAGACCATCGCGCTCGACCCCACGCGCCAGGTGATCTACTGCAACACCTACCCCGTGTGGCAGATGGCGATGTTCGACCTCAAGGCGCGCCGCTCCACCTACCTGGGCATCGGCTCGCTGGGCCACCGCGCCTTCTGCGATCAGGACGGAAACGTGTGGGGCTCCTTCGACGACAGCCGCCGTCTCTTCAAGTACAACCCCGACGATGGCTTCACCAGGTTCGAGGCGACCTTGCCCCAGATGAACCGCGCCCCCGTGAACTGGGGCATGGCCATCCCCGCGCCCGACGAGCGCGCCATCTACATGGGCACCGCCGGCGGCGGGCTGTGGCGCATGGACCCCGACACGGCCGAGATCACTTACCTCGGAAAGCCGCTGGCGGACGATCGCCTCGAGGGCCTGGTCTTCGGCAAGGACGGCCTGCTCTACGGGGCCGGCGGCTGGAACGAGACCGGGCTCTTCGCCTATGACCGCGAATCGCGGCGGTTCTACGACCTGGGCCCCATCTTCGACCCGGAGATCAACGAGCGCTGCGTGATCCCGCACGACATCTGCCTGGCCGACGACGGCACCATCTACACCGGCGAGACCGACAACGCGAATCGCTCGTGCTACCTGTGGGAGTGTCGCGTGTCGTTGTGACGGAGGAAGCCGTGCGCGAGCGGATCAGCCTCGACGGCCTGTGGAAGTTCTGCCCCGCCTTTGACGAGATCAGCGCCGATCAGCGCTGGCTCGACCCCCACTTCGATCCGAGCGCCGAGGCGAAGCCGGCGGCAGAGGATCGCGGCTGGATCGAGCGCGCGTTCGACGATTCCGGCTGGCTCGAAATCCCGGTGCCCTCGAGTTGGAACAAGGCCGTGCCCGACCTCTGGAGTTACGAGGGCCACGGCTGGTATCGCAAGCGCGTGGTGATTCCTCGCCGCTGGCAGGGGCGGCGCGTGTGGTTCGTCTCCGAGGGCGCCAACTACCGGACGGTCCTCTACGTCAACGGCCGCCTGGCCGGCGCGCACGACGGCGGCTACACGCCCTTTCGCATCCCCATCGGCCAGCACCTGGACTGCGGCGCCGAGAACGTGCTCGCCGTCTCGTGCGACAACCTGCCCAGGCCCGAGCGCGTGCCCGGCGGCCAGTTCGACTGGTGGAACCACGGCGGGCTCTATCGCTCGGTGGCCCTGGAGGCCGCGGGCGATTCCATCATCGAGGATCTCACCATCGCTGCCGTGCCCGAAGGCGGCCATGGCCGGGTGCGCATCACCGTCGCGGCCCGTTCGGCGCGAAACGACGGACGGGCGACGTGCTCTCTCAGGCTGCTGGATCCCGACGGCCGACCGGTTCCCCTGGAAGAGAGCGCAAGCGTCGCCTCCGCCCATTGGCGCGACGGCGCCGCCGAGTTGCACTTCGATCTTCTGCTCGAAAACGCCAGGCGGTGGTCGCCCGGGCAGCCGGACCTTTATCGCGCGCGCATCGTACTCCCCGGCGGCGATGGCTGGGAGGACGAACGCGAGGTTCGCTTCGGCGTGCGCGCGATCGAGGTCCGCGGCTCGCAACTCCTGCTCAACGGCGAGCCCCTGCTCATCAAGGGCCTCAATCGCTACGAGGACTATCCCACCACCGGCCGCTCGCTCGACGAGGCCTATCTGCGCGCGGACCTGGAGCGGGTGAAAGGGCTGGGCGCGAACGCCATCCGGTGCCACTTCCCCAACCATCGCCGGCACTACGAACTGTGCGACGAGATGGGCATCCTCAACCTCGCGGAACTGCCCCTCTACCAGTGGGGCCGTCCGTTGGTCAAGACCGACTCCGCCGAGGCCCTCCCCAGCGCCAAGGCGCAACTCGAAGAGATGATCGCCGCCCTCAAGAATCACCCCAGCGTTTTCATCTGGAGCGTGAGCAACGAGAACCTGACCGCCGCGCGCAGCGATAAGCCTGAGGACATCGCCCTCGCCCAGCAGACCGCCTGCGGCAACATCGAACTGGTCGCCCTGGCGCGACGCCTGGACCCGACGCGGCCCGTGGTGGAGGTGAGCAACTGCTGGCCCGGCGATCCGGTGCTCGAGCACACCGATCTGTGCGCCGTCAATGTGTATGTGGGCGTCGAGGGCGGCGCCTTCAAGGGCCGGGTTCCCGCCCTGGCCGAGGAGATGAAACGAAGGCTGCGCCTCCTGCGCGACCGGTATCCCGGAAAGCCGATCCTGGCGGGGGAGTTCGGATCCTGGGCGATCCGCGGCATGCACACGCCGTACTTCCCCGGCGAGGAATACCAGGCGGAACTCATCCGCGCGTTCTGGAACGGCATGAAGGAGATCCCGGGCGTGGCGGGTGGTTTTATCTGGTGCTTCGCCGATTCCGACGTCCATCGCCGCTTCGAGTGGGTCTACGAACTGCGCGTGGCCTACGGGCTTTTCGACTACCATCGCCGCCCGAAAGCGGCGGCCGCGGCCGTCCGCGAGTTGTGGGCCGCCCCGCAGCAGGGCGACTGACGCCTGCAAGATCATCACACACGCCGCGCCGATGTCGCTCCCGTGTGATAGGAGCGCGACCCACACCGCCCGAAGCCATGCTCATCTCTCTCAGGAGGTGAGCGATGACACTCGAGGGGATCAAAGAACTCATTGACCAGGTGGGCCGCGCGGCGCGGGTCGAGAGCGTGTTCGGAGAGTCGCGCGAGATCGCCGGCCGGACGGTGATCCCGGTGGCGAGGGTCTGCTACGGGGGCGGCGGAGGCGGCGGCGAAGGCAAGGCGGAAGAAAGCAAACAGCAGGGATGCGGCGGCGGCGGCGGCCTGGGCGTGGGCGTCCGCCCCGTCGGTTTCCTCGTGGTCACCGAGGAGGCGGAGCGCTGGGTGCCGGTGCTCGATGTGACCAAGTTGGCGATGGCGGGAGCCATGGTCGCCGGCATGGCGCTGTGGACGATCAAGAAGATCGCGACCCGGCGGCGGGATTAGCGATCGGCCCGACGCCCGCGCGCCACGATCACTGCCGCAAGCCACAAGGCAAGCGCCGCCAGCGAGATCATCAGCCCGCGGCGGTAGGCCGTCGCCTGGTAGCGGAAGGTCACGCGGTGCCTGCCCGCAGGGAGATGAACCGCCCGCTGGCAGAGGTTGGCGCGATAAATGCGCGCCGGCCGGCCGTCCACCTCGGCCCGCCACCCGGGGTACCAGGTGTCGGCCAGCACCAGCCAGCCCGGGCCTGAGGTCTCGGCTTGCACGATGACGCGGGTGGGCTGGTTGGTGGTGATCCGCGCGCGGCCTTCACCGCCCTGGCCAAGCCGCGCTACCTGGGACGCAGGCGCATCGAGCAGCACGCTGCGCGCGGGATCCCACTGGCCGGTGGCGAGCGTGGCCGTCACGGCGTCATCGGAACCGGCGCGCGCCCGTGAGGCGATCCGCGCGCGGGGCAGCGCCGTCGGGTTGACGTAGATGAGCGCCCAACCGGCGCGCCCCACTGGAACCAGGTCGCCGCCCCACAAAGGCGCGAACGACAGGACATAGCCCACGCTCCAGGCGTCGAGAAGCCGCTGAAGCGCCAGAGAGATCGCGATCCCCTGCCGTCCCATCCCCTGCTCCATCAGCACCCTCGCCAGCCCTTTTTGCAGCGAACTCCCCCACACCTGGGCCGGCAGCGCGGGCGTGAGGTCGGCATAGCCCGCGGGCGAGGCGAAATCGTAGAGTGCGTTGCTGTTGGGCTGCAGCAGCACGCGCTGCTCGAGATACGGCGTGAGATCGCCTTCCCACCCGCCCGCGCTGTGGTAAGCCGTGCCGAATGATTCTTCCGCGCCCAGGGCGAAGACGCGCACGCCGGCCATCCGGCCTGACTGCAGGAAAGCCGCCGAAGCGGGTGGGCGGGTCCACTCGCCGACCGGCGCCACCGGCACCTGGCGGCGCTGCAACGCGTACAGGTCAAGAAAGGTCAGCATCACCGCCGCCGCGGCGACCAGCCGGCCCCACCGCGGCCCCAGCCGCCTCACCAGTTGGGTCAACGCCGTAGCCGCCAGCACGCACAACGCAAGGATCACCCACAACAAGAACCGCTGCGGGAATCGCAGCCCGGCGAACCCGGGCAGGGCTTTCCGCGCCAGGCTGAAGAGCGGCGTGTACGGCCCCAGCGCAAGCACCACCCCGGCCACCACCGCGATGGTGAACAGGGGCACCATCCGGCTGCGCCGCCCCTGCGCCCCGACTGCGTCGGGGCCGGGGCGACCCTGGAAGGGCCGCCACAGCCAGGGGATGGCGACCAGGCCCGCGAGCAGCGGCAGCAGCCCCAGGTAACCGCAATTCTCCCAGTACACGCGGCCGCCGTACGTGTCGCGGCCAGGGTCGCCATGCGCATAGGGATAGACGAACATGAGCAGGTCGCGCACCGGCAGCGCGCCCACTTCCGCGGTTTCGCGCGTCAGGCCCGCGGCGCGTTCCGACACGCGCGTCAACTCGGCGGTGGGGACAACCTGCACCGCAGCCAGGGCCGCGCCCAGCAGCAGCGAGCCGATCGCCCATCCCGCATGCGCGTAGGGGCCGATTCTCAATCGGCCCGCAACGGCGAGGCGGCCTGAGAAGGCAGGCCGCTCTCGGAAGACGATCAGTCTCAGCGCGACATAGGCCACCAGGCCCACCACCGTGACGTACACCACCGGCGGCCCGCCGGCGAAGACCTGCAAGGCCACGAAGGGCGCCAACCAAAGCCAGTAGCCGCGGCGTTCGGTTCGCAAAGCCGCCTCGACGAGCGCCAGCATCGCCGGAAGCAGCAGCGCGGCGTTGCTCAGGTTCGGGTGTCTCACGTGGCCGATGAAAAAGCCGCTCAGCCCGAAGGCCACACCCGCCACCAGGCATGCGCCGCGCGCCAGGCCGAGCGTCCTGCCGTACAGGTACATGCACCACGCCGCCAGCCAGAAAGTGAGCAGCAGGTCGAGGTTCAGCGCCGCCGGCCACGGGAGCCAGACGAAGAACCAGTTGAGCGGAAAGAACGTGCCGGTCGCCGAGTCGGCCAGCAGCGGGTAGCCGCTGTAAACGAGCGGCGTCCAGAAGGGCAGGTGCCCGGCGCGCAGCGATTCCGCCATGAGCGCGCGGAAGGGCACGTGCGCGTACATGAGGTCGTTGGTGAAGAGGTCGTTGGGGATGGGCACGGCGCGCATCGCCGCCAGCGGCCAGAACATCACCACCATCAGCGCGAGCAGGATCGCTGCGGCGGCGGCGTCACGCCGGCCCAGCGGCGGGTCGAGCGCGGAAACGCGAGGAGGCACGCCCATGGCGCGGCAGGTGTTCGACAGGGGCCGGGTGGGCACCTACTCGCGCGGGGCGGCTCCCTTCAGGCGGCGGTCGAGGAAGTCCACCAGGGCGACAAAGATGGCCTGGGCGTCGGGTTCGGTGGCCGGCGCGTCAACCGGCCCGAAACCGTGGTTGGCGTGGCGCACCGGGATGAACTCGACCGGCACGCCGGCTTCACTCAGCGCTGAAGCGAAGCGCTCCGACTGCTCGATCGGCACCACGTCGTCGCGTTCGCCGTGCACCAACAGGAACGGCGGCGCACCGGGGGCGACGTATGCCATCGGGCTCGCGCGCAGGCGGGCGGCCCGGCGATCCTCGGGGCCCGCCGGCCGGACGAACTGCTCCACCACCGCTACCACGTCGGGGATGTACTCAGCGGTGAGATCGAACGGCCCGCAGTAGCACGCCGCGCAACGCACCGCGCTGGAGAAAGCGTCCCAGCCGCCACCGCCCTCGAACTGGCCGGGTGTGAGCGCGACCATGGCCGCCAGGTGGGCGCCGGCCGAGCCCCCCACGAGGCCGATGCGGTCCGGGTCGGCGCAGCACTCGCCGGCGTGGGCGCGCAGCCAGCGCACGGCGCACTTGCAGTCCTCCAGCGCCGCGGGGAACGCCGCCTCCTCGGACTTGCGGTAGTTGATCGAGGCGGCCAGGTAGCCGTGTGCGGCGACGCGGGCGGCGTCGTCGCGGTGCATCTCCTTTTCGCCGCCGGTCCAGCCGCCGCCGTGGATGAAGACCGCCGTGGGCAGAACGCAGCCCTCTATGCCGGCGGGCCGGTAGAGGTCGAGCAGCAGGTCGCTCTCGCCGCCGCGCCCGAAGACGACGTCAGTCGCCGCCACCACGGCGGCCTTTAGCCCCTGGATGTCCACCGGCCCGAATCCCGCCGGGCCGCGCCACTTCTCGCCCATCGCTCTTTCCCAGCCCCGAGCCCCGGCCATTCTCTGTTTTGACGCCCCCCCTGCCGGACCTCTTGAAACGCGACCACAACGCGCACGGCCTGGCGCGGCCGCGCCAGGAAGGGACTTCACGGCGCGGGCGACGAATAGGCAGCGGCAGGATGGCGCGCGGCCGGATCCGCATCGGCCGCAGCAGGTGATATGCGATGAAGGGCAATCTGCTCTGGTTCGCGTTTTTCGCGGCAGCCGCGGGGGTCTTCTGGTGGCTGGGCGCCCAGGGGATGGGCTTGTGGCAGATCTCGAAAGGCTGGTCGCTCTCGAACCTGCTGCTGGTGGTGTTCGCCATCCTCACGGGCTACGAGGTCGGGGCGCTCGGCGTGCGGACCAGCGTGCGGGTGCGCCGCGGCGCGACGGGCGAGGTCACCATGCTGGTGGGCCTGCTGCGGGTGGTCGCCGGCATCGCTCTACTGCTGGCGGCGATCGCCTCGATGGGGTGGCTGGGGACCATCGGCGGGGTGGCCGCGGGATTCGCCGGCTTGCTGCTGGGCTGGTCATTGCAGGCGCCGGTGAGCGGGATGGCGGCCTGGGCGCTGATCACGTTGAAGCGCCCCTTCCGCGTGGGCGACCGCGTGCTCGTGCCGTCACTCGGGTTGAGCGGCGACGTGATGGAGATCGGCGTGATGTACACCCGGCTCAACCAGGTGGGCGGCACCATCGGCAGCGAGGAGGCGATCGGCCGCTCCATCCTCATCCCCAACGCCATGCTCTTCACCCAGGTGGTAATCAACTACACCCCGCAGCAGGAGGCTGCCCAGTTCCTCGACGAGGTGATCGTGCGCATCACCTTCGACTCGGACTGGGACACCGCCGAGGAGATCCTGCTCGGCGCCGCGCGCGAGGCCACCGCCGAGATCATCGCCAAGACCGGCCAGCAGCCCTACATCCGCTCCGACAACTACGACTACGGCATCTACATGCGCCTGCGCTACATGACCGAGGCGATGGACCGCCCGCGCATCACCCACGAGATCACCAAGCGCATCTTCCAGGCGTTCCAGCGCAACCCCAAGGTGGACCTGGCCATCCCCTACGTGTACTCCTATCGCAAAAGCGCCACGGAGCAGCGCTTCCAGTTCCCCGACACCATCCAGCAGCCGGAGGAGATCGCCGTCGGCGACGTGGTGGATGAGGCGGCCGAGCCGCTCGCGCCGGACAAGGAAGCCCAGGTGGTCGAAC
>Ga0315288_10013817_pt1 | contig 10094 bp, 5 predicted proteins | sample YL17G11_20_MG_FD_203454 | JGI IMG/M metagenome (GOLD analysis project Ga0315288, IMG submission 203454) | Sediment microbial communities from Yellowstone Lake, YNP, Wyoming, USA - YL17G11_20 | ecosystem: Environmental > Aquatic > Freshwater > Lake > Sediment | place: USA: Wyoming | collected... | reverse complement strand
AATCCCCGGCCATTTCCACCACATCGGGCGCTGGTACCAATCCGACAAGCAGAGCTTCTGTATCGATTGCCACGGACCGAGTCCCCATTCGAGGACCCCGAAGATACGTGCCTTTCTCAACATGCACAATCTCTTCACGTCCTGCCAGGTCTGTCATGTCCGCGAGCAGGAGGGATTTGCTCCCACGCGTTTCGGATGGATAGACATAGCTGACGGAAAACTGTGCCCAAATCCTGATATGACCAAGGGCGCCTGGGGCGAGTATGGCGCGAAGATCGTCCCGCTAACCGGTCCGGTGGCTGGTCCCCAGCCCCAGACCCTTGAGGAGGAGGAGGCATTTGCCGCAGAGTTCCACAAGAATATGGATAAGCTGATCGACCGTCAAAAGGTTATAGGGAATAAGTTTATCCACAGACGATGCGTTGACACTCCTGTAAGCTGCAGTAATTGCCACAACTCCCAGAGGCCATTCCTTCCTTTCACGGACCTGGGATACTCCCCGGATCGCGCCTCTTTCCTCGTGAGCGTGGAGGTGGTTGACTTTGTGGCGCACTACGAGACCTTCTATATGCCAAACCTGCTCAAAACCGATAAGCAAACGCCGGAACCGGCGGGGGAGAACAACAAATGAAGTTGACGGCCTGTAGTCCGGCGACCAGAGCAGGGACGCGGTTAGCTGGGTCGCCGGTGTCTCCTGGGGGGATACATAGGTTCTGCGCCGTGGGGTTGTCTTTGGTTCTTGGCTTAGCTCCCATTCTTCTCGCGGTACAGAGAGGGGCCGACCCGGCCGGCATCCTCAAGGGAGTTGTGGTGCGGACAAAGGAGGTGATCGTCGGCCCCAAGGACGAGCCTTTTAATATGCCCAGCGATGCCGCAGTCGGACAGGATGGCAAGCTGTATGTCCTCGACGGAGTGAACAACCGGATAGTTGTATATGACGCCCAAGGGAGTTTTCTCTTCAAATTCGGCAGCCGCGGGAGCAACGCCGGCCAATTCCTCTTTCCACTTGGGATATCAGCAGGGCCTGATGGGAAGGTTTATGTTGCCGACTCGGGAAATCACCGTTTCCAGGTATTTGCACCGGATGGAAAGCCCTTGGAATCGGTGCAGCTACCGACGACCGCATCCGGCGTCCCTCCGGACCCTACCGACGTGGCGGTGGATCCGATCCGACCACGGCTCTACATCGCCGACAACGACAACCACAGACTAAACGTTTATAATCTTACCAGCCGTAGCTTTGAGGAAGCCCTTGGCGGACCCGGGCTGGGCGAACGGCAGTTTCGCTTTCCGTTTCTCATCGACGTCTCCGCAGATGGCTACGTCCTTGTTGTCGAGCCAATCAACACTCGGGTCCAGGTCCTCAACTCCGCCGGCAAATTCGTCGGCTTCATTGGGGGTTGGGGAATCAAACCCGGACAGTTATTCCGCCCGAAAGGCGTGGCGACCCTCGGGAAAAAAGTTTTCGTGACCGACAGTTACCTGGGCCGGGTCCAAGTCTTTGACCTGGGAGGAAGCTTCCTCGGCATGTTGGCCGGCCAAAACGGAGAGCCAATACAACTCGACACACCCATGGGAATCACGGTGGACGCCGGAAACAGGCGACTGTACGTTGTCGAACTCAAGGCAAACAGGGTCTGCCGGATGGACTTGGAGTGAAATGGGATGGCCGGACCGAGATTTCTGCTCAGGCCCACATACCGATTGGGCGCACTGCTGCTTCTCATCTTGGGCGTAGCTCGGCCTCTCTGCAGCGAAGATGCCGCGCGCAACTCAAGCAGGGAATGTGCTATCTGCCATATTCGCTGGGTGGACGCCCTGGCCAGATCCGCTACGCAAGGAGATACTATGGAGGGGGTCCTCGAACGCAAAGCCGGTAGCGGGGACATGTGCCTTTCCTGCCACGATGGCTCCGTGGTTGATTCGCGCTTCAAGGTCTGGTCAACTCGCCACCATACAACCGATTCCCTGCCTTCTCCCAGAGTGAACATTCCAACGGAGAAGTTTCCGCTGGACGATCAGGGCCGCATGACGTGCGCAACGTGCCATACGGCGCATGCGGTGCCCGATAGTTCCGACCTGAAGACGGTGGTTTTTCTCCGCCAGCCCAACATTGATTCATCCCTCTGCCTTGCCTGCCATCCTGAACACGCTCAGAAAAGCGACTGTCAACATCCCCTCGGGCGGAAAGATTCTCCGGTGCCTCAGGCGATCCTGGAGGCTGGCGGGAAGACTTCCACCGACGGCCGTATGATTCTCTGCCAGACCTGCCACGAACCGCATGGGGCGAGAAACGCCTGGATGCTGGTCCTGCCACCCTCAAAACTCTGCATTGCCTGCCATACCGACAAGGCTCCCGAAACCGCGCCCGTGTCCGGCGCGCCGGTGCACCGTATTGGCCGCACCTATCCCGGCTTTGAGCCCCCCGCCACCTTGCTTGATGAGAGAGCCACCTTTGGTCCAGACGGTGAGCTTGACTGTCTTTCGTGCCATCGGCTGCACGACGCTTCGGGCGCCAGGCCGCTGCTGATTCGAAAGAACGAGAACGGTTCCCTTTGTCTTGAGTGCCACAAGGATGAAAAAACGGTTATCGAGTCGCCTCATGATCTCCGCATCAGCTCTCCTGAAACCGTCAATGCCGCCGGGCAAACGCCTTCGGTATCAGGCGCCTGCGGTGTATGCCACCGCATTCATGGCTGGGCAAGGGACGTTCCGGACGCAAACCTGCCGCATAGCTCCGCGTGCATGGAATGCCACAGAACAGGGGGACCAGGGTCGCGCAATCGCCCCTATGTTGAGGCGCACCCTGTCGGCATACCGCTGCCGGAGAAGATGTCCATCCCGCTCCCGCTGGATCCCGCCACGGGCCACATTGGCTGCCTGACCTGCCACGACCCGCACACCCCCCGCTCGTCCGAAAGCGCCACCGAAGGGGCAAGCCCAATAACATCTTTGAGTCCGGAGGAAGACCCGAATCATTCTTCAGTAAAGGCGCCTCGGCAGGATGTCGGTTCTCAAGTTCACACGCCGCGTTCATTTCTGCGAGCCGAGGGTTCGCAACTGTGTATTATTTGTCACGACAAGATGGCCGACCTGCTGACAGGTCCCCACAATCCCGCCGAGTTTGAGCCAAAGGTCCGTCAATTGCTCGGGCTGCATCCTTCTGTGGGTTCCTGCCGGGTCTGCCACACAACCCACAATGCTCAAGGTGTTCATCTCTGGGCGCGGACACCTGCTACTCCCCCGGACGGTTCCATCTCGAACCTTTGTGGCGCCTGCCACGAGGACAAGCAGCGCATAAAGGGCTCCCTGCACGACCCCGGCTCAGGTGAGTGGGCGAAGAAGCTTGGTTTTGTCTCCAAGGATCCCTGCATCGACTGCCACATGGTGCACGGTTCAAGGGAGGCCCCAGGCCGCGCGGTGGAAGGCGCCATCTGGGGATTGATCGGAAGCCAGGGCGATGCGGTGCGGGTCTGTGAAACCTGCCACCGAGCCGGAGCGCCCGGCAAAGTGGTGGAAACACCGCACCTGGAAAGGATTCGCCGCGACGACACCGGCAATCTGCCGGTGAACCGTGAGGGCCGGATTCAGTGCGCCACTTGCCACGACATCCACCAGAATGCACAGAATCCCAAGCTGCTTAGGACCACGAGGTGGGATTCAAGCCTCTGCCTCGCTTGCCACCCGGGAGAAGTCAACGAACTTCTCGGCACGCCTCATGATCTCAGAACATCGGCCCCCGATGCGCGCAACTTGCGCGGCGAGACCGCCGTCGAATCCGGAGCCTGCGGTTCTTGCCACCTGGTGCACTGCGCTTCTGACGGCGCCGGCGTTTGGGTGCAAAGCTCAACCTCCGAGAAGGACTTCGGCCGGGGGCTGTGCACCTGTTGTCATCGCAAAGGTGGGTGTGCGGAAGCACGCATTCCGAAATACGCTGAACACCCCGATGTGGCCCTCTTGAACCGCACTGATCCCCGCAAGCTGGAGTACATGCCGACCTTCGATCATTACGGGGAACCATCGAGTACCGGATCTATTTCCTGTCTGACATGCCACAAGTTTCACACACCTCCCTCGACCCCCGATGCAGGGGAAGGGCCGACTCGGTTTCCCTACAAGTTTCTGAGGACTGAGGCACACGAGAGGCTCTGTATCGATTGCCACGGAATCGAGGCTTTGTGGCGGTTCCTCTACTACCACAAAGAGAACCGCAATCCCAATCCCGGCCATAACCTGAATCCTGCCTCTCTCGACGCCGGGAACAAGAAGTCCGAACCTGACGCGGGCAAGTAAACGGCGGCAAAAATATTATGCGCCGGCTTCCCCTTCGGGAAAAGGATTGTGAGCCGATAGCAAGAGAAAACCCTCTATTGGTGCCTGCCGAATCCGCCTTCACGCTGCGGCCCCTGGGCCTTAGTCCAAGCAGGGATGCAAGAATTTTGAAGCTCGTGTTGTGCTCCCGGCAGTTCGCATAAGCAAAGTCAAGCTGACCCGGCGTGGCATAGTACGTCCTGCCGGACTCGCCGACCATCAACGGCTTGTTCAGGTTGACATTGGCCATCTCGGTGACTTCACCTGGCGTAGGACAATTTTCAGCTTGTTGGAAGCTTCGTGTCTTTTCAGCCTTGCCGAAAAGACACTGTGCGTCCAAAAGAAGAGTGGGTCAATAATTGGGTCAGTCGTCGCTTGGTCGCTACTTGTTGCTGACTTGCTATACGCTTGCAAGCACCTTGTAATCCTCAAGGAGATCCCAAAATGCACTTGTAACACCTTGCAAACACCTGAGTTATGACAGACCCAAAGGACTCATAATCCATTGGTCCAAGGTTCAAATCCTTGCGGGCCCAGTTTTGTAAGCAAGCTCGAGCGATTGCTTAGCCGGCGAGTTCGACCGTTGCCTATTGGAAGACCACCGAAAAAGCGGACGAAAAAGTTGAGATAGTAAACCATAACGGGTGACTTTCCCTAGTTCCCAAGCGCATGCCCGCGTACGTCAGGGATTTGGGCATTGAGCACGGCGTCTTTTACGAGCAATCCAAGTAACCCAGCTTCGTACTACAGTCTTTCAACTTCTTGTTCTTTCTGCTTGATATTGGAATCAGGCTGCCATAACCACCGTCGAAGTAAGACGTTATGGTTTGTTTTGAATTTTGAGTTTTGGTCATTTGAATTTGTCCTTCGACGTCGCTCAGGATGGTGAGCCTGTCGAACCATTTCGGATTTAGTATTTCGGATTTTGGCTGCGGGCAAAGGCCGCGCCAAGGATGCTGTTGCCCATAAAGCGTTAAATCCAGAGGACTTATAGCTTCTGAATCCTCAAACGCACCGACTTTCTTGCATAGGAGCCTTTTTTCTTGACATTTCCCCTTGTCACTTGGTACACTAAGTAATATTAAATCTCAGCCTGCTCGGCGGCCAGATGCGGGCGGCGAGAATGAATGAGGCGAGACAAAAGTGGAGAAGCGGCTATGAAACTCTTCAAAATGCAAGTCGTGTTGACCCTGGCCGTTTTGTGCTTAGCTTGCTCAGGCGCGCCGGCATTGGCTGACCTCGCCTGGAACATCCAGACGGTAGATTCCGAAGGCTATGTCGGCAAGTACACATCTCTTGCCCTTGATGGAGGCGGCCATCCTCATATCAGCTACTATGGCAACGGCGACCTCAAGTACGCGGCCTCTGACGGGTCGGTCTGGGACATCCAGACGGTCGATTCCGAAGGGTCTGCTTACTCTGAGTCGTCCCTTGGCCTTGATGCTCGCGGGAATCCACACATCAGCTACTGGGATCACACGAACAGTGACCTAAAGTACGCCGTGTCCAACGGCTCGACGTGGAATCTTCAAACGATCGATTCTGAAGGGTATGTTGGCCGATACACATCTCTTGCCCTTGACGCCGCCGGCAATGCTCACATCAGCTACGGGGATCTCACCAACAACGACCTGAAATATGCAGCTTTTGACGCCTCGACCTGGAACATGCAGATAGTCGATTCCGAAGAGTGTGCGGGCTCCTTCTCATCCCTTGCCCTTGACGTCGGCGGCAATCCTCACATTAGCTACAATAATTGGGCGAACACTGAACTGAGGTATGCAGTTTTTGACGGCTCGACCTGGAACATCCAGACGGTCGATTCCGGAAGGGAGGTGCGTGCATTTTCATCGCTTGCTCTTGACGCGAGCGGCTACGCACATATCAGCTATTATGCCAACGACAGTCTGAAGTACGCAGCCTTTGACGGTTTGGCTTGGAACATCCAGACGGTCGATTCGAAAGGGTCTGTGGGCTACTTCTCATCCCTTGCCCTTGATACAAGCGGTAATCCCCATATTAGCTACTATGATGACACCAACACAAACCTGAAATATGCAGCTTTTGACGGCTCGACCTGGAACATCCAGACGGTCGATTCGCAAGGTGCCGTGGGTGCCTTTTCATCGCTTGGCCTTGATGCGAGCAGCTTCCCACATATCAGCTATTATGATGCGACCAACGGGGACTTGAAGTACGCGTATATCCCCGAGCCGGCCACAGTCTTGCTGCTCGGCTTGGGCGGGTTGGCGCTGCGGCGCAGGCGGTAAAGGGCGTGAAGCGTGAAACGCATCTCGTGAAGGGGGAAGCGTAGAGGGTGAAGCGTATCTTGATACTCGCATGTCATTCCGCACTTGATGCGGAATCCAGGAGGGGCCGATCGGGTCCGCACTTGCGACTTCCTGGACCCCTGCTCGCAGGCAGGGGTGACAGGGGGGGCACGCTACGTCCGGCTTAGGTGTGCCAGGGGGCGCGCATTGCTCTTGATATTTGGCGGTTGGCCTGGTCGTCGTCGAGGAACTCTTCCCTGATCGGGTCCCACTTCAAGGATCGCTGGAGCTTGTACGCGATGATTGTCAGATGTCCCAGCGATGCGGAGCGATGGCCGACTTCCTCGTCGCAGCTCGGCTGCCGGCGGGTCCGAATGCACTCGAACCAGTTGGCGTGATGGTTGTTCTCGCCGATATTCACCTCCCTGGTCTTGAGCTTCATCTCCTCGAAGATTTCTTCCGGGCCGCCCTCAACGGGCCCGCCCGTTGACATTGACGTTACCCAGCCCCGTTCCCCGACGAATACTCCGCCGAAGTTGCCGGCCAATCGCGCCGTTGGCGGGACGGCTTTATAGAGGTCATTGACCATTCCCCAGTGGTCAACCAAGTGAAGGAGCGCACCGTTGGCGTATTTGCAGGTGAGCGTGGGGTATTCTCCGCCTGCAGGATGTATTAGCTCGACGGGGCCGCTGTTCTCGGCGCCTAAGGCGTACTGAATCACGTCGGCGGCGTGAGAGTGGTACCAGGTCACTGACCCCGCCCCGAAGTCCTCATCAAACGACCAGGGCACCACGCCGGGCGACGGATTGAGGTGATATGCGCGGTTGTAGGGATGATACAGCGCCGGGCCGACCCAGAGGTCCCAGTCGAGGCCGTCGGGGACAGGCTCGGCCGGCAGCGCGAAATCGAGCGGAGTGTATGAGCGTTGGGTATTCTCGACGTCCATCAGGTGGCGACAAGGCTCGAAGCGAGGCGCTCCAAAGAAACCGCCGAGGCTGCCCCAAATGGTGAAGACCTGCTTGACCTTGCCGAGCCCGCCTGCTCGGACGAATTCGCAGACCTGGCGGATTGTCGGAATGGAGCGGTACTGGGTCCCGGTCTGGAAGATTCGGCCATACCTGCGCACAGTATCGGCCAGCCGCCGGCCCTGGTCGATTGTTATCGAGATGGGCTTTTCGCAATAGACGTCCTTGCCCGCCTTGGCCGCGTCAATCGTCTGCAGCGCATGCCAATGGTCCGGCGTGACAATCACCACGGCGTCAATATCGGGCCGGGCCAGCAGCTCGCGGTAGTCATTATAGGCCGAGCAGCCGCTGTATGTGCCGTCTGTGCGGGCGGCGGCGTACGCCTGCTCAACGTGGCTCTTGCCCTCCTCACGGCGCACGCCGTCCACGTCGCAGACACTTAGGACTTGAATCTCCCGGTCCCCGGCCAGCCGGTGGAGATGGCCCCTGCCCATAATGCCGTTACCGATCAAGCCCATCGTGATCCGATTGCTCGGCGCGACATTTCCATCCGCGCCTCGCGCGGATGATGGAATGATCCACGGTGCGGCGGCGAGGCCCGAAATCGCCGCGGCGCCGCCGATGAATTGGCGTCGAGTGATGCGGCGAGTGTCTGTTGAGTTGGATTTCGCAGTTGGTGTCATAGCTGTCCTCTGGTTGTCAGTTGCATGCTCACGTTGTTGAAGAACTCGATGCACTTTGTGATATCGGGCATTGATTCGAGCCAGTTGTAGGAGTATTCGAGGCCGAACATCGTGGGCCTGATGCCTAAGCGGTGGATTTCCTCCATGAGATCTCTCGTCCTGCCGACGCCTGTCCCCCAGGGCACATCGTGGCCTTCCGCGCTCAAGTCGTGCATCTGCACGGTAATCAAGCGGTCTTTAAGCGTATTGACGGCCTTGATTGGATCGATGCCGGACCGCATCCAGTAGCCAATATCTGCGCAGGCCCCAATACGCTTGCTGCGGCCCTCGCAGGCTTTCAGGACGCCTTGCGGGTTCCAATACTGCGGCGAGGCCTTTTGGTCGTGGTTGTGGAGGGCCACGTTGATTTCGTATTCGTCGCAGAATTTTTCGATTGTATCCAGAGCCTCGGGCGCCGGCTCGGACATGAAGGTCTCGATCCCGATCTTTCGTCCGAACTCGAATATCCTGCGACAGCCCGCCTCATCGCCGGGGATGTTGTGGATGTAATAGGTCAGCATGCGAACGCCGCCCGAATCCAATTTCAGGCGAACCTGTTTCAATTCGTCGTCGGTTAGCTGAGGGTCGAAGTCTTTGGGGATTTCCTTGCTGACCTTTTGGAAGCTCAGGCCGCCCATAAAAGGTAGGCCGAGCTGAGCGGTTTTATCGATGGCCTCGAAGAGCGTGTATTTGTTAAAGGTGTATGCCTCGATGCCGAGTCGCCAGCCGAGTTTCTCCTGCGCGCGGATGGCGGGAGTCAATTTGGCGCTGGGGATTGTCGGTGCCGGCAGGTCGCCTAAAGCGAACTGAGCGGCCGCCAGATAGAACTCCAGCATCTTAGGGTCCCAGAAGACATAAGGGTTGTGCGCGATGGTGCAGTAAAACACGCGCCCGCACCCGTAGTTGCGGACCCACGCCAAGGCGTAGTCATTGTCGTTGCGCAATACGTTGCCGCGGGGTTGGCCCTCGAATTTGGTCTTGTCCGTGTCGATGCTCAGAAGCACGCGGACCCTGTCTCTCGAATAGACCTCCTGGAAACGAAAGAACTCATCCCGGTACTCGAAGCCGTTGCCCCCGAAAACCTGATTTATCGGGTGGCCGGGGTCGTCGAGCCTGATGAAGATGTGTTCATTGGCGTCGAGGTGGTTGGCCCCGCGTGCGCCCAACATTAAACCGAACTCTGCCCAGTCCTCGACCGCGCCGGGCCAGCGGGTGAAGGCGACGGAAGTGCCGTGGACGCCAAGCAGTCCGCCGCCGCCATAGACAAATTCTATCAGGCTCTGCCTCAAGGCCGGGTCTTCAAAGAGATTACCCACCGTGTTGTTGAAAAAGACCGCGTCAAAGGTTTTGAGATTCTCGGCCTTGAAGACAGAGGGGTCCTTGCTGATTACCGTCTCGAACGCGCCCGTCCTTTCGCCCATCAGCGTAAAGGCCAGATTGGCCGTGGGGATGGAGCCGTGCCCGCCGTATCCGACGTTGAGGTCAAAGATAAGCAGCCTGCGTTTCCTGCGAGGCTTAACGAACCCCGTCGTCGGAATCGCCGCGGTGATTCTTTCTCGCTCGTCGGCCCCGGTTGCAGCCAGGGCCACGGCCGGCCCGAGCGTCAGGTGCGAGGCCGCAAGTATCCCGGCAGCAGCAATAGCGCCGCTCAGGAATTCACGTCGTGTGGCTTTGTCTGTGGATGTCGGTGTTTTTTGCATAGGACTTACTTCTCCGTTTCTCTCTTCATTGTCCCGCGCTGCACGTGCTTCACATCGTTCAATACAATAGGTTCATCCGCATGGTCCGCTTTTGGAAAGCTCAAGTCCTGCAGCGTCAGCCGACCC
>Ga0315288_10013816_pt1 | contig 10094 bp, 12 predicted proteins | sample YL17G11_20_MG_FD_203454 | JGI IMG/M metagenome (GOLD analysis project Ga0315288, IMG submission 203454) | Sediment microbial communities from Yellowstone Lake, YNP, Wyoming, USA - YL17G11_20 | ecosystem: Environmental > Aquatic > Freshwater > Lake > Sediment | place: USA: Wyoming | collected... | reverse complement strand
CGGACGTTGGGCTGCCGAGAGACCGATAAGCGAGCCGAACCAGCATCCAGAGAAGATAGTAGAACACCGCGATCACGACAGCGCCCACCCCGCGCCAGATGAGCGGAGCCGTAACTCCGAAAACCCGCCAGGGCAGGTTGAGGACGCAGAAGGCCATCAGTCCAGCCACCAGGCCCAGAATCGTCCCCCAAATCGGCAGGCGTTCCGGGACCCAGGCGGATGGTGCAATCATTGCCCAAAGTCCCCAGGCCAGCGGGGCGAAACACCACATGATTGTGAGTGGATAAAACCTCTGCTCGGGCAGCCCATGCACAAGGAGAATGACGAGGACCGCCAAAGCGATTCCCATGGAAGCGATTGCGCTCGCCGAAACAAACCGCCTAAACATATTGACCTCCCCAACCGTCCCGCATCCGTACAACAACCCAGGCAGCTCGCGGATGCGGTCAGTTTAAACCAGGTGCGCGACGAGAATCCGCAAGCCAATCAGGCAGAGGATTACGCCGCCGGCGATTTCCATGCGCTTGCCGAACTTCACGCCGAGCGTGCTGCCGAATTGAAAACTAGCCAGCGAGACGCCGAATGTCACGATGCCGATGACAACGCTCGGGTACCAGATGCTTACCCGGAGCATGGCCAGGCTCAGGCCGATCGCTAAGGCGTCGATGCTCGTGGCCACGGCCAGCATCACGAGCGTAAGCCCGCGCGAAGGATCCGCGATCCAGGATACCAGGCTCGGACCGCATCCGGCGCGAATCATGCGCACGCCCACAACCATCAGCAGACCGAAAGCAATCCAGTGGTCCCACGGGGCAACAAAACGCTCGATCCGCATTCCGGCCATCCAACCGACCACCGGCATCAGGAATTGGAACAGGCCGAAGTGGAAGGACAAGCGGAATCCCGCGCCCGCGCCGCGGGCCTGGCCGGACGCGCCACAACTCAGGGCTACCGCACACGCGTCCATAGCCAGCCCCAGGGCGATCAGTATGATTTCAAGTAACTGCAAGCCATCTCCCGGTCAAGCCGGTAGCCACGGTCAGGGTTCTTCTGACCGTGGGTTTTTTCTTTAGCAAACCCGTGCACACTTGGAATCACACACTGCGATTCAAGTTGGTTGTCGTCTCTCCGTGCGGCTGAGTTCCCGCGCCATCAGAGGCGGTTGCCATCTGCGACCAGCCCCACGTTTGAGGTTTCAATCTGCAACCTCCGACTGACGATAGTATGCCCTGCTGTAGCTAGGGCGAAACTGTTCTTGAGGTCCGCACTTTTTCGCATCCTCGGCGATGTGTATAATCTATCGCAGCAAGGAGCGCACGAGATGGTCGCGTGCCCTGTCTGCAGCCGGGTTTGGCAACTCCGGAGAGAGGAGATAAAGCGAGGGAGTTTCCCATGTCCAGGTTGCAACGAACGACTCCGCTTGCCGGAGCCTGAGGGCGCCGGGATGATGGTCGTAGGTTCCGCCTTGCTTGCAGTCCTAATCCCCTATCTGGCGGGGGCAGAGGGTTACACTTTTCTGTTGGTTGCAGTCATCATCTACGTCACTGTGCCGTGGGTTGCCACTGGCGTTCGACTTTCCCTTTTCCTCCTTTCGCCATATCCAGTGAAGCTGACACTCGACACCGAGTGGGACGTGGGTGGAGTTCTGCATCTTTCGGACCCCCCAGATTCACCAAAGAAGCCGTAGCATCTAGAGCACCGACCGCCGTCCGGGCTCCTGCCATCCGGCGGCGCGAAAAGTGCATCGCACAGCTGGAAATCCCGCAGGACTGAACGGCGAGTCCTGCGCTACAGTTTCCGAAACTGCCGCAGGTTCCAGTCGTCGGCGTAGAGGTTGAAGAAGCCTTCCTTATAGGGATGCTCCTTGATGACGTCCTCGTTGAGTTCGATGCCGAGGCCAGGCTTCTCGGGCGCGTAGAAGTAGCCGTCGTGCGGCACGGGGCACCCAGGAACGGCTTCGCGCACCCAGGTCTCCGAGAAATCGTCGAAGCACTCCTGCACTTTGAAGTTGGTGGTACAGAAATCGAAATGCACGCTGGCGGCGGTGCAAACCGGGCCGTTGGAATTGTGCGGCGCCATCACCATGGAGCGCACGTCGGCCATCGCCGCGATTTTCTTCATCTCCAGGAAGCCGCCGGCGTGAATGATATCAGCCTGGATGATGTCCGGCGCGCCGGACTCCAGCACCTCCCGGAATCCGTAGCGGGTGAAACAGCGTTCGCCGGTTGCCACCGGGATGTTGACGTGCTCGGCGACTTTCTTGAGCGAGGGGATGTCCTCCGGCGGGCAGGGCTCTTCGATCCAGCCGGGCTGATACGGCTCCAGCATCCGCGCCAATTCCATGGCCGTAGCGGCGCTGAAGCGGCCGTGCATTTCAATAAAGATCTCGACGTCCGGCCCAACCGCCTCGCGAATCGCCGCCACCAGTTCCACCGAGCGGACCTTTTCCTCGCGCGCGAGCTCCAAGGCCCCGGGGCCGAAGGGGTCAACTTTCAGCGCCTGGTAGCCTTTGTCGAGCACCACCTTGACGCGCCGGGCGAATTCCTCGGGCTTGCGTTCCACGGTGTACCAGGCGTTGGCATAGGCCTTGATTTTCTCGTGGCAGCGCCCACCCAGCAGTCTCCACACCGGCTGGCCCAGCGCTTTGCCAATGATGTCCCAGCAGGCGACCTCGATGCCACTCATCACGGTAGTGGCCATGACGCCCCCGCGCCAGAAGTCGTTGCGATACATCCGCAGCCACAGGTCCTCGATGTTGAACGGGTCGGACCCGATGACGTGCCGGCGCGCCGCACCTTGCAGGTAGCCCAGCACACCCTCTTCGCGGTTTTGCAGCGTGCACTCGCCGATCCCGACCAAGCCCTCGTCCGTCTTGACCTTGAGGAAGACGAGGTTCCGCCAGCTTGTTCCCAGTACGAGGGGTTCAACCGCCGTGATTCTCATTATTGCGCCTCCCGCATTGAATCTCGGGCCACGTCCGCAGCTAGCCGCTCCGGCCAATGAGAAAGCACGAATTTAGCTGAAATCCGCCAGGGGAACAACGAGTATCACGGACGTGGTTCGAAATGAAATAGCAAGGCTAGAAGAGGGGAGGCCGTTGTCGCCGCAGTGGCGCCCTTGCCCCTTCAAGCTGGGAGAGAAGCGGCAATCCGCGTCGCTGGCCGGCCTCGGAGAATGCGGACGCAGTTATCTACGCGTAGTACTGGGCGTTCTTCTCGGCCGCGGCCGCGTACTGCTCGGGCAGTTCGTCAAGCGTGTAAATCGCCGAAGCCTCACACACCGGCACGCATGCCCCGCAGTCGATGCAGTCGATGGGACTAACGAAGAGCTGAGCGGCTTCATCGAAGCCAGCCTCATCCTTGCGCGGATGAATGCAGTCAACGGGGCAAACCTCAACGCACTTGTTGTCTTTCGTGCACTGCTCGGTGATTACGTAGGCCATGCAACTTTACTCCTTGGGGTTGTTCTAATCGGCGGAGACGCGGGCCAGCCTGGAAGCGAGCCACGCCCCACCCTTCCCAGATCTGAGAGTTCTAACGACTCGGGCAGGATTACCTAGCAATTTTCCGCCCAAAGCTCCTGCCTCGGAGAATCGACCTGCGTCAACCAAAACTCGGAGGCTTGTCCAAGAACTCCAGGTGCCACGGGAAACTAACTGATTCGTGGCTAGGCGCATGTAGCGACCAGGAAAGCGGGGAGACAGAATGCCCACAAGTGGCGGAGGGCACTACAGACCCCCGAGTCCACACCCCAAGCATGGTGCGTCCAGAGGACATTCTTCTCAGGGTATCCCAAGCAGGCTAAGCCAGGGCGAAGTTCTCCGCCTAGTTTTTCGACCGCAGTTCCTGGCAGGTGAGGCAATACCTTGCCCAGGGGACAGCCTTGAGGCGGTTAGGGGTAATATACTCGCCACACCCTTCGCAGAGGCCGTACGTGCCGCTAGCCACCCGCTTCAGGGCGCTCTCGACTTCTTTGAGCATCCGCGACCGGAGTTCGGCCGTCGCAGCCGTCAGATCCTGCACCACCGTCTTGATGGCGAATTCCACCTCATCCGGGGTCTTAAGGCTGAATGCCAAAGCCTCGGGTTCGCCCTTTGCCATAGCAAGCAGTTCCTGCCGCTTCTTCAGCAAGAGGTTTCGATACGGGGACTTACGCGCTTTCACTAATACTGCCATTAACTCATCCTTATTCCGCGAGCCCTAATCTTCCCCGCCTTTTCCGATGAACGAAGAGGGCTAAAGGTTGCACGATTATGCCCGATTTTTTGCGCCTCGTAAATAGCTTTTTTGCTGGGATTAGCGTCTCGATCCCTACCCTGCCTATCATCAACGCCAGGAATGTGATAGATATGCCCCCGGAGGCGGGAGAATGTCCAGGCGTGAAGAGATGCTTGAGCGAGTCAGGAAGGCCCTGGGTCACCCGCTGGGAAGCCCTGCACCCGTCCCTGAGGGCATCCCTGAGCCAGCGGGTGACATTTTGCCCGCCACCGAGCAGGGCGACCTGGTCGCCAAGTTTGAGGAGGAACTCCAGAAGGTTGCCGGCTGTGCCTATCGAGCCGCTACCCTCCCGGACCTTGAGGCCATTGTCCGCGGAATTCTGGGGGCGTCTGAGGGAACAGGCGTGGTGCTTTCCCGTAACCCTCTGCTTTCAGAATTAGGTCTCAAGGAAAGACTCGAGGGCTGGGGAAAAACCGTCGCCGTATGGCCCGCGAGCAGCGGCCAGCCAGTGACGGCGGAAGACGCGCTGCGGTTCCGCGAACTAGCCTTCTCCGCCGGGGTAGGGATCACCGGCGTCGATCTCGTCTTGGCTGAGTCAGGAACCCTGATTCTGAGCAGCGTCACCGAAGGCGCACAACTCGCCTCGTTGGCTCCCCCGGAGCACGTGGCGCTCTACCGGCGCCGCCAGGTGGTGGGAAGCCTGGAGGAGGCTTTGGAGCGTCTTCCCGTGCCTCGTGACGCGAGCCTTTCCTCCCCCGGACGTGCGGTGGTGTTCATTACCGGTCCCAGCCGCACCGCCGACATCGAGCAGATACTGATCCGCGGCGTCCACGGACCGCGCGAACTCCACGCCATCCTGATTGAGGATTCCTGCCCGTAGGGGCAAACGCCGTTTGCCCTTACAGCCGATAGCGTCCCCGGCCCAGAGATTCCACGAACCCCAAATCCCGAGACCGACGTAGCGGCCGCCTTCAGGCGGCCATGTGTCGGCCTGAAGGCCGACGCTACGTTAGCCGATACTCACCTCGCCCGACAAATTCCACGAACCCCAAATCCCTTAGCCGTCAAAGCTGCTGGGAACCCCTAAAGCAGGTTGGTGCTATAATAAGCGCCATGGGAAAAGGCCGACAACGGACGAAGGTCCGCGAATTCACCGTCCTGATTGAGCAGGACGAAGACGGCTACTATGTTGCCAGCGTGCCGGCCCTGCACAGTTGCTACACGCAAGCCCGGACGCTCGAAGAGCTTGCTCCTCGAATTCGGGAGGTGATCACCCTCTGTCTCGCCGAGCAAAAAGCCCCGCGCATGAAGTTTGTCGGCGTTCAACAAGTTGAGGTCAGCGCTTGACGCGCCTGCACCCGGTGCGGGCCCGGGAAGTGATCCGCTTCCTCGAGTCCCTGGGCTTCGTTCAGGTGCGCCAGAAAGGTAGCCATAAGTTCTTTCGGCATCCCGACGGCCGGACGGCCACAGTCCCCGACCACCGGGGAGAGGACTTGGGCCGCGGCATCCTTGCCAAGATCTTGCGCGATGCCGAAAGCTCCGCGCAAGAATTTCTCGACTGGCTCGCGCGTTAGCGGTTTCTGTTTCCCATTCCCGATTCCCAAAATCCGGGACCCGAAACCCTATACCTGCCCCCGCCCAGAAACTCCACCAATCCCAAATCCCGCAGGCGCTGTAATTGTTGACGGATTTTTGCTCGCACAAAACGGTTCTGCGGGTGAAGACGCGCCAGTTCCGCGCTGCGGGCATAAACGTCCGCAAGCGAGAAATCTTCCCTGCCGAGCGACCTGACGACGTTAAGCACATCCAGGGTCCAGCCGCGCGCTTCGTAGCCCAGCTTTTCGAGCGGACGAAGGCGCGCTAACCTTGTTCAGCGTTCCCGCCGATCATACCGTGGGACCGGACTTCTAGTGAGGAGGGTGCCCGTGGCGACAAAGCGTCAACGCAAGAGACGGCGATACGCCAAGCTCACGCCGTGGGAAGATCACTGCTGGGTTTTCGCCTTTTGCTATTACTTGGACGAGGGCAAGACGGACGCGGAGGCCGATCACCTAGCTTGGCGGGACATGCTATCGGAGTTTCCAAGACTCAGGTTCTACGACGGCTGCGAACCCTGAGAGGGACGCTCAAAGCTTCTAATCGCCGCACCTTACCGAGTCCATGACAGGGAGCGGGATCAGTTCTCGCCGTTCGCTGGCGCACGGGTTGACCCAACCTGCTCGGACAGCCACCTGTCGCGTTCCTGAAGCTCGACTAGATCTTCGATTGAGAGGATCACGGCAGAAGAAGGATGAAATACTATGTTCCTTTTTTCGTTAACAAAATCAAGCCAAGAGAGGCGCTTTTCCTTGTTGCCCGTTTCCCCGTAAGCCAGTAGCGGTTCGAAAACCTTCCAATTCTGAAGCGCTATTTTCTTGTAGTCGATAAGATCAAAATAGTTCTCTTTCCCACCGCGCTTTCCCCCGTCTTCTTCGTGGCGTTCTGCGACTTTCTTTCGAACCTCCACGGGAACGCCAGTCATCCACCACTCTTTCTCGTCGGGTCCACACTCTTGCCGCAACTCATCCAGCACAACCTTCTGCAGTGTCTGCTCCATCCGGACAATGATCCCCCTAGCCTTGATATTCGTCTGTGCCTTTTCCTGCTCGAGGAATTCGGCAAGGCCAGAAGGACTAAACGATGGGAGAGAAGCTTGTATGGCCTGCTGGCATCTTCTGGTCCGTGTCGTTTGTCCTTGGATTCCCCGCCCGAGATCACGGAATCTCTTTCGCCCTTCCTCAGAGAATGAGGCGAAATAATTGCCGAGGGCTTCCGCGTAAGGCTTAAGGAGTTCACACAAGTCCTCAGCGTCCAAGTGAACTAGCTTCCTCCCCTCGGAGTCCAGATGCTGGAACACGCTTCGAAGGACATTCACACAGGTGATCACACCGTCATTCATCGCCAGGCCGCCGCCATCACCGGAACCTTTGTCCCACCAATCAGAAGCTGAATCACGAATGACATTAAGCCAATTCTTAATGATATAGACCGTCCTTCGCAGGGTGGGTTCATTCTCGCCAGCCCAGAGCGGCCCGTATTCCAGTACAAAACCCTTTTTCTCCTTGACTATGTGGAAACCAGTTTTTTGGACTGCACCATATACACTAGTTAGACTGATGCACCGGCTGTCATCCTTTACGTCGTGTGCTTTCTGTATTCTCTGATAGAGCGGTGATTCCGGGTCTGAGTCAAGGATCTGAACTGCCTTCGAGATGATGGCTCGGACCCTGTCCGACGGATCTTCCGCATCCCAGTGAAGTTCAGCATCGAGCTCCTGAAGCAGCGACTGTTTGACACGCCTTTGCTCGGCATTAATGTCAATGAATAGACGAGCTTGTTCGCTAGGGGGCAATCCCTCGAACGCCAGCACTGAAAGTCGGGCCTTTGTTGCTCTCTCATGTCCTGAGTACGCGTACAAACGGTGTTGCCCGTCAATGATCCACGCGCACTTGTACGTGGGTCTGATCGTCAACCAACCCAATACGCCATTCTCTTGGTCTGCCGCGTCTTGTTGAATTCGATCGAACTGAAGCCGCTGTTTTTCAATGGTGATCACGATGTTCGTTGGGAAAATGCCGTCATCGCTGATGTAGTCTCTGATTGTGTCCAACCGGGACTTTCGCAGCATTCGTTGGTATGTGTTCACATCCGACGGCTTGCCTTTGGAACGATGAGAGACATATGAAATCTTAAGAAGGTACTCTGGTGAAATCGAGAATGTATAGCAATGGGTTCCCCCCATCTTCGTCTTGACAGCGGGAACTTTTATTTCCAACCCAGGCACCATCTTCCCGGGCAACATTTCAGCCAACAGTTGATACTTTGCGGCGGGTCCTAAGTGCGAAGTAAGATTTTCATAGTAGGCCAAATCTCTTTCATCGAAGAGTAGGACATTCGCGTCCTTTGCCCTTGCCACGTCGTTGTCCGAGAGGGAAACATTCGAGAGGAACATTGCCAACACAAGTTGTCGCTTAGATGCGATGGGGAATTGCGTTCTCAGAGCCTGGGAAAGTCGGTCACGAAGAACAGAGTGCTTGGCCAGTTCCTCTTGAAACTGCGCCCGCTTGCTTAGCTTTTCTGCGGACTTGCATTCAATGGCGACAGCCACCTCATCATCAATACCGACAACGTCTATTTGGGTCTTCGGGGTGTCCTCCTCTTTGGGGTTCAACGAAAGAGTAGCACCGCCATTCCCCGAAAGGTGGGCGAAGGTCATTCTGTAAAGCAACGACCATACGCGGTCCTCCAACAAAGTGCCGTGCGGCTTTTCCTTTCTCAATCGAACAGATTGTTTATTTCGCCGGTCAATAGTCCAACCTTGCGCGAGGGTTTCATCCACGAGCTTTGGGTGAACTGTCTTTGTGTTGTAGTCGCGGGCCTTCTGCCGAGCTAGCGACCTTACGTTTTCACGGGACTCGATGTTTTCGAGCACTTCCCTTATCCCTCATTGTAGAAAATGTATTCCGTGATCTGCCGCCGGAACCCCCCAGAAGCAGCGATTACCGACGGGCGGCTGACCTTTAGGACAGCAAAGCCCCTGTACAACCTTAAAATCGAGGGATGGTCAGCATTGCTTACAATGACTTTGCAGCCTCGCGATGCGAGACTTCTGGCCACATTTGACAGCCGCAGTTGGTCGTTCCACGAGAATATCTTGGCGTTGTATTTCAGGAATCCATTGTTGCCGTGTGAGACAGTATAAGGGGGATCTAGATAGACGACGTCGCCTTCGTCAGCACTTGAAACCACAGGCTCGAAATCCTTCCACTCCAGCCGGGCGGTGGCTAGTGCGGCGCTCGCTCGTCGGAGCTTTTGAGTATCACACGGTTCGATGTGGAGCTTGTAACCATAGGGCACGTTGAACTCACCCCTCTGATTCAATCGGTGAATCCCGTTGAACGACAGCGTTGTAAGGTAGATCAAGCGCGCCGCTCTCCCAATTTCGTCACCCGGAACACGACCTCGGATCCGATAGTAATCTCTCTCCTGGTTGCGGAGTAATTTGAGCCGCGCGACTACCTTCTCACAGTGATCCCGAACCTGAAGGTAACAGTTGATGAGTTCGTGGTTGTTATCCGAGAGGAGAGCGTTCTCCGGCTGCAAGGCAAAGAAGAGGGCGCCCCCGCCCAAGAATGGTTCGTAGTATCGGCGAAAAGAATTTGGGATCAGCGGCAGGATATTGCTGACCAGGATTCGTTTCCCGCCTGCCCATTTCAGGAATGGCCTGATGGGCGGCAACCTGTGGCGAGACTCAGGCGAGCAGTAGCACTGAGGAATTGCTGCAGTACCCCCAACCTCGACGGGCTGGCTCCGATATGTGTGGTCCGATTGACCCCTCACTGATCCCACACTGTCCGCATTCCGCGAAAACGCTTCATTACCAAAGTCTCAGTTATGCGCGGGTATACACCCCCTTGTGCCACAAGTCAAGGAGTAGAAAGGCGGCCAGCCAGGCGCGGTTGAACTGGTGATTCGAGTCCGGCCCCTGCGAGCGGTCCCACTCGCCCTTGTTGACGCTCACCATGCGGCCCGCATGGCAGGTGATGCCGTCGTTGGAGAGGAAATACGGCGGGTCGGCGAAAATCAGGTCCACGCAGTTTTCGGGAATCGCCGGCAGGATTTCCAGGCAGTCGCCCTGATAGATCTTGATGTGATGCTTGGGGTCGTGGAAGACGGGCGGGGGCAATTTTGGATTTTCGATTTTGGATTTTGGATTGGCGATTTGCGATTGCGGATTGGCGGTGTCTGGTTCCATAACCCAGTTGCTCAGCGCATCACGCGCGCCAAAAAACCCCTCACCCCTGCCCTCTCCCCCAGGGAGAGGGTGAAGGGTGAGGG
>Ga0315288_10013815_pt1 | contig 10095 bp, 8 predicted proteins | sample YL17G11_20_MG_FD_203454 | JGI IMG/M metagenome (GOLD analysis project Ga0315288, IMG submission 203454) | Sediment microbial communities from Yellowstone Lake, YNP, Wyoming, USA - YL17G11_20 | ecosystem: Environmental > Aquatic > Freshwater > Lake > Sediment | place: USA: Wyoming | collected... | reverse complement strand
TGCTGGCCGTCGGACCGCTGGCGCGACATATCGCCGAAGGAGCTATGGCCGCCGGCCTGCCCAAGGCCCAGGTCTTGACCTTCTTCACCTCGGATGAGGCCGCGGCGCGAATCTCCGCGCTCGTCGAGGACGGAGACCTGATATTGGTCAAGGGATCGCGGGGAATAAAGACCGAACGCGTGGTCGAACGACTCAAAGACGACTTCAAGGAGAACTGAGGTGTTGTACTGGCTTCTGGTGCCTCTCCGCGAACATGTCTCCTTTTTCAACGTGTTTAGGTACATCACCGTCCGGACCGCCCTGGCCGGGATCACCGCGCTTTTCGTGAGCTTTATCCTCGGACCCTGGATCATCCGGGTGATGAAAAAACGCCAGGTCGGCCAGGAGATCCGCCCGGAAGGGCCCCAGTCTCATCTCGCCAAAAAGGGCACGCCCTCAATGGGCGGCATCCTGATCATCAGCTCCACCCTCATCCCGACGCTTCTCTGGGGAAATCTGGGCAACTTCTACGTCTGGATGGGCATAATCACGATGTTCAGTTTCGGTGCGATCGGGTTTTGGGATGATTATCTGAAAGTGACCAGACATCGATCCCTGGGACTTAAGGGCCGAACCAAGATGCTGCTTCAATTCATGCTAGCTGTCCTCATCGGCGTGGCTTTGGTCTACATCGGGAGGACCGACGGTTTCAGCCTGAGATTGAGCTTCCCGTTTTTTAAAGCGTTTGTCCCATACCTGGGCTGGTTCTATCTTCCCTGGATCGTCTTCATCCTCGTCGGGTCATCTAACGCCGTAAACCTGGCCGACGGCCTCGACGGATTGGCCATCGGCCTGACCTTCATCAGCGCCACAGCCCTCACGGCGCTGACCTACATCGCCGGACACGTCAACTATTCCACCTACCTGAATATCGCCTATGTCGCCCAGGCTGCCGAGCTGACCGTTTTCGCCGGCGCGCTCTCCGGCGCCTGTATGGCTTTCCTCTGGTTCAACTGCCATCCGGCGCAGATCTTCATGGGGGACGTTGGGGCGTTGTCCCTGGGAGCGACCCTGGCCGTCATCGCTATCCTGATCAAGCAGGAATTCCTGCTCTTCACGGTGGCCGGGGTCTTTATCCTGGAGGCGCTCTCCGTGCTCCTTCAGATCGGCTACTTCCGGGTTACGGGAGGCAAACGCATCTTCAAAATGGCTCCCCTCCACCATCATTTCGAGCTCATCGGCTGGCGGGAGGAGCAGATCGTGGTCAGGTTCTGGATCCTAGGCATCATCTTCGCCCTCTTCAGCCTGGCCACCCTGAAATTGAGATAGAGATGGAAATCGCAGGCCAGAAGGTCGTGATCGTCGGGTTTGGAAAGACCGGCCAGGCCCTGGCCGGTTTCTTCCTCCGCCGGAAAGCCAAGGTGACGGTCAGCGAAATCAAGACAGAAGAGGAACTGGGGAAAAAAGTCAAGAGCTGGAAAAGGAGAGGAGTCGTCTTCGAGACCGGGAAACACAGGGCCCTGACATTCCTCACGGCTGACCTCATCATCCCTAGCCCGGGAGCGGCCGCGCTGCCCGAGCTGGCGGCAGCCGGGAAAGCGGGCGCCCGAGTGCTTTCAGAGATCGAGCTGGCCTCCCGCTTCCTCAAGGGAAGAATCGTGGGCATCACGGGGACAAACGGGAAATCAACGACCGCCACTCTGGCCCACAAGATTCTCAAGGAGGCCGACATCAAAGCCTACCTGGCCGGGAATATCGGGACCCCGCTCATCTCTTTCGTCGACAGAAGCCGGGACGACCATATCTATGTCACCGAGATCTCGAGCTTTCAGCTCGAACACATCGAGCGCTTTAAAGCGGACATCTCTGTCCTCCTCAACATCTCCTTGAACCACCTGGATTGGCACGCCTCTTTTGACGAGTACTTCGCCGCCAAGAAAAGGCTGGTCCTGGCGCAGGGAGTCGATGATATCGCCATCCTCAACGCGGACGACCCTGAAGTCGGAGGGCTGGCCCAGAGAATCCGCCCAAAAACCTATTTCTTCAGCCGGCGGAGGAAAGTCCGCCGGGGATGCTTCCTCCGGGATGACTGGATCGTCCTGCGGGACGATGCCGGGGAAGAGCGGCTCATGAAAACGGCCGCGATCCCACTCCCGGGTCTCCACAACCAGGAGAACGTCATGGCGGCGGCGCTCGTCGGAAGAGTGTTGGGCGTGGCCCCCCGCTCGATGCGGGCCTCTATCCGAGGCTTCTCCGGGCTCGAACATCGCCTGGAGAGGGTCCTGACCCTGCGCGGCGTTAGTTTCATCAACGATTCCAAGGCGACTACGGTCGATGCGACGATCAAGGCCCTCCAGAGCTTCGACCGGCGGATCGTTCTCATCCTGGGCGGCCGCGACAAGGGGGCCGATTTTCGGCTTCTCCGCCGGCCGGTCCAGCAGAAAGTAAAGGAGGTTGTCTTGCTGGGCGAAGCCAAAGAGAAGATCACGGCGGCGCTCCGGGACCGGGTCCCGATAGTCGAGGTTCCTTCCCTGCGCGATGCTGTCCGCGTGGCCTTTGCGTCCGCTTCGCGGGGAGAAATCGTGCTCCTGGCCCCCGCCTGCACCAGCTTCGACATGTTCAAGAATTTCGAGGCCAGGGGCCGCGCTTTCAAGCGCGAAGTCCAGAGGCTCGCCGAATCCGTCAGCTGGGGAAAGGCCTAGACGATGGAAATATTCAAGCCCTACGGTTTCGACAAGGCCCTCTTCGTCATCACTGTCTTCCTCCTGGCCGTCGGGCTCATCATGGTCTTCAGCTCCTCGGCAAACCTGGCGACCGAGAAGTACCATCAGTCTCTTCACTTCTTCATCCAGCAGATCGTCGGCGCGGCGGCGGGAATTGTCCTGATCGCCTTCCTCCTCTCGGTGCGTAAGCCGTTCTACCAGAACGCCTATATCGTTTACGGACTGCTGGCCCTTTCGGTCTTCCTGCTCGCCGCCTGTTTCGTTATGCCTTCGATCGCCCGGGTCAACCGCTGGGTCATCCTCTTCGGCATCCGCTTCCAGCCCTCGGAGCTGGCCAAAGTCAGCCTGGTCCTCTACCTCGCCTACTTCCTGGAGCAGAAAAAGCACCGGCTCCATGAGTGGCGGGTGCTGGTATCGCCGATCGCCACCATGGGGCTGGTCACGCTGCTGATCCTGAAGGAGCCGGACTACGGCACGGCCCTCCTCATCTTCGCTATCGGCGGCCTGATGCTCTATCTCGGAGGCGTCAAGTTTCGGTATCTCGCCGCACTGGGGGCTGTGGCCGTGGCCGTGTTCGCCGTCTATCTCTTCTCGGCGAGCTACCGGGTCCAAAGGATCGCCACTTTCATGTCTCCGGATAAGGATATCCAGGGAAAAGGTTTCCAGCCGTATCAATCCAAGCTCGCCGTGGGTTCGGGCGGCCTCCTCGGGGTTAGCCTGGGAGAGAGCAAACAAAAGCTGTATTTTTTGCCCTACGCTCACACTGATTTCATCTATGCCATCCTGGGAGAAGAATTCGGACTGCTCGGAACACTGACTATTCTCGGCCTCTTTCTCGCGTTTCTCTGGAGGGGACTGGTCATCGGCTCGCGGGCGCCGACTCCGTCGGCCCAGCTCCTCGCCGTGGGTCTGACGCTCGTCGTCAGCGTCCAGGCCCTTCTGAACATCACCGTAGTCCTGGGGATGGGACCGGCCAAGGGAGTCCCTCTTCCCCTGATCAGCTTCGGAAGGACTTCTCTCATCTGCACGCTGGCGGCCATAGGGATCATCCTGAATATTTCCCAGCGCAAAGGAGCGGACCGCAGGACACGATGAGGTCACTCGGCGTCGTCATCAGCGGAGGCGGGACGGGCGGTCACCTCTACCCCGCCCTGGCCGTAGGCCACAAGCTCCAGGAGAAGGACCCCGGGATCCGCCTGACCTTCATCGGCGGTCATCGACCCATCGAGAAGGAGCTGATGGAGCGGTACGGCGCCCATTTCATCCCGATGCGGATCGAAGGGATCAAGGGCCGGGGCCTGAAGAGCCTGAGGACGACAGCCCTGCTGCCGTTCGCTCTAGTCCGGTCGCTCCTCCTCCTCACCCGTCTAAAACCCGGCCTGGTCATCGGCGTCGGCGGATACAGCGCCGGACCCGTCGTCCTCACGGCCTCGCTCCTCCGGATCCCGACCTTGATCCTCGAGCAGAACCTGAGGCCGGGGTTCACCAACCGATTACTCATCCGCTGGGCCAAGAAGGCGGTAGTCGCCTTCGAGAACTCGTTGGCCTATTTCAAGGGAAAGGGAATCCTCCTGGGGAACCCCGTCCGGGAGGAGTTCTACCGCCTCCGGCTCAAGCCGCGGGCGGCGGTGCTCACCGTCCTCGTTTTCGGAGGAAGCCAGGGCTCCCGCATCCTCAACGAAACCATGACGGCGGCGCTCCCCCACCTCAAGCCGGAGAGGGGGAACCTTCGCCTCTTCCACCAGACGGGGAAGGCCGATTTCGACAAAGTCAAGGAGGGCTATGTTCAAAACGGTTTTCCGGAGGCCGAGGTCGCACCTTTCTTTTTTGACATGGCCGGCTATTTCGAGAAATCCGATCTGGTCGTCAGCCGGGCCGGGGCCACAACCATCGCCGAACTCATCGTGGCTCAGAAGGCGGCCGTGCTCGTTCCGTTCGCTCTGGCCTCAGAAGATCATCAGGTCAAGAACGCCGCAGAGTTGGAGCGAGTGGACGGCGCCGAGGTGATCCTGGAGAAGGACCTCACCCCCCGGCTTCTGGCCGAGCGCATTCTTTTCTATCTGAAGAACCCGGAGAGGATAAGCGCCATGGAAAGGAACCTGGCTGTCCTGAAGACGGAAGACCCGGCCGGAAGGATTGCCGCGCTGTGTTTCGAACTGATGAGGGAAAAGGGCTAGGAGGCAGAGTTGGTCAAGCAAGTCTATCGCAGGCTCAAGCACATCCACATGATCGGCATCGGCGGGACGGGCATGAGCGGCATCGCCGAAGTGCTGCTCAATCTCGGGTACAAGGTATCGGGCACGGACCTGCAGACGAGCGACGTCACCGTCCGTCTGGCCGGGCTGGGGGCTAAGATCTCCAAGGGCCACCGCGCCGACCGGGTCCGAGGGGCGGACGTGGTCGTCATCTCCTCGGCCGTCAAAGAAGATAACGTCGAGGTCCAGGAAGCCCGCCAGCTCAAGATCCCCGTAATCCCCCGGGCCGAGATGCTGGCCGAGCTGATGCGGATGAAATACGGGATCGCCGTGGCCGGCTCGCACGGCAAGACGACGACCACTTCAATGATCGCGCTCGTCCTCGAATACGGCGGGTTCGACCCCTCCATCATTGTCGGCGGCCGGCTGAACACAGTCGGCGCCAACGCCAAACTCGGCGCGGGCGATTTCATCGTCGCCGAGGCGGACGAGAGCGACCGGTCGTTCCTCTATCTGTCGCCGTTCATCGCCGTCCTGACCAACATCGACGACGAACACCTCGACCAGTACCAGACTGTCGAGGAGATCAAGAAGACCTTCGCCAACTTTGCCAACAAGGTCCCATTTTACTGCCCGATCATCCTCTGCCTCGACGATCCTAACCTCCAGAGCCTCATCCCCCAGCTCGAGCGCCGGCTCATTACCTACGGCTTCTCCAGCCAGGCGGACATATCCGCCCGCGATCACGTCTTCTCGGGCTTCCGGAGCAGCTCGGCGCTCTACCACAAGGGGAAGAAGCTCGGAGCCCTGAAGCTCCAGGTCCCCGGCAAACACAATATCTCCAACGCCATGGCCGCGGTGGCGGCCGGGCTCGACCTGGACATGCCTCCCAAGGTCATCCTCAAGGCGCTGGAGAACTACACGGGGACCGGCCGGCGGTTCGAGCTGAAAAAAGAGGTCAACGGCATTATGGTCGTCGAGGATTACGGCCATCATCCGACCGAAATCAAAGCCACCCTGGATGCCGCCAAACGCGGTTGGCCGCGCCGTCTGGTCGTCGTCTTCCAGCCGCACCGGTATACCCGGCTCTCGCTGCTCATGGACAGCTTCGCTACGGCCTTCAACCAGGCGGACGTCTTGGTCATAACCGAAGTTTATCCGGCCGGCGAAACACCCATCGCCGGAGTCACCGGCAGGGCACTCTATGAGGCGGTCCGGCAGTTCGGCCATAAAAACGTCCATTTCGAGGCGAACCTGAAGAAAGTGCCAGCACTCGTCAAGCGGCTGGCCCGGCCGGGAGATATCATCCTGGCCCAGGGCGCCGGAAACATCACCAGGGCTGTTCCGGAAATCGTCGCTGCCCTGGAGGAGAAAGATTAGCTATGGCGACACTCAACCCCCCTTTCAAGCATCGCCTCCTCTCCGCCTACGGAGACTCGCTCGAATTCAAGCGCGGCCTGGAGAAGGTTCCGGTCAAGAAGATCCAGCGGAAGCTCAATGTCCGGTGGAAACACATCGTTCTCTTCTTCCTGGTCATCGCCGGCTTCTTTCTCGGGCTGACGAAATCCTATCTATACCTGATTAACTGCGATGATTTCGCCGTCAAGAAGAGCGAGATCGCTTGCCGGCAGGAATTTGTCGGCCGGGATATCCGGGCGCTACTGGACGCCTCGAAGTTCCGAAACCTGCTCCTCCTCGACATCGGACGCCTTCAGGCCCGGATCGAAGCCCACCGCTGGGTCAAGGAAGCGCGGTTGCGGAAGGTCTTCCCGTCCACCTTGAAAATCGAGATCAAAGAAAGGGAACCGGCCGCTGTCCTGAAGACCGGAGACAGCTTCCTGATGATTGACAGGGACGGAGTGTGGCTGGAGCAGCTGGCCGCCTGCGAGGACGCGAACCTTCCCCTTTTCCTCGACAGCGCTTCGTTTAAAGACAATTACCAAGAGAAGCTCGGCCTGGCCTGGAAGTGCCTGGACGCTCTGACGCTGGAGCAGCGCCTGGAGATCGAGGCACTTGACCTGAGTGATCCGGAAAGCGTCAGCGTGTATCTCCTGGGGCAGGCGACCCGCCTGATCCTGGGCGGAGAACGCTTCTCGGAAAGGCTTTCGTTTATCCGATCCTACAAGGAGACGATGGAGGGTCAGAACGGACCGCTCGAATACGTCGACCTGCGTTTCGATGATCGCATCATCTTCAAGCCGCTCCCGGCTGTGGAGATGGCCGCCGTTCCCAACCCCCGTCAGGAGGTGAACTAATGCCCAAGAACAGCTACATCGTCGGGCTTGACATCGGCACCAAGAAGGTCGCCGCCATCATCGGTGAGATCACCGAGGACCGCAAGGTCGAGGTGATCGGCATCGGAACGGCCGAGTCCAAGGGGCTGAGAAAAGGAGTCGTCGTCAACCTGGAGGCCACCACCGCGGCGATCAAGAAGGCCCAGGAGGAGGCCGAGCTCATGGCCGGCGTCGAGATCGACTCCGCCTTTGTCGGCATCTCCGGCGCCCACATCAAGAGCTTCAACAGCCGCGGCGTCATCGCCGTCTCCGGAAAGAACCGGGAGATCACCCGCGAAGACATCCGCCGGGTCATCGACCAGTCCAAGGCGGTCTCCATCCCGCCCGACCGGGACGTCATCCATGTCATCCCCCAGGAGTTCGTGGTCGACGAGCAGGACGGGATCAAAGCGCCGCTGGGCATGAGCGGGATCAAGCTCGAGGTCAACGTCCACATCATCACCTCGGCCATCACCTCGGTCCAGAACCTGAGGACTTGTGTAGAGCGAGCGGAGATCGAGATCGAGCAGATCGTCCTCAACCAGATCGCCACCGCCTCCTCGGTCCTCACTCACGATGAGAAGGAGCTGGGCGTCGGCCTGATCGACATCGGCGCCGGGACGACCGAAGTGGCCATCTTCGAACGAGGCAGCCTCTGGTACACCTCGATCATCCCGATCGGCGGCGACAACTTCACCAATGACATCGCCGTCGGCCTGAGGACACCGATCCCAGAGGCCGAGAAGATCAAGAAGAAGTTCGGCTGTGTCGCGGCTCCCGCGGTCGACGAGCAGGAGACGATCGAGGTCCCGTCCGTCGGCAAGGGCCGCAAGCCCCGGGTACTGTCGCGGCAGATCCTGTCCGACATCATCCAGCCCCGGGCCGAAGAGATCTTCCGATTGGTGGACGGCGACATCAAGCGGATGGGCTATGAGAAATCGCTCAACTCGGGGGTCGTCCTCACCGGCGGCACGGCCCTGCTCGAAGGGCTGGAGGAGGTCGCCGAGGAGATCTTTGACCTGCCGGTGCGGCGGGGCGACCCGACCGGCGTCAGCGGTCTGATCGACCGAGTCAGCACACCCGACTATGCCACGGCCGTCGGCTTGATTCTCCACGGATTCGGCCAATGGCAGGAGCACGGCATGGCTCAAGATAAAAAGAAAGGACTTTGGGCCAAGATGCGCGACTGGCTCAAAGAATAAAGAAGGAGAGGAGACAACATGAACGACGAGATCAGCGGCAAGCTGAAGTTTCATCTGGTGGAGGACATGATCGGCGCCAAGATCAAGGTGCTCGGCATCGGCGGCGGCGGCGGGAACGCAGTCAACCGGATGATCGAGACCGGCATCGAGGGAGTCGAATTTATTGCCATCAACACCGACCTCCAGGCCCTGAGCAACAACCGCGCCGGGACCAAGCTCCAGATCGGCGGAAAGATCACCAAGGGGCTGGGCTCGGGCGGACGGCCGGAAACCGGAAAGCAGGCGGCCGTCGAGGACACCGAGAAGCTGATCGAGCTCATCCAGGGCGCCGACATGGTCTTTCTGACAACCGGCCTGGGCGGCGGGACAGGAACGGGCGCGACCCCGATCCTGGCCCACCTGGCCTCGGAGATGGACATCCTGGCCATCGCCATAGTGACGCTGCCCTTCGACTTCGAGGGCCGGGTCAGGGCGAAGCAAGCGGAAGAGGGGCTCAAGGAGCTGAAGGGAGTAGTGGACACTGTCATCTCCATCCCCAACGAGCGGCTCCTCCAGACCGTCAACCTCGACACTTCTATCCAGGACGCCTTCAAGATGGCCGACGACATCCTGCGGCAGGCGGTCCAGGGCATCAGCGACCTCATCACCAAGCCGGGGCTCATCAACCTCGACTTCGCCGACGTCAAGTCCATCATGAAAGGCATGGGCATGGCCTTCATGGGGACGGGGATCGCCTCGGGCGAGAACCGGGCCATGGACGGGGCGCAGAAAGCGATCTCCAGCCCGCTCCTCGTCGACACGTCGATTGAGGGCGCCAAGGGCGTCTTGATCAATATCACGGGCGGAAAGGACCTGACGCTCCATGAGGTCTCCAAGGCATCCCAGCTCATCCACAGGATGGCCCATCCCGAGGCCAACATCATCTTCGGAACGGTCATCGACAACTCGATGAAGGAGATGGTCAAGGTGACGGTCATCGCCACCGGGTTCGAGACGGTTAAGGAGAAAAAGGCCGCGGTGGATGTCGAACTGCCCCGGCCGTCGCGGCAGACTCCTCCCCCGTTCCAGGTGGATTCGGATACACCCACCTACCTGTTCGAACCGAAGGGCAGCAAAACACCTCTCTGGGAGCCGCCGGCCTGGGAAAAGCAATACGAGCCCTATGAAACCCCGACTTTTATCCGGCGGAGCAAACACTCCACCTTGAGAAAAAATCCCGATGATCTCCGCTGATCTCGTCGTCCAGAACTGCCGCCGGCTCGTCACCTGCCGGGGGCCTATCCCGAAGAGGAAGGCCTTACTCCGGGATGTCGGGCCGGCGGAGAGAATCTGGATCGCCTCCTCCAAAGGCGAGATCGTTTTTATCGGCAAGGAAAAGGATTTCCGGAAATCGGTCCGGCCGGGGAGGTCGGCGGTGCGCATCGACGCCGGCGCGCTTGTCGGACTGCCGGGCTTCGTGGATTCCCATACCCACCTTCCCTTCGCCGGGAACCGGGTCGAGGAATTCCGGCTGCGGCTGCAGGGATACACCTATCAGCAACTGGCGGCAAAGGGAATGGGAATTCAAACGACGGTTGAAGCGACCCGGCAGGCGACGGAAGAGGAGCTGCTCTCGCTGTGCTTAGAGCGGCTCGACCGGATGCTCCTCAGCGGCACGACGACGGTCGAGGCCAAGAGCGGCTATGGGTTGAACCTCCGGGATGAGCTCAAGCAGCTCAGGGTT